>ERZ889217.1803-NODE-1803-length-10261-cov-11.765138_pt1 | contig 10261 bp, 11 predicted proteins | sample MGYA00521098_ERZ889217 | MGnify/ENA primary metagenome ERZ889217 (study PRJEB32303, sample SAMEA104408613) | aquatic metagenome | biome: Brackish water; feature: Pelagic; material: water | place: Baltic Sea | collected 2014-06-10T22:04:00 | depth 2,362 m ...
AACGTGACGGTGACTGGCCCTGCACGCGCTGGCTACCTGACGGTCTATCCGTGTGACGCAACCCGTCCGCTGGCGTCGAACCTCAACTATTCTGCCGGTCAAACCATTGCCAACACGGTGACTTCCAAAGTCGGCGCTCACGGCAAAGTTTGTATTTACACGAGCGAACCAACACATCTGATTGCCGACATCAACGGTTTCTTCGCGGCCGAATAAAACGCACCAGAACCGCAGACCGGCCCGGCATCGTGAGCAACGACTCAGTTGCCAAAGGAACACCGTTCATTCCTGCCAACAACACACCATGTGAGCGAGGCCGGGAGCGCGATTACTCGTCCGGTGACTTGCCCGAATAGTTTGAGTGCATGGATATTTCTGGAGCAAGTGCAATCGTTACCGGTGGAGCGTCAGGCATTGGCGCCGCATCGGCCCGCATGCTGGCCGCCCGTGGCGCCAAGGTCGTCATCGCTGACCTGAACGAAGAGGCTGGCAACGCGCTGGCCGACGAGATCGGTGGTGCGTTCGCCAAGGTTGACGTCACCGACACCGACCAGATCATCGAGGCGGTCGAAATGGCCAAGTCGATGGGCCCAGTCCGCGTGCTCGTCAACTCGGCCGGTATCGGCTGGGCGCAGCGCACGATCGGCCGTGACGGCACGGTTGAGTCAGCGGCCAACCTGGATGCCTTCAAGAAGGTCATCGCGATCAACCTGATCGGCTCGTTTGATGCCATCCGCATCGCGGCAACGGCCATGAGCGTCACCGAACCGATGGAACATGGCGAGCGCGGCGCAATCGTCAACATCGCGTCGGTCGCAGCATTCGACGGTCAGATCGGTCAAGCCAGCTACTCGGCATCGAAGGGTGGCGTCGTCGGTATGACGCTGCCGATCGCCCGTGACCTTTCCGCATCGGGTATCCGCATCAACACGGTTGCACCAGGTCTGATTGACACCCCGATCTACGGCGAGGGTGAAGGCAGCGAAGCATTTAAGGAGAACCTGCAGAAGGGCGTCCTCTTCCCGAAGCGCCTCGGCGATCCGGAGCAGCTCGCATCGATGGTTCTGGAATGCATCACCAACAGCTACATGAACGCCGAAACGATTCGCGTTGACGGTGGCATCCGTATGCCCCCGAAGTGACGTGCTGAAAATCTACATTTGCTGCGGACGGGCTCGGCCGTTTGACTCCGATTGACGTTGCTGAAAGTCGCCCCGCCTGACTTCTTGGCCTGACCACGACGGCGCCGGTGTGGACGCTTCGACGTCTGGGGAGGGGAGGGGAGGGGAGGCGAGGAGGTGTCGTCCCCTTCAGCCAGCGAGATGGTACGGGCCGCGAATCACACACCGCCGAAAGGCGAAATACGTTGCACCTCTTCGAAGATATGTGAACGGACCCGGGTCAGGTCGTGTAGTCGGCGTTGAAGCGGACGTAGGTGTCGGACAGGTCGCAGCCCCACACCGTTGACTCGCCTTCATCGAGCCCGAGGCTGACGTGGATCAGTACGTCGGTGCCCGACATGTAGCCCGACAGTGCGGCGAGCGCGTCATCGTCGAGGAGGCGGGGGTACACCTCGTCGGTGCCGAAGCGGATCGTGACTGCGGTTTGATCAATCAGCTGGTCGTCGGCGTGGTCGCTGCACTTGCCGATCGCCATTGCCACACGGCCCCAGTTCGGATCGCCGCCGTGGACAGCCGTTTTGACGAGGGGCGAGTTGACAATCGCCTTTGCGACTCGCTTGGCCTGGGCCGGATTCATTGCACCGTCGACGTGGACTTCAATCAACGAGTTCGCGCCTTCGCCATCGCGGGCGATCTGCATGGTGAGGTCGACAGCCACGTTGTACAGCGCAGCTTCGAACTGTGCGGCATCGACAGGGCCGGCGGTGCCGGAGGCCATCACGATCGAGGAATCGCTCGTCGAGGTGTCGGTGTCGATGCTGACACAGTTGAAGGTCCGGTCAACGACACGTCGGAAGGTGGCGTCGAGTTCGTCTGACCCGACGGCCGCGTCGGTGAAGAGCAGCGAGATGTGCGTGGCCATGTTCGGCTCGATCATGCCGACGCCTTTGGCCATGCCGACAATCCGTGCGCCGCCGGGCAGCGTTGCCTCGGCAAGCTTGACGACCGTGTCGGTGGTCATCATCCCGCGTGCAGGCCCGTCGGCATCGCGGCGGAGGAGCGGCTGCGGAATGGCCTGCAAGCCGGCGCGGACGCGATCCATTGGATAACGGCGCCCGATGACGCCGGTCGACGTGACGACGATGTCCGTGGGGTCGCAGCCGAGCCGTTCGGCGACTGTCGTAGCGACTTCGCTGGCGTCGGCGACGCCGTCAGGCCCGGTGGCGACGTTCGAGTTCTTGGAGATCACGACGACGGCTCGAGCGATGCGGTTCGCGACGTGTTCTCGGCTCAACGTGACGCTCGGCCCGGCGAATCGGCTGGTCGTGAACACGGCAGCGGTAGGAACGGCAGCGTCGGCAGCGACGACAACAAGGTCATCGGTTTCGTCCTTGATGCCGATGTTCGCAACGTGCGCAGAGAAACCGCCCGGGAGTTGGATCATGTTGGAAAGGCTACGACCCGGTTCGCTGGTACCGATTGCTCTGGTCAGGTGGTGCCGTCAGCGTCGGCGGCCAGCCCAGATGCAATGGCGTCGAAAATCGACTGCATCGCAGCGACTTCGCTGTCGTCGAGGTGGTCGAAGATCCGTCGACGAACGCTTTCGACATGATGTGGGGCAGTTCGCTCGAGGAGTTCGCGGCCGGCGCTGGTGAGGACACCCATCATCACGCGGCCGTCAGCAGCTGAGGCTTCGCGTGTGACGAAACCGCCCGCAACCAAACCATCGAGCCGTCGGGTCAGGCCGCTCGGTGAGAGTTGGAGCACGTCGGCAAGGTCACACATCCGCATGGCACTGTCGTGCGCTTCGGACAGGTACACCAGCACCTGATAGTCGCCGAGCGCGAGGCCATGTTCGATGAGATCACGCTCGATCGCGTTGGCCAAGTCGGACTGGACCTCGATGTACGAGCGCCACGCACCAGCTTCGGCAGGGCTCAACCAGTTGACATCCGTCGACATGTCCACGAGTCCTACCTTACTTCTGATTGCAGACGGAACTTCTGAAGACAGATGCGCGTGTTCTGTCGGCATCACGGTCAGCTGAGCTGCCGGGCTACAGCATCGGCACAACGTCTGCCGGAGTACAGCGCACCCTGGCTGGAGGCGGTATCGCGATGGTCGCCGCACACGAAGCGGCCGTCGGCGAGATCGACGGCCTGCTTCGGGCTGAACGGGGTCTGCTGGCCGGGCTGGCCATGAGCAATCTGGTACGTGGCGAGATGGTCCCACGTGTCGACAGCCTCACCCCACCAGCCGCGTAGCTGGCGGCGGGCGATGTCAGCGAGATCGCCGTCAGGAAGCACTCCGGGAATTGCAGCAGCGATCAGGTGCCGGCCTTTCGGTGCGTAGGTGGGTGCGACGTTGCTCATCACCGCGACGTTGAGGACCGGGCCAACCCCGGTGCCGTCGAGGACGACCAGCTTCTTATTGGTCGGCGGAGTATCGGCAGCGAAGTAGACACAACCGACAGCCTTCGAGGCGACGATTGGAATGCCGAGCAGTTGTGCGGCGGCGGGGCCCTCGGTGGCGATCACCACGGCGTCGTGCGCCTGCGTACTGCCATCGATCGTGATGCTGGTCGCGGTGGTTGCCGACACCCGCTGATCGAGATGGATTGACCCGCCGGGGAGCTGAGCTGCCAGTTGGTCGGGAATGGCCTGCATGCCGGCCGCTGGGACTGCAGAGTCGCCGTCAGCGAGCATGCGGAAGATGATGTCGAACATGCGTCGGCTGTCGTTGAGGTCAGGATCGAGCTGGATGCCGCCAACCAACGGGCGAAAGAACCGCTCGATGATCGTGTCACTGAAACCGGCATCGCGCAGGGCGTCGCGGGTGCTGATGTCGTTTCCACGGAGCAGCTGTGCCGGGTGGACGCTGCGGATTCGGCGACGGAGCAGTGCGATGCGGGCCTTGTCGAACAGCGAACCGATCGGTGCGGTGACCGTGCCGAGCACGGATGTGGGCATGCGGAACGGGTCAGACACAACCGATCCTTTGCCGTTGCGCCAGACCAATGCGCCGGGATCAAATGCCTGCAGGTCGAGGGCATCCATGTCGAGCTGCCGATGCATCTCGGGGTAGGCGGTCAGGGTGACTTGGAACCCACGGTCGAGGATGAAGCCGTCGACGACGTCGGTCCGGACGCGACCGCCGACTCCGTCACTTGCTTCGTAGACGTCGGCCTCAATGCCGGCTTTGTGGAGCGCTGTCGCGCACGCCAAGCCAGCGAGGCCAGCGCCGACGATTGCGACGGTCACTTACCCAAGATGGCGCGCAGCGCAGGTTCGAGTTCGGTGTGACGGAACGTGAACGTGTCGTCGCCGAGCAGCACGGTCGGGCTGACCCGCTGCCCGGTGAACAGCAGGTTTTCGGCAAGCTCGCTGCCGAGGATCAGCTTTGGACCGAACTTCGGGATCGGGAGGAAGGTCGGCCGCTTGAGCACCTTGCCGAGCGTGTTGGCGAAGGCCTGCTGGGTGACCGGGTTGGGCGCTGTCAGGTTGACGGGCCCCTCGATGTCGGCCGCCAGAAGGTGGGCGATTGCTGCAACCTCGTCGTCGATCGAGATCCAGCTTTGCCACTGCGCGCCGGAACCGAGGGTGCCGCCAGCTCCAACCTTGTACAGGGGGAGCTGCTTCTTGAGTGCGCCACCCTGGGCGGAGAGCACGATGCCCGTCCGGAGTAAGACGACTCGGGTGCCAGCGGCTACTGCGGGAGCGGCAGCTTCTTCCCAGTCGACACACAGCTGTGCGAGAAAACCGGTGCCGGGCGTCGACGATTCGTCGAGCTGTTCGTCGCCGCGCGCACCGTAGAAGCCAATCGCCGAGCCGGACAGCAGCACCTTCGGGCCGTCGGAGCATGCTGCGATGGCAGTTGCGAGCAGAGCCGTACTGTCGAGGCGGCTGTCGATGAGCACCTTTTTGTAGCCGTCGGTCCACCGCTTGTCCCCGATGCCGGCGCCAGCAAGATGAACGACTGCGTCGATCCCTTCGAGGTCGCCAGGATCGAGTGTGCCATCGGTCGGCGACCAGGTAATTTCGCCTGGCTTGGCGGCCCGCCGGACCACAGGGACAGATGTGTGGCCGAGCGAATCGAGGTGGCTGATCAGGGCCGAACCGACGAGACCTGAGGAACCAGTGATGGCAACGCGCATGACACAAAGTCTACGGGCGGCTCACGGAGGCTGCGTCACCATGCATGGCATGGTAAATCTCCATGACTCGTCGCCCGCATGGGTTAGGGTGCGATGGCATGGGCGATCCGGATGATGTGACCGGCGAAAAGCCCGCGCCTGGAGGCGTGATGCCGCCGCCGATCTCCGCAGCAAACGGTGCCCCGGTCGCCCCGCCGACGCCACCCCTCGCACCGGGCGGCGAGCTGACCTTCGACGAGCCGGAGCCGCAGGGGCGCAAGAGCCGTCTCGGTATGGCAGGGCTCGCCGTCGGTGTGATTGCGCTCGGAGCCGCAGGTGTCTTTGCCATCGTGCAACTACGCGGCGGCAACACCGGAGGTGCAGAGTCGCCTGAGGCTGTCGGTGCATCGATGATGGCTGCACTTGAACAGGAAGACATGCTCGGGATGGTCGACTTGCTCCTGCCGGGGGAGCGCGACACGTTTCGCCAGCCGATGATCGACCTGGTCAGCGAACTCAGACGTCTCGAAGTGCTCAGCTCGGATGCGTCGCTTGGCGACTTGTCTGGTCTCGACATCGAAATGGCCGGATCAAGCCACAGAAGTCACGCCGACCAACGTCGCCGACATCTCGAACATCATGATGACTGCCCAGATCACTGCGTCGCTCGACGGTGACCAACTGCCGATCGGCGATTTGATCACCGACTTCGCTGGCGACAGGTTTGACCCCAGCGACTTCGACGAAGCGGCCACGACCACCGACTTCGAACTGCCGATGACCGTGGTCGAACAAGACGGCCGCTGGTACCTCAGCCTCTTCCACACTGCTGCCGAAGCTGTGCGTGACACGACCGGCGAACCGATCCCTGAAAGAGGATTGGAGCCACGGGGCGGCGAGACGCCCGAAGGGGCTGTCTCAGCGTTGCTCGACGGAGTCGAACAGTTCGACGTCGGCAAGATCATTGCGAGCCTCAACCCCAACGAGGCAGCGGCGTTACAGCGTTACGCCCCACTCTTGCTTGACGACATCGAGCCGCTCGTGGCCGACATCGCGTTCACGTGGCAGGTGACCCAGACCGAGTTCGAGGTCGAGGGCACCGGCTCGGAGCGTTTCGTTACGGTCACATCACTCCGGATCGACGGGGACGCTGAGGGCGAGCCGTTCTCGATTGCGATCAATGGCCGGTGCGTGCTGGTCGACGCCGGTGGAAGACAGTTCGATTCGTGCGAACTCGCTCAGGGGCAGCCGTCACTCGACGAACTACTCGGTGAGTCGGCGAAGTCGGTCACCGAACTGTCGACTGAGTTCGCATCGGTGTTTGCCGACTACAACGCACCCGGCATCACCGTCCAGGAAGTCGATGGCACGTGGTACGTGAGCCCGATCGGTACCGGGATCAATCAGGTGCTTTCGTTCATGCGGGCGTTGGATCGCGAGAAAATCGATCGGCTGATCGAAACGACCCAGACAGCGTTCGACGAGGTGTTCGAAGATCTTGCGGGTGGGCTGCCGGTCGATGACGGCGGGTTCGATTCCCACCAGCAGATCGTCACCGAGTGCTACTCCTTTGGCGATGCAGCAACGGTCGTTGCGTGCCTCAGTGAGAACATTGCAAGCGGCGCGCTACCGGAGTACTACCTTACTCCAGAACTCGAGTACCCGGAGTGTGGTCTGTTCGAATTCTCAATCGGCACAGCGATGCTTTGGGACCTCTCCGACGCGGAGTTCACGTCGATCATGCAGACGGCGTCGGTCTGCTTTGGCGAACTCATTGTTGGTGGCGCGTTGACCGAGTTCGATGTATTGAGCGAGTACTTGCACCCGGAGTGCGCCGAGGGTCGGAACCCCTGGGACTTCAGTCGAGCCGACAGCAACGAGTTCTTCGACACTTTCTGGGACTGCGTCTACAAGTGAGCCGGGGTCAGCAGCACTATTGAGGGCCGGCACCTTCGAGGGCCAGGCTTGCAGGAAGAGAAAACGGTCAGGCTTCGGAGATGATCTGATCGAGCAGGTCGTCGCTCAGGGCGCCGGCGATCGACTCGATTGAGCCGTCGGCTTTGACGATTGACATCGCCGGCTGGAATGCGACGTCGAATCGGTCGAACACGATGCCTGCGTTGTCGCTGATCTGCGGGAACGTCAGGCTGTGCTTGTCGATGAATCCCTGGAAGTCGTCGTCATCGCCGGTCCATGCGACACCGACGAAGTTGACTTCGCCAGCGAATTTCTTTGCTGCTGCCTCGACCGAGGGAGCTTCACGATGACAGCTGCTTCAAGTGGGCGCCCAGAACCAGAACAGCGTCGGCTTGCCAGCCAACGTCGCAGCATCAATCTCGCCGCCGCCGACCAGCGGTGCGGTGAACTGCAGTGAGGCCGGTGCGGTCACAACATCATCTGCGGCAGGCTCGGTTGCCGGAGTGTCGGTTGCCGGAGTGTCGGTTGCGGGCTCAGGCGTCGATGCGGTGCCGTCATCGGTTGACCCGCCGCTACATGCAGCGATCAGCAGGCTGCCTGCTGCGAGCGCTGGAAGAAATCGAGAACCTCTCATGCGGCTGACCGTAGTAGCGATCTGCTTGAGACCGACTTCATCACGGGACTGGGTTTCTCGGAGGTTTTGTAGTCTGGTGCCAGTTCCGGACAGCCGGGATCGCTCGTAGCCTGGCTGGCGATGAAGACGCGCACACTGCTCCTGCTCTCGGTGGGCACCGCACTGATGATCTTGCTCGCCGGCGGTGCGTTGCTTTTCCAGCTCTCCAACCAGGAGTCGACGACCGCAGCGACACCCCTGGGATCGGCCACGACGATCGGCGATGTCGAGGCCACCGTTGTCTCAGCCGAAGTTGATGGCGACCGGCTCGTGGTGTCGGTCGAAATTGGTGGCGTCGACGACACCGACGGCATCGACAGTTTTCGATTGGTGACGGGTGATCAACGGCTCGACCCCATCGCAGCACAGGCCGACGGTCGGTGCGGCTCGATCAGCCTCGCCACCCAGGCGTGCACCATCGAGTTCGACATCAGCGCCAGCGAGGGGACGAGCCGCGTCCTGGTGCTGCGGCGCGGCGAAGAACAGGCCACCTGGCGTCTGGGCTGAGCGGTCGGGTCAACTGTATATTCCTGACGAGTCAGTGAACCTAGTGCTCTGACCACCGGCTCTACCAGACAGAACGCTGCAAGGGCGCTACCGTAAACGTCGTGAGTGATCAATTTGATGTTGTAGTAATCGGTGGCGGCCCGGGTGGGTACTCGGCGGCCCTCTACGGAGCGTCGGCGGGGCTGAATGTGGCCCTCGTCGAGATGGATGCCCTTGGAGGCACCTGTCTGAACCGAGGCTGCATTCCTGCCAAGGCGTTCCTCGAGACCGCTGCAGTCAAGCGCCATGTCGACCATGCAGTCGAGTTCGGAATCAACCCACCCGGTTATGAAGAAGGCAAGAGGGCCACCGTCGACTTCGCCCACACCCAAGCGCGCAAGCAGGGCATCGTCGACGGCCTCGTCGGCGGCATCGCTGCGATGTGCAAGGGGCGCAACGTCGAAGTCTTCAACGGCATGGGCTCGCTCGGCCCTGGCCGCACGGTTGGCATAGCGATGAACGACGGCTCGAAGGTGATCATCACCGGCGATGCCGTGATCCTCGCCACCGGCTCGGTGCCGCGCACTATTCCGGGCTTCGATCGGGGTGGCCCGATCATGACCAGCGATGAGGTACTCGATCTCGACTATGTGCCCAGCCGGGTCGCAGTGATTGGCGGCGGCGCCATCGGCTGCGAGTTCGCATCGACGTTTGCCGACCTCGGCTCCGAGGTCACCATTCTCGAAGGTGCACCAAAGATCCTTCCGGGCCTCGACAAAGACGTTGCCAAGGTCGTCGAGCGCTCGTTCAAGAAAAAGAAGATCGCATTGAAGACCGGCATCAAGGTGACCGGCCATCAGCCGAACGATTCTGGTGGAACCACCGTCACCTTTGGCCCGAAAGATGGTGAGAGCGACTCGGTCGAGGTTGATGTTGTCGTGGTGTCGGTCGGTCGTCGGCCGCTTGCTGACCATCTCGGCCTTGATGGCACCGCAGTCGTGGTCGACGAGCGGGGCTTCGTGCAGGTCAACGAATACTGCGAAACGGGTGAGCCGGGCGTGTACGCCATTGGCGACCTGATCAACACGCCGCAACTCGCGCACGTCGGCTACGCCGAAGCGATTCTCACGATCAAGCACCTCCTTGGTGAGGGCCCAATGCCCATCCGGTACGACCGGGTTCCGTGGGCGATCTACTGTCACCCCGAGGTTGCATGGGCTGGCCCCGACGAGCAGCAGGCCAAAGACATCGGCTACGACATTGTCGTTGGCAAGCACCCCTTCAAGTTCAACAGCCGGGCACAGATCCTCGGCGAGACCGAAGGCCTCGTCAAGGTCATTGCCAAGAAGAACGCCGATGGCACAGCGGGCCAAGTGCTCGGCGTGCACATGGTCGGGCCATGGGCCACCGAACAACTATCGGGTGGCTACCTCGCAGTGAACTGGGAAGCAACGGTCGACGAAATTGCCGAGTTCATCCAGCCGCACCCCAGCCTTTCTGAACTGTTCGGCGAAACGGTCCTGTCGCTCACTGGCCGCAGTTTCAGCGGCTGACCCCACCCGTCGATTACTCGCCCACTCGCTTCGCATTTCAACAAGGACTTACCATGTCAGACGTCATTCTTCCGCAACTCGGCGAAACGGTCACCGAGGGCACCATTACTCAGTGGTTCAAGAAGGTCGGCGACACGGTCGCTGAAGACGAGCCGTTGTTCGAAGTGTCGACGGATAAGGTCGACACCGAGGTGCCGTCGCCGGTCTCCGGCACGCTCATCGAAATTCGCGTCGAAGAGGGTGAGACCGTCGACGTTGGCACCGTGATCGCGGTCGTCGGCGATGGTGGCGAACCCGCAGTAGCTGCCGAGCCTGCTCGAGAACCAGCAGCAGCCCACGAGCCAGCTCCTGCTCCCGCGCCGGCAGTAACCCCCGCGCC
>ERZ889217.1805-NODE-1805-length-10253-cov-8.032261_pt1 | contig 10253 bp, 7 predicted proteins | sample MGYA00521098_ERZ889217 | MGnify/ENA primary metagenome ERZ889217 (study PRJEB32303, sample SAMEA104408613) | aquatic metagenome | biome: Brackish water; feature: Pelagic; material: water | place: Baltic Sea | collected 2014-06-10T22:04:00 | depth 2,362 m ...
CGTGGGTCGGGTTGTTCTACAGCCTGTACCTGACGGGCCTGGGCTGGCAGACGGGTTGGACGCCCTGGTGGCATTGGGCGCGCCGGCTCCCGCAGCCCAAGCGGCTGTTCGTCGAACGGGGGGCATACCGCTTCCTGCGGCATCCTGTGTACCTGAGTTTCCTGGGCCTGATCTGGTTCACGCCCCTGGTCACGCTCGACCGCGTCGTACTGATCGCGGTGTGGTCGACGTACATCTTCGTCGGTAGCGCGATCAAGGATGGCCGTCTGGTGCACTTCATCGGCGACACCTATCGCGAATACCAGGCACGCGTGCCGGGGTATCCGGGAGTGGGATTCGGGCCGCTCGGTCGGGTGCAGCCGCGGATCGTTTCGGCATCTGACGGGACAGAGGTCGCTCAACGCTGACACTGTCTACCGCGAAGCAGGGTTCCTTGGCCCTCTGGTCGCGGCCAAGGAGGTTAGGACGGTCAACGGAACTCCGCATGCGTTTTCCGGTCGGTGAGCGGCGGGGCGGCAAGCGAAGGCAGGATGCCGAAAGCGCGGCCGGCATCGAGTGAACGGAGGGCAGGATGCCCGCAGTGAACGTCCGGCGACAGGGCTGGGCAGTCCCGAATCTCGGCAGACTAAAGACGATCCAACCCGCCACCTGATACGGCAGGTGCTCGGTGCCGTCGCAGAGTTCAACCGCCGCGTGACCGTTATGCAGCTCCGTGAGCTGGCCGAACTGAACGGGCGAGATCGTTCAGCAACGCCGAGTCCGAGTCACAGCGATAGGTGGCGATCAACGTCTGCAGGAGCGGCGCCGGCCTTGTAAAGGTCTCGCAGCCGTCGCGTGTCCCGAGACGCGGTCTGCGCCATGTGGGGACCGTTGCAGGAGCGGCAGACACCTCTCCCCTTGCACGAGAACACGATGGCAAACCCCTGGCCGTTGCGGAGGGATCGTTGGGCCTCACTCGTCGAGCGTAACCCCGATCTTCACCCGGACCTGCCAGTGGGCAATCTTGCCGCCCTCGATATGGCCGCGGGTTTCGACCACCTCGAACCACCGCATCTTGCTCTCGTTCATCTCTGCCTTGGCGATGGCGTTTTGAACTGCTTCTTCGATGCTGGTGTGCGAGGAGCCAACCAGTTCGATCATCTTGTAGGTGTGTTCGCTCATGGTGACTCCCGGGCAATGAGGGGAAAAGTGGCTGGAACCCTCGCTGAGTGTACCTCCCGGCGGGCCGCCGTGATCTCGGCATTCGAAAGCCCGCGAAGCCGAAGAAACGCTCCCGAGTCATCGACGCCTGGCGTTGCCACCAGCCTACCATCAGGACTGACGGCAACCGTCTGCGGACGGTCTCCCTGGATCGGAAACTGGCAGAGTTCCACGCCGAGTTCGGTATCCCAGATCCGAGCCGTGCCGTCCTGCGAGCCGGTGACCACACGCCGAAGGTCGGGGGTGAAGCAGACCATCTCCACGGCCCCTTCGTGCCCCTTGAGAACCTGGAGTTCCGCCGTCGAATCAAGATCCCAAATCCGCGCCGTGCCATCCCCCGATCCCGTCACCAGTCGCGCGGCATCGGAACTGAACGCAGCAGCCAACACCGGCGCCGTGTGGCCGACGAGAAAGCCCCGTGATTGGCCGGTCTCAAACTCGGCGAGATACGATCTGCCTACGGCCGTGCCACGGGCCAGGAGGCGACCATCGGGACTCACCGCCTGGCACCAGATCTGCCCCCGAATCAGGGCATGCTGCTCCCGACCCGTGGCCGCATCAAACAACACCGGCTGCTTGTAGGCAACCACCTTTCCCCCCAGTCCGAACACCGCCAGTGGCTTGGCCAGCGAACGTGACGCATCGGCTTTGGCCGACCAGAGTTGCTTGGCATCGGCGACCGACCAGACCGCTGCGGAGCCATCGCGGCTCGTGGTCACCACCCGCGAGCCATCACCGCTCCACAGACTGCCCACGGCCCCCTGCTCGAGGCCGCCGAAACGGGCCACCTCTCGCCCCGTTTCCGTGTTCCAGATCCGAACCTCCCCAGAGCCGTCAGTGGGGTTGAGCGCCGCGGCCAGCAAACCGCCGTCGGGGGCATAGCTCACCCCGGCCACGGCCGCCCCGTCGACGGGCAGCAGCTGCCGACGCTCGACCGTCGCGGTCTTCCAGAGTTCCAGATCGCCTCCTTCTGCCGCCACAGCGAGGTCTTGTCCATCCGGAGAGAAGGCCAGGGCTGTCGGCCGACCAGCCAGCGGAAGCTTATCGAGCGATCGCCGCTGGGATCGCGACCAGAAGCGAACCGTGCCGTCGAGCCCGCCACTGGCCAGTCGCTCGCCGTCGGGGGTGAAGGCAACCGTCAGAACAGCACCTTCATGGCCGAGGAGTCGGTGTTCAAACTGGCCGCTGGCAGCGGCCCAGAGAAAGAGTTGTCCGCCACTGCCACCGCTCGCGATCTGACGGCCGTCGCCGCTCCAGACAAGCACGGTCACAATCGACGTGTGACCGATGAGTGTCTGCTCGAGCATCCCGGTGCGGATGTCCCAGATGGCGATTCCGTTGTCTTGCGCGCTCGTTGCCAGCCGCTGGCCATCGGGACTGAACGCCATCAGGAGGTCGTCGGTGGCGAGCGAGCCTTGGATTTGGATGGTCGTCAACGGTTCGCCCGAGTCGAGATCGAATACTCCTAGGCTCGCGCTGGCCCCCGGAAGACGCTCGACGGCCACAAGCCGGGATCCATTGGGGCTGAATATGAGATCCTCGACGGGCCCGCCGGCGGTGCAGGTGGCGATAAACTCCCCTGTCTCCCCATGCCAGAGATCGAACTGTCCACCTTCCCGGAGCACAACGGCCCGCGCTCCTTCAGGCGAGAATGCAACCCGCTTGATCCGGCCCCGTAATTCGCCCAGCGTGGCCACGTTCTCACCATCCGACTCCCGCTGGAGAACCACCCGGCCATCGTGGGCCACCGTGAGCCGGCGGCCGTTCGTGGAAGCGGCCCAGACCTCTCCCGCCCGGGCTGTGGGTGAGGCGGGGCTGACGGACGTGGTTTCTCCATTCGCAAGCCGCTCGAAACCATCGCCGGCAGTCAGCAGGAAGGATGTTGTCGTTCGGTCGAGCCCCCGTCGGAGCAGCCCCGGCCGGCGGGCGATGGCCTCGGTGTCGGCGTGGTCGAATACACCTTCGGTGAGCCTGCCCGTCGTCACCTCCAGACGATCCCCAGCCGGGGCGAAGGCGACGTCCACGACCGGGTCGCCGTCGGGCTCGAGCACCACGAGTGCGTCGTCGAGTTCGGCCCCCAGGCAGCGGAGTTCCAGCGGGAGTGGTTCGCCGCTGATGGCCATGGTCTCGTCGTACACAGCCCGGGCCGCCCGTGGATTGCGTGATTCCAGAAACGACTGCAGCGAGCGGATATTCGCCCGATAGAGCTGCTGTCTGGCCTGATCGGCTGCGATGGTGGCACGCACCGCGAGAATCGACATCCCGACCGCCGCCACCACCAGCGTGATCAGCACGGCAGCCAGGCCGAGGGCGGCCGTGCGATGCCGGCTGGCCAGGCGGGCGAGCGATTCGATGAGCCCTGGCGCTCGGGCCGTAATCGGCTCACCCCGAAGGTGGCGGTCGATGTCGGCGCCGAGCGCGGCGGCCGTGGGATACCGCCGGCGACGGTCCTTGTCGAGACAGGTGCCGACGATCGCCGAGAGGTCACCCCGCAGATGACGATCAACGGTGGCCAGAGACCGGGGCTCCACGTCGCTAACGATCCGGGCAACCTCGTAGACCGGTCGGTTCCGCACATCGTAGGGGAGCATGCCGGTGAGGAGTTCGTAGAGCACCAGGCCCAGCGCGTAGACATCGGCTCGGGCGTCGATATCGTCGTCGGTGCCGACGAGCTGCTCGGGTGCCATGTATTGGGCGGTTCCGAGGAGGTCACCGACACCGGTGTGCATCGTCGTCAAAAGCCCATCGTCGGCCGTGCAGCGGGCCACGCCAAAATCGATGATTTTTGGCCGGCCGCTCGAGTCGACGAGCATGTTGCCAGGCTTGAGGTCGCGGTGCACGACACCTCGGTCATGGCCGTGGGCCACCGCCACGCAGGCCTGGCGAAACAGCTCCACCCGCTCTCGTTGGGAGAGCCGGTGCTCTGCAGCATAGGCCGTGATCGACCGTGGCTGATCCACGTATTCCATCACAAAGTAGGGCAGATCCCGCCCCGCGACCCGGGTCACACCGGCGGAATAGATGCGGGCAATCCCAGGATCTGAGAGCCGGCCGAGGATCTGCGCCTCATGGGCCAGCCGCCGCGCGGCCGCGGCTGAGACGATTCCGGGCCGCATCACCTTGACTGCGACCGTGCGCTGGGTCGTGTCCTGCACGCCCTCATACACCCGACCCATACCGCCCGCACCGACGAAGCGGAGAATCCGCACGTCGCCGACCACAGCACCGGAAGGCAGGTCGTCGCTCTCTGCCTCGGCGGGCCGCCCCAGGAAATCGGTCAGACCGGCAAAACTCAACGACTGAGACAACGGCTCTTCAGCCGGCGGCGCGGAGTCTGGTCTGTTCTCATGCATGCTCGTCGGCCCATGCGTTCCCGCCCAACGGTCGTGCGATCACAGCCCTACCGCAGACCTCCCCCGAGCCTACCAGACCGGGGAACGAGTCTGCGCCGCTCAGCGGCGGCCCCACGGGGTCTGTGACCAGGGCGTTGTCGACCAGGGGGTGTTCCCGACAGAGGGCGATCCAGGAACCCCAAACGGATAGGGTCCCGGTCCCTGAGGATAGGGGTATCCACCGCCATAGACAGTCACCCCAGGCCCCGCCCCCCGACGCAGGGGAACCCCGACAGCAAGGTTTGAGTAGTAGGTGTTTGGGCCAGACCGTCCCGCAACCAACCCATTGTTGTAGAGCGTGAGGTTGCCGTACTGGCGGCCCACCAGGCCGTTGTTAAAAAACGATGTGTTGCCCACCTGATTGGAAACCAGGCCGTTGGCGTAGAAGGTCGAGCGGCCGACCGAGATGCTGCTGCCCCCCCAGTTGCCGAGGCCAAAGCCGCTTTCCCCCTGGGCGTCCTGCCAGCCCAGAGGCCCGACCACAAGCACCAGTCCGACAGCGGATATCACAGTGAAGGATCGGGAACGAATCATGGTTGGCTTTCTGAATCGGGAGCCCAGAATCTACTTTCAACCTTACCTCCCCACTGCCGCCCGTGCATTCTCCTGGTTTCCGGATCAACCGGGGCCCTGGTCAGCCGCGGTAGTCTGAACGACCGCGAGGGTTGCCGCCTCGCCAACCGCCGGTGATTCCGATGACTGCCCGCTCTCGAAGCCGCTCGCTCTTTCGGCTGCTCGTGATGCCCGTCGTGGGCCTCGTACTGGCGGCTGTCGTGGCCAATGTTGCCTTTGCCGCCTGGCTGGCGGCCCGCCGCTCGCTGGAATCGGCCCGCTCAGCACAGGAGCAGGTTGCCGCAGCACTCGAGCGGTCGCGGGTGTCCCTCTCGCAGCCCGTGCTCGATACGCTCCGGCAACTCACCGGAAGCGAGTTCCTCGTCTGGAATGAAGCGACGGCGACGGCAGGCCTGACCACGCTCAAACCCAGCCTGCTTGCGGCGCAGGTGCCAGCGACCCTTGCGGCAGCCGCCGGTAGCAACGTGCTTCTAGCCGGCACGCTCTATCACGTGGGAACCGCCCGCGGGCGGGGAGTGCGGCCGGAAACACTGCTCGTGCTCACGCCTGTGCAGAGCATTGCCCGCACGACGCTCGAGGCCGTCTGGCCGGTGCTCGCTGTGGCCGGCGGAACGCTGAGTGTGCTGATACCACTGGGGCTGGTCGCAACCGGCAGACTCGCCCGAAGGCTCGGGGCCGTCGAGCGACACGTGGCTCGGATCGCCGAGGGTCAGTTTGGAGAACGGCTGACCGATTCTCTCGAGCGAGGACACGATGACATCGGCCGGCTCGTGGCCGGGGTAAATCACATGAGCGAAACCCTTTCGACCCTGCGCGGGAGTCTCATGGCGGGTGAGCGGCAGCGGTTGCTCGGCCAACTCGCTGCCGGCTTCGCCCACGAACTGCGAAACGCAGTCACGGGCGCCCGCCTTGCGATCGATCTGCACCGGCGGCGGTGCCCTGCCTTGGCCGACGACGACAGCCTCGGTGTTGCCATCCGGCAGCTCGACATCCTGGAGGAAGAGGTCCGCGGACTCTTAGCGCTCGGCCGACCGGGTGAGGCAACGGTGTCTGCGATTACCATCTCGGAACTCTTGGGCGAGGTCTGCGAACTCACCGGACCGCGGTCCGAGCATGCTGGCACCCAACTCGAAAGGCTGACGGTGGCGGACACCATCCCGCTCGTCGGCCGCCGCGAGGCCCTGCGGGCCGCTCTCGTCAACCTCGTCCTCAACGCCATCGATGCCGCCGGCCGCGGTGGGAGGGTGCGGCTCTCGGCAGTGCCGGCGGATGGGGAAGTCCACCTGGCCGTCGAGGATGACGGCCCCGGCCCTCCCCCCACGCTTGGGCCCACGCTCGTCGAACCCTTTGTGACAGCGAAGCCCGAAGGGATCGGCCTGGGACTGGCAGTGGCCAAGGCCGTCGCGGAGGAACACGGCGGCAGGCTCGCCTGGACCCGCGTGGCAGGCCGCACGACGTTTACGATTGTGCTCCCGCTGGGGCACCCATCGATAGCCGACACCAAGGAGCGAAACCCGTGAGCCGGATTCTGATCGTGGACGATGAGCCGGCCATCGGCTGGAGCCTGAGAGAACTCCTCTCCGATGAGGGGCATGACGTCGTCGTCGCTGCCGATGTTCCCACCGCCCTCGAGGCTGCCCACCAGGGACGGCCCGATGCGATTCTCCTCGATGTGCGGCTCGGATCCGGCGACGGGTTGGTCGCGGTGCCCGACCTGCGGGCGGCCGCGGGGCCGGTGCCGATCGTGGTCATGACCGCCTTCGGCAATCTCGACACGGCCGTTCGGGCCGTGCAGGCCGGGGCATTCGACTACCTCACCAAGCCTTTCGACATGGAGCGGGTGGTAAGTGTCCTGCGTCGGGCGGTCGCAGAGCGACCTGGCGACTTGAAAGCCGACCAGCCAGCCGAGGCCGCCTCCGAACTGGTGCTGGTCGGCAGCTCGCCGCCAATGCAGGAGATCTTCAAACAGATCGCCCTGGTGGCCGGCCACGATCTGCCGGTTCTCATCACAGGCCCCACCGGCACGGGCAAGGATGTCGTGGCCCGCGCGATCCATGCCCATGGGCCGCGGCAGCCCGGGCCGCTGGTCGCCACAAACCTCGCTGCCCTGGCTCCGGGCGTGGTGGAGAGCGAACTCTTCGGACACGCCCGGGGTGCCTTCACTGGCGCTGTGGCAGATCGGGCGGGACTCTTTGAACTGGCCAACGGGGGCACGATCTTCCTCGACGAGATTGGGGAGGCCCCAGCAGACGTGCAAGTGAAGCTCCTCCGGGTGCTGGAGACCGGCGGAGTGACCCGCGTGGGCGAGGCCACCCCGCAGATCGTCAATGTTCGCGTGATCGCCGCAACCAACCGGAATCTGGCCCAGGGCGTGCAGGCTGGCACGTTTCGCGAGGATCTCTACCACCGGCTGCGTGTGTTTCCAATCACGATGCCCGCGCTCTCCGAGCGACCTGGCGACATCGAGCCCCTGGCTCAGCATTTCCTCGCGCGGTCCATCAGAGGACCGCTGCAGCCCGCCTCATCACAGGTGATGTCAGCCGAGTTTCTGGCGGCACTCCGGGATCGGGACTGGCCAGGGAACGTTCGGGAACTCAAGCACGCCATCGAATATGCAGCCGTGGTGGCCAGACGGGGAAAGCTGCGGCCCGAGCACCTCCCTGCGCCAGACCGCCCAGGAACGTCTGGCACCGCGGCCGGAATCGAGTCGGCTGCCAGGGCCGTTGCGGCCGCGGTCAAGGAGTGGTCGGCAGCGGCCCGCCGCGAACTGGCAGCACTGCCCGAGCCCGACCTTCACCACCGTGCGATTCAACTCGTCGAGGGAACCCTCCTCCGCGAAGCCCTCGCCCATACCGGAGGCAATCGCACGGCCGCCGCCAGACTCCTCGGCCTCGACCGGGCCACGCTCCGCACAAAACTCCGGAGCCTGGGGATCGACGACTGACCACTGCTCGGCCTGGCGGCAGAGGGAGGGCCCGGGGGGCGGCCGGGCCTGAATCGCTAGCCGCCGAGGGGGTGTCACCCTCGGAGGTGATGGCGAAGGCGAGAACTGTCTGCCATGATATGAAACCCTATCCCCTTCCTACTTCTCGGAGCAACGACATGGACATCCTCGGCGAAATTCTCAAGCAGGTGATCGCAGGCGCAGCCCAGCCCAGCCCCCAGCGTCAGCCCGCCCCCCAACAGCGTCCCGCCCAGCCTCCCTCCGGAATGCCTTCCGCTGACGACCTCGGCGAGATTCTTGGTCAGATCTTCGGTGGCGGGCAGGCCCAACGTCTGCCCGATGTCGTCAAACAGTTCGAAGAACGGGGCATGCGGGAGCAGGTCGACTCGTGGGTCCGCACCGGCCCCAACAAGCCGGTTGAGCGGCGGGAGATCGAGGATGTCTTTGGCCAGCGGGAACTCGAGGAGTTGGCCAAACGGCGGGGCGTTGATCGGGATCAGCTTGCAGAAGTGCTCGCCCGCTACATCCCCAAGATCATTGACGAACTCACACCGAGCGGACAGTTGCCACGCCGCTGAGCGGTGGCGGCCCATGGCACGTTCGTTAGAGTCGGCACGGTTCCACTTTCCCGCGGGGTTTGTGCAGCCGCCGCGGGCGACCGCCGATATCTCAACTCAGGCCGGATGACTCCGGCTCCGCGATCCCACCGCCGTCGGTTCTCGCCGGCGTGTTCGATCGTGTCGCCCGTTCGCAGCCACCCCGATCCCCGAGACCTCTCCATGCCCACGTCGCCCCGTCGCAAGAGGCCAACTGCCGTCCAAAACCCGCTCGAGACCTACCTGCGGGATATCAACGAGACGGCCCTCCTCTCGGCCGCCGACGAGAAGCGGCTGGCCACAGCAATCCGCCAGGGGGATGAACTTGCCCGCGACCACATGGTGCGGGCGAATCTCAGACTGGTGGTCAACATTGCCCGCGGCTACGCCAATCGTGGCCTCGCCCTCCCTGACCTCATTGAGGAAGGCAATCTCGGGCTCTTGCGGGCCGTGGAAGGCTTCGATCCGACCATCGGCACCCGGTTCAGTACCTATGCGAGCTATTGGATCAAACAGTCCATCAAGCGGGCCCTGATCAACTCTGGCAAGACGATCCGGATCCCCGCCTATATGGTCGAACTGCTGTCGAAGTGGCGGCGGGCGACGATGCGGCTCACCGACGCACTCGGTCGCACGCCCACGCCGGAGGAGGTCGCGCGGATGCTGGGCCTGGCCCGCAAGAAGCTCCCGATCATCAAGAAGGCCATCCATGTCCACCAAGCCAGCCCGCATACCGAGCCCACCGAGGGGGGCTGGTCGCTGGGCGAATTGGTGATGGACACGAATGCCCGCTGCCCGGCGGATGTCATGCTCGATGAAGACACGCTCCGCCACGTGCTTCAGCGAATCGATGACCTCGACGAGCGGGCCGGCAAAATCATCAAGCTCCGCTTCGGACTCGGCGGCGGGGAGCCGATGACGCTCAAGGAAATCGGTGCAGTTCTTGGGCTCACCCGGGAGCGGGTCCGGCAGATCGAAAGCGAGACGCTCGCCAGCCTGGCAATGGAACTGGATGCCTCCCCGCGGGCCAGCATCCGATTCCGTCGCGGTGCCTAAAGACTGCTCCTTTCCCCCCAGGACACCCCCATGGACCTCTTGCCGCTGATCCGCCCGATCCCCGACTTCCCCAAGCCCGGCATCCTGTTCCGCGACATCACGCCGTTGCTGGCGGATGCTGCGGGCTTCGCCGAGGCAATCCGCCTATTGGCAGCGCCTTGGATCGACGAACGGATCGACGCCATCGCCGCCGTCGAGGCGCGGGGCTTCCTGTTTGCTGGTCCCTTGGCAATGGCCCTCGGCGTGGGCGTCATCCCGGTCCGGAAGCCAGGCAAACTCCCGGCCGACACGATCGCCCACGACTACGACCTGGAGTATGGCCGCGACCGGCTGGAGATGCACTCCGGCGTGCTCGCTGCGGCGGCACGGGTGCTGGTGGTGGATGACGTGCTCGCGACCGGGGGCACCGCGGCGGCCTGCATACGATTGGTTGAAGCGGCCGGCGGGGAGGTTGTGGGAGCATCATTCCTCGTCGAAATCGAACCGCTCGGC
>ERZ889217.1807-NODE-1807-length-10240-cov-6.764752_pt1 | contig 10240 bp, 11 predicted proteins | sample MGYA00521098_ERZ889217 | MGnify/ENA primary metagenome ERZ889217 (study PRJEB32303, sample SAMEA104408613) | aquatic metagenome | biome: Brackish water; feature: Pelagic; material: water | place: Baltic Sea | collected 2014-06-10T22:04:00 | depth 2,362 m ...
GTGACCATATCTTGATACCAGCCATAATAGAAAGCGCGTACCATCTCTTGTAGTTCAACATTTGGATAAGTCACGCCAAGGTGGGTACCCACAGTTAGTACAACTGGGCCGGTGCAATCATGCGGAGCGACAGGGACCCCATAAGTTGAAGCAAGTGCAATGACTTTTGACGCTTCGGTAATTCCGCCTACCCAGCCCGGGTCTATCATCAAATGGTCTACGGCTTTTGAGGATAGTAATCGGTGGTGGTCCCAACGAGTCCCAGTTGTTTCGCCAACAGTTATTGGTAAATTAATTGAGTTCTTAAGCCGAATGAGTGCATCAGTACTTTCATTGCGAATGGGGTCTTCAAACCAGAAGGGTGCATATTCTTCCACAGCATTTGCAATAACTGTCGCGGCGGGAGTAGACCACAGCGAATGCATCTCTAGCATGATATCAAAATCATTACCAGCAGCCTCTCGTGCGCGTTTAAATAAATCGACCGCCTCCCACAAATCCTTTTTATCAATAGTTTGACCACCGGATCTAATTGCTGCTTCATCAAATGGCCAAATCTTCATGGCACTCATACCCATTGCTTTAAGGCTACCTACTAGATCCTCTGGATTGTTCAAGAATGCAAAAAGATCTTCATACTCATGGTCGGTGACACTTCCAAGTTGGGCCTTTCGATTTCTGTCAATATTTGATGAACCTTTCGCATATGCAGAACCAGCGCATGTGTTGTAAGCACGAATTTTCTCCCGTACTTTTCCACCGAGTAATTGATAAATTGGCTGCCCTACGACTTGACCGAGTAAATCCCAAAGTGCAATATCTATTGAGGAGGCTGCTCGAACGGCAATCGATGAGCCATTAAAACCAATAAAATCCTGGTGCAAAACTTCGTGCATTTCATTGATATTTAAGGGATTCTTGCCTAACAGCCGAGGAGCTACGCTTTCGTGTAGAAAGGTCTCAACGCTCTCAACTCCGACGCAATTCTCGCCGAGTCCGATTAACCCTTCGTCGGTATGCACTTGCAAAAAAAGGATTGCAGGAAATTCTCCCAAGCGAATAGTTTCCAAGCCGATAACTTTCATCAACTCCCCTTTAGCTATTGATATCTTTCAATGCCGCATATACGATTAATTGTTAATTGTTGACGATTTCACGCAAACAGTCAAGGGGTAAACCGTGGCAGGTCACGTAAAAAGCGTAGGAGTACCAAGATCTGAAGTTCTCAGAGTTTCTACGAAGATTTTAGAGAAGTTTGGGACCCCTAAAAACTATGCTGACTCAGTTGCCGAGTCCCTCGTACAGGCACAAGAGGCCGGACATGCTTCCCATGGAATAATTCGATTGATTGAGTATACGAATTCAATAGAAAACAAAGTAATAGATCCAAAAGCTGTTCCAACAATTATCCGTGAAACGGGTGGAACTGTCGTCATTGATGGGCACTGGGGTTGGGGGCAGATAGCCTGCAAATTTGCAGTTGAAGTAGCCGCTAAAAAAGCAACAGAATTTGGAGTTAGCGCAATCTCGATTAGTTCGTGTAACCATATTGGCCGATTAGGCGAATACATCGAAACACTTGCCAGTATGAATTTAATATCAATGATGTGGTGCAATGCCGATCCTGCTGTAGCGGCATTTGGCGGCAAAGATCGCCTATTTGGAACTAACCCACTTGCAGTTGGAATTCCATCTAATGAAAAGCCAGTTGTAATTGATTTTGCAACAGCATCTAGTGCAGAAGGCAAGCTACGGGTTGCGCGCGCAAATGGCAGCACCATCCCAGTCGGAACCGTTATTGATAAAGATGGGAATGAATCCACAAATCCTGAAGATTTTTATAACGGTGGAGCACTTCTTCCATTCGGGGGGCATAAAGGGTATTGCGTGAGCTTAATGATCGAGCTTTTGGGTGGGGCGTTATCTGGAAACCATCCTTCAATGAATGCTGGATATTCACATGGTTATGGGACGGTCCTAATTGCAATTGATCCAGAAAAATTCTTTGGCATTAAACCCTTTAAAGATGATATTTCTGAAGCCACAAATGCCATCAGATTAACAACACCCGTAAACCCAGACCGGCCAGTACTGGTACCAGGTGATATCGAAAATATTGAGCGAGATAGCAATAAGGCAGCTATAAAGATATCTGAATCAATTTGGAACTCAATAAAAGAACTTAGCCTCTAACCGACTTCTTTTTTGTCTGAGGTTTTTCCATAAAATGAACTGAAACTCGGGCTAATCCCAGTTCCACGTGTGTCAGCACAACTTCTTTTGCCTTATCTAATTGCTTTTCTCTTATCATTTTGACTAAAATTTGATGGTCCGGACCCCATTTAGGAAGAAACGCTTTATTGATTTTTCCATCTAATGACCATGTATAAACCAAAAATGCGTGAATTTGAGATCGCAGAACTTCCCAGGTCTTAAATAAGCGATCGTGATGCGCTGAAGCAAATAGCGCAGTGTGGAATTCTAGATCCAACCTGCTCACTTCGCGCGGTGTCCGTTGCTTATCTGTTAAATTTTTATAAGTTTCCAGGACTTCTTCCATCGCCCTTATATCTGAAACTGTTGCATTCTTACAAGCCCATTCGATGGCAAGTACTTCAAGCGCGCTTCGCATTGAATAAATTTCCTGAATATCAGTGTCGTTCCATGAAGCTACTCGCGCACCTTTATGTCGCTCCATTGTTACTAATCCTTCGCGCTCTAACCGCATTAGCGCTTCACGAATCGGCCCACGAGAGACACCCATCTGAAGAGCCAATTCATCCTCAGCTATTCTGCGACCAGGTTCTAAATCGTGCGAAACAATTGCTTCACGTAAATCATCTGTCACGATATCTGAAAGTACTCTGCGCGAAGCCCGACCAAGTCCCAGAGGTTTGACCGTCATCTGCCCACCCCCAGTGAATTGTTGCCTGTAAACAAAGTATTCTAGCTCTCCAATTATTGCATCGTCAATTTAGGGGAAATAACCCACAGTGCTAGCTCTCCAATTATTGCATCGTCAACTTAGGGGAAATAGCCCACAGTGGAAGTGGAGTAACTGGCCCACAATTCAACTTTAATAATCTCCGAGAGTTCCGCCAGCGTTATAGGCAAGGTTGCCGCCATCAACTGGCAGGATGGTGCCCGTAATCATGGCAGCGGCATCACTTGCCAAGAAGTGCACCGCACGAGCGATGTCCTCTGGTTCCGCTATTCGGCCCATCGGAATCCCTCTTACAAGTAACTCCATTAATGGTCTAGCTTCTTCACCCTCAGCCTTAACCCATTTGCGCCAGCCGGGAGTGTTTACTGAACAAGGCTGAATGGCATTTACACGGATCTTTGACTTTGCCCATTCAATCGCTAACTCGCGAGTCATTTGGTTTACGCCACCCTTTGCAACGCTATATGCAAAGTTGCCACGCCCAATTGCGGAGCTTCCAGCAATTGAACTTATATTTACAACCACACCGGGCTTCTTTGCAGCAATAACCAATTTAGAAAATTCCCGAGCATTCAGGAAGTATCCAGTTAAAGAAGTCCCAATTACCGTGTTCCAAATATCAAGGGTTGTGTCTTGGGGTGGAGTGTGAGTTCCAGCCGCTGCGTTGTTAACCAAAATATCGGCTATTTCAAATTTTTCAGCAACGAACTTAAAGAGTGAAACAACATCACTTTCTACGCTGGAGTTAGCTCTAAAAGTGAAGGCAGATATTCCGCTCTCTTCCAGTTCAGCTTTTCCAGCAGCCAAAGCAACTTCATCAATATCAGCCATAATAAGTTTTGCCCCATCGCCACCAAGCTGTCGGCATACTTCCATGCCAATTCCTCCAGCAGCTCCAGTTATTACGACAACTTTTCCAGCAACGCTAAAGACATTTCTACTCATGGTAACTTTCCTTTCAGTAGGACATAACTTGTTTAACGGCACTTGATATTTGATCCACTGAAGGAATGGCAGCCTCCGACATACTAGGATTTGCGCTAAGGGGTGCACGAACCGCACCAACTCTTACGATTGGTCCTTTTAATGATTTGAAGTTGCGTTCAGAAGCAGTCGCGGCAATTTCTGCAGTGATTGAACCGAATAGTGGTGCCTCATCTAGCACTACAACTCGACCATATTTGGTAACGGCAGCGTCGATGGCATCTTGGTCAATTGGATAAAGCGTACGTAAATCAATTACTTCTACCGAAATTCCTTCAGCTTCTAAAGCTTGTGCCGCCTTGGTTGCAGAAACTACGGAATACCCATAAGTAATGATCGCCGCATCCCGTCCAGATTTTACAGTCTTAGCTTTACCAAATGGAACGAAATAATTCTCATCTCCTATTTCACCTCGAATCCCCGACAACTTCTTGTGCATTAAAAAGATGACTGGGTCCTCGTTGCGAAGTGCGGTCTTAATCAACCCTTTTACGTCCATCGGAGTTGATGGAACAGCTAAAGACAGACCGGCGGTGTGGGCAAAAAAAGATTCAAGTGAATTGCAATGATGCGCTCCACCAAGTGCAACTCCTGATGTGGCTCTGATTACCAGCGGCACTGGTCGATCGAACATGAATCGAATCTTTGCTGCTTGGTTGATAATTTCATCCATCGCTCCTAGTGAAAAGTCGATGAAATTTAAATCCACAATTGGATGACAACCATACATTGCAGCGCCCATGCCCGCGGCAATCATCGCTGCTTCAGAGATAGGTGCATCCCGTACTTGTTTAAGACCAAACTCTTGTGCAATTCCTTTTACCTGAGCAAAGTGACCGCCGCGTTCCACTAAGTCGGTCCCAAGAATAAATATTTTCTCATTACGATTCATCTCTTCGCGCACACCAGACTGGAATGCCTCAGAATAAGTTGGGGTAATGGCTTTCACTGCAGTGGTCATAGTTGTACTCCTAACTTTCCTGAATCTACTCCTTGTGTGATAGTCGATATTTCTGGCTCGGGTGAGGCCTCTGCAAATTCAACTGCCCCCTCAATCTCTTTACGGACTGAAGCGCGAAGTTGATCAACTTCCACTTGAGTAGCGAAATCTAATGAGATAACTTTTTCTATAAATTTATCAATGGGATCCTGAGTAGTCCTCCACTGAGTAATTTCTTCTTGAGTTCGATACTGACCCTTTTCACCTACGTTGTGGCCGTAATATCTATAAGTGAGCGCATTTATAAAAGTTGGACCTTCGCCAGCCAGTGCACGCTCGCGGGCTTCGGATACATACTTACGGACTTCCAGGACATCTTGCCCATCGATATTGTATGAAGGTAAGCCAAAACCAGATGCGCGTTTAGCGAGATCACCTCCACCAGTTACTCGTCCTACAAAAGTTTCTACTGCATATTGATTATTATCAACAAGAATAATCAATGGAAGTTTCCAGATTGCAGCCATGTTGATCGATTCCCAGGTTCTACCGGTATTCATACCGCCATCACCTACGAATCCGACAGCAATCTTCTTATCACCAATATGTTGAATGCCGAGCGCAGCGCCCATTGCAATTCCAACGCCGGCACCAACAATTCCATTACCCCCGAAATGCCCCAGTGAAACTTCAGCCAGGTGCATAGAACCACCACGACCGTGAGAAATACCAGTTGATTTAGTCATAAGCTCTGCCATCACAATTTTTGCTGAGTAACCTTTTGCCAGCGTGTGATGGTGGGACCGGTGTGTTGTCGCTATTACGTCGTCCCTTGCAATAGCTGAAAGAGTTCCAACCGCCACCGCCTCCTGTCCAGAGGAGTTATGCATTCCACCTGGAACTTTTCCTCGCAAACATAACTTGTCTGCTGTTTCTTCAAAATCACGAATAAGCATCATTTGGCGCAACAGTGAAATAGCTGTGCTCTTATCTAGCTGTGTCATTAATTACTCCACCTCACCTGGAGCAAGAACTACAACGATCGTATTTCCTGCGGGAACTTCGTCGTTTACTGCATATTTATGGTTACCGAGCACCCCGGATGTCTCACAAGTCAAGTCGAGGGTCGTTTTATCGGTTTCGATAATTGCAATCGCATCGCCAGCAGTAACAGAATCGCCTGGTTGCTTTAGCCATTCGAGCAATACAGCATTATCCATCGCCATTCCAAGTGCTGGGACAAAAACCTCTTCCATTTAAGAATCTCCTTTATTGTTAGAATGGACCTGCTGCGAATTTGCCATGAGCAATCGATTGGTTTGTAATAAAATTTACCGCATCCATTAATCCCCATTCTACCAAGCGAGGACCAGAACTCTTCGAGTACCAAGCTATGTGGGGTGAGAGCAGCAAATTTTTTGTCTTTCGAATTGGCGCATTTTCATCGAGTGGCTCTTTCTCGAATACATCAAGTCCAGCGCCGTCTAGATGCCCATTCTCGAGTGCTTCCATCAATGCATCTTCATCGATTAAACCACCACGAGAAACGTTTACTAAGATTGAACCTCTTTGCATCAATGCTATTTCACGTTTACCAATCATATGATGGGTTGACGGCATGTACGGAGCATGCATACTTATTACTTTGCAATTTATTAGGAGGTCGTCCAGGTTCCTAGTCATGGTGATACCAGGGATATTCTCTGTAACTGCTGGATCAAAACCAATAACATCCTTAAAAAATGGTTGCATCTTCTTGATAAATGTCTGACCAATTTTGCCACAGCCAATCACACCTAGTGTAGAATCTTGAAGCGACGTAATTTCAGCAATCTGTGTTGCAGCTATCCATTTACCATTCTGTGTTGTAACTGTTGCTTGGTAAATACCGCGATGCAAGGCAAGAACCATTGCAGCCGCGTGGTTTGCCACTTCGTTATACGCGTAAGTTGGCTGGAATATAATAGGTAACTTATTTTTTACAGCGGCATCTAAATCAATGCTATCTAAACCGACACCGAGACGACTTATGCATTTAACCGATTCTGGCATATTGGAAATCTTTTCCTCAGTCATTTTGTGAAGTGCGACCGCAACTGCGGAACAATCCTTAGCTGTTCTTTGCAATTCATCCAGAGTATTTACAGGGCCAAACACAACCTCAAAGTCGAATTTTTTGGCAATAGCTGTAGCCCAGGACGGGTCGGCTAGCGCCCCTTCGGCTATTGCAATTTTGACCTTACGCATGAATTCCCCCCCTTATACGCTCAGAGGTTTACTGTATACAATTTGCCAGAAAATGGATAGTGTTTAGCCATATCAATTTTGCCGAGCTACAAGAGGGGGAAAATCATGAATTTACCACTACCTATACCTGGAAAGGTCATCGCGGTTGGCTTGAATTACAAGGATCACGCAGCCGAAGCAGGGGTGCCGCTTCCACTAGTACCTGTTCTATTTACTAAATGGACTACCTCGCTAATCCCAAATGGCGCAAATATAACTTTGCACAAAGGTGTCACCCAGTTGGATTGGGAAGCGGAACTTGCGGTTGTAATTGGCAAGCGTGCGTCGTGCGTATCAGAGAACGACGCACTTAGCTACGTGTCGGGCTATACGTGTATGAACGATGTAACCGATCGAGAGGCTCAAACCAAAGATGGTCAATGGGTACGCAGCAAGTCATATGACACTTATGGGCCAATCGGTCCAGTAGTTGTACCAGCGAACCAGATACCTGACCCTCATAATCTAAGAATTGAAGCCCGCCTAAATGGCAAAACTATGCAAACCAGCAACACTAGCAATTTAATATTCAATATTCCATACTTAATTTCATATATTAGCCAACGAATAACATTAGAAGCTGGTGATGTCATAACAACAGGCACTCCACATGGGGTTGGAACTTTCTATAACCCACCAATATTCATGAAAGACGGCGACGTAATTGAAATTGAAATCGAAAGAATTGGAATTCTAAAGAATCAAGTAGTAGTTGAGAAGTAATGAGCTACGTAGGATCTGAACGAAAACTGGCGTTAATAACCGGCGGTGCTAATGGAATTGGGCTAGCGACTGCCGAAAATTTGGCGGATAGAGGCTACGATCTTTTTTTAATTGACAAAGATTTGTCTAATCTCGAAATCGCCAAAGCCAGCTTATTGAAATATGGTACGACTATTGAAGTTCTAAACATTGATCTATCTGAAAGTGAGAATACGCTAGCGATATTAAGTAAAGAAACCCAGAATTTTGATGTAGATGCCCTGGTAAACAATGCAGGGGTGGGCTTTGCCCGAACTGTCCAAGAGACCACGTTAGCTGAGTGGGATTTAACATTCAATGTAAACATCAAAGCAATGTTTATTATGTGCAAAGTTATTGTCCCTCAGATGATAAAAAGAGGTGGCGGTGCAATCGTTAACGTTGCATCTGCAGGTGCTGTTGTAGGTTTAAAAAATCGTGTTGCCTATTGCGCTTCTAAATCTGCTGTTGTTGGACTCACTCGATGTATTGCTGCCGATCATGCACTGGAAGGAATTCGAATTAATGCTATTGCCCCAGGAACTGTTGATTCAACATGGATAGGCAGGATTCTTTCTGATGCTGTAGACCCAGTGGCAACAAGAAAATTAATGGAGGCTCGTCAACTTGACGGGCGAATGGGAACACCAGAAGAAGTTGCGAACGGAATATCGTTCCTGTTAAGTCCAGAGGCCCGATTTGTAAATGGTTCAGTTTTCTCCATGGATGCTGGGTTAACTGCAGTATGACGAGAGATTACCACTCGGGAATAATTGCAGTCCTTAGGACTAATAGTCCCGACGATGCCTTATTGATTGCCCGCGCACTTAATAACACTGTTGTCGATTCAATCGAGGTAACTCTAACTGTCCCGAATGCAATCGAAGTTATCAAAATCTTAGTTAGAGAGGGCGTTGAAAGAGTTGGAGCTGGAACCGTAAGAACTGTCGCTCAAGTAAAAGAAGTTTCAAATGTTGGAGGTGATTTTGTGGTGTCACCACATTCAGATCGTGAAGTCATTGAGGCCGCAGTTAGGCTTAGACTAAAAGCGATCCCAGGTGTACTTACTCCAACAGAAATGGTTCAAGCAATGAACTGGGGTGCCAGTGCCGTAAAAATTTTTCCAATTTGGGCAGTCGGTGGTATTGAATATGTTCGCAGTGTTCTAGAGCCACTGCCTGACTTACCAATTGTCGTCTCTGGGGGTGTTACCCCAGAGGAAGTAAAGGATTATTTAGAGCTCGGAGTCAAAGGAGTATGTTTGGGCGGAGCGCTCTGGAAGCAGGAAATAGTTTCAACAGGCAATATTGCGGCCGCACAAGAATATGCAGTCCAAACACTTTCACGAATATAGTAAAAGTGACTATTCAACAGTTTAAAGAAAGAACCTTCACCAGTGCGTAAAATTCCTCATGTCATCTGGTGCCAGTGGCCAAATTTATCAATTCCAGGCGATTACAGGCTTATTTCGAAACCAATGGTTTCTTTAAGTGATTCCGAGCTTTCGGAGATAACTTTCTATGTACCTCAATATATGGCTGGCACCTCCGCCCTTACCTGGATACCCAAAATGACTAACTTAAAAATTGTTCAACTCCTTAACGCTGGATATGACGATGTCATTACCTATTTACGTCCGGGTTTAACACTATTTAATGCCAAAGGCGTACACGATCATTCCACTGCAGAATTGGCCTTGGCTTTAATGCTGGCTAAATTAAGATTCATACCAGAATATGTTAGAAATCAAACTGTAGGAAAATGGGAACATTCATCAACTGGTTCATTAGCAGAAAAAACTGTAGCAATCATTGGTTATGGGTCTATAGGGAGGACCTTTGAACACTTAGTTGCAAATTTCCCCATCAAAATTTTAAGATTTGCGCAGTCAGCTCGTGAAAATGTGTTTGCAATTTCTGACATTAATCAGTACCTACCTGAAATAGACATTGTAGTCCTAATTGTTCCACTTACTGATTCAACGCGTAATCTTTTTAATAAAGATAAATTCAATTTAATGAAAAAGGGTTCACTAATTATTAATGTTGCCCGGGGCGGAGTAATAAATACTGACGATTTATTGGACGCCGTAAAGTCGGATCGAATTCACGCCGCACTTGATGTCACGGACCCCGAGCCACTTCCGGTGGGTCACCCACTATGGTCTGAGAAAAATATTTTGATTGTTCCTCATGTTGGTGGAGATTCCAGCTCATTTGAACCTAGGGCAAGAAAACTGGTTACGGAACAGTTACTCAGAATTGTTCAAAACAATCAGATGATAAACGAGATTAGGTGGGAAAAATGAAATTTGCGGTAGTGGTTATTTTTAAAGTGTTTGAAGA
>ERZ889217.1808-NODE-1808-length-10239-cov-16.167321_pt1 | contig 10239 bp, 8 predicted proteins | sample MGYA00521098_ERZ889217 | MGnify/ENA primary metagenome ERZ889217 (study PRJEB32303, sample SAMEA104408613) | aquatic metagenome | biome: Brackish water; feature: Pelagic; material: water | place: Baltic Sea | collected 2014-06-10T22:04:00 | depth 2,362 m ...
CTGCATAGCGCTGCATGAGCGTGCCGCCATCGCGTGGGCATGGCCTGCTCTCAAGCGCCTCCAGCGTGCGTTTCACTCTGGTGGTGAGGTCTGCCAGTGTTGAGCTGCGCAGGCCAGCTTGAGTTTCCAAAAAGCGCTCTGCCACCTTTTCCCAACCAGCAAACTCACCGCCATCTGCTTGCGGGCCGTTGAGCAGTTCAGTGTTGAGCTTGTTGGCGTCCTGGAGGCTGAGGTTGCGCTCATCCATCAAGGCGCGCAGTTGGCCTACAGCAGAAAGGATTGCGGTGGCGCTGGTTGCTTTCCACTCCAGAGGCAGAACCACACTGCTGCGTGTTCGGTTTTCATAGATACGGGTAAGCCTGCAGCGGCCTATTGGGTTGCGCTTGGTGGCGCCCACCTCCCAGATGCTCCAGCCCTTGCCGTGCTCCTGCTGAATGGAGAGGCGCAGGGTCTCAAACCATTGCTGACGGGGTGCCATGCGTAAACCGTGCGCGGGGTTGGCCTAAACCACTGTTGTGAGCAGGGTTCTGGTGTGCCCTAATCATGCGCCAAATCGTGAGCCAAACAAGGGGAAATAGGTGCATCTGGGTGCATCTGACCCCCTGCCTAAGCTGCGCCAAAGCATTAAAAAACCCAGGCCTGGCCTGGGGAGTGGGGATGGAGCCAAGCGGATTCGAACCGCTGACCCCCTGCATGCCATGCAGGTGCTCTACCAGCTGAGCTATGGCCCCGTGTGTTTGAGCTTACACCTCAGACCTGCCTCCACACAGCCACCAGTTTTCCTTGCACTGTTACCTGTTCTGCCGGCAAGGTAATGGGCGAATAACGCTGGTTGGCGGCCTCTAGCCGCACTTGATCACCATCGAGGTGGAAATACTTGAGGGTGGTGCCAGTGCCTGCCACCAAGGCGCTAACGATGGTGCCAGCCTTCAGCCGGTTCAGCTCCCTCACGGGTTCCATCAACACCACATCACCATCGGCGATATGGGCATCTTCCATGCTGTCGCCATTCACGGTGAGCGCAAATAAACCGCGACGTTCCAGGAGCGGCTGTAGGTGGAGGTGTTCTTCCACATCATGGAAGGTTTCCACTAGGCCGCCCGCGGCAACACTGCCAAGCACTGGAATCCCCAAGCTCTGTTGGGCCTCGCCAAGCAGTTGCAGGGTGCGGGCCTGGCCTTCATTCCAGGTGATCCAACCCTTTTGCTGCAGATGCCGCAGGCGGCTTTGCACAGGGGCAGGGGAACGCAAGCCCATGGCAGCCATCATCTGCCGTATTGATGGGCTGTGGCGGTGCTCATTGATGAAGCCACTCAACCAGTCGTAGAGCTCCTGCTGGGCGGTGGTGAGCTCCTGTGGTGCCGAATTAGCCAAGCCATGAGATGTAGCTAATACAGATGTACCGTGCCGCAGGCGATTTGTCTAGCCTCCCAGCAGTGCTGCCAGTAGGGCCTGTTGGGCGTGTAAGCGATTTTCGGCTTGATCAAAAATTCGGCTGGCCTTGCATTCCATCGCTTCTGCGCTGATTTCAAGCCCCCGGTAGGCAGGTAGGCAATGGAGCACGATTGCCTCCGGATTTGCAAGTGCAAGTAATTCTTTATTCAGACACCAACCACTAAAAGCTTGTTCCCGTTCTTCTTTTTCTTCCTCTTGACCCATCGATGCCCACACATCGGTGTAAATAGCATCTGCCCCTTGCACAGTTGCATCGGGTTCGTGTAGCACCTCAATGGAACACTTGCCGGCTGCCAGTTGTTGAGCATGCTCAAGCACCCCTGGCTCCGGTTCAAATCCTTCAGGGCAGCCAATTCTTACGTTTACACCTAACAGTGCACCACAGAGCATTAATGAATGGGCCACATTATTGCCATCACCCACATAACTAAGCGTTTTGCCATCTAACGGGCCGCAATTTTCCTGCAGGGTTTGGTAATCAGCTAGGGCTTGGCAGGGATGTTCGAGATCCGTTAGGGCATTGATCACTGGAATAGATGCCCAATGGGCATATGCCTCAAGTTCAGCTTGACCGAAGGTGCGCACGGCGAGTGCATCCACATAACGGCTTAAAACCCGAGCCGTATCAGCCACCGGTTCGCCCCTACCCACCTGGCTTACCGATGGATTTAGGTCGATTGTTTGCCCCCCCAGCCGTGCCATAGCAACCGTGAAGCTCACCCGAGTGCGGGTGGAGGCCTTGCTAAAAATTAAACCGAGGCTGCGGCCTTGGAGGTTGATCTTTAATTCACCAGTTTTTAATGCCGCCGCCAGCTGCAGCAATTCACTGGTTTGCTCCGCAGTGATTTGGGCTGATGAAAGAAAATCCTTACCTTGAAGCTCCCCAAGGGTGGGGTAGCGCTGGCTGATCAACATCAGCTGAGCCCAAAGAACCCTTATGCGGGATTAAGGGCCCCAACGTCAAGGGGTAGGGAGCTACTGGCCAATAGTTCTTTGAGCTCATCACCTTCAATTACTTCTTTTTCAAGAATTCGTTGGGCAATATTTTCGAGTAGATCACGGTTGGAATTAAGGATATCGAGGGCGGTGTTGTGTCCCCTATCCACCAGGGCCCGCACTTCCTTATCAATTGCTAAGGCAGTTGCATCACTCACCACGCGGCGGGGGTTATTGCCTTGGCCAAGGAAACGATTACCGCCCTGTTTGTCGTAGGCAAGGGGGCCGAGGGTGTCGCTCATGCCGTAGGTGCCCACCATTTGTTCAGCGATATCTGTGGCCCGCTGCAGGTCGTTGGCGGCGCCTGTTGTGATCTTGCCAAATACCACTTCTTCGGCGGAACGGCCCCCCAGGAGGGTGGCGATTTGGCCTTGTAAGTCCTCGCGGGAATTGAGGAAGCGATCCTCAGTTGGTAGTTGCAAGGTGTAGCCGAGGGCGCTCATACCCCTTGGCACAATTGAAATCTTGGCAACTTTGCTGCCACCTGGCATCAGGTGGCCAACAATTGCATGGCCCACTTCGTGGTAAGCCACAACTCGCTTTTCGTCGTCTTGTAGAACACGGCTGCGTTTCTCAAGCCCCGCCACCACCCGTTCAATCGCTTCATTTAAATCAGCTTGTTCAACGGTGGTGCGATAGGCGCGGGCTGCAAGCAGGGCCCCTTCATTAACTAGATTTGCTAAATCAGCACCTGCAAATCCACTGGTGGCAGCAGCGATTTTTTGAAGATCAACGGATTCTGAAAGTTTTACCTTATTTGCATAGATCTGCAAAATTGTTAGCCTTCCAGATAGATCAGGGCGATCAACTAATACCTGGCGATCAAATCTACCTGGCCTTAGTAAAGCGGCATCAAGGGTTTCTGGTTGGTTTGTTGCTGCGATAACAATTACTGGTTTGTCTTTAGAGGCAAAGCCATCCATTTCTGTGAGCAGTTGATTAAGGGTTTGTTCCCGTTCGTCGTTACCACCCACAACGCCCATTGAACCGGAACGGCTTTTGCCGATTGCATCCAATTCATCAATAAAGATTATGCAGGGTGCTTTCTTCTTGGCCTGTTCAAATAAATCCCTCACCCTTGCGGCACCGGCCCCCACAAACAGTTCAACAAATTCTGAGCCGGAAATAATAAAGAAGGGCACATCTGCCTCGCCAGCAACCGCTTTTGAGAGCAATGTTTTGCCAGTTCCTGGAGGGCCCACCAGCAGCACACCTTTTGGAATCCGTGCACCAATTTCGGTGTAGCGCTCAGGTTTTTTAAGGAAATCAACTATTTCGGTTAATTCGGCTTTTGCTTCATCCACACCAGCCACATCAGCAAAAGTTACCCGTGATTGCTCATCCGGCACATAAATCTTGGCTTTGCTTTTAGTGAAGCTGAGGGCGCCCTGGGCGCCACCGCCGCCACCCATGGCCCTACGGGCAAAGAATTGCAACACCACAATGAAAATCAGTGGTGGCACCACCCAGCTCAAGATTGTGCTGATGATGCTTGGTTTTTTAGGTGGCGATGCTGCAAATTCCACCCCATGCTGCTCCAGCCGTTGGGGCAGCTCCATATCAAATATTGGTGTGGTGGCAAGCACCGCTGGTTCCCCTTCAACGGGGTTAGCCAATTCGTAGCGGATTTGATCTTGGGTGATGAAAGCCCGCTTCACGGCTCCATCATCAACTTGATTTATGAACAGGGAATAGGGCACGCGCGGCACCTGCTGCAGGCCCTGGTTGGGCAGGAAGCTGCTTAGTAGCAGTAGTAGGCCAAGGCCAATCAACACCAGGTTGACCACCCCAAAGCGTTTGTTGGGACTGTTGTCGTCTTGGCGAAGGGCCATAGCCATCAGTGCTGATGTGAACCAAGCTAAGGGCCCCTGCGCCGCCTTTGGGTGTTGATACCTCACCATCGCTTCTATCGGGCTTTGCTTTCAACCTGCTTGGGGCTGCTCAGCATCTTTATGTTGCCGCCTCAGCTGGCCCGCCCCCTAACCCATGGCGGATTCTTGCTGTTGGCTTTGCTGCTGCTGGTTGGTTTGGCTGCTGGGCACGAGGCAAGCAGCAACAAGGCTCCTAAACGTGCAAATTATGCTGATCTTTTGTATCCAATAATTGGTTTTGCGGTAATAATTGACCAGGCATTATTAGCCTCCGGTGGCTTTAAAAGTTTTGATGGGGCGATTACTTTGCAGGGCCTATGGGCGCTTTTTGCATCGTTAAGTGCAGCAAGAATAGTACATTTTTTATCACTAGAAAAACGAGTAACAAGTGCTGTTTTGCAGGGGGCAATCGCCGGTTATTTAATGCTCGGCCTTGCCGCTGGCATCGTATTTAATGTTATGGAAGATTTGATTCCAGGTAGTTTTCATGCCATTTCTTCTGGTGTTTCCTCTGGTATTTCAAGTTCAAAGATTGATTTTATATCTTTAAACTATTTTGCTTTTAGCTGTTTATCAACGGTTGGTTTTGGCGATATAGTTGCAACTAATCACCCTGGGGAAATGTTATCGGTGATTGTTGCAGTTGTTGGGCCGTTGTATTTAGCGGTTGTGATGGGATTATTGATTGCAAGGGTTACCGCCAGCGAAACCAGCGCTGAGGTTGAGGAATCGCTTGAGGAGATGCGCTAAAATTATGTATATGAACTTTTGATTTGTGCTTGCCAAAGTAGATCTTGGCCGAGCACCTGAAGGCTTGTGGCTGAATATTTTTGCTCAAATGTGTTTGGAATACTGCTGAGTCCCAAATCCCCCAGGGGAGTGCATGCGGCGATGCCACCTAATAGTTTTGGTGCAATTACAGCCGCAATATGTTGAACGCAGCCTTGCCCTATGGCGCTCGCTGCTAACTCGGGGCCGCATTCCCAAAGCACCCGATTGCAACCGCGGCTAGCTAGAGCCTCCATCAGTTGTTGTGGTTCGCATTGATCCAGTGGCAGCCTTTCTATTCCCAACTGATCTAGTAAGGCGATTTTTTCTGCTGCTGCTCCAGGGCCATGGGCCACCAGGGTGGGCGCTAATTCCTGGTTCCATAGTTGGGCATTTGGGGGGAGATTTAATTCCCTGCTAACCACCACCCGCAGCGGTTCAGGTGTGCGCCGGCCACGGCTTGTAAGCAGGGGGTTGTCTGCCCTTACGGTGCCGCCGCCAACGATCACCGCATCACAGCGGCTGCGCAATTGATGCACCCAGCTTCTCGCTTCAGGGCCGCTGATCCATTGGCTTGCTCCATTGGGCAAGGCGGTGCGGCCATCGAGGCTCATGGCCCATTTCAAAATGCCTTCTGGTTTGCCTGTATTGATGCGATGCAGAAAAGCACTGTTTTGTTTTTTTGCCGCCTCAGCCCCTTCGCCAAGTTCAACTTCAAGGCCTGCTTCACGCAGCAGCATTAAGCCTTTCCCTGCCACTAATGGGTTTGGATCTGCAATCGCCACCACCACTCGTTTCACGCCGGAGCTGAGCACCGCATCCGTGCAGGGTGGGGTGCGACCTTGATGGCAGCAGGGCTCCAGGGTTACGTAGAGGCTTCCGCCATTTGCTTTGCTGCCGGCCTGTTGCAATGCCATTAATTCGGCATGGGCTTCCCCTGCCTTGCGGTGATAGCCCTCCCCCACCAATTCACCAGCAGCGCTGAGCACCACTGCCCCCACCAATGGATTTGGGCTTGTGAGCCCATCCGCTAAACCCGCCAGCCTCAGGGCCCTATCCATCCAGAGCCGATCAAGCCATTGGCCTTCCATTTAGAGCGGTTGGTTTGGCAATTCGCGCCATTCCTTCACCACAAAAGGCGGCACCGGTAATTCAGTAAAAACGCCAGGAAGCACCAGCCTTAGAGGCCGGTTTTTTTTGATATCACTCAGCAATGGCGCAAGATCAAATTCAGCAGCGGCATCACGGCTATCAGTGCTGAGGGTTGGATTGTCAAGGGTGATATCAGTTAGCGCCCAATGGCGTTCACCGCTGAACACCTCTAAAGCGGTTGGGTGATTTAAACGCACCTTGCCGGGGTAACCCACCACCCTGAGCCTTAATGGCCCGCCGGCTTCACCTTCGCGATAGGCCACCAGCTGCCAGGCTTGGTAATCCAAATCCCGCAAACTTTCAATGCTGCGTAGCACTGGCACACCATTGCCATCGTTATGGCTTTGAAGTTGGGCCGCAGCTTGATTGCCACAGGGAAGCAGCAGTAGGGCTAGAGCAATAAAAACGCCGAGGATGCGTTCCATTTTTATCAATGCTCTGCACCTGGAATTGCTTGCCAATTGGTGTGGGTTGCCCATAGGGCCCAGATCGCCATCGCCCGCAGGTAGTGGCAGGCGCGGAAACTGTTTTTCGCTGTGATCGCCTCTGGGGTGCGGAATTGCAAGCCCCCTTGATACACCTGCTCCAGCACCGCATCACAGATGGCAAACGCCGTAGTTGGCTCGCCCATTAAACGGTAGTAGGCGGCAAGGCCAAAGTTGATTCCTGTCCACACCTCGAGGGGGTGGGTGCCATTGGGATCGAGAGCACTACCATCGCGGCGCAAACCATTTGCAACCCCAAGCCGGCCCCCTTCAAAACCTTCAAAACAGGCTTCCTTGATCGCCGTAAGCGAGCTGATGGCATTGGCATCGCTAACAACAGGCGCTAATCCCAGTAGGCGTGCATAGAAATCACCGCAGAGTTGATCTGCCATCACTACCGGCGTGCCGCTATCGGCATCGATCTTGTAATACTCACCATTCCAAAGCAATTTGTCGAAATTTTCCCTGGATTGCTCGAGCCATTGGCTGAATAAACGTTGCTCCAGCGCTGTATCAAGCCCTAATTCAAGGCTTAGTGCTTGGGCCATCGCCAAGGCTGCTTCTAGGGCAGCAATCCAAAGGGCACCGCAATAGGCGCTCACCCCCTGCAAAGCCCAATCATCAAAGGTTTGGTCTGGGGCGCCGCCGTTATCGGGCAGGCCGTCGTTATTGATGTCGAATTCCTTGAGATATTTCAGTGCCTGCACCGCCGCAGGCCAGCAGCTGGCTAGGAAATTGAGATCTTTGCCATCGGGCGCCAATTTATAAGTGCGCCACACCTGTAAAACAAAGTCGCTGGCTAGATCTTTCCAAAGATTGCAATCTTGATAGGCGGTGTAGTTAGTGGCATCAAAAGGACGCTCGTTTGGGGCACCTAAATCATGGGGTGTGGCACCAGCTAATTTGCGTGCAGCTTCCACCCGGCCTTTGCCTTGGGTGAAATACCAGCCGATCGGCCTCAGGTTTGCATCAGCTGCTGGGATTGCCCTTGCAAAACTGCGCAGCACAGCTCGATCTAGGGCAGGCCATAGTTGCAGTAGGGCAAATGAGCCATATAAACGCACATCTAGGCTTTCGTACCAGGCGTAGTCGAGGCATTCGAGCACACCAAATCGACCCTCAGGATCATCTGCAGTGGCGGCTGTCCATAGGCTGCCGCCACTGGCAAGGTCGTAGAGCTCATTAAATAAAGCCATGCGCAGCTTTTCCGGTAGGTCGTTGCGCTGCAACACCGGCGCTTGCCAATTGTTGATTTGTGCCCGCCATTGCGGCCATTGCTTTAAAGCTTCACTGGCTATAGCAGCTGCATTTGTGCCGCTGCTGCCGTGGAAATCCGTATAACGCCTCAGGGCCTGGCAGCCGGTGGCAAAGGCCGTTACCGGTAAATCCCAGCTGATCACCACCGGCAGCTCTAATTCAGCGCCTGGTGCTAATTCAAAACTGATGCTTAAAGCAGCGCTGAGGGAATCATTGCTGGCGGCGCTGCGGCGGTCGTTATTACTGGCGGGGATAGTGCCATCAAGGCTGAATTGCTGCCAAAGTTCTGCGCCATCACCATGGGGATTCCAACGGCTGCAGCGTTTTAATTCAACGCCTGCCGGGAGGGATGGCACCGCTAGACACCATTGACCTTCCCCTTCTTGGATTGGATTACTGCGCTCGCCATCCATAAGGATGCCGTTCATATCTGCTTGATCGATCCAGCGATTGCTTTGGCCTTTGCTTACGCCAATCGCTGGGATATAGGAATGTTCGGGGCTGCCATCATCACGGAAATGCACCTCAGCGCTGGGGTCGGTGTTTTTAAACCAGCCCAGGGTGTTGCGCCAGCTGAGCAGCAACGAAAGCTTTAGCGGTTTTTTGCTTGGATTTTTAAAATGCCAGCGAAACACTGCAACCGGCAGGCTTGTATCTCGATAATTGCCGGGCAATATCGGGCTGAAACTTTCGCATTCCACCTCTGCTTTGAACACGTTCCTGTAGTGGAACCAGCTGAGTGGATATCGGGCGCTATAGGTGCCGGTGTTTTGGTTTGCGCTGCTAGCTGGATACCAGCTCCAAGCGGAAAGGGGTTCTCCCGCCTCTGGGTTTGATGCATCAACTGTGGGTTTAACGGCCAGGCCATGGGCCTTGCTTGTGCTGCCATCGCTTTCAAATAGTGCAAAACCACAATCCGGCAGGTTGCCAAACCAATGCTCTCCCCCATCTAGGTGCCAAAGGTTGAATTCACCTTTTGAATTGCGGCCAATGCAACCAGCACCAAAACCGCCCAGGGGTGCCCCATGCCAAGGGCCATCATCCAAGTTGCTGGCATATCGCACGGTGTAAGGCTTATCCCAACCAAGCCCAAAGGGCCTGCTCCAGCTAGCGATTTGAGGCTTTACAGCCGTTTTACGTTGCAATATCAACTTCAGGGCTGAGAGGCCAAAGGGCGCCATGGGGGATAAAAAGGTGCACCTAGCTTGTCAGATCTGAGCCGCCATCAAATGTTGCTGAGTAAAGCCAGATAAGCGCTCAATCTTGAACGGTTGAGTTCGGTGGGATCAAGTTGATATCTGGCGGAGAGCAAAGCAGCGCCGCGGAGGAGAGCAATTCCTTGCCCTTGGCGTTCAGTTCCCTCAGCTTGGCGTTCTCGAGCTTCAGCTGCTTGGTATCTCTCTTGATTTGCTCGGTTTCGCTCTTGATTTGCTCGGTTTCGTTCCAGATCTGTTCGGTATCGTTCCTGATTTGCTCGATCTCTTTCCTCCGCTGCATCATGCGCTGCTCGTGATCGGGATCCCGTCGCCAGTTGAGCATCGATAAAAACAAACGCCAGCGAGGCAGCGATGAACCAAACGCCCCATTGTTGGTTGATTCTGATTTGGAAAGCGGGGAGGCTGATGTGGTCATAGGAGCTGTAAAGAGCAATCAGGGCAATTACAAGGCCACCAATGGCTTGAGTCCAGCCCTGGCGGTCGAGGTTGAAAGCTGGCCTGCGCAACTTCTCTAATTTTGGCGTAGAGCTCCTCCCCTGAGGAAGTTCCGGCGGGGAAGGATTGCCAGAATCAAAAGTTGCCACTAACCAAGCAAACGCTAGCAAGAAGTTTAGTACATTTGTTCGATTACTCCTGACGTTGCTGTTTTTGTCCCTTTGTATGGGTCAAAATGCAAATCACTAGTTGAGATCACCCTGGCCGATGTAAATCCTGCCGTGAGCTTGCATGTGATCGGCACAGATGCGGGTGGGGTGTTGAATTTGCCTCAATCCCTGCAGTTTTTGATTAAGCAGGCCGCATTGGTGGCAGCCCCCAGCCGCTTGGCCTATGCCCCCAGCAGCGGGCAGCAATTGATTTCCACTGATCACCCTGCGGCGGCCATCGAAGCAATTGCCGCTGCTTTGGCAACCTCTAAGCCAACGGTGCTTCTTGCCAGTGGTGATCCGCTTTGGTTTGGCATTGGTCGCCTGCTGTTGCAGCGGTTTGAACCCGCCCAGCTTTGTTTTCATCCAGCCCCCAGTTCGATGCAACTGGCCT
>ERZ889217.1810-NODE-1810-length-10235-cov-9.064637_pt1 | contig 10235 bp, 1 predicted proteins | sample MGYA00521098_ERZ889217 | MGnify/ENA primary metagenome ERZ889217 (study PRJEB32303, sample SAMEA104408613) | aquatic metagenome | biome: Brackish water; feature: Pelagic; material: water | place: Baltic Sea | collected 2014-06-10T22:04:00 | depth 2,362 m ...
TCTACAAGACGGTCCGCCAGTGGGCTGTCAACACGACACTGCATCATCCCCACCGTGGCGCGTCCGACGCCATGAAGGCCATCGCTAACTTCAAATTCCCGCCCTCGCTGCGCGATAGGGACGCAGACAAGCAGGCCTACTCGTGGAACTCGACACGAGGTCCGCTCATGAACGCGTTCCGCGACTGCCTGACCACCGGTTGCGACATGGACCAACTCCTGCGCAAGCTCCTCGCCGCTACGCAGAACCTGAACAGCGGCAACATCCGCGTCTCCGGCTACGTCAAGTCGATGCTCGACGACAACCTCTTTGAGATCTTCGCTCCGCTCGCCGCTGACGTCTTGATCTTCGAACTCGACGACTCCTACCGCAGCGGCGCATACGGCAGCGACTCGGTCACCTCCGACTGGGACGCCTGCAAGGTGAGGCACGAGGACGACGACAGCATCTCACTCGCTCAACGCATTGTGGCCGCTTACCTCCAGCAGCTCAACTCGAACGAGTATGACACGGACACGATCTGGCGCTCTACGTCGCATGCGACGAACATCAACGAGCGATACTCTCAGTGCCTCCTGAACGATCTCGCCGACCGCCAGCGTGGTGCTGCCAATGCTGCCCTGTTCCGCGTGCGGTGGAACGAGATCTCCGCCAAGATCGAGATCAACGAGGCGTCTCCCCATGAGCTTAGCTGCATCCGCATCGCGCATCTCAGCATCCGCCCTGCCGAAGCGCAAGCTGCCGCAGAGCGCTCCGCCGACCCCTCCGCTCGTTCCGCCGACTCCGCCGCTCGCCAACGCCGCCCCGGGCGCAACGTGGCTGCCGCCGCGTCTCGTGCCGACCCGCCCGCCGACGCCGACGCCGCCGCCGTGGCGCCGCCGCCTCAAACCAACTCGCGCGCACCCGCTCCGCCTCCCGTTACCCGCCAGTCTCAACCTTCAGCTGCCAACACCTCTGCGGTCAACCGCGCGGCCAACCGCGGCAGCTACCAATCAGTCAACCCCGGACAGCAGCCGCCTCCACCTGTCGGCCACCGCCAGGAGCCCCCACCCGCCGGCCACGCAAACAACTCGTATGCCACTCCACCTCCTACCTCGGTCCGCCGATGCGCGCCGCCCGCCAATGGCCAAGGCAAGCCCAACGGCCTGCCCGCAGGCGAATGGACCGCTCAGGAGTGGGACCGCACCATGGTCGATTTCATGCTCCTCGATACGCTCGCGCCGACTGCCGCTGGTGTTGCTGCGGCTAAGGTCCGCCCCGCCGACGCTAGCATGCGCGGTTGCCGGGTGGGTCGCCCCAGCTCCTTCGATGGCAACCGCTGGCACGAGGACGCCTGCGCCTACTGCTTCTACCGCCCTCGCGCCCCGGCCTCCACCCCGCCTGGTCACCCCGACCACTGGAAGTACGGCACTGGTCAAGGTGACCACAACCCGTACCGCTGCCAGCCGCAGAAGCGCTTCATTGCCGAAGGCGGCGACGAGGCGCATGCCGACTTCGCTGCGCACATCCGCCAGTGCCTCCGCGTGCCTCCGCCGCGCAACAACCCGCCAAGCCAGTGAGGGCTCGGCGGCGAGGACAACGCCGGGTCATCCCCGCCACTGCCAACCCCTCCTCCCGTCCGTACCCCGCCGTTACCCACCCCGCCCGTTGTCCTCAGCAGCGCCGTCCTCACCGACGCCGCCGCTACGCCTGAGCTGTCCAGGCCGATGCCCGTCGCATCTCCTCCGTCCATGCCGTCCATGTCCGTACCGCCGTGTTCCCTGCCTTCCGTGCCCTCCGTGACCGCACCTTTGATGGCCGAACCCGCCGTGCACATCCCTGTGTCTACATACTCAAGAGCGCCGAACGCTCTCGCATGTCGTGCCCCACATACCATGCCGCCTGTGCCGCCGCTCCCGATTCCCGCCGCCGCGATGCCTCCTCCCAAGCTTGAGCCGCAGCCGCAATCAGGCCCGTCCAAACGTCTTCTTCCGTACTTACCGCTCACTGCAGCCGCCGCCACTGCCGCGTCGGACGCACTCGCCACGCTCGACCCTAGCTTAGTGGAGCGCTTGGTCTCTGACGCTCGCTTCACCGCACGCTCCCGCGGCGCCGTGAGCGTCACCGCCCGTGACTTCGCCGCCGCTGCCGCGAAAGCAGCGGGTATCGCAGACCCCTTCCTTAGCCCAGCTGCCGTTTTGCCTGTACATTACGACGAGGTCGTCGCAGCACTCGATCGCATGCGCACTCTAGTGCTCTCTTCTTCCGGGGGAGGGCTGGGACCCAGGACTCCGAGAGTGCTCGTTGTAGGAGAGACACATGGCGTAGTTGCTAATATGTTTGCCCGTGTCGGTGTTGAGGTCGCTACCTGCGACCTTAAAACCACAGATACCCCGAAAATCCCCCACTTTCAGGGAGACGCCTCCCACATCATGGATTTAGGATGGGACCTTGTCATAGCCCACCCGCCGTGTACCTACCTTGCCAACGCGGGAGTGACTTGGCTTCACCGAGATCCCAACCGATGGGAACAGACCGTGCATAACGCCGATGTCTTTCGCCGTATGTACCACGCACGCGCCCCGTTTGTCGCCGTTGAGAACTCCAAGATGCATCGCTATGGACGAGTCTTGGTTGGTGTTGAGCCTACGCAGTATGTGCATCCATGGCAACACGGCACCGGTCACACCAAGCCTACTGGTCTCTTCCTGCGCAACCTGCCGCCGCTGCGTCCGTCACATACAGTCACCGGACGCGAGCATGCCCTTGCACGGTTGCCCCCTTCGCCAGACCGCAGCACCCTCCGCAGCCGCACCTATGTCGGCATTGCTGCAGCCATGGTATTACAATGGACGCCTACCCTCCTTCATCATACCGCAACACACGAAGTGGAGCCCCGCCCCACCGCGGCCGAGCTAGTCGCGCTCGCAACAAATGACCCCGGAATCAGCACCTGTCAGGTTGCCTTTGTCCGTCGCTCCGACCCCGATCACGACGCCGCCAGCGTGATCGCCTTTGGGGACGCCTTCTCCCTTCCCGCCTGTGCCTGCGGCCCTGAAGCCAGCAGCTCCACTGCAGCTATCTCCGCATGGATGACTGGCGTGGTACTGTTGCCTCCCGTATGGGCACGTGCCCTTAAGGAGGCTACTCGTTTCTACCCAGGAGGGCATCGCCAAACTACTACTACCCATGATGGTCGCAAACATATCCTTCACCTATGGGCCATAGACGTCTCTTACCTTGACCACGCCTCGATCCCTGCAACTCGCCTGCGGCCGTCTGATGACAAGTACGCCTGGAGCGAAGTCGAGTCGATTAAGCCTTGGAAGGGAGCCTCTGCAGAGGACGCCGCCGCTTTTCAGAAGCTTATACGCAGCGCGTCTAGGATAACTGTTCCCGAAGGGTCCGATCGGCCGCCTGGTGCGCCCCCCTCAACACCTCCTGCACCGACGCTCCTACCGCCGTCTCCGCCGTCGTCGCCACCACCTACTGCTGCAACCACCTCCCACTTCGTCGCCTCCGCTGAATCTGATTCTACCACACCTACAATTACTTCGACCTCTCCAGCAGCGCACATTCTGGAAGCCCCTCAAGAGGATTTGGCTGATTGGCCGGACACCGTGGAGCCTGCTCTCCCTGCCTCGCGACGCCCTTGGCTCATGAACCCCCCAGACCACTTGCCGATTACTCCTCCAACCCGACTGGTCCGATATCGGTATGGCCATTGGCACGCCTGGAGTGCCGCTGTGGACGCCAACGAGCTGTCTCGCACCTTTTCATGGCAACCGCTCCCACCTGATCTCGATCGCCGCCTGAACGACCACCTCCGCCCCATCGGTGCTACACTCTCCTCCATCCCCGAAGCCTCGCCTGCCTCATCAAAACATGCAGCGTCAGTAGAAGCATCAGGCACCTCCCATGCAGTGGTCGCGCGCACCTCATTCCAGATGACAGGCGTCCGCCGGTTGTGGGATGTCAAGCCCCCTCCGCCCAGCACACCCCGCCTTGGCCTAGGTGCTGATAGTCACACTCCCTCTCCACCCCCGTGCTCGAGCAAACGCCCTCTCGACCGCGCCGCATACTTTCAATCACTTCATTCTCAGTGGAAGCCCGCAAGCACAGCCAACGACCAAGACGACGTTGACAACCCAGAGGAAACGCTTACTGTCGCTCATCTTGACACCTACCGGCGTGCACTTGATCGCAAGTGGACAGCTACCCCTCCCTCTTCGGCTCCTTCACCTGAACCTCCTCACGCTGCCGCCATTCAGCCCGACGATCTCGCCCTCACCCCCACCACTATCAATCCCTCTACTCACGCTCTATATATCCGCAACCTCTGCTTTCTTCGCCACCAACCCAACCGCAAGGGAGCACGCAACCCGCTGAAATATGATGTAGGCTGCGCCGTCGCTTATTCACCCCGTACTCTTTGCGACACCGGAGCTGGGCCATCGATTGTCACTACCGAGGCGCTTGAGGTATCCCCCGCCGATTGCGTCATCAGCCGCCAACCAGATGCGTCCGTAGGTGTTATCAACGGTCCAGATGGCAACCCCCTCCGGACCGAAGGCACCGCCACCATCTCGTTTGACCTGAACGGAACTCCGTGTCGCCACGAGTTTGTGGTCGCGGTGGGCAAACCGTTGCTCCTTCTTGGTCAGGATTTCCTGGAGCCTCGCCGAGCTGAGCTTCAACTTAACGAGGATGGTCGAGGAGGCGGAACGCTCACTCTGTCGTCCACCACAGTGCACGGTAGAACCCTTCGCCATTCAACGCCGGTCACCACCTCTCCTCGGTTAGTTGCCCACGCAGATATCGCCGCCGTCTCGCAACCGCACCTTGCTACAGCACGCCGCATTAAAACGCTGCAGCACGCAGAAAAGCTACGTGCGACGGTTGCTGCCGTCGAGCCTGCTTCCTCTGGCATCAGTGGCTCCGCAACACCGTCCTCCTCTACGCCATCAGGCTCGATCCCCATCCCCGCCGCTCAACTTGTCACGGAAGCCCTCGAGGTCGGATCCTGGAAGCTGGACACCTCGGAGTATCTACTGTATGCTCAAAGCTCCGTCAAGATAGCCAGCCGCTCCATAGCGACAGCTCTCCTCCGAGCACCCCGTGAGCTCTGCGACCGTGCCCTCGAGACAGCCGTCACCTGTTTCGTGGACAACTTACCTCACCGAGAAGGGCTGGAGACGCGACCCTCTGTAATCCCTCGATCCGCTCGACTGATCGATGGGCACATCGAAGTCCAGATCCTCAACCTCAACCGGCATGCTATCACAATCCCAGCGCACAGCCCCGTCGCCTTGTTAGACACCGAGTACTATGTCCGCGGCAACGTTGATCTTGACGCCGCACGCGAGTTTGTCTCTGGAGGAGACTACTATGCAGCCCTATCTCCTGAACAGAAGGCCGTTGCCGATGCCGTAACCATTGACCCAGACAAACGCCTCTCCGACGAGCAGCGCAACCGTGTCCTGCAGCTGGTCGCCCGTCACATTACCGCCTTCGCCATCGATCCGAAATCGCCGACCAAAACCCACCTGATCGAGGTCGAGCTTCCTATAATCCCGGGGGCCACTCCTCACCGGCATGCGCCCTCTAAGTTGGGGGAGGAGGGCCGTAAGCTTGTTGAAAAGCACGTTGAAGAAATGGAGTCTCGAGGGATCATCCGGAAGTCTAACTCGGCTTGGGGATCCCGTGTCGTTCTGGTGACGAAGAAAGACGGATCGATCAGATTTTGTGTCGATTACAGGGATCTTAACTCCAAACTCCAAACGCAGGACAGCCCGCTGCCTCTCACCGTTGAAGCAATCGACCGCCTGTCCTCTGGCCAAGGCCCTCAGTCGTCTCTATTTCTCAGTACCCTTGACTTGGCCGCTGGATTTTGGACCCTTCCGATCCGCGAAGAGGATAAGGGGCTTACTGCTTTCGTCACCCATCGCCAAAAGTATGAATTCAATTATCTGCCTTTTGGAATTCAGTCGGGACCGTCCTACATGAGCCGGTTAATGGATGCTGCGCTTCAGGGACTGGCTTGGGAGACGTGCATGCCTTACTTGGACGATGTAGGTATTTGGTCTACAGGCAAGGGCGATACCCCCGAAGCCCGCGAGGCGTCCTCCTATGAGCAGATGTTTCAACGGTTAGAAGCAGTGTTCGAACGATTCAAATGGGCCGGCCTGAGCATGAAGGCTAGCAAATGTATGCTATATGCAACCTCTTGCGACTACCTCGGACATACCATCAGCCGCCGTGGCCTTCACATGGACAAATCCAAGGTGGAAGCCGTCGCCTCGATCGATCCGACCAGCATCAACACGCTTGAGCGTGTCAGATCTTTCTTGGGCCTTTGCTCATATTACCGACGATTTATAAGTGGCTTTAGCAAGATCGCCGCCTGTCTTCACGATCTCACCAAGGATGGCGTTGATGTGGCAGAACGGTCGCAGTCACCAGAGTGTCAGGCAGCTGTCAGAGCTCTGATCACCGCCATCACTACCGAACCAGTCCTAGCCACTCCGCGGTATGATCGCCCCTTTGTGGTAAAGACCGACGCTGCCAATAGCGAAGGTCTAGGAGGCGTGTTGAGTCAAGCAGATGACGATGGCAAAGAGCATGTCATTGCCTACTATGGCCGTCGCCTCAACAAGCACGAACGTAACTACACCGTCACCGAAATCGAGCTTCTCGCCGCAGTCGAGTCGATCAAGAATTGGCGACCGTACCTGTGGGGCAAGCAGTTCAAACTTGTCATTGACCATCAGGCGCTCCGATGGCTCCACACGATGCGAGATACTATGGAGGGCGGGCCAGCGTCCCGCCTCATGCGTTGGATACTCCGCCTCCAAGAATACAACTTCACTGTCGAACATAAACCAGGTCTCCTGCACAAAGACGCGGACGGAGTCAGTCGCCTCGTGGCCCCCGTCGTTCCCTCCGCCGCGCCCCGTGCAGCCGTTCCCACCGCCCGTCGCATCCGCACTGCTCAGCGAGAACAGACCGACCGAGACGCTATCATCACCTCTTACCTCGATGTTGGAGCGCCCCCTCTGGACACCCTCCGAGACGAACAGCAAGCTGACCCTGTATGCATAGCCATCTATCGCTACCTCGACGAAGGGCACGCTGGCGACGTTACCGATTCCACTGACCTCCGACAAGCCTTGTGGCTCGCACGCGAGACGTGCCCCTTTGTGGATGGCCGAGCAGAACGCCGGTTGTTCACCCTCGACGGTGTCATTTATCGCCGTCTCACTTCGACCCACTCTGTTCCGTTTGTTCCCGCTTCCCTACGGCCCGCCATACTAACCGCCTACCACGATCGTCTTGGCCATCCGAGTGCCAACCGTACCGCCGCTCTCATCCGTGAACGCTACTATTGGCCTAACCTCGCCCAAGAGGCCATTGCCCATGTCTCCGAGTGCCATGAGTGCACTCTGGCAAAGCATGGTAATCGACGCCCCCGACATCCTATTGGGCCAACCCTTGGCCATTATCCATTCGATGTGCTTTACTGCGACATCCTCGATATGGCGCAGACGCATGACTACGATAAAGTAGCCAAGACAGGTGCCACAAAATTAGTCGTCTTCGTCGATTCGCTCTCGCGGTGGGTCGAAGCCATTCCGGTTCACGGTGCTCCGACATCTGCACAAGTGCTCGACATCTTCATGACGCACGTCGTTAGCCGGCATGGTGCGCCCCGACGTGTCATCCCCGACCATGGCTCCAACTTGGCTAGCCAAGTTTGCGATGTCATCATGAGCAAGACTGGCGTGGACCTTCGCCCGTCGTCCGCCGAACACCACGAAGTTATAGGAACTGCTGAAAGGTTCCAACAAACTCTAATTGAGATGACTCGAGCCGCGAACGAAGGTGGCGGTCATTGGGTCGATCACCTCCCGTTCCTCCTCATGTCGTACCGCGCCACTCCTCACCGCATCACCAAACTCTCTCCTTCCATGATGATTTATGGTCGTGAGCTTCGTTTGCCTGCCCAGCTTCAGAATCCGCTGGAGCCACCTCAGCGTCAAAATCCGCTTGCTGACGCAAACCCCGATCCAAATACATCTGGCGAAACCAACGACGATTCCGAGGCTACAGCCGTCACAGACGTGGCCGCCTATGCGCGCAGCCTACACAGACGGCTGGTATTCGCCTGGCGTGCCGCCCGCGATCATGTTCTTCATACCCAAGCCGAAGCGGTCTCTGACACGGTCCGAACGGCCGCTGCTCCTACTCCGTACCAGCCGGGTGACCGCGTTGCCCGCCGCCTATATGACTCCGCCAACAAGCTCGAGTACATATACGCAGGACCGTATCGTGTAGACGCTGTCCTTGACAATGGCCGTTACCGTTTAACGGACCTCGAGAACAACCACGTATTCGAAGAATTCGACACCTCCAACATCCGTCCCTATCGAACCCACGTGGATGCCGATGAGCTGCAACCAGACGAGTACATCGTCGACGAGCTGCTAAAGCATCGCATGCGAGGAGGTCAGCGGCAGTACCTTGTGAGGTGGCGTGGCTACGCTCGCAGTAAATCAACTTGGGAGCCCCGATCTGAACTCCAGCGCCGCTGTGCCGAGCTCCTTACTGCGTATGACGCCCACGTCGCTCCTCCGACCGCGCCCCGTATCCGCCACGCCCGCCAACCTTCCGCCGCTCCACCTCCGCAGCGCCCGGAGACCATTGGCCCATCTGCCCACATACCGCATCCCGACGCCACTGACTCATACCTGCCCGTGGTTGCTCGCTTCGAGCGCGGTCAGTGGTTGTATGGCCGCAACGTTAGCACCGCCCGAGGTGTGCGTTTAACCATGCTCCCCGCTCGCCGCAACTTTACTGAGCAAGAGCTTCAATCAGATCACTTTGTCAGCCTGCGCCGTGCAGCCCTAGGTAATCTCGCCGACGACCCTTCGCAAGTAGCCGCCCTATGGTATGAAGAGCGACTCGTCGCCCTCCATCATACCAGTGTGACGCCCTTGCCACAACTCCCTCCCATACGGGAAGAGCCGCTATCCGAAGCCGCTCGGACTCAAACCCCCGCTTCTTCTTCTGCACCGTCCATTTGCAAAGCAGCTAAGGTTTGGTTTGCTCGTGTCGGCTCCGATGGCCTTCCTGAGTTACTCTCGTTTGTCCGCTGGGACTCGCGAGAAGACAAACCCCAGTTTGACACCTTCGGTGGTGGCATGGAGGCCAAAGACGATGGTCAATACCATCGATGCGCCCTCCGTGAGCTACGCGAAGAAATGAACGTCCCAAGGCACTGGAAGGAAGACGTAGGTGTTGAGTTGGCCTCGTCGCCGGACGGCCGACTTCTGCTCCACCTCAACCAGCCCCACCGAAACCGTATTCATCACCTCGCGATGTGGGTGGTGCGGGTTCCTGAAGACCATGCCGCAGCAGTAGTGAGAGTCACAACGTCAGGCGCCACCGAAGTTAAACCCAACACTCTCAAATGGAGGCCGGTCGACATTGTAACAGCCAACCTGGAATCCTTCCGCACCTTTGCCCCGATAGCCACCGCCCTCCGGCAGCTTCTATCCGAGCAACCTGACGAGCCCGCTTCGTCCTCGCCTTCCCCTCCGTCCCTGAATCTACCGCCGGCGCCGGCCGCCTACGATTCAGCCCTTGACCCAACCGCGCGAGCGTTCTCGCCCTCGCTACCCCTGCGTTCCCTTTCCGAACTCCTTCCGACAACGGCCGCCTCCGCCCAGCGGTACGTTCCTCCCCAACTCCGTAACCGTCGCAACTTTTGACGCGTGAAGCCGGGTGTTGACCACACCCACGCTCGAGCCAAACTCCTGGATAAGGAGAAGTGGGCGCACTTCACGTCAAAGATGGCTCGTCGCTGGCCGAATCTTTGCTCAAACAGGTACCTTGAGGTCACTCCGTTCAGCGCCCTCGCTTCGGCGACGCGCCCGTCTCCCTCTAGACACCCTGCCTACGCGTTGGCAACTCGTCCGGAGGACTCCTCTCAGTTGGGGGATGTCGTATACTACCGTCTAACCAATACCGTTTCATCGCCGTTTCGTACCGTCAAACCAATACCGTTTCATCATCATTTCATCCCGCTTTCATCGCCGTGTTCAAGACCGTTCGAGGTTGACGAGCATGCGCCGCTCCTCTTCGTCAATGGATAATCATGGACGCCTTGTCCATTCCCGGAAAGGAATCCCGCTCGGTAGCACTGAATCGCACCGAGCTCCCCGAGCCGATTCCCCCCAATAAAGCGGTCGGGCGGT
>ERZ889217.1812-NODE-1812-length-10223-cov-5.214890_pt1 | contig 10223 bp, 12 predicted proteins | sample MGYA00521098_ERZ889217 | MGnify/ENA primary metagenome ERZ889217 (study PRJEB32303, sample SAMEA104408613) | aquatic metagenome | biome: Brackish water; feature: Pelagic; material: water | place: Baltic Sea | collected 2014-06-10T22:04:00 | depth 2,362 m ...
AACAGGTTAAAAGCCTGCTGCTCTACCATTGAGCTATACACCCGGCAGAGCACCCGGGCATGGGGGGTGTCCCCCCTCCCCTCCAGACCCCCCTCCCGGGAGAGGGACTCCCTAGAAGGGCCTTGGCGGGCGGTTGGTCCGTGGAGAGAGGGGGCGCCGAGAGGAGACCCCGCTCGCCACTCCTCAGGAGCCACTCCGCAGAGTGGGGTGGCGTATCCCCACTCCCCGGGTCTACCGGGGGGCCCGGCCCCTCCCTCTTCAATAGCTCAGTGGCTAGAGCGCATGGCTGTTAACCATGATGTCGTGAGTTCAAATCTCACTTGAGGAGGCGGCCCCGTGCCCCACACCCCCTCGATGGCTCCCCCGGGGGAGGCCCTCCGGGGTACCGAGAGCGCCCCCCCTCTCCGAAGGGACATCCCCCCGCCCCGCTCCCCATCCCCCCTCCCTTTCCCTTATGGCCCCTCTTTTCTCTCCCCTTGAACAGTTTGCCGTGTCCCGTCTCCTTCCCATCCATTGGGGCGCCCTGGATATCAGTTTCACCAACAGCGCCCTCTACCTCGTGCTTGCGGCAACCGCGGTGTTGTGGACCACAAGCCTCGTGTTCCATGGCGGTGGCCGCCTGGTGCCCACGCGCTGGCAAAGCTTTGTGGAAATGGTGTATGGATTTGTCGCGGGTCTGGTGTCCGAGCAAGTGGGACCCGCGGGACGTCGCTACTTCGCGATGCTCTATGCCCTGTTTCTGCTCCTGCTCTCCGCCAACCTGATCGGGATGATTCCCTATAGCTTTACGGCAACCAGCCACCTTGCGGTGACCTTTGGCCTCAGCCTCAGCGTGTTTCTGGGTGTCACGATTGTCGGGTTCGCGCAGCACGGGCTCCACTTTTTCAGCTTTCTCCTGCCAAAGGGCGCCCCCTTGGCCCTGGCACCCCTCCTGGTGGTGTTGGAGTTGGTGAGCTACAGCTTTCGTGCGGTAAGCCTGGGCGTACGACTGTTTGCCAACATGATGGCTGGGCATACCCTGGTGAAAATCCTGAGCGGCTTTTCCTGGACCATGTTTGGGGCGGGTGGCCTTCTCGCGGTGGGGGGCTTGATCCCGTTCCTCATGGTGCTGGCCCTGACCGGTCTGGAGATCGGTGTCGCGTGCCTCCAGGCCTACGTGTTTACCATTCTGACCGCCATCTACCTCAATGACGCCATTGCCCTGCACTAGTCTCTCGGGCCGGGAAGGGTCCCCTCTCCGGGTAGCCCCCAGAGGGGGCCGTCCAGGGAACGGCTCCGGGGGATAGAGCCTCCCCCGCTGGTGCGTGTAGCGCAGTGGTTAGCGCGCCGGGTTGTGATTCCGGAGGTCGTGAGTTCAAGCCTCATCATGCACCCAAGGGGTGGCGGCCATCGATTAATTGGTAAATCCTCACCCTTCCAAGGTGATGCTAAGGGTTCGAGTCCCTTTGGCCGCTTGCGGGTGGCCCTCCACAGAATATCGCCTAACTGGTAGGGCACCGCATTTGGGTTGCGGCGGTTGTTGGTTCGAGTCCAGCTATTCTGAAACCCCGCACTCTCCAGGGATGGCTCTCGAGACTCGCCCCGGGGGATCGAGGAGCCGTACATTGCGTCGTAGACTCTTTTCAGAAATGCCCCCAGAGGCCCTTTTTTTTGACGTAGAGGCCTCTCCAATCTCCGGGGTGGATGATTTCATCCTCCGGGCAGTTTGCAACGCTCCCGGAGCGTTTTTTGGGGCCCTTTTTTGGGTGGTTTGAAAAGGCATGGCGGGGTCCGGCTATACACCATAGTGTGGTAGGATACTTATTTGAATATATATATATGGGTGGTTGTCCGGGACACTCGTTTTTTTGAAGGTGGCCCAGGGTGGGCTCAACTTGCACCAGTCGGGTGAGACCTTGTAACGGTACATGGGATGGAGGTGCTCGAGGACCAGCTCGCGCACCCTGTCCATGGACCGAACGGGAATATAGACCAGGGGGACCTGTCGTTCCATTCCCGATGGCAAAAAAACTGTACGAGTGGTTTTGTAACAGTCGATGCCCAACCGCGTGCACAGAACCTTGACCAGCACTTCCACATCCCCTGGGGGAAAGGCGTTGGTACAGAGCAGCAACGCCTTTCCCTGGCGGGCACCATCAGAGGCAACCAAGATCGCCAACATGCGACCGTCCATCACGTTGTCCAAGACCCCCGGGCGCACACGACACCGCTGCATTTGGTGTCTTTTTCCCTCGACGGGAGAAAAGTCGTACGCGTCGTTGATCACGTCCAAAAGCTGAGGCAGGCGTCGAGACTGCATAAGGATTTCACCCTCAGGGGTTGACGCTGTGGGCAGGTAGAGCTGCACGCCGCTGGACCAGGGGTGTGCGGTTCTCCAAAAGCCCCTGGCCAGGGGCCACCCATGGGTCAACGTGGCACTAAATGCGACAAAGGGTCCCTTTTTGGAGCTCCAAGAGGCATAGCCATCCCCCAGGAGGTAGGCCAAGAGGTCGCGATAAACCCGACTACCCCTGCGCAACTGGGGTCGAGCTCTTTCCACATGCGGTGGTAAAGGTCCAGGGTGGTCGATAAAGACGGGATCCACCGCCAGGACGTCGCGCAGGGATACCGCCACAACCATCGTTTCTGGAGCGGGAAACGTCGCATGTTCCCATACCACCACACCTCGACGGGGGTCTTCGGGATCGATATGGGTAACGATACCCGCCCCGGCTTCCGGACGGGACGGTGCCCGCACGGTCAACCCCATGTAGAGGTCCACGGTGTCAAGGCGGAGGAGCTGGCCTCCGGTTTTTGGAATCGTACATTCCATCCGTCCGCTGGCATCCTGCAGATGTTGTGGAAGATCCAGGGGGACACGCGTCAAGGGCTGTCGGGGAGGCTTGAGTAGCGTCATACTGTTGATGAATGTGTATATTATGGCTGGCGGTGCGCAAACCCCAACGAGGGAGATCGGTCGTGGTGAATCCCCCCCGCACCCCTTGGAGGGAACCTGGGATGGGATGGCCCCCCGTGGTCCGCTAGCGGTCGATCTCCCCAAACACCACGTCTGCGGTGCCGATCACCGTGATCACGTCAGCGAGCATATGCCCTCGGGTCATGAAATCGACACCCTGCAGATGGGCGAATCCGGGCGCGCGAATTCGCGCTCGGTAGGGGCGGCTGGTGCCGTTGGCCACAAGGTAGACGCCAAACTCGCCCTTGGGCGCCTCCACCGCCGCATAGACGTCCCCTGCGGGCAGGACCACACCCTCCGTGTAGAGCTTGAAATGATGAATGAGAGACTCCATGCCCGTCTTCAACTGGGCGCGGCTTGGTGGGGACACCTTGCGGTCGTCCACGCGCACCGGACCCCCAGGCAGCTTGTCCAGACACTGTTTGATGATGCGCAGGCTCTGGCGCATCTCCTCCACGCGGATGACATAGCGGTCGTAGCAGTCCCCGCGAAATCCCGCCGGCACGTCGAACGCCACCTGGTTGTAGCACTCATAGGGCTGCGCACGACGCAGGTCCCACGCGACCCCGCTGCCGCGCAGCATCACGCCGGTAAAGCCCCAGGCAAGGGCCTGGTCGGCGCTGACCACACCGACATCCACCAGGCGCTGTTTCCAGATACGGTTGCCGGTCAACATTTCTTCCATCTCATCGATGCGGCTGGCAAAGCTGCCGGCCCACCGGTAGATGTCCCCGGTCAAGCCCAGGGGCAGGTCCGATGCGACCCCACCGGGACGGATATAGGCAGCATGCATACGGGCGCCAGAGACACGCTCGTAAAACTCCATCAGGCGTTCCCGCTCCTCAAAGGCCCAGAGAAAGGGCGTCAAGGCCCCCACGTCCATGGCGTGACAGGTGAGGGCCAGGAGGTGGTTGAGAATACGGGTAATCTCACTGTAGAGCACGCGGATCCATTGGGCGCGCGGGGGCACTTCGAGACCGGCCAGGCGCTCCACCGCAAGGCTCCAGCCGTGTTCCTGGCACATCATGGACACATAGTCCAGACGGTCAAAGTAGGGCAGGGCTTGCAAGACGTTTTTATACTCAATCAACTTTTCCGTGCCCCGGTGGAGAAGCCCGATGTGGGGGTCCGCCCGTTCCACAACCTCCCCCTGCATGTCCAACACCAGGCGCAACACGCCATGGGCTGCGGGATGCTGGGGACCACAGTTGATGGTAAAGGATTGCAGGCGTTTGGGCTGGAGTGCTTCTTGAATCGCCATAGCGCGAGGGAAAAGGGGTCTCGAGGGGATGTCTCGGGAGGTCCGGAAGGGTGCCTCGAGATCGTCTCGAGAACGTCTCGAAGACCGGATGGAGGGGTTGTCTAGGCACCGCCCCACCAGTAGATGGCCACAAACAGGATCAACCACACCACATCGACAAAGTGCCAGTACCACGCCGCGGCCTCAAAGCCAACGTGGTGGCGGGGTGTAAAGTGGCCGGAGGCCGCGCGCAGCAGACACACCGCCAGGAACAGGGTGCCCACCAACACGTGAAACCCGTGAAAGCCCGTGGCCATGTAGAACGTGCTGCCGTAGACGCCATCGCTGATGCTAAAGGGCGCCTCGAAATACTCAAAGCCCTGCACCGCGGTAAACACCGCCGCCAGGGCCACCGTTACGACCAGGGCAGCCACCGCGCCGCGGCGATGACCCCCCACCAGGGCGTGGTGCGCCCAGGTCACACTGGCCCCGCTGGTCAGGAGAATTGCGGTGTTGAGCGCGGGCAGGCCCCAGGGGTCCAGGACCTGGATACCCACCGGTGGCCACACCGCCCCCAAGGCCACCGCGGGGGCGAGGCTGGCGTGGAAAAACGCCCAGAAAAACGCCACGAAAAACATTACTTCGCTGAGGATAAACAGGAGCATGCCATAGCGCAGGCCACGGGCCACCGCCACCGTGTGGTGCCCTTGGTAGGTGCCCTCGCGGACCACATCGCGCCACCACACCGCCATGGCGTAGATAAGGCTGGCGATGCCCATACTCAACATGGCACCACCGCCCGCATAGGCGTGCATATACATCACACCACCCACCGTAGAGGTAAAGGCGGCAAGGCTGGCGAACATTGGCCAGGGAGAGGGATCAACAAGGTGAAAGGGGTGTCGCTGCATAGGGGGAGAGGGGGAGAGCCCGTTGGGCCCCGAAACGGGCAGGGGGGCGCCGGTTAGGCCGCCGCCAGTTGGTCGGCCAACCACGCGTGGTATTGCTCCATGGACACCGCCTCCACCACAATCGGCATAAAGGCGTGGTTGGCGCCACACAGCTCACTACACTGGCCATAGAACAGGCCGGGGCGCTTTACCAGGACGCCCACTTGGTTGAGACGTCCAGGCACCGCATCACACTTTACCCCAAGGCTGGGCACCGCCCAACTGTGGAGCACGTCCGCCGCGGTGATAATCACACGCACATGGGTGTCCACGGGGACCACCACGTGGCGGTCGGTCTCCAGGAGGCGGGCCGCGCCAGGCTCCAGGTCGTCATCCGCCACCATATAGCTGTCAAAGGCAATGGAGGCATCGTCACCCTCGGTGTAGTCGCTGTACTCATAGCTCCAATACCACTGGTGGCCAATGGCTTTCACGGTGATCGCGGGGTCCACCACCTCGTCCACGCTGTAGAGCAGGGCAAAGCTCGGCACCGCGATGGCCAGGAGGATGGCGCTCGGGGTCAACGTCCACACGATCTCGATAACCGTGCCGTGGATCAGTTTTTCCGGCAGGCCCGGACGGCTGGCGCGAAAACGCCACAGGACACGGGCCAGCATCCAAAAGACAAACACCCCCACCACCACGATCAGGAACATGATGTCGTGGTGCAGGTCAATGATACCCTCCATGATGGGGGTGGCGGGGTCTTGAAACCCCATTTGCCACGGTTCTGGCGCATCGGCCAGGGCGGTGGCGGGCAGGAGGGCGGCCCAAAGAAGAGAGGCAGGGCGGAGGGGGCGAGACATAGCGGAAAGAGAGGAGGGGAGGTCGACCGGAGGGGCGTGGGGGGACGGGAGAGGGGGTGCCCCCTGGCGGGGGCATGGGCACAAAGAGACTTGAACTCTTGACCATACGCTTATCAAGCGTATACTCTAACCGGCTGAGCTATGTGCCCGGAGCAGCCGGAGCAGGGCGGCGGGGGGGCGTGCCATGCGCTCGAGGGGGCCGCGACACCCCCGGCGGAGGGCTCCAACCGGGCCGCCGGGGACGGCAGAGGGGAGACGGAGCAGGCGGGGAAGGGTAGAGGGGCCGAGGGTCCCCCACTGGAGGAGGTCCGCACCGGTCCACCAACGACCGGGAGCGGCCACTGCCCCGGGCACCACCCGGGGCACCACCCCGAGGGCCCGCCAGACGGCCGGTGCCCGCTCGAGATCCCCCAGGGAGACCAGGAGGAGGGTCCCACTGGACGGGGGCACCCGCCACCCGTCCGGGATCACGGCCCGAAAGGTGCTGCTCCCCACGACCATGGCCCCCCGGGCACCAGCCTCCCGAGACCGCACGCGGGCACGGGCAAGGTCCCCGGCGCCCGCCGCGGTGGCTTGGCACAGGAGCAAGGCCCGGCTCTCCGCCACCAAGGCCTGGGCACGCTGGGTGCGAAGGGCTCGGGCAGAGGGCGGGCGGGGGCTCATAGGGAGGGAGAGGCGTCTCGGGGGTCGGCCTAGCGCCCACCTCGACGGGTGGGGGTGCGGTGGCGTGCCTGGCGTCGGGTGGGAGAAAACTCCCCAAAGCGGTGACCCACCATGTCCGGGGCCACGCGCACCATCACCCAGGTACGGCCGTTGTGGACTCGATAGGCATGGTCCACATGACGCGCCAACACCATACTGGCCCGGCTCTCCGTGCGGCCACCGCCGGGCGCGACAACGCTGTAGGGGCCTTTCCAGAGACTACGGGTCATACAGAGGGGGGTAAAGGGGGGCGCGGTACCGAGAGGAGGGCCCCAGAGGGGCTAGTCCCGGGCGACAAGGCGCACGCCCACGGGCAGTTTCATCCCTGCGGTGCGCGCCGCGAGGTGGACCAGTTCCGGGGCCACCCCATCCATTTCATAGAGCACGTGGCCGGCGGCCACACGGGCCTCCCAGTGGTCCACGGTGCCTTTGCCCTTGCCCATACGGGATTCCAGGGGTTTGCGGGTCACCGGCGTGTCGGGAAACACGCGAATCCAGAGGCGGCCGGTGCGTCGAAACTGGCGACGAAACACTCGGCGCACCGCCTCCAGGGTACGGGCGGTGATCCGCCCCCCACTGGTGGCCACCAAGCCATAGTCGCCCCAGGCCAATCGGGTGGTGTTTCCCCGCAGGCCACCATAATGGCCTCGTTGACAGGAGCGGTGGCGTGGATTGCGGGGGGCGAGCATAGGGAGGGGGGAGCCCCGGGTCCGGCTAGGAGCGGGGGTGCAGGGCCAGCCACACCTTGACACCCACGGCGCCGCGACCGGTAGCCGCCACCGCGGTGGCATAGTCCACAGGACGGCGCAGGGTATGGAGGGCGGTCCGGCCCCAGCGGGCATTTATTGCGCGGGCGCGGGCAGCACCGCGACTGCGGCCCGCGAGGCGGCCGGCACACCGCACACGGAGGCCAGCGACACCCCTCCCGCGGGCGCAGAGGGCGAGAAAGCCACCGGTCACGCGGGACCAGCCCGCACCGGCGGAGAGGCGGCGGGCCACCTCTCCAGCGATATACGCCGCACTCTGCCAATGCCCCGAGGCGGTGGCGTGGACGTGGCCGGCGGCGACACCACCGGAGGGGCCGTCCAGACGGGCGGCGGGACCGCGGGCGCCAGCCTCTCCACCGGGGAGGCCGGCCAACCATCCCCGCAGGAGCGCCCCGCGGGCGTCCGCTGGAAGGGGTCTCCCCCCGTCGGGGCTGCCGCGGGGCGGGGACGCGCGACCTGCAAGACGCGCTGAGAGGAGGGCCGCCAGGGGGGAGACGCGTGCCGCCAGGTCCCCGCCGCTCGAGAGCGCGAAGAGCGAGACCCCCCATTGGTGGAGGGCCTTCCCGGCAACCGCGGCCTCCGCTCCACGGAGCAGCGTGGCGGGGCGGGCCACCGGTGCCCCCCGCCCACCGCCACGCCGGCGATCCGCAGGGGCGGCGACATCCAGGCGCTGGTGGCGTCGGGGAAGGGCCACAAGGGCGCTGCGCACCCCGGCGCGGTCGAGATGACGGGCCCATGCCCGGCTCCAACGGTCCATGCCGAGCCCGGCGAGTGCCAGGTCGGTGTAGCCCCACCCCGCCGCCCATGCCCCATCCGCACGCCGGAGGCCGGCCGCACGTCGCAGGGCGATGGGGTTGGTTTTTTGAGCCATAGCGGGAGAGGGGGGATGGGGCGTCTATCGCGGGGGGCGTCCCCCGGCGGTGGGCGCCCGTCGGGCCGGTCCGGAGGGACTGGCCCCCCGTCGTCGACGTGCGGTCTTGGCCCCACCATGGGTGCGCTGTCCACGCACGGGAAGGCCCATCGCGGCGCGCAGGCCACGACGGGCGGCGATGGAGACCAGGCGGGTGCGGCTTTCCCGTTGGAGCGCGCGTGGATCCGCGACGCTCCCCAGGAGGGCTGCCAGTCTCGCCGCCGCCTCGGGATGGAGGGCGGCGGCGGGCATGTCCGGGGCCACACCCAGTTGGGCGGCCAGCACATGGGCACGGGCCCGGCCAATGCCGGACACGTCCGCCAGGCTCTCCACCAGGGGGCGTCGTCCCGCTCGGGGGCTCTCGAAAGAATGGGTGTAGCCGGTGGCGGGGCGTGCCATAGGGGGAGGAGATCTCGAGGACCTCTCGAGATGGAGTTCGAGGGGTCCTCAAAGGTGGGGCGGAAGGGCCTGCAAAGGGACTTGAACCCTTAACCACATGATTACAAATCACATGCTCATCCATTCGAGCTCTACAGGCAGGGCCCGGTCTCCGGCGCGGGGATCCCGCAGGGGGTCGCGGGGGGTTCGAGGGTGCCCCGAGGGGGGCCGTTCGGGGGCCGGGGCGGCCCTCCTCCTCCACCCCCTCGAGGCCTCTCCCTCGCCGGGGGCTGGAGAGTTCTACGGGTCCGCCTCCCCTCCGCCCCCGCCGCCCTTATGATCAGCGTTGCCGTTCTCGCTTTTGCCTGCACCATTGTGCTCTGGAACGTGCAATACCACCAGGGCCGGCGACGCCGACAACGGGCCGCAGCACGCCGCCGGGAACGGGAGGAGGAGTAAGAGCGGTCGGCCCCCCATAGCGTAGAGTCCCCTCCAGAGGATTTTCTCCAGAGACCTCTTCCAGAGACGCTCTGGGGGCTCGGGCCGTGTCCCCCGTGCCGGTGTCCGTGGCCTAATGGATAGGGCGTCAAACTACGGATTTGAAGTGTGCGAGTTCAAGTCTTGCCGGACACGCGGCCCCCAAGCGTATAGCTCAGCTGGTAGAGCGTGAGATTCCAAATCTCGAGGTCAAGGGTTCAAGTCCTTTTGCGCTTGACGGGGGCACCGGCGGCCTCCCCACCCCTCTCTCCCCTTTCCCCTCTCGACATTATGCCCCAACTCGATCTCCTGTCGTGGCTGTCCCAGTATTTCTGGACGGTTGCGGTGCTCTTTGCCATTGTGTGGACCAGCTATAAATATCACACACCACGGGTAGCCCGTGCCGCCGTGCTGCGCCAACACATGGCGGCCGGCTCTCGCGACACGCGGAGCTAACCCCGGCGGCTCGACTCTCGGCCCCCTCCACCGCCTCCCGGAGGCTCTCGAGAGGGGGCCCCAAAGGCCGCCCAAACGCCCCCCCTCCTATGTGGTCCCTCCTGTTGCCCCCACTCCTCAAGATTCTTGCCCTCACGGTGCCCTTGCTCCTGGGGGTGGCGTTTTTGGTCCTGGCGGAACGTAAAATCATGGCGGCCATGCAACGCCGTCGAGGCCCCAGTATTGTCGGGCCCTTTGGCCTGTTCCAGTCGATTGCCGATGGCCTGAAACTGGCGGTAAAGGAGCCCGTGCTGCCCACCAGCGCCAACCTTGTCCTGTTTCTCGGCGCCCCGGTGGCCACCTTTCTCCTTAGTCAAGTGATGTGGGCGGTGTTGCCCCTCGATGAGGGCGCCGTGCTGGCGGACCTGGACGCGGGACTGCTCTACGTGTTTGCCGTCTCCAGCCTGGGGGTCTACGGCATTGTCACCGCGGGGTGGAGCAGCAACAGCAAATACGCCTTTCTGGGCGCCCTGCGCAGCGCCGCCCAGATGGTGAGCTACGAGGTAAGCATCGGCTTGATCCTTATCACCGTGCTGCTCTGC
>ERZ889217.1813-NODE-1813-length-10216-cov-11.567956_pt1 | contig 10216 bp, 8 predicted proteins | sample MGYA00521098_ERZ889217 | MGnify/ENA primary metagenome ERZ889217 (study PRJEB32303, sample SAMEA104408613) | aquatic metagenome | biome: Brackish water; feature: Pelagic; material: water | place: Baltic Sea | collected 2014-06-10T22:04:00 | depth 2,362 m ...
GCGGCACTCGCAGCACCCCTCCTAATTTTTTTAGCCACGACCAGACCGTCACATATGGACGTTTGATGCCACGCTCTTTCTGGAGCCAAATGCGTGCCGCTTCTGCCGTGGCCCATCGACCGCTTTCCACTCCAGCTCGCAGTTCCTTGACGACTGCCTCTGGAACTCCTCGCAATTTCATTCCTTTGGGGCCCGGTTTTTCTCGCTCCAGCAAGGCATCAAATCCTCCTTCACGAAAAGACTTCGCCCATTCAAAAAACGTCGCTCGTGATACTCCACAAATATCAGCGATATCTTGCGAAGCGTGCGCTCCACTGGCACCCATCCTCATGGCCAGCAACCTGACTTTGTTGCGTGCGTCTTTTTCCTGACGATATCGCTCCTCAAGTTGAGCGCTTAAATCAGGCCGCCGAAGTTTGAAATGTTGTTTTCTCACTCATCTATTTTACCCAGCCAAATTTATTGTGTCTAGCTATTTTATATAGATGGTATCAGATTTGAATCGAGTTGATTCACATGACCCCCCGTTCCAGCACCGGCTCCCCCTTGAGATAGCCAAGCGACGTTAAAAAACGATCCATTCGGATCAGGGCCTCTGCCATATCGTCACGGCTGACCCAGAGATTGTACCAGCCGTGTTTCTTGCCCTCGTAAATGTGCAGGTCGCAGCGGCGGCCATTTGCCTTCATCGCTTTCTCAAAGCGTTTGGCGGTTGCCACGGGAATGTACATATCCTCGGTTCCAAGCAGCACCATCACCGGTGGCGTCTGCTCATCGATGTGATCAATGGGTGAAATGTCCCTCCAATAGGGCTTCACCAGCTCATGCATGAAGCCCTCCGGGCCATTGTCAAAGACGGGATTAAACAAGAGGAGCGCCTTGGGAATACAGCTCACCAAAGTATCCTCGCCCTCCTCATCAAACGCACTCACCAGAGCCGTCGCCGCTGCGATATGCCCACCTGCCGATCCCCCACCGGCAACGATGCGGTCGGGATCAATCCCCAGCTCTTTCGCATGCGCTTTCACCCACCGCATGGCGGACTTACCGTCCTTGACACATTCCTTCGGCGTGGTGCCGAATCGGTTGATGGTTCGGTACTCGACCGAGATCGCAACCATGCCGCGCAGCGCGAGGTAGCGGCTCTGCGGATAATAATGATCCGGCCCGCCGCCGTGCCATCCGCCACCATGGAAAAAGACAGCCGCTGGACGTTTGTCGGATTCTTGCCATCCCATAGGCAGAAACACCTGCAGCTTCAGTGAAACTGGTGCTCCGTCTTTGCCCGTGACCGTTTTGTATTCCAGCGTCCTGTCCGGCTTGAGCGGGAAGCTTTCCCAACCGATCTGCTCCGGCCTCCACTTCTTCGGTGCATCCGCCAATGCGGGGTCCACTTGAAGAGCAAGAGCGGCCATTAAGAGGATTGAATTTCTGGCAAGATCCCCTGCTGCACCAAGGATTCTGCGACAGTCCCGTTCCTGCAGACCCATCATTTTGAATTTTTCTCAAGCCCGAGCGCCTCGATCGCCGCGAACCATCGGTCCGCCATGAGGTCATACTCCTCGTTGAACGGGTGATTGAAGTTATTCGAATGTTTTGCCGGAGCCACGGAAGACTCGTAGTTGTTGCGGTCAGTCAGAAACAAAGAATACATGTCCACCGTGCTGACCTTGTGCCCCTTCGTGGCAAAGTCCGGAACAAGGGTGTCGCGGATGTAGACGTTATAATCGTAAACCAACTTGTTCTTCTCGGCCTCGGTGTTCACGTAGGGGGTGATCTGAGCCACGATCAGGTTGGTCTCGGGATTTTCGGTTACGATGGTTTCCACCAACGCATGGATTCTTGCCGGGCTGTCTTTGCTGATCCCATTGATGCCAATCATGAGCAAAATAAGGTTGGGATTGCTTTTGGATACCCATCCTTTGAGAGCCCCAATAGGCGCGCCTCCCCCACCCTGATGGTGATCTTGCCCAAGATCGCGGAGGTCAAACTCCGGCTTATACGTTCCACCATGAGTCGGGTCCCCACTCATCTTGTTCCACGGCTGGGGGGAATCGCCAACAAAAGTGAATTGATAGCCGGCCCCCTTGAGCAGCTTGTAGAGCCGGCTGCGGTAGCCAAACTTGAACGGCACGTTCCAATGGGGATTGTCGGTGTAGCCGACAGTAATCGAGTCCCCCAAATACATGATGCGCAGGTTTTTTTTATTTACTACAATATTCCCCGAGTCCTCTTCCGCAGCGACCATGCTTACAACGGACATTAGGCACGCAATCAGCAAGGTTTTTAATATTCTATTCATTCTTCTCCAAGAAGATCCTCGGTTCGGTAACCAGCGATTCGGAATTCTGGGTGGCGAAGCCGATGTAGCTTACATGCGACAACCGCATTGTTAGCATTTTATTATAATTTGAGGGAGAACATCCAGGCAGACATTGCAATCAGAAAAACACCTACGATCAGGTAAAGGTAGGAAGTAATGTAATTCATCTTACCTGGTGTGCTCTGGAAATACTTTGTCATTCCGTCGGCGATCTGTCTCACGGCATCGTTGGATTCTTTTGCAGTCGATTTCAGTTGTGCGGTTCCTATCCAACCCTGAATGGCAACCTGCATTTCATGTCCTGTCTCCTTGATCTTGAGGCATGACATCGTCTCTTCAATCGAATATCCAAGGGATTTAGCTGATGCTAATAAAGCATCACGAAAATAGACATCGGAAATAGCAAAGGCCATATACCCCTTCATCTGTATCCAGAAGAAAGCCAAAAGCATCAAGAATATGAGTGGATTCATCCAAAGAATCTTGCTGAAGCTCTGAGATGAAGAAAGACCCATCACAATTGAATTCGCAATGGTAGGGAGAAATGCCAAACACATAACCGCAAAGAGATAGCGGGAGGAGAGCAGCAAAGGACGGCGACCAATTAATGTTTTAAGTGCGACAAAAATAAAGAACACCCCAATCACAATATTGATGGCCGGGAATGCGAGTTTGAAGAGGATATCGGAGTTCATGAGGTTCGTAATTTAAAAAATCTATAATCCACCCCACCCGTTGGAAGTTAAATACGCAAAATGACATATTTTGTATAAAAAATGACACACTCCTAAACCGAACGACAATGGCTGAAAAACCAATCAACATTCTGTGTTAACTGGGATACATGGTCGTTTTTAGAAAATGCCTTTTTTTCAAAATTTCTTGCTTAAATCGGCGATGACAGCGATTAGGTAGTCGGTTACGCTAAATAATATAATTTTCAATCAGCGCACACGAAGCAGATTTCTCCTAAACTGGAGTGGGCAGATCTAAAGCTATGGATATAAACAATCATCAAAGCATAGCCTATCTGCACATCCCGGTAAAAAGGACGCCATGTCACCCATGATTGTTAGGATTCATCTCCCCATTAATCCAACAATCAAAGACCGAAAACCGATCTCCAAAGGTTTTGATTGCAGGATTGTTGTGGAAAAAGAAAACGATGTCCCCATTCGTCGATCGCCGAGAATCTGGAAATGAAAATCGCAGCGAATGTGAGCAGAGTGATTCAACACATGGATTTTTTGCGGATAGGGAAAAAGGTTCCCGAAACGTTGAGGTGTTTTGTCTTGGAAAAACTGACAGAAAATGACCTCCAGTTAATCAGAAAATTTAGCCCCCTGTCGGGATAATACCTCCTCATTGGGAAGAAGTAGGAATATATGTAGTGAATTGATGAATACTTTTACAGAATTCGGCCTACTGCCCACCTTACAGGAAACGTTGTTGGAAAAGCGGATCTTGCGTCCGACGGAGATTCAAGTTCGGGCGTTACCAGCGCTTCTGAGCGGGCGCTCGATCGTGGGCATTGCCGAGACTGGGAGCGGAAAGACGCTGGCGTATGCGCTTCCGGCGATGCACCATATTAAAAGTCTGGAAATCGCTGGTGATGCGATCACACTTTCTGCTCGGCCAAGGGCTGTCGTGGTTGTTCCAACTCGGGAACTCGGTGAACAGGTCACGAAGGCCTTCAAGCCATTCACTCACACGACTCGTCTCCGCGTTCGATCGGTGCTGGGCGGCACCACCACGGAAGTTGCGAAGAGAGGTCTGGCTGGGCCATTTGAGATTCTCGTCGCAACACCGGGTCGTCTTGTGCAAATGCTCGAGAGGCGGCTCGTGGAATTGGACGATGTGCGAATGCTGATCCTCGACGAAGCCGACCAGATGCTCGATCACGGATTCATGCCTGATGTCACGCAAATCATCCAAGCTTGTCAGCAAAGGCCTCAACTGGCCTTGTTCTCGGCGACCGTCTCGCCAGCGGTGGAAAAACTCATTGCCGATTTATTTTCTGGAGCAGAAGTGATTCGGAGTGCGGGGAGCCATCGCGTCGTTCCGACACTCACGACCCTGCAGCAACTCGTCATTGATGGTAAGCGGTTCCCGCTGCTGGAGCGTTTGCTCAAAAAGAAAGTGGAGGGCGGAACGATCCTGTTTACAAACACGAGAGAGCAATGCGACAAGCTCGCTGCCGAACTCGCTGCCGCGAATATTGCTTTTGTGATTTATCGTGGAGAAATGGATAAAGTGCAGCGTCGGCAGAATCTGAAACTGTTTCGCGAGGGGGGGGTGGATCTACTCGTTTCGACCGATTTGGCCTCACGCGGGCTGGATGTCGAGCATGTCGGAAGAGTGATTAACTATCATTTGCCTCAGCAGATCGAAAATTACCTGCATCGGGTCGGACGTACCGCCCGCGCGGGGCGTCCTGGGCTTGTGGTGAACTTCGTCACCGAGCGAGACGCCCCCCTTGCCAGCCAACTTGAAAGCGTCCGCGCCCTTCCGACGCCTCAACCTCCCCCGCCTCGCCACAGCCCACGCAAGATCCAACCACTCCGAAAGCGGATCCGTAGGCGTTTTTAATATCTCTCCCCACCCTGTTGCTGCTGGGTATTCTGGGGTTTATTCGCAGAAGCAACTCCAGCAACCCATCGTAATCTTCATGTCCTACGCGTCCTCAGAACCCTTCCCGATAAGCCTGAAAAAGGTCACCAACCTCCTGTGGATCATATTCTTTGTTTGTGCCATTCCTGCGGTTGCAGAAGAGAGGCCGAACATCGTTTTTATCCTCTCTGAAGATAACGGCTCCTTTTTGGGATGTTACGGAGACAAAAACGCCCAAACGCCGAATCTCGACAAGCTTGCCGCCGAGGGGCAGCGCTACACCAACTGTTTTGCCAACGCCCCCGTCTGCGCCCCCGCACGGTGCACCCTTCTCCTGGGAACCCACGCCACCACCGCCGGCACCCACCACATGCGCAGCGCCTACAAAGTTTCTTCAGCCCTTATCCCCTTCCACCATCCCCTCCAAAAAGCGGTCTATTTTGTGACTGGATCCAAAGGGGACTACAACAATGCCACGTACCGAAAGGAGCACCTTTGGAATGGACAGGCCGGCAAGGGGGATCATTTCAACCGGGGAGACGCTTTTCCCAACTTCTTTGCCGTTTACAATATCGAGCACTCCCACGAGTCGCGCGCCTTTGGCAACCATCCCACCAAAAAACTCCAGCACCCGCTGGAAATCCCCCCCTACCAAATCGACAACCAAGCCACCCGCGACGATTGGGGAAAGGTCTATTCCTCCATTGAAAAAATGGACGAAAGCGTTGGCGACTTCCTCAAGGCCATTGAAAGGAACGGCGAGGCAGACAACACCATCATCTTCTATATCTCCGACCATGGCGGGATCATGATCCGCTCGAAGCGGTACCTCTACGACTCCGGCACCCGTGTTCCGTTCATCGCCTACTTTCCCGAAAAATGGAGGCACCTTGCTCCTGAAGGATATCAGCCCGGATCCACCTCCGAGCGCCTTGTCGATTTCACCGACATCATCAAAACCTTGCTCCACCTCTGTGGCGTGGAAATTCCCGCTACCTACACCGGCAACATCTTTGCCGGCAAATCCCCAGAACCCGCCAAGGAAAGAGTGCTCCTCTTCTCCGGGCGCTTCGATGAATCCCAGGACTGCTCCCGCGCCCTCACCGACGGCCGCTACAAATATATCCGCAATTACGAACCCGACCGCCGCGCCCACCAACTTCTCCAATACCCCCTCGGACAGAATGCCCAAATCGCCCACTACCGTGCGTATGCGAGAGGCGAAACCAACAAAACCCAGTCAGCCATCTTTGAGTGCCATGTCCCTGAAGAATTCTACGACACACAATCCGACCCGCACGAGGTCAACAACCTGATCACCTCCCCCGCGCATCAAGATCTGATCACGGACTTCCGGCAGTCGCTCGATCAACACCTCATCGACACCCATGACCTCGGTTTCATCCCCGAGCCCCTGATGGAATCCGTCAATAAAGGCGATACCACCATCTACGAATGGGCCAGAGAAGAGGGCAACTACCCGCTGAAGGAAGTTATCGCCCTTGCCAACCTGGCTTCCTCCCAAGACCCCGCCAACATCCCGACCTTTCAAAAAGAACTCGGCAACGCAAATCCCGTTATGCGCTATTGGGCCGCACTAGGTCTCCGTGTCCTTGGGAAAGACGCCGCTCCTGCTGAACTTGATCTCATCAAAGCGAGCAATGACAGTGATCCAAGCGTTCGCATTACTGCCCTCACCGCCCTTGGAAAAATCAAAGGCCCGCAATCATCCGCCGACTTACTGCTTGAGGAAGCCGTCTCGGCAAACGGGAACATCCACTGCAACTGGGCACTCGGTGGCCTCAAACTCCTCGATTACAGATCGCTCAAAAACCACCCCAAATTCGGCAAACAAAATCTCTTTAACAAAGGCCCATACTCCAACTGCAGCAGGAATGACCTACTCAATGGAAAAACCTACACCCACTTGCCTGAATGAGAGGGTCACACCCAGTCGCAAAGCTCAAAAAATCGATCACTAAAGTGCGGGGCATCCTTGCGTGGATCACTTTTACCCTTCTCGCAGCACTTTGCACGGTTCCGGCGATGGCAGGGCAACAACCGAATATCATCACCATCATCACCGATGACCAAGGCTGGGCGGACATCGGCTACAACAACCCCAAGGTTTATACCCCTCACCTCGATGCCCTCGCAGCCGAGAGTGCCGTCTGCACCCGCCACTACTCGATGCCCCCAATGCACCCCCACCCGCATTGCGGCCTTCACCGGGCGCTACCCTGGACGTTTTGGCAATGCTGGCCTCACCGCAACCACAGCGCCTGTCTTTCCCCACGGCACACTCACCCTCGCCACCTTCCTCAAGGCTCAGGGGTACCGCACTTATCTCGCTGGCAAATGGCACATGGGAGTCGCAGAAGCGCACGGGCCTCATCACCACGGTTTTGATTCCTCCTACGGATCCTTCGCGGGAGCAGTCGGAGCCTATGACCACCGCTACCGCCCACACCCACCTGAGCAAGAAATCACCTGGCACCGCGACGGTAAAATCATCGAGGGCTATGAAAACGGCACCCATGTCACCGACCTGGTCAGCGACGAAGCCATTCGTATCATCGAAGAAAACAAAGGCTCCGATCAGCCGTTCTTCCTCTATCTGGCTTATCACGCCCCCCATACCCCGCTTGATGAACGTGGTGAATTTGTCGACACCACGACTCAACTCGATCCGGACAACCCGAAGCGATGGCTCAACGAGGACAAGATCCGATGGTTCAACGACCCCAAGGGCATCATCCAGTCCGAGCCAGACCCCGAGAAACGTCTCTATCTTGCGGTGCTGCACCACCTCGATAACAGCATTGGCCGAGTGCTCAGGGCCCTGGAGGACTCCGGCCATCGGGACAATACCCTGATTCTCTTCACCTCGGACAATGGTCCCCAGATCAACTGGCCTGGCAACGCCTACCCGGATGACCTCAAGCTCACCGACTTCAACCCACCCCACCCCTTCCGTGGCAGCAAATATGATGCCTACGAGGGCGGCGTCCACGTGCCTGGCTTCATTCACTGGCGCGGCAAGATTCCGGCGCACAAGGTCGACACCCCAGTCCATGTTGTTGACTGGATGAAAACCATCGGCGGCTTCATCGGCACTGAACCAGGGGCACCCAAAGGACAACCAAAACTGGATGGCCAAGATAACTCCGCCCTTTTGCTGGCAAAGGCGAACCCCACAGAGCGTCCCATCTACCAACTCTGGGGAAGGCCGGGAAACAGATGGGCCCTGAGTCTGGGAGAGTGGAAAGTCGTTCACTACGGAAACAAGGAACCACTCCAATCCGACTGGCAACTCTATGATCTGAGCGCTGATCCAAGAGAATCCACCGACCTTGCTCAAACGCATCCGGAAAAAGTCAAAGAACTGCACCAGCACTTCCTCCGCGAGCGAGCGATGGATAGGAAAACAACATCAAACCTCTAACGTTTCATCATGCACTTCGGAATCATCGGCTCGGGAATGATTGCCCGCTTTCATGCGGAAGCAATCAAGGCCATGCCAAACGGATCGCTCAAAGGCATTGCTGGACGCTCCATAGACAAAACCAAGGCCCTTGCTGAGGAGTTTAACTGTCGGGCTTACGATTCCGTGGATGAACTTCTGGCCAATCCGGAGATCGAAATTGTCACCATTGCAACCGTCTCAGGCGCCCACCTCGAGCCAGCCCTTGCCGCCGCCAAAGCGGGCAAACACATCATTTGCGAAAAGCCGATTGAGGTAACCACCGAGCGCATCGACCAGATGCTCGCTGCGGCTGAAGAAAACAACGTGACGATCGCCGGGATTTTCAATCGACGCTTCTACCCGGCCATCGAGGAATTCAAGAAGGCGGTCGATGCAGGTCGCTTTGGCCGCATCACCATGGTGGAGGCCGCCATCAAATGGTACCGGAATCAGGCCTACTACGATTCAGCCGACTGGCGGGGAACTTGGGCGCTTGATGGTGGCGGGGCACTCATGAACCAGTCCATCCATACCATTGATCAACTCCTTTACCTCTGCGGTCCTGCGAAAGCAGTCACTGCCAGCATGGGGTGCCTCATCCACGAGGGCATTGAAGTGGAGGACACTGCGGTAGCCACAGTTGAATTTGAAAACGGCGCCCTGGGAGTCATCCACGGCTCCACCGCCTGCTGGACGGCCGCCGGCCATCCTGCCGAGGTCCACGTTTGTGGGGAGAAAGGGTCTGTCTTCATGGCGGACACCGGCTTTCGCGTGTGGGAATTCATGGAAGAAAACAAGGCGGATGAACGGATCAGGCGGGAAATGATGATCACCTCCCCTAGAATCGGCATGGGGGCAAACGACCCAGGCGCCATCGATTTCATCGGCCACCAACGCAACTTCGAAAATGTTGTCGATGCCATTTGCAACGGCAGGGAACCACTCACAAATGCTCAAGAAGCACGCCGTGCTGTCGCACTCATTCAGGCCATTTACCAGTCCGCAAAAAACAACTCGGCCCGTGTAGAACTCTGAAATCACCCACAATGAAACTCACCGGATTTTCCGACGAAGCCGGCCCAGACCTGGCCACCCAGATTAGAGCAACCAAAGAACTTGGCTGGAGTTACATTTCCGCGCGGGGAATTGATGGTATAAATATCCACGACCTGAGCGACTCGGCCTTCGATACAGTCTGCGCCCAACTCAATGATGCCGGCATCCGGGTGGCCGAATTTGGCTCACTTATCGGCAGTTGGTCGAAGCCCATCAGCAGCGACTTTGATCTAACCCTTGCTGAAATCGAACGCTGCATCCCCCGCATGCAACGCTTGGGGACGGGCATCGTGCGAGTGATGTCCTACGCCCAAGAGCCATGGGGAGGAGATCAGCATGAAGAAGAACGCTTTCACCGCCTCCGCGAAATCGTTCAACGCTTCGCTGATGCCGGGATTACGGCAGCCCATGAGAATTGCATGAACTGGGGCGGCTTTTCCGCACAGCACACCCTCCGTCTGATCGAGGAGGTGCCTGGCATGAAATTGATTTTCGATACGGGAAATCCGGTCTTCCAGAGGGATCGTTCGTTGCCAGACCCACAGCCATGGCAAGACGCCTATCTTTTCTACCAATCGGTGCGTGATCATATCGCCCATATCCACATCAAGGACTGCCGCAACCCCCGACAGGATGGCGAGGAACCAATGTACGTCTTCCCCGGAGAGGGACAGGCTTACATCCCAGCCATTCTTGAGGACCTAAAAAAATCTAATTACAGCGGCTTCATTGCCATCGAACCGCACGTGGCCACCGTCTTT
>ERZ889217.1816-NODE-1816-length-10208-cov-49.769723_pt1 | contig 10208 bp, 5 predicted proteins | sample MGYA00521098_ERZ889217 | MGnify/ENA primary metagenome ERZ889217 (study PRJEB32303, sample SAMEA104408613) | aquatic metagenome | biome: Brackish water; feature: Pelagic; material: water | place: Baltic Sea | collected 2014-06-10T22:04:00 | depth 2,362 m ...
GGATGACCGTACGCGAGGTCGAGAAGTGGTTGGCCCCGAATCTGGCCTACGAACCGAAGCGGTAGGGGAGTCAACAGAAAGTCACGAAGGGAGGGTTGATGGCGAGGTTAGGCCATCTTCGCGTGGTTAATGGTGGCCTTGGCTAAGGAGATTACTTGCCTGAGTCGTTTGCTCTCCAGATTGCTCAGTGTGATCGGCGCCTTCGTTCCCTCAAGGTAGAGGTCCCAGCTCAGCAGGTTTTTCCTCTCCATCTTGGCCACGGATTTTCTGTTCACGAGCAGACTGCGGCTCACTTTGGTAAAGAGATCGGCGGGCAACTGGCTCTCCCAGAGCGAGAGGGGCTGTTTCATCATGAGGATCTTCTCTTCACTCAGGAAGATCCTGGTGTAGTCGCCCTGCGACTCGATGGCGGCAATCTCCCTTGCCTTCACCATCATGGAGAGTGATCTCTCCCGCAGCAGGACCAGATCCTCGGGTTCAAGACGTTTTGCTGTTTCGGTGGGGGGAGGAGAGATGGTTTCGCTTGCGGCTCCTTTTGCCGGGCCGAGTTGCTTGTTCAGACGCAGGATCGTCTTGGCGAGCCGATCGGCGCCGACCGGCTTGGTCAGGTAGTCGAGGGCATTGGCCTCGAAGGCCCTGATCGCATACTCGTCAAAGGCGGTGACAAAGACGACGGCCGGCTGGGGTTCGACCGTTTCGAGTTTCGGGAGGAGGGCGAAGCCGTTCTCTTTCGGCATTTGGATATCGAGGAAAATCACATCGGGTCTCTCCGAGGAGACTAAATCGAAAGCAGAGGAAACGTCTTCCGCCTCGCCCACGATCTCCACCTCGGGATGAGCCTTGAGGCGCTTGGCCAGATGGATTCGCGAGGGTGACTCGTCATCCACCAGAATAGCGCGCAGGCGTGGAGGTTTGGGCTGTTCGGAGTTTCTGCTCATGGCTTCGTGATGGGGAGGGTCACCATCGACTGTACCCGCTGTGGCGAGTGCTCGTGGGTCAGGCTAGCGCGGTCACCATAGAGCAACTGGAGACGTCGTCGGAGGTTGCTGATCCCGATGCCCATCCCCGACGATGCCGAGGGCTCCACCCACGATCCCGTATTCTCGACCGTGAGATGGAGGCGATCCCCGGTGAGTTGCGCTTCGATGCGGATGGAGAGAGGCATGGGGCTTGTCTGCTGGCCATACTTGATCGCGTTTTCGAGGAGGGGTTGGACCAGTTGCCTTGGCACCACGAACACACGCGCCTCCTCGTCCGCATCGATCTGGAACCGCAGCTTCTCTTCGAAGCGGATTTTCTCCACGTGCAGATAGTTCTCCATGGCTTCCAGCTCCTCACCGAGAGGCGAGTAGTCGTCATTCCTCTTGCGCAGGGAGAAGCGAAGGTAGTCGGCGAGGGACTGGGTCAACTCCTCCACTTTCTCTTTGTCGTCACTCACCGCCATGACCGCGGAGAGTGCATTGAAGAGGAAATGCGGCTGCACTTGGTATCTCAGAAGTTCGAGTTCGCTTTTCTGCTGGCGACTGCTCAGCTCAAGAGAGTCAAAAAAGAGCGATCCCGAAAAATAGAATCCGACCCAAAGGGCAAAAAAGAAGAAATCCAGATAGAAGCCCAGGACCATCACACTGGTTCCGATCGAAAGAGTCTTGGTGAGTGACCCGAAGTACTCTCGCAAGGACGGAATCTGCGTAAGAAGCAGAATTTCTACTGCGATGTAAGAGAGCGAAAGACCGAAAACCACCGCGGTTATTTTCGGAGGGTACCACTTCCTCGAATGAATCCGGATCAGCAAGGGGCGAAGCGACGTTGTGATCAGGAACCCGTAGGCTGACTTGAGGAGGATCCATCCAAGGAGCAGCGACTCTGATCCGCGGATGATGATACCGGCAGCGATCAGCACCCACACCAAGATTCCCTGCAGGAACGTGTAAGCCACCCAGTAGCCGACCTGTAGCCTCCAAAAGTAGGCAGACTTTTTGCTTTCGGTGAAATCCCCGAGGTGGCGGTTGATGATCATGGAGTTGGGGTTGCAAACTCTGGCGCGCTCACGCGCCGCTAATCAATCGAATTGTCGCACGACCCATTAGGAGAAAATCCCGAACTGATCCCGTAAGCGAGCTGGATCGGATCTGAAGTTCTGCCGCAAAATTTATTGCGCTCCGCTGGCCAGCGGGTCCTGCCGCCGGAAGATCTTTGGCGCGGAAATGTAGACGGGGGCTGATCCCTAATCAGCCCGTAAATTCCATGGGATACGCGATTCGTCGACGATTTTGTGCGATTCATCGATTATCCGTTGACTCTTATGGCAATGCGTTTACCTCGAGAGCTTATGAAAACGCCTGCTTTCAAAACATTCATCGGGACTGTCGCTGTACTCGGAAGCCTTGTGGATCTCTCCCAGGCGGCCGCAAGCAACGTCATCTTCCCAACAAATTATCCCTACACGCAGACCAACCTGCAGACCATGGATGTCATAAAGAGCAAAAATGGTGTGCTCGAAGCCACGGTTTACATGTACTCCGCGGGAACAAATAGCGCCCCGATCAAGTACGGGTTGATTGATGCCTACAGCGGGACGGGTAGCAGTAATGTCACGAGTACCGGTACCAATGCCGGACTGTATGGATTTGCTTACCAATGGTCTGCTTATGGAACCAACTATCCGAAAGGGTTTCCGGGAACGATGCTGCAGATCGAGCGAGGTGATACGCTCAAAGTCCGCACGATTAATAACATGGGGACCAACTTTGATACGAACGATGCCACTTTCACTACCAGCTTCCACTACCATGGATCGCACGCGCCTGATCTGAGTCAGGGCGACAATGTTTACGTCTTAAACGCCCCGGGTTCGACGAACGATGTGACGATACCGGTGGCAATTTACGAGAACAGCGTCGGGCTCAATTGGTATCATCCCCATCCGGACCTATACACAGACGTTCAGGTGCAGGGGGGGCTTGCAGGTCTCCTGATGGTAGGTGATCCCCTCGATGCTTATCCTGCATACAAAGGCAAGCTCAAGCAGGTCAACATGGCATTCTCGGAGGTCAACCTTCAGACCAATTCGGAGGGTAAATTCCAGTTCTTCAAACTCCAAACCGGCGATGTATCCGGCACCAACTACACGAGGGGATGGCAGAAGATGATCAACGGGCAAATGAATCCCATCATTACGATAGCGCCGGGAGAGACCCAGATCTGGAACTGGGGTTGGGTCGGTGCGCGTGGCGCGCTGATGCCCGTCATCGCCGATGCCAATTTGAGCAATGCTTGGTCGAACTGCACCATCCTGGCCAGGGATGGCAATAGTGCCTTTGTTCGGCCCTACACGGGAACGCTCGGGGCCTACCTCCCGGGGACCAACGCGTATACCCCAAGGCTTCAGGATATTGCCAGCCAGTCCTTGCTGAGCACCGGGGGTCGTACCTCATGGGCCATGACCGCGCCCACAAATCCCGGCACCTACTACCTCATGGATGCCTTCGGAGGCGAGGAGTCCCCAAACAACGACAGTGGGACCCAGTACTTCTATGTGCTTGCCACGATCAACGTGACCGGTGATCCGGTGAAGCAGGAGCCGCCCATTCTTTTTTTGCCACAGCCAGCCGATCCTCTCTGGTCGGAAAAGCCTGATGTCTACAGGTGGTTCGGTTTGGAGCAGCAATTTTTCTCCTATGTTGATCCGAGATACCTCGACAGCATTGATAACTTTTTCATTAACGGGAAGAAGTTCGGCGAAGGGCTTCTCGACCAGCTTGAGATCGGTACGGTCGAAGAGTGGACTATCGTCAACGGCGGACCGCTCAATCACCCCTTCCATATACACCAAGGCAACTTTATCGTGACCCAGGTGAATGGAGTTTGGGTTCAGCCCGAATTGCCGCCGAATCCGGACTTTTCGGGCGTCAACTATGTCTCCCCTCAGGATGTTATGTTTGTTCCGGCTTACGGCAGTATCACCTTGCGGCTCCGGGTGCAAAACTTCCCGGGCAAATTTGTCTGGCACTGCCATATCCTCGAGCATGAGGACGAGGGCATGATGTCCCCGATCTTCGCGCACCCGGGAAGGGAAGGGATCCGTCTTGCTCTGGGAGCAGGCTCGCCTAGGACCCCGGTCATCAATGGCAACGGCAATGTGACGACCGCCATCACTCCGTTCCCGGGTACTCGCTCGCTTGTGACGGCTTCCGGCGTCGGCAATGATACAAACAGTCCGACAACCCCCACCTTACCGAACCCGCTACCTGTTGACCCCGCGAAGGCCAATGCTCTGTACAGGCTCCAGACGGTGAAGCAGACCCTCGTCGCGGGTACCGGCTCCGGCACGAAGCGTTCCCGCGTGAAGGTCTATGCCAACGGGTCCACTACGCCCACCGCCCAGTTCACGGCGTTCACTGGCGGTCGCGCGAAACACGGCGTGAGTCTTGCGGTGGGTGCCGTGAGTGCCAATGGCCAAGCCATCATTGCAGTCGGCTCCAGGGCCCGAGGCCCCGCAACGGTCAGCCTTTGGGATCAAAGTGGGAAACTTATCCGCACGCTTACGAATATCCTGCCGGGCAACTGCCCTACCGGTGTGAATGTGGCGATTGGTGATGTCAATGCGGACAACTTCGACGACCTGGTCGTCGCTGCTGGTGCAGGGCGTGAGGCCATCGTCACGGCTTTGAGTGGCAAGGATATCGCGTACGGGTTGCCTAACCCTGCGACAATTTTCACCACCGTGCTAAGCGATCCGGCAAGCAAGGAAGGGGCAAATGTAGCGGTCGGCTATGTGGCCCCGTCCACAGTTGTCAGTTACCTCCCCAACCTGGTCACCACTCCGGAAAGAGGACTGGATGCCGGCTTAGTCTCGGTGTGGAATATCAACGACTTCTTCAGCGATGGTCTGGGCGGTATGTCCTCGATGTCCTCGGGTGATACGGCCAAGCCTGCCTTGATGACTGCTTACAAACCCTTTGGAACTATGTCGGGAGCAGTAAAGATCGCCACGACGTATCAGGCTATACCGAACGGTCCTTCTCAGCCGGTGATCGCAGCATGGCAGAAACCCTTCCAAGCAGCATTCACAACCATCAGCCGCGACAACGTGCCTACATCGCAAATCAGGAATTTTTCGCTTTCGTCGAAGAAATAGAGCTTCACCACGTCGTGCAGGTGTCGTGGCGGGACACCTGCATGATGCTTCTCGCCAATGAGTTTGAGAGGAATGGTCTATAGTTTCCACCAACATCGAAGACTGTTCTGGCGGTGGGCCAACAGTCACCTGTCCGGCCAATCCTGCTTTCCATGAAACCAAGGCTGAATGCTTTCGCTGAAAATTCCTCCGTTGGTCCACGAACTGCGCCTCTCCAGATGAAAAGAGACATCGTCATCCTTCAGTTTCTAAGGGCGTTGATGGTGGCCTCTTTTCTCCCGTTGCTGAGTGGTTGCTCTCTGTCTCCATCTCCCGAGGAGCCCGTGAAGGAGTCTTCACCCCCAGCGAAGGACCTCTGGACATGCTCCTGCCACCCCCAGGTCCGTCAGGACGATCAGGGGGCGTGTCCGATGTGCGGAATGGATCTTGTGCCGCTTCGCGCTGTGGCACCAAACGGCGCCGTATCACCCGAGCAAGCGCAGGTGACTGCGATTCATTTGGATGCCGTCCAGAGAACATTAGGTAACATCAGACTCTCGCCTGTTGAGGAAAAGAGGGTGCGGCGCCAAGTGGAGCTCTTCGGAGAGTTCTCCTCTATCACGGACAAGCAGATCGATTTCACCTGGTACTACGGGGGGCGCATCCAGAAAACTCTCGTCGACTACAACACGACGGAAATCAAGGAGGGGACTCCCCTCGTGGAGGTCTATAGTGATGAGGCGATAGAAAATCAGCGTGAGTGTCTTCACATCCTCATGGAGTTGCGCTGGCATACTCAAGCTGAGCAAAAGATTTTTGAATCGCAATACGGGACGAATGCGGAGGGGGTCTCCTTGGTGGGAATGACTTATGAGGGCAAGAACATGGAGGCCCGGCTCAATGCGATGAAGGATCGGCTGAGCCGCATCGGCATGACGGCAGTAGATTTCGACTTGCTTGAATCTGCGGGCAAAATTCGCGAAACCTTCACGATCAATGCTCCTGCCTCGGGAAGCCTGCTCGGTGCGCTGCCACCTGTTGGCAGTCGTTTCACCACTGAAACTATGCTGTTCAGTCTGGTCCCGCTGAAGGAGGTCTGGTTTGTGGCCGACGTGTTCGAGCAAGATATTTCACTGCTCAAACTCGGCCAAGAGATTGCCCTGCGATGCCGTACGTATCCGGATCAGCTCTTCAATGGAAAACTGGTCTTTATCGGACGCGAGGTTGATCCGCAGAAGCGGACGGTGAAGGCACGCTTCCTCGTCTCCAATCCTGATGGTCTCCTTCTTCCCCAACTCTCGGCCACTGGAAGCCTCGAGATCGGGGCAAACCAACTGCAGTTGGCTGTTCCGGCTTCGGCCCTCATCGATACAGGTAGCAGGCAAATTGTTTATGCGGAGACATCCCCGGGTACCTATACCTTGCGGAACGTGAAGGTTGGACCTGCGGGGGAGTTGCAAGCGGATGGCTTGACGCGATGGGTGCCGGTTTTTGAGGGACTTGCCGCGGGAGAGAAGGTGGTGACCTCGGGGGCGTTCCTCATCGATGCCGAGGCTCAACTGCTCGGTTTGCCGGGATCTGGTGCGGATCCTGCGCCCATCAAGCCGTAGTCTAGAAAATCGATTCCAGCGGCCATGATCGATCGCCTTGTCAGTTGGTGCTTGGGAAATCGGCCCATCGTCCTGGCGGCGACAGTTCTCCTGACCATTGTCGGCATCGATGCGGTCTATAAGACTCCGATCGATGCGATCCCCGACTTGAGTGAGAATCAGGTCATTGTGCTGAGCGATTGGGCGGGGCGGTCAGCTCAGGAGGTCGAGGATCAGGTGACCTTCCCGCTTTCAACGGCACTGCAAGGATTGGCCGGTGTGCGGGAGGTCAGGGCGCAGTCTGCCTTTGGTTTTTCGATGCTCACGGTGATCTTTAGAGACGATATTGACGTCTACTTCGCGCGGACGAGAGTTCTGGAAAAATTGAGTGCACTTCCTTTCCGCTTGCCGGATGGGGTGACTCCGAAACTCGGGCCCGATGCCACCAGCATCGGGTGGATCTACCAATACTATCTGGATGATTCGGCCGCGGCTGAGTCTGGCCAAGGGCTCGATTTGGGTCAACTTCGTTCCCTCCAAGATTGGTTTGTCAGACTACAGCTCAGTGCAGTCCCGGGTGTGGCCGAGGTCGCGAGCATCGGTGGTTTCGTTCGCCAGTATCAGGTCGATGTGAACCCCAACCAGCTCCGCGCCTACGGGCTTCCTTTATCCGGGGTCGTCGAGCAGATCCAAGGATCTAGTCGGAATGTCGGCGGCGGGAATATCGAAATCAACGGGCGTGATATCACCATCCGGGGAGTTGCGCTTGTCCGTTCTCTGGAGGATTTGCAGTCCATCCCTGTCGGCTATTTTCAGGGGCGCCCTGTTTTGCTTGAGCAAATCGCGACGGTGGCCATGGGTCCTGAGCCGAGGAGGGGAGTTCTTGATGTTGCCGGCCGCGAGGCGGTGGGGGGAGTCGTGGTCATGCGCTACGGAGAGAGCGCCCGGGAGGTGATCGCGGGGGTGAAGGAGAAGATCACCGAAATCTCCAAAGCCCTTCCGCCCGGTGTCACGATCAAACCCTTTTACGATCGGAGCGAACTGATCGACCGTGCTGTCGGCACCCTGCGTCTCACCCTGATCGAGGAGATCATCCTGGTGACGCTGGCCCATATCCTCTTCCTGGGACACTTGCGGAGCGTTCTCATCGTCACGCTGCCATTGCCTCTCTCCATCCTGTTCGCCTTTATCCTCATGAAGTTGACCGGCATCACTTCCAACATCATGTCGCTGAGCGGACTGGCCATTGCCATCGGTGTGCTGGTCGATGCAGCCGTGGTCGTCACCGAGGCGGTGATCCGCGAAGCACATGCCGTGCAAGAGGGGAGGGTGCCGGGGCTTTCTTATCCCAAGGACATCGTGGAGATCGTGCGCAGAGCCACTCGCATGGTCATCCGGCCGATTTTCTTTGCCATGCTGATCATCCTGTTGGCCTTTATCCCCGTCTTTGCGCTGCACGGGGAGGCGGGGAAACTTTTTCATCCGCTTGCTTTCACCAAGAGTTATGCGATGGCCGCCGCGATGCTGTTAGCCCTCACTCTGGTCCCGGTGCTGGCCTCTCTTCTTGTTCGCGGCAAGCTGCGTGACGAGGGGGAGAATCCCATCTTGAGGTTCCTGCTCCGGATTTACAGGCCTACTTTGGAGTGGTCGCTCGATCATGGCAAAGCGGTGATTCTGGCGGCCGTCGTGATCCTCTTGGCTGCTTTGTCCCTTGGAAGGGGGATCGGATGGGACTTCATGCCCCCGCTCAACGAGAGGGCATTGCTTTACATGCCGACCACGTTGCCCAGTGCCTCGGTGCCGGAAATCAACCGCGTCATGTCGGCCCAGGACAAAATCCTCGCTTCCTTCCCGGAGGTGGAAAGCGTGGTCGGGAAGCTGGGCCGTGCCGACACCGCGACCGACCCTGCACCGGTTTCGATGATCGAGACCACCATCATGCTCAAGCCGTTGTCCGCATGGCGTCCCGGGATGACGATGGAAAAACTGCAATCCGAGATGTTGCAGAAGATGCAACAGTTTCCCGGATTTGTTCCGGCCTTTCTGCAACCCATCGAAAGCCGGATTTTCATGCTCAATACCGGCATCAGGGGTCAGGTTGCCGTGAAGATCTTCGGGTCCGAACTCAAGGAGTTGGAGAGACTTGCGCTGGAGGTGGAGGGGATCCTGAAGGAGGTCCCCGGCTCGACAGATGTCTATGCCGAGCGTGTTGCGGGAACGCCCTATCTGGAGATCACTGTGCGCCGTGATGACGCTGCCCGCTACGGTGTCTCCACGACCGAGATCAACAACACCATCGAAACAGCCATTGGTGGAGCCACTCTTGAGACAACCATCGATGGAAGGCAACGCATCCCGATCAGAGTCCGCTACCCGAGGGAATTGCGCGGAGATATTCCCTCCCTGGAGCAGGTGCTCGTCACCACCATGCAGGGGGAGAATATCCCCCTCTCCATGGTGGCTGATTTTCGACTGACGACGGGCCCATCGATGATTTCCAGCGAGAACGGCATGATGAGGGTCTTTGTGCAGGCCAATGTGAAAGACCGGGCCCTGGCCGATTTTGTGCACGATGCGCAGGAGAAGGTCTCTGCGAAACTCCGCCTCCCTCCCGGATATTTCATCTCGTGGGGCGGGCAGTATGAAAAACTCCTCGCTGCTTCCCGGACATTACTGGTGATCTGCCCGCTGGTCATTCTGATCATTTTTGTCCTGCTCTTCCTCACCTACCGATCTTGGAAGGAGGCCGCCCATGTCATGCTGGCCGTTCCCTTCGCCCTATCCGGTGGGATCTACCTGCAGTGGCTCCTCGGATACCACTTCAGCGTGGCGGTCGCCGTCGGCTACATAGCCCTCTTTGGAACAGCTGTCCAAACCGCCGTTATCATGGTCATCTACCTGAGCGATGCTCTGGATCGAAAAATCAAAGAGTGTGGCGAGTCCTTCAGCCTTAAGGATCTCAGGAGCGCCGTCCTTGAAGGAGCTCTTCTCCGCCTTCGACCCAAGGTCATGACCGTAGCCACGGTCGTCGCCAGTCTGATGGTGATCCTGCTTCCGATCTTTTCCGGAGAGCGGACCGGTATTGAGATCATGCGCCCCATCGCCGTCCCTGTCATAGGCGGGATGATCAGTAGTCTCCTCCACATCCTGATTGTCACTCCCGTTCTCTTCTTCTCGCTGAGGAAACGGGAACTCGCATTGGCTCCTTCGAATCGCTGACACGTTCCTCGGCAGCTGTTCGGCGCAACAACGGCGGGGGCGCGAAAGCTTCCTGAGCTACATGTGGCGGCTGGCTGGGCCCTAGCCGTCCGCCGCTTTCGTGTGGACGGCGCACGATCTGCCGAATCGTAGTCCCTCATTTAGGGGACAAGACAGACAGGTGGCAATAACCTGAACCTGAACTACGTTGTGCCTGAACCCTCGACCTATGCGTTGCTTTTGTTGGCCGGGTCGGGGCGGATGGCTACAGGCCGCCGCAGGCGAGCTGAGCAAGCGCGAGCGAG
>ERZ889217.1817-NODE-1817-length-10208-cov-19.988673_pt1 | contig 10208 bp, 8 predicted proteins | sample MGYA00521098_ERZ889217 | MGnify/ENA primary metagenome ERZ889217 (study PRJEB32303, sample SAMEA104408613) | aquatic metagenome | biome: Brackish water; feature: Pelagic; material: water | place: Baltic Sea | collected 2014-06-10T22:04:00 | depth 2,362 m ...
AACCGGCATTGTAAAAGCGGCATGGCTTCTTCAAAAGCCGGATGCACTCCAAAAGGTTCATCGTTCCGATGAGAATGCTGTCGAATGTCTCAACCGGATAGGAAAACGACATTCCCACCGATGTTTGCCCGGCCAGATTGTAGATCTCATCCGCGTCGGCTTTCTGTAATGCCGTGAGGACACTCCTGAAATCCGAGGTCACCATCGAATTCAATTCCACGCGGTTTTTGATGCCGAGTGCACTCAGGTTGGCAAAAGATGAGACCTCATGATCCCGTGACGTGCCGTGGACTTCGTAGCCTTTCTCCAGCAGGAGCTTGGCCAGATAGGCACCGTCTTGACCGGAAACTCCGATGATTAGGGCTCTTTTCATGCAGTGGATAATTTTTCGAGCTGGGACGACGCAAGAATTGACGAGCTACAGCTCTGCGGCAAGCGGCTTCCCGTGAAGCAGAAACAAACCTATGGGAGAAAGTAGCATACGGGCGGCTCTGTGGCAGGCTGCGTTCCCCAAGGCCCCTCGCGCAACCATCGAAGCGCTCAGCCTTATCAGTCCACGGCGCACAGAGGACGAAAGAACTGCAGCTGCCAGCAAGTTCTCCACCGCGTAGTCAACATCGGGAACAGGCTCATCATGCCATGGTATGTGCACCTCTAAGGAGCGCAGAGCAAGGGTGAGGTGGGCGCCGCGTCGGTCAATTTGGTCGGACATGTTGACGGGGAGCACTTTTGCTAAATCAACCTCGCGTCTGAAGCGACTCCGAACACTTAGGAACTCATCGTTCGCCGCGGACGAGGCTTGCGAAATGCCTTTTGGATTCTGATAAAAGGCTGTGAGCGGACGCGGGATGTGCAGGGCTTTCATGCCACGCGAAACCACTCGACACAAAATCTCGAAGTCACCGGCAGCTTTGAGCTCCGGATCGAAACCTCCCAACCCCTTGAGTGCGGAAATTCTCCAGAACTGAGTGCATGAAGTAAAGCAATAAAAGAGGGCCATTTCGGCTGCGTAAGGTGTATAGCGGACGCGCTTCCATGAGTCGGGCCAAGGAGGAGATGCGTTTGGCGTGGGCGACCAGACGCAGTCTGCGTAAGCCAGAGCGACACCAAGATTATTATCCATCGCCCGCACAAAGAACTCTAGCGCGTCGGGGGCCAGCGCGTCATCCGTGTTGACGTTCACGAAATACTTGCCGCGAGCTTTGGCAAGCCCGCGGTTCCAGGCGGCGTATAACGACTCTCTTTCGGTTCGCTCGTAAGTGAGTCGCGGAAAGTGTCCGGCTTCTTGCCGACAAACTTCCTGTTCTGCTTGCTCTGATCCGCTATCCACTACTATTATTTCAAGCTTAGCCAGAGCCGATTGAAACCTAAGCGCTTTCAGGCATTCTCTGAGGAGTGCAGACGTATTGTAAGTTGAAATCACCACCGAAACAACAGGCGGGTTTGCGATCGGCATGGTCACGCGTCTACTTAAGCCTCAAATAGTACGCGCCGGAGGAGAGGGTCTCTGGTTACGGCAATCGGCGCTGCCTTTGGAGCGTGAACCGACCCGACCTTGAGAACCGGCGGAGCATTCTATTTGAAGCGATTGGAACAGAAGGCCGGAACGTCATTCCGGACAAAAAGCGCGTCTAGCTGCCAAAAAGCTCCATCTAATTCGCGATACATAATGTCCGCGATATCGAGGCAGCGAAAGGCATGTCCGTGCATAAACTCACACATCTCATAAAAGACAAGGCACTCCCTACTTATCCGAAAATTGTAGCATTCGATAATGACGGACGAGGCGCTCTGCAGCGTTTGCTCAGCGCCTTCCAGAATGGGCACTTCGTATCCGTGTGTATCCAATTTAAGAAGATAGGGGCCGCCGAACCCGCTGGTGAGGATCTCATGATCAACGGACGTCATGGGGACCGATACTGCACCCGCTGTTAGCTCGGCTGACGCTTGTCCCCCGAAAGGGTCAGAACCATCGAAGCTTATTTCACCTTGGTGTGCCCCGGCTGCAGCCAAAACAACCCGAGAATTGGGATGCTCCACAATGAACTTCTTCAACGAAGCGGAATGGCACGCTTGTGCTTCGATAAGCAAGTAGTTTGCGTTCGGGAAGTATTCACGCGCAGTGCGGGACCAACGACCGTCGGATGCACCTATATCCACTATGGTTTCTACCAAGAGCTTGTGACGGTGGAGACCTTCAAGCATTTCTTGCATCGTTTTTTGCCTGCTTTGCTGATCATGGTCGACTGCTTCGGGTCCACTCAATACACTGCCGTTGAACAGCCTTCGCAATCCGGATTTTAGATGCTTTAAAGTCGCCATCAGTTCAGTTTTTTAAAGTAAACACCGAATTTGTTGAGGACGGAAGCGCCCACCTAGAATCTATTGGCCGGCCTAATTCCACCGAGCGCCAGATCCAATCACCCATATCATCGATCGAGAATAGGGCCGCAGCGCGAATGGCAGCATTCCTAAACCGTATTTGCTGATCATGCTCGCAGATATAGGCCACCGCTTCTTCAACAACTTCCGGACGATACGAACAGACAACTCCCAAGCCATACGTCTCGATGAACTTTGCCGCCGCCGTATCAGGACTTCCCAAGTAGACGATGGGCAGATTGCCAATAGCCGATAGATACAGCACGCGCGAAGGAATACTAAATCGTGAAATAAAAGCAACATCGTCATGCTCGTCCATTGTTCCGCCAGGCACCAAAGCATATGCGGCATTCCTCATGGAGGCTATCAGTTCAGTTTCAGGGACGTGTCCCCTTTTTCTTACAAACTTACTGAGACACGATGCGTCCACATGCGGCGGGGAGCCCGACCCGAATGTCTCTAAGTCAAGTTTTACCTGCTCCAACACGAAGAGTAATTGGCGCAACCACATCGCGCTCCAAATGTTTCCAACCAAAACTCCGCGCTTTGCATTGGTTGGCGGCGGGGGCTGAAGAGCTGTCACCGTCAGAGCCGCTTTCCGGTCTACTATCGGCGGCGCAAAGTAGAATTGTCGCCCATACGTGGCAGTGTAGTGGTCTGCCAATTCCGGACTGATAGCCAGCAGAAGATCCGCCTCATTGACGAGCTTGCGCATATTGCTTTCGGATACATTGCCAAGGTTATCGCCGGGGTTATGATCCATAATCCACAAACACAACTTTCCAGAGCTCAGAGCTTTCGCAGCCAATGCATTGTGGATGTCCTGCTGAAGCCAAGGCACAACCAATATGCGAGAAATACTTGAAGCACCTAGAAGAACTGGCAGTGCAAGCGATGGATCAACGCCTGCAGGTATGCACAGCCGCAAAGCACCGGAAGACCGTGAATTATATCCGTTTGCACAACCTATGTGAATAAAATTGGAGTCATTTTTGAACACCCGTTGCAGCAGGACGCCCGTTCCATGCACTTCGTTCACTTCAAGGGCCGTCACGATAGTCGATGCGCGAGTCACATTGTAACCATCACGCTGCGGCTCGACCTCGCTGCCTGAGGGGTCTTGCTGTCGGTTAAAACCACCAGATTTTCCCCTAAGAGCAACCAGCAAGAGGCTTCGGAGTTTTTCAAAAAGCTTCAATTGTAATTTTTGGAGTAGGTTATTACATGGAGTTCGCTTAAACTCGCTGTAATTCCTTGCGAGCGCGCCTTTCTGCGAATGGTAAGTGCAACTTGTCACGCAATGTTATGCGAGCGGACTTGGCAACACTCTGTGCGCTCAAATCTTCAAAAAGTCGCAAATACGACTCCACTTGACGCGAAGGCGCATAAAGCCGCTCGCTTTTTTCGCGGCCCGCGGCACCCATACTGCGGGCTTTGTCCTTATTGCGAATCAAGTCGAGAAGAGCATCGGCCAAAGCGACCGCGTCTCCACTGGGCACAAGCCTTCCGGTCAGCCCATCTTCCACCATATCTGGTATCCCGCCGACCTTGGTTCCAAGCACTGCCACTCCGCAGGCCATTGCTTCCATGACCGTATTGGGCAGATTGTCCTCACGACTTGGACATATGAAAACATCTGCGTCGCGATAAATTCTGGCGGCGCTTTCATCATCCGAGAAAGATCCCAGCATGTGGATGGGCAGTTCTTTGGCATCTTTGATCGCTTGCGCCTCACCGAAGCAGGCGAAGACTAGCCTTTCGTCTTGAATCATTTCACTGATGTCGCGCTGTCGGAGGCAGTGATTGATGGCCTCCAAAACCAAATCAACACCCTTTCTTCGGTCTTTGATGGAGTGAGCCCCAAACAGAACAACGAATTTATTGCGAGGAACGAACGCTGTTGGACTCGGCTTGTAAACGTCGAGGTCTAGACTGTTGGGGATTACTTCGATTCGAGCATTGGCTAAGAAAGGACTCGAAACCGCCAGACGAGCCAACCATGCGCTAGGAGTAACGAATGCAGGTGTTGCCGACTTTCCGAAAATGCCGCTCGTAATTCTTAAACCGGTCGAGGCTAAGAACTGAAACGGTTTTTGAAGTTGAGGACACGCTTCGCAATTGTGTTGGAATTCCCGACAGTCTCCTGGATAGTGGCAACCCCCTGTGAATGCCCTTGCATCATGAAGAGTCCAAACAACCGGCTTAGCGAGATTTAACAGGCCACGAAGGTCTCGCGGTGAAAGGAAATCGGCAACCCAATGTATGTTGATCGCATCCGCCTGCGCCAAAACCTTATTGCGACCGACGATTATGTTGGGCGACAGCGGGGAGAAGTAGGTGCTTTCCGGATCAACTATCGCCGCCCCACGGATTCGAGATACGATGAAATCGTGTTGCGCGAGCTTCCTCTTACGGCTTCCGCCGCAAATCTGAACTCCATCCAGTGTGGCCCCGTGGTGGTGCCGTACTAACAACTCACTTTCATGCCCCTCGCTGCGAAATCCTTGGTGCAACCTGTAACACGCACGCGCAGCTCCACCGAAGATCGAATACGTGTTGAGCAGGACAATGTTCAAGGATTATGCCGGTTTTGATGCCTCCATGAAGAGCGAGTCCGGCTTACGAACGGATCCAGACTCGTCGGTATCTAAATTGTAGTTAGCAAATTTCGGAATTCGCGACTCATCGGCACGACAGACTGTGATATTTATGTAGCCACTCTCTTCAAGTATGCGCCGTAATGAAACCCGATCATACATCCACCGATGGACTTCGCCGGACCGACGAAACACAGCCTCTTGTGCACCCTCCGGCTGGGCGGCCCGATAAACCTCCGCAGGTGGAAGAACTTCTGATCCGGCTTGCAATGCGCGGTCCACACTTTCGAGCCAGTGCTTGCCCTCCCAACCTATCCGTTTCTCGATGAATTCGCGGTGAGGTAGCGGTCGGCTGCGCAAAGTCCTTCCCATAAATCCACCAGAGAAAGTTCTGGTCATCTGGTCGATCAACTCGAGCGTCATCCACTCGTGCCGCAAATAAGCCTCATCATCGGTTGCTGCTGCGGCTGCCAGCAGCTCACGCAAGTAAAGCTGCGCAATGACTTCCAAATCGGGAACAACGATCCTCAGGACGCCACCGGGTTGCAGTGACTGCCAGATCTCGCCCAGTAGACTCGGAACACGCTGACGCGAAAGGTGCTCCAAGACATGAGACAGATAGCACGTCCCGTAGGTTGCTGGTTTGAATGGAATGGGTCTGGCCAAATCAATTTTTCGAACGCCGGGATCAATCGGAGTGAAGTCAAAATTGTCCCACCCGGGATGAAAGACCGCGCCGCATCCGATGTTGGCCATCCGGGATGATGCAGGAAGCGGACCGTCTGCCCGCAGACTCCGCGCATTCGTCGTGTCGCGGCGTGCGAAAAGGCTAAATATTTTCATACACGGCAAGCATTGACTGGCCCTTGACCAAGCGCCTTAAACCGGCAAGCAAAAGACGGCGAAGCATCTGCCTCGGATATCCCTGAAAGAAAAACTTCCTCGGATCGGAAGTTGCCGCAAAGCGGTTCAGGCACGTCTGCAGGTAATAGTCCACGTGGTAAGGCGCAAGCGGCTCCGGCAGGACTTCACTCAGACGCAGCGGAAGAATTCTGGGAAGAAACTCATAGGCACGCTTATTCCAGCCCGACATGTGGTGCGGCGGAAGATCCAAAAGATTGTGGGAGTCCTTAATGAAGCTGTCGGCATCTGGTGTTCCGAGAAGCAAAAGCCCGCCCGGCTTCGCTGCACGGCAACAAAGATCGAGAAAATCCAGCGGATCAGCCACATGCTCGAGAACCTGGAAGGCGCAGACCACATCGAACTCCCCCTCGTGTGCCGCGGCGAAGGTTTCGAACTTTTCGTGTATCAGCTCGAACGATTCCTCGCTTTGCGGCAAGCCAATTGCCTCGTTGATCTCCAGCCCGACGGCGCGAAACCCGGGATCCTCCAGCACGGCACGACGCAGGAAGTTGCCCGATCCGCAGCCGATCTCGAGAAGGTTGCGGTGGCCTCGGCAAAATCGCAGAGCAACATCGTGCTCCCACTTTTGTTGCTGGTAATACCAGTCGAAACAGCACAGTTGGGCATACAGTCCAGAAGTTCCAGTGACGCAATTCGGCTCGTAGAAAACAAGCGACGAATCGAGGCAGCGGCACTTCAGAATCCGATCGACCCCTTCCAACTCGGGGCGGATGTCGATCCCGAACGCTTCCTGCCATTCCGCGCACAGTTGCTTGCACGCATATTCGCGCAGGACGCGAGCACGCGGACGTCGCGTCAACGGGCTGATGATATGGTTCATGGGCTTGGAGAAACGCGGGGCAAAAATTCAGAAAGCGCAGCAGAAGTGCTGGATATCTTCAGTATAAAGCCGGGCAACGGAATTCCTAGAGTGCCGGTTTTAGTAGCAGTGGCAGGAAGGGCGATGGCGGGATTCATTAAGCCTCGGCATGACGGCCCCGGAAAACCTCAGCGTCGAGGTTCCTGAAGCGGAGAATCTCCTCGACCAGCCATTGGCCGGCTTCGTCGCCGAGAAAGGAAAGTAGCGAGCTGTGGTGACGCCGAACCGGGTCGAGTTCGGCGACATAACGGGCAAACCGGCAAAAAGCTATCGTTCTTACCTACTTTGAAGACGTCTGGGGCATCCTGTAGTTTGGACACGTCCACTTATCGATTGCAGTGGCGAAAGTCACTATGACCGGCCCATTCATCTCGTATCACGTTTTAAAAACGGGGCAGCACCAACCGACTTGGTAATCTTCAGCGTAAATCCGTTCAAGTTGATCGCGCTGGGCGGTGGAGAGCGTGACCCGTTTTATCCCAGAGCGGGACTGATCGCGCGCGTGAAGCGCCGGGAGTTGCATCCTGAACACTTCATTCTCGCAAAACCCTCGCACCCGCTCCATCTCGGTAACGCAGAAGACGTAATCGAAGTAGGCTTTGTCCCGGCCAAACCAGGTGCATTGGCCCAACAAATGGCATGCTACCTGCTTATCATGTGTAGGAAATGGAGATCGAGCAATCTGCTCCATCTCGCCTGACTTTAGCATGTCAAGGCAGACATTCACGCTCCAATGTGTCAAACCTTCTCGTAAAATCTTGTCGGTATAGGCGCTGATAAACCGGTCCACCGGGTCGCGCGTTATGCACCAGCGGCGGTTCCCCGCAACCCCGCGCGAGAAAAACTGCTGTTGCCCCATGACCGTGTCGGTCCATTGCCGCGGAAGGCCAAGATTGGCTAAAGTGTAATAACCATCACCGATTAACTCTGCGGGCAGACCACCTTCGGCGTATTTGAGCCACATGCGCACAGTCGTGCCGCCATTCTTTGGGGCATCGTAAAATTCGAACCCGTTTAGCGCAAAATTGGGCACAGTGGTTTTTGTCTAGGCAAGAGCACCAAAGGCCGCCTAAAGTTAAAATCTAAGCCTTGGCTACCTTGGTTATTACTACTTATGGGAACCAAGATTTTTACTGTCGATGTTCGGAAGCTTAGCGTCTCAAAAATACTTTATCAGCAAGCTTTCTTAATTGGTTGCCGCTCAAATTATAGCAGCCTCTAATGAAAGAGTGAAAATCTGAACAGCTTCAGGGGCATGGGTGGCTTTTATACGAGTCTTTTCTTGGGAACCAACTGCCGCTTACCAAGCAACACAGGCTACAGCATAATATCATACAAATCGTTCCCGAGTTACACACGGGAACATTTACGGTGACGACTAGCTATCGTCACAGCCAACATCTTGGTGGCATCTTTCACTTTTCGAGTCTCGGTCATCCGAAGAACAAGCTGTTCACGCGTGGGACTACATGTATAACAAAAAACGGTATCCGCACAGCTAACTTCTTTCGTCGGAGTTCGGTTATTTGCTTGCGCTATCCTACTATGCGCAAATGTCTACACGTATCCGAAATGTTTCAGGGTGTCCCCTGCGCGCCGCTGGAATGCTTCTTGGATACCAGACGGCATATCCTCCCGAAAACTTCCTGCGCGGCCGGCTCCCAGAAAATCTTGGGCCGCCGCGCTGGATGCGTTGTCCCAACCGTTGCGCGCCGCAATGCGTCTCATCTTCTTAATATCGGCCCCTGCTGAAATGCGGCTCAGCTCGTCGTCGGTCCGGGTAACATCGATGAAGGATGCAACGCGCCGGAGCTGCTCTAAAGGACTCGCCAGAAGGTCTTCATAACGGATGCTGAGGATTTCCGCTTGATAAGGATTGGCGAGCCATGCGCGTGCGTGGGTTTCCCACGCGCAGGGAAACAATGAGTCACCCTGGTAGAAAAGATCCTCGAGCTTGAGCTGTGAGTTGGCTTTTTTGAGCATACGCCAATAGGACACTAACGCGTCACGCCCGTCGCGGATTAGAAATATGACCCTGCGATATTCGGGTTGAGGCGGCAAATGGGACTTGAACAGCGTTGGCGTGCCAAACCTATAGTAGTGGGTTTTATAGTGCACGTCCGGTTGGAGAAACTGCGCTAACTGGTCTGTCAGCACATTGGTATCAAGGCCCCAGACAACTCCGCTGAATAGCCGCTGGCACCACGTGTTGCCCGACTTGGGCCAGCCGCAGACAAAAATGTCGCTCTCCACGAATTCGCCCATCGGCGTGAAGCGATGTCGGCGCATGATTTTCGCCTCCCTAGCCTCATCATCGGAAGCAGTCGGGCGGACGAACCGATGTAGGAAGGCGGGAAGTTTCACGGGAAAAGATATCCGGTGGGCTTGGGCGACAACTTGCTCTCTGGTTGTCCGTCCCCCGCCACGGGGCCCGGAGAAAAGGGTCGCACGATCCGCGCCCCGTAGGAACGCGGCGCGGACACGAGGAAGGCCGAAAGGCCTTCGGTCCGGTTGAGCACCCTGCTATCCGGTGGAGAACGAAAAACGGCGGTGCAACAGTAGCTCCCGGCATTGAGTTCGAGCGAGCCGAAGGCGATCGCGAGTTCATGCTTCCCCTCAGGAAAAAGCCTGACCGCGCCGTTGTGGTCAAGCACGGGCACGGCGACCACCGGAACACCAGACTCGTCGGTGATGTTGACTTGGAGTTCGGCCACACCGAACCCCGGGCGCACCTCGAAGGCTACGCGGAGGGCACCCGGTGTCCCCTGAGGATAGACGGCTTTGTCTCGGTCGCGCTGCAGAGCCTCCCCCTCGAGTTGGCTGCCGAGAATATCGACCCCGCCGGTCCCCGCCGTGGTGACCGCAGGTTCGATCGCCGCGTGGTAGAGATCGATCGCCCGCGAGGGCTCAGGGGAGTCCGCCACGACAGTGCCATGATCCATCAGTAGGACCCGGGAACAGAGACCTGAGACGGCCTGCATGTTGTGGGAGACGAGAATGACCGCCGCGCGCGAAACCAAACTCCGCAGGCGGTTGAGGCATTTGACGACAAAACGGATGTCGCCCACCGCCAACACCTCGTCGAGGATGAGGACATCGGGGCGGAGAGCGCTCGCCACAGAGAAGCCCAGGCGCACGGCCATGCCCGAGGAGTAGCTTTGCACCGGCATGTCGATGAATTCGCGGATCTCGGCAAACTCGATGATCTCGTCGATCTTTTGTTCTACCTCCGCCTTTCTCAGGCCGAGCACTGCGCCGTTGATGTAAATATTCTCGCGCCCGGTCAGGATCGGATTAAATCCGGCTCCAAGTGCGATCAACGCTCCCACGCGCCCATTCATCTCGATACGTCCGGTGTCCGGCTTGATCAGACCGTTAAGAATCTTGAGCAAGGTCGTCTTGCCTGCCCCGTTGTGGCCGATTATTCCGAGACACTCCCCACGGCG
>ERZ889217.1818-NODE-1818-length-10208-cov-7.874914_pt1 | contig 10208 bp, 16 predicted proteins | sample MGYA00521098_ERZ889217 | MGnify/ENA primary metagenome ERZ889217 (study PRJEB32303, sample SAMEA104408613) | aquatic metagenome | biome: Brackish water; feature: Pelagic; material: water | place: Baltic Sea | collected 2014-06-10T22:04:00 | depth 2,362 m ...
CTCCCCAAAACCCCAAAACCCCTCTTCAATGAAAATTTAATATAATATTTTAAATAAAACAATGGACGATGATAAACCAGAGCAGAATTTGGACTTGCAAGAAGATTTGCGGAAGCCAAAAGCTTGACCGGATGCGCCAGGGTCAGATGGTCAAGATCAACCAGCTGCGAGGAGTATTTTGAAAACAGGCACAGAGGCCAAGTACAGTGAGGGCCAGCTTGCAGGTGAGGCAGCGGCAAGGTAGGGGGCACGAGAGCAGCAATTCCGCGCGGAGTAAGATAAAGTCGTCGAAGAGGCACTTCAGGCGCATCTGAGGAGCATGCGGGCGCAAGCAGAGGCGGGTCAGGTGGTCAAGACGGTCAAAAGCCTGGAAGTCACGCTGAAGGATAAGCTACGCATCTACAGCCACCAGCCCCAGCACCCATCGCTGTGGCTGATCACCAAGGTCATCTCGGACATCGCCCTGAAGCACGCGGTGAAGAACCTGAACAACAGGCAGTTTGATGTCGCATTCAATTGGCTGAAGACCGTCCAGAGGCACACCGAGCCTCTGGCAGGCTCGGACTGGTCGAGGCATCCGGAGTGGATACTGGTCCGGAAGAACCTGCACAAAAACTTTGCTCTCTACCATCAGAAGAACACGATGTGGCAGCCGGCCTTCGACAACCTGAAACTCGCGCTGAGGCTCGAGCGCCTGCTTCGTCTGGACCAGGAGGCAACCAACACCTCCCTCACCTGCGCGATCATCCTCCAGAAGATGAAGAACTACGGCATGAGCATAGACTACGCCCAGCAGACCCTCAAAGACGTCGAGAGGGACCTCAAGATCAAGAAAGGGCAGGCTTTGCCGGAGGCGCGCTATGCCGGCAAGGAGCTGGACAAGTAGAAATTCAACGACAAGGCTTTCACAAACTACGGCATCGCCTTGCACATCGTCGGCAAGAACTTGCTCAATCTGGGCTTCTTCAAGGAGGCAAAGCACTTCATCACGAAGGCCCACTTCGTCGTCACGAAGATGCTGGTGCAGGAGCGCAAGGCAGACCTCCAGCTCGCCATCCAGATCGACATGAGGAACGTGCTCGAGAAGACGAGGTACCTTGCCGAAGTCGAGGCCGAAGAAGGCGCGGGAGGAGGGGTGAAGGGCCGGGGACAGAAGAGAGGACTGAAGAAGGAGACTGCGCTCACGGACGAGGATATCGAGCGCAGCCTTGCCGCCATCAAGAGTGGACTCGCCACAGTCAGCGACGGCCAGGACACCGTCGTAGAGAGGTTCAACGAAATCGGAGAGGAGCTCAAGCAGCTGGAAAAGGGTGGCGAGCTCGAGTTCTAGGAGTTCAAGGAGGAGTTCAAGGACATCTTTCAGACGGAGGACGGCGCCAGGCTCTTGGACAGGGACGAAGAGCTGGAGGACAAGGTCACGGAGGTCAACACTCGCCTTGCGGAGGCGGCTGAGCCGGATGCACGAGAGCAGGCGCCGGCAGCAGTCAAGAGGCAGGCCAAGCAGAGGGAGGAGGGCCAGGCTGACAAGAGGGAGACAGACCCAGAGTATCTGGCCAAGCTTGAGGACTTCAAGAGGGCCCAGGAGGCCCTGAGGCTGAAGCAGGAGAATTTCCAGCGGCGCCAGCGGGAGTACGAGGCGAGGAAGGCGGCAAAGCTCGCCGAGAAGGAGGCGCGCGTTCGGGCTCTCAGTCAGCAACAGGCAGATTTCTTGAAAAAGAGAGCCGAGAGAGGCAAGGCCGACCACTTGGCTCGCGGGTCCGCGCCGGAGGACGTAGGCCAGAAGGCAGCCTCGACCTCGAGGCCTGCGCCGAACAAGCTGCAGAGGTACCAGAGCGAGCAGAGGACGAAGCAGGCGCCCCTGAATCTCGCGAGGATAGGGGCCCAGAGAGACGTGAGGGGCCTCGCTCACGTCGGAGAGAAGGGCACGAAGGCCTTTTTCCAGCAGAGGAAGCGGAACATCCTGAGCCTGAACCGGGCACAGTATGGCTCGCAAGGGGACGAGGTCAAGATGGACGTCGGCGAGTACAACGCAATGCTCAACGAGAGAGACGGCGGGGATAGAGCCGAGGGCCGGTCGCAGTCACCGAGGCAGGGGGCGAAAGGACCCAAGCTGCCCGCCATCTCCATGAGCCTCAAGGCCGACGCTGGTGCCGAGGGCAAGGGGAAGTCCTATGCTGCGAGCACGAAAGTCGTTTCTGGACGGGGCGCCTCCAAGGGCGATGGGCTCTACAAGACGGGGCTCAAGTCAACTGGCCTGGTCATTTAACAGGCGAAGGAGACGGCATACCAGCCAGTCCTGGACGAGCTGGCGAGGCGGGAGGCCCGGGCTGGAGGCGGTGGCTACGGGGCGACGCTGGCCGCAGACCACACCAAGGCCCAGGCGCTCAAGAAGAAGCAGCCGCGGCGCAAGGTAGCGGGGCCCCTCGACGAGGGCGAGGATAGCGAGGAGGAGCGCCAGCGCTTGAAAGACGCCCAGGATGCTCTTGGGGATGGCGGCGGCGAGCCCTACGCAATAGGTGCAGAGGCCAAGGAAGTCTTGGGGCGAGATGACCGAAACTTCCTCTCGAGGCAAAAAACTCACGAGTAGCTGGCCGCAGAGGACCCGGCAAATCGAAAGATCTGGGCCTACGACGACAAGGGCGACAAGGTGCTCCTCAAGGACGAGGACGGGCAATTCATCGAAGACCAGCCGGGGACCGCCGCTGCTGAGGAGGTGGGCGAGTAAGCCGAGGAAGATCAGGGTGTCGACCCGATGGACGGGCTGAAGAAACTCACGGCCGAAATAAAAGACAAGGCAGATCTGGAGACTATGAAGCGGGAGGAGTTCGGTGGCCACCTCCTCGAGACCGAGGAAGAAGCCAAGGCGCGAAAGCAGGCCGAGGAGGAGGAACATGAGGAGCAGAAGAGAGCGGAGCTGGCCCGGGAGACGTCCGCGGAGGGCCCTGCATCCAAGCAAAGCATACTCAAGCCTGCCAAGACGGGAAAGGGCACCGGCAAGAAGAAGAAAGTTAAGCTCGAGGTCGCCTACGACGACCGAGGCGTCGAGAAGAAGGGGGAGACGGGGCCTCAGTGGCGGTCAAGAGGGCGGCAGACGGCTGGGCAAGGACAGAGGGCCGCAACAGAGCAGGCTGGGGCCGCAAAGCCGAAGTACGCGGCTCCCACGACGCTGAAGGGGCGGCGCTTGAAGCGGGAGGAGGAAGAGAAGGTGCGAGACCAGGCCGAGGAGCTCGAGGGGGAGCTGGCGAACCAGAAACATACCGTGAAGAGCTACTACGACCTTGATACCCCGGCCGCTGTGAAGCGCGGGCTGACGGGCATCCGCAACCCCGACGCCAAGTCCCTCGGCGATCTAGGGGCGACAGCCTTCGATAAGGACCGCTGCGAGGCCCTGGCCGCCCCTGTGGACAAGGGCGTGCAGAGAGCGCTTGCGGAGGCAAAGGCGCAGAAGACGGCCGGTGTCGACGCGTTCGACAAGCAGCTCCGGCTCGCTGAGAAGCTCGACAAGAAGAAGCGGCTGGATTTTGCAGACTATGTTGACCGGGACGTCCCCCACATCAGAGCCGACACCGGCGAGTTTTCGAAATCCGGCAAGACCTCGAAGGGCCTAGCCGCCTTCGAGACCAGGAGCACGAACAAGTTGGGGCTGTTCGAGGCTCTGGCCAAAGAGCAGCCAGGTGACGCCTTTGCTGTCCAGCAAGCGAAAGAGAAGCTCGCCAAGCTGGCTGTCACCGACGGCCGCTACGGGCACAGGGAACTCCGCATGACCGACGCCCACCTGCCAGAGTACATGAAAGTGGCGAGGCGAGCCCAGCTCGAAAAGGGGGCTCCCGCCAACAAGGCGCGGATGACAGCGTACAGGAAGGCCATGAACGACAACGTGGTTCAGCAGCTGGGGCTCAAGAATCACGTCCCCTTCGCACAGCCGGAGTACTTGAACCTGAGGGACCTGCGCGACCTGGAGAATCGATCGGCTGCCTAGATCCAGGCCCTTGCCCGGGGGTTCTTCACGAGGAAGTGGTACTTGAATTACGTCGTCCGAAAGAAACTCGGGGTGCCGTTCTCGGGGCTCGAGTTTGCCCAGAATCCCTTCTTGCGATAGTTTAGCAAGCCGAACACGACCTTGAATAGAATGCAGTAGGTGGACGAGAGCAACCTGCTCACGGCGATCCCAACGGCCGCAGACCTCAAGCTGAGCACAGCAGCAATCAAGAGGATGCGAAACCGACAGCAAGAGCACCAGTTGAGGATAAAGGGGAAAACGAGGCTGCCAGACAACACGGACGGGAGCAGGCTCATCGCAAAGTAGATGAGGAAAGGCGTGAGTCCGAGCAAGATCATCGCAAACCTGCAGGATGATTTCCTTGCTCACGGCCTGGAAGCCTACGATCAATTCAAGCGCTTGAACGTCGGACTCGACCACGACGAGGCTGGAGAGGCCCGGAAGCGGGTCGCGGAGGATGGAAAGGAGGTCATCGAGCCACTGGAGGACGCAGAGACCAGGGCAGCAAGAGCCGCCGTCTACGGGGTCTTCCGGCTCCCCGGTTGGCTCGGGGATCGCACGGACAAGGAGGGAAGGGGCAGCCTCGTCGACACCAGCGAAAGTGCGGCTTACGTCGAGAGAAAGAAGCGAGAGAGCCTCGCGAAGGCTGATGGACGCGAGCCGGGTCCGACGCTGGTGACCCTGATGAACCACGTCCACACCAACGAGCCAGCCCTTCACGGGGAGGGCAACGAGCCTGGGGGGAGCGGTGGGCCTGGAGGAGGCGACGGAGGGAACGAAGGAGGAGAGGCTGACATCAAGGCTGCCCTTCGTCGTGCGAGGGACCCGGACGGAGAGGATGACTACTTCTAGCCCCACAGGTACCAGGCGTTCTCGCGGGAGGCGATTGTTTTCTACAAGAAGGTAATCAATGACCAAAAGATGCTCCGTTGGACCGTGAGGGCAGGCGAGGCCTTCAAACGTCGAGGAAAGAAGGGCCTGAAGTACTTCATGCCGATAACTCTACTTGGGCAGGTACTGGGCTCCAATCTCCTCGTCCACTACAAGATGAATTTGGAACTCATCAAGATCTCTGACAGCATCGAGAACCACCTCGAGAATTTCAAATTCGAGACAATCTGGCCTTTCATACTCTATCTCTTCAATTACTGGGTGAAGAACCAGGCCACACTCATGATTCAGAGCCAGACTCATCCTCAAAAGCAGGTTTACGCGAAAGAGCTGGCCAGGGTCGACGAGAACAACAACTACATCGAGTTCTTCCATGAGACCGCCGCTTTCCGGGAGGAGCTGACCAGACTAGAGCAACTTGATAGCTTGCAGCTGCTGGGATCAGCTGCTGGGCACGGCGGACCGGCCTCTCTGGGCGCGCAGCAAAAGAAACCGGGCGGTCCCAGCAACTTTGCCGCCAAATCGGCCCAGTACGACAATCTGCTTGACTTCTCCAGTGAAATCGAATTCGACGAGAGGTTTGACGAGCGGGGGTTCCTGGAAGACACGCGAGGCGTTGGCAACGCTCGGGAGGGGCAGCATCGGATAGACCGGTCAAAACCAGAGGGCGTACGGGCGAACACGAAGGTGTAGAGGCAGGAGAATCGCAAAGCGCTCTTCGAGGAGTACAAGAGGTCGGTGGAGGAGTATGAGAAGGCGAAAAAGAAGGTGACGTTCGACCAGGAGGCGCTGGGTGCGGCCCGCGAGGGGGATCCCGACCTCGCAGAACGCGAGGCCCAGATCGAGCGGGAGGCTCAAGAAGCGGTTGAGAGGGAAAAGTACATGATCAACATCAAAGACTTCATCAACGAGAAGTTCCTCTACCTCCCGGCCAATCAGCACGCCTCGGCCTACAAGCTGCTGAAGGCCCTGCAGGCCAGGGCTTACGGCGAGCTAGAGAAAGGAGGAGGTCCGAACAAGAAGAACCTGGCGCTTCTCAACGAGGAGCGCCGACGGAGGCTCAAGCTCGCCCCTCTGACGCCGATCGACTACAACTGCATGGAGCGGGCGGCCTAGAAGCTCAAGCTGGTTGTTGACTGCCTCATGCTCTCGAGGAGGATGAGTGGCCACGCCCTCATCCCGAAGGATGTCGTCGTCGCGCAGATGCTCAAGCAACAGGAGCAGCGGCACCGTCGCCACCAAACCAACACCAAGAGGTAGAACAGAACCTCGCATCTGATCTACCAGCAGTGGGGCATCCACGTCGACATCGAACAGTAATTCAATCCAGAGAGTGCGCAGGTCAAGCAGTCAGTGGCCAAAATACGAGAATATCAGAGGAGCCAGCTCATGCAGGGAGAGGGGTTCCAGGATGGCTCTGCCGACAACATCACGGAGTTGATCCAGAAGGAGCTAGCGGGGGAGGATGAGGCCAGCGAGCCGCTACGAACTGAGGTCTTCCACCAGGATATGGCCGAGCTCGACCAAATGGCTGGCACGAAGGCCTCTGAGGCCCTGAGGAACCCTTACGAATATGACTCAGTCGCAGCGAGGTACCGGCGAGTGGTGAACGAGTTTGAGAATTACATGGAGGACAAATGCATCCTCGATCAGCAGGCCGTGAGGCTTCCTGAGAGCGCCACCCGCGACTCCAACTCTCTCTTCATCCAGACCATCTATGCTCGAAAAATCAAGTCCAACGTGGAGAACATACTTCAGATACTCTGGGAGCGAGAGGCAGAGACCAAGAAGGCCGCCGAGCTGGAGCGCCTTATCTTCACCGGAGATAGAGAGGTCGACCAAGCCCTGCTTGAGAGTGGTGATGAGGCAAACGAGGGCCAAACTGAAGCAAGATCGCGACCAAAGACCGAGGCTCGCCAAAGGAACGAAGACAAGAGGAAGAACCTCCTTGAGAAGGCCCCCAAGATCGTGAGGCTGCAGTCCAGGGTTTGCAAAATTCTCTCCGACCACGAAGACGTCCTCGACTACGATCAGCAGTAGTATCCACCGGGAACGGACAAGATTTCGAAGTACATCGTCCTCGACGTGGAGCAGGAGAAGCTCCAGAAGCAGCGCACCATCTACAAGAGCTATGCCGAGATCTAAATCTGCTCGAGCGTCACCCTCGGAAAGATGTGGGACGATTCTGTCAACGTACCGTGGGAGACCCTCATCGAGTTCTTTGGCATCTTCGGCATCCGATGGCACCCAGTCTCGTTCCTCAAGCGGAGTGGCTTCAGGAGGGAGGAGGCGTTTCTGATCAACGAGTACTTCACCCGGTGCTTCTTCTTAGATCACAACAACGTAGATGCTCTGTCCTTGGACCTCAGCAGGCTCAACTTCAATCAGGTCAAGTATGACGAGATCTTCCTCCAGCTCCCAGAGCACGTGGCAAGGGATGGGCCAGAGGTGGACGCTCTAACCGGGGAGTTGCTCTCGGAGCAAGCTGTGGCGCCTTCGCGGTACTGCCGAAAACTTTTTGAGAAGTACATCAGGAATGAGGAGTACGTCCTCAGGTTTGACGACGCGGAGTACGACAAGCTGATCTTTCCCTTCTACGACGAGTCCGAGGCTGCCTTCACCAAACTCTTCCAATATGGTCGCCGTGACGAGTTCAAAGACTGGATTGCAAAGTTCAGGGACCCTATCGAATAAAGGGAGGTCGAGAAGCTCAGGCTTGGTGGGGGGAATATCGGAGCCATGGGCACTGCTGCTCCCCTCTACATGGTGGAGGAGACAGCCCTGAACCTCATCAAGGCGGACCCGAGGCACATGCTCAACCTGACGCTCTCAAACTTCAACCAGAGGTAGGACGACCTGCTCTACCTCGGTCGACTGCACCTTGCCTCGGTGATAAAGTGGACTAAAATAGAGCCTCCGCTCTCGAAGCCAAAGGCGCCATACAACGTCAAGATCGAGTACTACGTGAAAGGCATGATTCCCGTGGTCTTGATCAAGTGCTTCGACACCTACACGTCGGAGGTCCTCCAGCTTCACACGATCAACAAGAGGCACATCAAGATGATCATCAGGATCTGTCACCAGCAGAGCGACAAGATGATCACCAACCAGCTGGAGTCTCTGATTTAGATCAACTCCTCCAAGCTGACGAGTGGGAGGTCGATCTTCCTGAACTTCAACAGAAAGCAGCTCCAAGAGAAGAACCTGAGCCAGAATTTCGTGAATATGCTCATTTGCTACGAGTAGCTTCTCTAGAAGTTCATAACAAATCAGTCAGCGGCCAAGAATCAGCTCTTCAACAATGGCGTGAAGCAGTTCAAGGGGCTCCTCGGGCACGTTGGAGAGGGACTTGGCTCAGCGTCTACGTTCATGGTGAACATCAACCAGTACGACATGTACGTCGAAACTCTCCTCTACTTCAACCCCATGTCGATGATTCACGGCAACAAGCATCTCCAGAGAGAGAAGATCAAGGAGGAGGTGCTGCTGCCCATCCTGAGGCAGAACGAGAAGGCCAAGTCCTTCGATAGGGTCAAAGTTTGGAAGATCAACCTGCTGGACATGCTCGTGGGCAAGCAGTACGACGTCGTCCTCTCGCTCCACGACATCGTCCACTTTTACGAGAGCGAGCTCCCTACAATCATCGATCTAGAGAATGAGGTAAAGTTGCCGAACCTGATCGAGCTCCTCCAAGACTACTTCGAGATGATGGTGGCGACTCGCTCGATCTTGGGTAACGTCATACTGTGGAGGCTCCCTCAGTACAAGAAGCCCGTTGACCCAGTCACGGGACGCATGCTGCGACTCGACCCCGACGAGCTCTACAGGATGAAGATCCTGGACATCTACAAGTAGATGCTCCTCAACGTCCAGTCCCAGCTCGCCTTCGAGGACAACAATGCTCTCCCACTCAGCTTGGATGCCGAGAAGAAGAACCCGGACAAGAACAAGCAGCAGCTCCCGAAGCTGTGCCTGCGCTGCAAGACAATCAGGGAGAAGCAAATGCCTATTTTTGAGAACAACTCGAGGCAGATTCTGAAGGTCGTGAGCGCAGATATGGTTGTGGTGGCTCAGAGACCGAAAATCTTCTCCGGTGCCTTGCGAAAGCTCCAGTTTGCCCTCGTGACGGTGATCCAACACCCTCGCATGGAGTGCTGGATCTGGTAGATCTACTTTCCCAAGAATCAAAGGACGTTCACCTGCACCCTGTACGCCTCCGACCTCTTCTCGATGGACGACGAGGTCCTCAACGACGAGTACGTCCTCCGGGCTGAGAACGTAGACCAGGCCCTCTGGGCTCACCTCATCAACCTGAGCAAGCTCGTGAAGAACCAAATCGGCGACATCATGATTGTGATTCAGAACTTCAAGGAACCCCTCAAGGAAATCCTATTTCAGGACGTGGTCTACAACCAGAACGCAAAAGACATGATGTTCATGGAGGTGGTCCTGAAAGACTACGCCAACTTTGTGACGGACGTGGAGAGCCCGTTCCCCGCGATTCAGCTCCTGACCGACGAGATCCGGCAGTACACCTTCGCCGTCCGAGCCTTCAGCCTCACCCGCAATATGTGGATCAAAGACTACCAGCCCTTCTTCGAGGTGATTGCCATGCTGAAGCGAGAGAAGTATTACGTGAATGACCTCGAGTTCTTCTACTACAGCATGCTCAAGGACACTGCGTGCCTCCTGAGCCACAAAATCAGCTTCTCAGAGGACGCCAAGACCCAGGAGGTCAAGAAGAGAAAGCTGCTCTACGACATCAAGAGCATCATCGCCCGTAAGGCCGTCTTCCGTGAGGTCAGCCAGTCCATCGAGAAGAGCGGCTCGCCCAAGAAGGAGGCCAACATAGCTCAGTACCTAGATGAGGCCAACCAAGCAGTCCTCCTGCAGGAGGAGCACGAGCAGTCGGAGCTGACGAAGATGAACAAGATCAGAAGTAGGCCCGACTGGGACAACGTCGAGCGCCTCAACCAGATCATCTTCTAGGCCATCGTGTCCTCCAACCCCGTGCAGATGTGCACGATCGTCTTCATCGAGGTGAAGGACGTCTTCGTGTACCGACTTTATCGCGCCAAAGACAGCAGCATCTTCGAGCGCTAGATCTCGGCCAACGATGTCGCCCGAACCTGTGCCCCCCACCTGAGGGCGATGCTGCGGCAGGGGCTCCGCCATGACGTCGGGCAGAGGATAGCTCAGCATTACATGGCGAACGTGCTTGTCGCCAGTGTCCTCGACTTCCACAAAATAAGATGAAAGTAATTCGTGTATATTGTATTAAATATTTATTCTAATTAGGGGTTTTGGGGTTTTGGGG
>ERZ889217.1819-NODE-1819-length-10206-cov-6.372574_pt1 | contig 10206 bp, 4 predicted proteins | sample MGYA00521098_ERZ889217 | MGnify/ENA primary metagenome ERZ889217 (study PRJEB32303, sample SAMEA104408613) | aquatic metagenome | biome: Brackish water; feature: Pelagic; material: water | place: Baltic Sea | collected 2014-06-10T22:04:00 | depth 2,362 m ...
ACTCCAACTTCTTCTTATACTCCTCGCTCGAAGACTCGTGCGCCAAAGCGGTTTCGACAGAAACTTGCGTGACAACTTCTTCTGGTAAAGATGCCAAAGTATCCGTAATATCTTTCAAAGTTGCCGTTTGCGTATCTTCGTCCTTCGCGTGCGTAATCAGAAACGCTCGCGATAAAATCAATAAAGACGACGGTAAGTTGTTCTGCAAAGAAAGCTCAAGCCAATCATTCAGTTGACGCTCCAACTCTTTTCGGTCTTCCTCCCATCGCATACCTCTCGTACGAGCGGCAGATTTCAATTCTTCGTCCGATAGCCCAGAAACGCCTTCGAGCTGAATCAACCTATCGTCTTGCTTAATCTCTCGCAACTTATTCCTCAATTGATTTCGCAAATAAGTATCTGTACCGTACGGTGAAATCCCAACAAACTTACACATGTTTACTAATTGCGTGCGATTAATATTATCGAGCGTAAAATCGTCGTTGAACAATTTAGCAAATTTAATGATTTGCTCGTTCGTCACGGACTGCCCTGATCTCACAGCATTCATAAACTCATAAAGCGCGTCCGCTTTCTCTCTCTTCACCCCAGAACTCGAATGCTTCAATCCTTTCGCCATGACCTTCACTGTGTCTTGTAAAAACCTCGCGACCTCAATTTTCGCCTTTAACTTTCTTTTCATTTCTTCCTCGTATTTCAACTCATCCCTAAACGTACTCGGTAACATATTCGGAAATAACTTCAAAGCGACTGGTAAAAAGATCTCCATAAACGGCACTAGAACAAAAACGGCAAAAGGGACCAATCTAAACACATCAGCCGTCGTTCTCGTGAGCTGTCTCCTCTCGCGCCTTGTTAACTCCTTACCACCCATTAACTTGAACCCAAGCCTCGACGCAATCTTCACCTCTACCCATAGCAATTTCGCACCGCTCCAATAATGCAATAACTCGTGCTTCGCGTGTTTCCAAGCCGAACTTAAACTCACGCGCCACTCCTGCGGCGTCTGTCTCATCATCACCACAGAATACGGCCCCCAACTCACGACGTACTTACTCATACTCTTCACTGAAGCCATGATCCTTTTTGCATAATTCACGTGTTGCTCTCTGCGCATCTTCTCGATTTCCATTCGCGCGAGCTTCAACGCGTTCGAGTCCACTTTCGGTTTCTGTTCAGTATCCTTAGTCATCGTCGTCGTCGTAGCAGTAGAAGAGGAAGCAGAAGTGTTCTTCGCTGCCACGGTAGCACTATCAGTCGAGCCACTCCTTTTCTCATTATCATCTGCAGAAGAATAAGAAGACGCAGAGAACGAACGCGCTCGCCAAAGACTCCCATTACAGGCAAATCCTTTATTAGTGTTATTAGTACTACTCCGAATATTAAATCTATTATTTCTTAATCTCACGTCTCCATCGAACACTGTTTCCTCACCACTGTTCTCTGTGCAACAAAAACGACAACCATCATCAGCGAGTTCGTTATCGATGCGCAGTTCGGACGAAGAAGAGGAATAAGAACGCGGAAATGATGAGTTTGTTTTCGATTGCTTTGAATGTGATTTTGAAGATGATGCGTTCCTAATGAACTTCCTCCAGAACGATTCGTTGATATCGACGTAAACGAGCGCTGATTCGCTCGTACTCGACAGTACTGATACGTTGGACGAGAGCTTAAAGTTCAGTGCGAATTTGCGTAAGCGCGATGATGATTTCTGCATAATTGTTATTGTAAGTATTGGAAAGTGCCTTTACTGTTTTGTGTTGTGCTTTATGAGCACGTTATTTATTTATGAGAACTGATTTCAGCGAAGGACGGCTTTAGCGACGCACTGCTTCTGCGCCTCGGATAAACAATCTGCGAAATGCTCTAGAGAACCGGACTTTGCTAAACTCTTGAACCCTTGCTCGAGGAACTGCGTGAGATCGATTTCATCGATCGGGTCGTCTTTATCGTCGTCGTCTTCGTCTGCGAAGAAGTCTTGGTCGAGTAAGCCTTTGAGCATGATTTTTTCGAAAATATCGCCGGACCATCCTGCTCGTTCTTCATCTTCGTTATCTTCGTTTTCGTCGTCATCGTCGAGACTTACATCGTCGTCGTCGCCGTCGATGTCTTCTTCCCATTCGCCTTCTTCGAGCTCAGTCGCTTCGGCTAATGAATCGGCCAATAAGCTTACGATCTTTGAAGGCGCGGAGACTTGCGTGAATTGAACCGGGCCGGTTTGCTTCGAGCGCGAACGCGTACGGATCGTTCCTGCAGGTAAATCTAATTCTATTGGAGATCCTTTGAGGATGATGCTGCCATTTATGAGATTTGGATGTTGCGTGGCCAAGATTAACCCGAGCGCAGTCGTCGTTAACTTCACGTCAAAGCGTCCGTGCACGTCTGATTGGCCTTCGCTCCATTTCTTCAAAACAAACTCGAGCTGCGTTTTGCTCTGTTCGTTTTCAGCGTTCGGAACAAGTTCTCGCGAAGCGAGTAATGATACTAATGCATTCGCGTCGACGTGCGCGAGCCTAGCAAATATACATAGTAATGCCGAAATAAGCATCGGTCTCGTCGAAGTTTGCAAACGAGCGCATACGGCGTCGCAAATTTCAGGAATCATTGGACCAACGATAGATGGTAATCTTCGAATCATTTGACCAAGTAATGGCGCAACGAATAGAGAAGCACCTTCTTCGCAGTTTGGATTTAATGAAGTCGCACAGGCGTCTAAATAAGCTCGAGAAACAGCGTTCGGGTCACTTCCCCAGGATAAAATCCCTTCGCCTTTAGCCGCGCGAAGAAACGCCTTCATCGCATCTAGCGCGTTTTGAACAATTCCAACGTCATCAGAGGTTTTCGCCAAAAGTGAGAGATTCACAAACGTTGCCGCAAACGCATTACGAGCGACAATTTCATCTACGCATGGTTTCAACAAGCACGCTAATATATCGAGAGATGCTTCGACGAGCATTTCAGGTTGCTCGTTCGGAGTCGAGAATACTTTTGCTAGTTCTGGGACTACCAACTGCGTCAACTCTGCGTTGCATTTCGGCTGATTGGCCAACGCTTGAATGACATCACGCGCAGTCGCACCAATTAAAGGGTCGCGAACGTTTTCTGCCCATATGCGAATAATTGCAGGAGCTAAAAGAGAAAGCCATCGTAACGCCGCGTCGCCGTCCGCTCGAACAACCTCCAACAACGCTTCCAGAATGAGAACTAAAGCATCCTCCGTGGCATCGGTTAAGAGTTGTCCAAGACCTTGGTAGACGTCGCCTAAACGAGAGAGTAATTTTTGAACTTTCATTTCGTCCTCTTCGGATAATGATGCTTGATTTTTATCGCCATTCTTCTTCTTTGCCTTTGTGTTGTTCTTTTGGTGCTCGGTTTTAACCATTGGCACGAACGCGATAAGCGAACGGCAGGCGCCAATTTTCACAGGGAACTGTGCGTTTGGATCGTTTAACGCGTTCACGCTCGCATCTAAGATTGCATTTGCACCATTTGCTGAAGAGGCGGCTGCTAATCTACTCGCGGCCCATAAAGCGCGTCCTTTTAAGAACGCATTCGTGTTTGAAAACGTAGGCGCGCCGGGATTCAATTCGCTTCGGATGATTTCATTCAGGAAAGCGTCGCAATCGAATGGTGCGGACATGTTCTTTTGCTTAAAATCATGCGCGTGTTCCAATAACTGTTCGGACAATCCACCGACGGCAAATAAAGCCGCTTCGCGAGCTCTCCACCAATTTTCATCGTTGGCGTTTTGCTGCGCAAAAGATTTTTCAAATTGTTCCGCAACAACTTCAGCGAGCGCTGCAAAAAACGTCTTTGGGAACTTTCCACTTAAACTATCCAAAAATACCTCCGTCGTAGCTCGAACGGACTGATAATCATCCTCTTCGTCGGCAACGAATTGGTTTACATCCTCTTCCCATGTTTCCAATTGTTCATCCGTGGTTAACGAAGCCGCGACGGCCATGGACGTGATCGCTCTCAATCTCGGCTCGACGCAACTTTTCGCAATTTTGGAATTCTCAATCATCGTCATCGTTAACTCCATGCATTGCGCGACAATAGCCGAATTTGATACTACGTTCCCTTCATCGTCCTCACACCCTTCTAACGTTTCCGATTCTGTTCCTCTACATGAAACGTACCTATTCGTCGCGCGTTCAAAAACATGAAAAAATCGCTCCACGCATCCTGCAAAAACGTGTTCCTGCACGGCGTTCCCTTGAGTCACGTCTTTCCCAAAAAACTGCATAGTCATTTGCATTGCTTTCAACGTCGACATAGTGAGCATGCATCCAACTCTCGTTTCTCCAACATCTGCTTTGAACTCAAAAATGCTCCCATAACTCTTAAAACACGTTTCTAAAAACGGCCTCGCCGCTTCTTTAATCCCTACTCTCGCTCGTTCGTCCCCAATCATCCCTAGAGTCCCGAAACACTCTCTCATAACATCAAACGCTCTACATTTCACTAATAACATATCATCAGAACTAATTCCAGTATTGACGTTCACATCTGACGCGCTCAATAATCCGACGAGTTCTGGAAACAGCTCTGGCACAAACATCGGCGCCTGTCTTTCGTCCAACTCGCTCGCTAACATCGCCAAACATCGTAAGGCACCATTCACGAAATTGACGTCTGTCTTCGCCCTTATTGGCTCAATTAACTCGCTCAACAAATCCTGCCACTCCTCGGGCCAATCATGTACGGCAATCTTCCCAATGACAACCGCGGCCGCGGTCCTAATCTTCGAATCGAACGATTCCAACCCGCGCACGCAAACTCTCTTGATCTCCTTCTTCTCCTCGTGCGAAGTCTCTCGACCGAGGAAATCGCTTTCACCAGCCTGCCATCGTTCCTTCACGTACTTCTTCAACAACAGCGCACATAAATGTCTCACTTCGACTGCGACTCCATCACAACCACGACCACGCGATTCAGTGCCACTACCGCCATCGAACGCTAAACAGGCTAAGGATAACCCGAACGCGTACTCGCATCCTCTCAATTGTACCTCTCGCTCTGCTTGCTCGCGCACTTCTTCGTCTTTCGAGAGCAACTGTTTACAGAGCGCTATTAATTCGAGCGAGCTCGGTTCCAATCCTTCGAATTCCTTGTTCGTCTGCATCCTTCTCAATCACTCGCGCTGAGGCGATTAAGAACTAAGAAAGAAAGAAGGAAAGAAAATAATCGCGCGATTTTCTTATCACTCGAAGACGACGCGAAGAAGAATTCTGAAGAGTAAACGCAAAAGCAAAAGCAAAAGAAGTGAGGAAGTGCTGACTGGCTGAGGAAGAATTTCAAAATCAAAAAGTCAAGGAAAACAAATAACAAAAAGTTTCACTATAAAATCCACTTCAATTAACAACTAACCGTTCAATAGAAAACGATTAATTCGCTGCTATACTGGAAAACAGTAAAAGCAGTGACGAGCATCAGTAACGATCGACGGTGAAATAGAACCACGCGGTCGAAAGACGACGCGAAGAAGAATTCTGAAGAGTAAACGCAAAAGAAGACGGAAGTGTGTTGAGGAAGAAATTCAAAATCAAAAAGTCATCAATCAAGTAAACAAAAAGTTTCACTAAATCTAATTCAACTGACTGTTCGTAGAAAACGATTAATGCGCTGCTTTACTGGAAAACAGTAAAACGAGCATCAGTAACGATAAGGAGTAACTAGTAGCATAGGCAAAAAGTTTCACTCGCGCATAGAAAATCCACTTATTCAACGAACTGTTCATAGAAAACGATTAATTCGCTGCTATACTGGAAAACAGTAAGAGCAGTAACGAGCAGTAATGATCGACGAACAAAAAGAGCGAGCGAAAGAGGAAGATGCAGATGCGATCATCGTGACGTTAGCGACCGCATTCGTTGAATCGACGATTACGAACTTGCTCGATGCGCACGACCTCGCGAGGTTCAAGGCTTTAGTGCGCAGCGAGTTCTTCGATGAACTGAAAAGGTTTCTTCAAGCGCAGATAGGGGGAACGACGCGCGATGAAAAAGATGATACAGGCGATGGTCTGTTCATGGACAGAGTCATGATCGAGGCCACGGACAGGGCGTGCGAGAGCGTGTTTGGGGCACGTTCCTCGAATTCGATAGGGCCTGGCATTGGCCGTGATTACGTGAAAACGTTGGTTGAAGATTTTGAGGAAAACGCGAGGAAAATACGCAAAGAGGCGATTAGGAACGAACAGAACGTTTTGCGAGCGCGCGCGATGGAAGCTAAAGCAGAACAGGAGAAGATCGAGAAGCGCTTGAGAAGGAAAATGAATAAACGCATGAATGATGATGTAGAATGTCCGCGATTGAAAGAACCGAGTAGGGCAGAAGTTTGCGCGTTCGTGAGACGTATGGCAAAAGAAAGCGGAGTGAGGGAAGATGGGAAGATTAATGAGGGCGAGTTTCGACCGACGTTTGCGAAGATTATGCAGAACGTGAAGAAAGTGAGCAAAGAGTTACTCGAGAGCGTTGGAGCTGAGTATGCGATGTTGCATTTAGGTGGTACGAAGTATCGCGCGAAGAAATTTGAAATACCTATTATTACAACTATCGAAGAAGAAGAAGAAGAAAATGTAACCGCCGTAGCAACTATAGAAAAAGAAAAAGAAGAAGAAGAAGAAAGCCTTAAGAGGAAAGTAGATGATAATGTCGATAGGATATTTAAAGAGGAAGAGCTCGCGGCGGCAAAGAAACGTAAAGAAATAAAAAATGAAATCGGCGATAACATGAAAAACGAACAAGGTACAAATGCCACTTTGATAAAGCACGAGTTTTGGGAAGGTCGCTTACGTAGTAACCGCGAAATAGCTAATACTAACGTTAACGATTTTGAATACATCAAATATATCGATGTCATCCCTGCTTTTAAAGCGACATATGGTCAAAACGGTGCTGGAGTAATAATTGACGCAAAAGATACTGGCAGATTAGGCGAGCGCGTTTGCTTCAACGTACTTTTACAAAAATATAGAAACACAAAAATCTCCGTACATTGGGTAAACGAACGCGAAGAATCAAACGCATTTTATGATATCATGCTCTCAAACGGAGAGAGCGGTGAAAGGACGTTCATTGAAGTCAAGGCAACGAGATTTCGTGATAAGAACGCGTTTGAGATTTCACCTTGGGAATGGGATTTTGCAACCAAGCCGGGCGTGAACTATGAAATCTGGAGAGTTTTTGGCATCGGCGATGGACGAGATGTTGATATAGTAGTCGTCAAGGATCCGGCGAGATTGATACGAGAGAAGAAAATTGCACAAGCGTTGGTCATTTAATTTAAAAAATTAAGTTTTAAAAAAATTAAGTTGTTTTACTATCATTATCAGCTCTGAATTCGCGAACCGTTACGTCGAGCTTTTCTAGAAGCTCTGGTAACACAAATGCGTCTTTCACGTCAAAGTCGCCAATTTTTTCTCTTCGTAATTTCACTAAATGTCCAACAGTGCCCATCTTTTCACAAAAATCCTCGGCGATTGTTCTTACGTACGTACCTTTGGAACAAGTTATTTCAAAATCGATCAAGTTATTTTTTTCGTTATTTTCGTCGTTGCCGTCCCCTACCAATCTTCTCGTCACAGAAAAGTTATCGATGTGCACTCTTCTCGATGCTCTTTCTATAGTTTCACCATCCCGCGCAATTTCATAGAGCTTACGCCCATTCACAGAAAGAGCTGAATACATTGGTGGAATTTGATCTATATCGCCCACGAGACTTCTCCTCGCCTCTTCGATCATTTCATCGTTTACAAAATCAAACGCTTTCGTTTCTATAACCTCGTTATCTGCATCTCCACTCGATGTTTTCTCGCCTAACTTTATTGTTCCACTATATTTCTTATCTTTCGCTTGATACATATCGGCTAACTTTGTCGCTTTCCCGCATACGATAATCAACAAACCGGTCGCCATCGGATCGAGCGTACCGCAATGCCCAACTTTCTTAACCCCTAATTTCCTCGTATACGACCGAACCTTCGCGACGACATCGAACGAAGTCCACGTTTTCGGTTTATCTATCAAAATCACGACCCCTGGTCCTTGTTCTTGCGGAAAATTGCTCCCGCGCCAATCCAATACGCTCGGCATCGCGTCGTTCTTTCTCACCTCTTTCTCTTTAACCGCTTTTTGCACGAGAGAGGAACATCTTAAGCTTGGTCTTCTCTGCCCTGCTCTGCGATTTAGAAAATTAAACTTTGCGTAACTCCTACCGTGCCCTACACTTTTCAAAACGGCGAACATGTGTTCTCTCCCCTCTTCTTCTTCTTCTTCTTCTTCTTCTTCTTTTAAAACCTCTGTTGATTAAAATATCGATCGTTTCTCTCGTTTCCTTTCCTGAACGATCTTCTCCAGTTCCAATTTCCTGCACAGTTTATAGTCCTCGAAAAATTGTTTACAATTAATTCGCTCGTTCAAGTGCGTAATAGAACACTTCAAAGAACGAGCTCGCAGAGTTTCGCAAGGGTCTTCGGCAGGTTTTTGGGTTATGTTTTTCGTTTGTGGTGTCGATCTCTGAGCGCTCATGTGATTTATGCAGATTATTTATTATAACGTGAGTAGATCTGATCACCTAAAACGATTTAGGGTACATGCGCTCATAACGCTAATGATTGACAATGGATCACTCGGCTTAGTACCAATACCAATTTCCTAGAAGGAGTAACCAGAACGAGAAGAATACGAACGATATCACTATGATGTAATGATAAGTGTTCATCGATCTGCGCGAACTGGCGAGAGAGGCGTCGCCGTCTTCGGCGTATTGAACGAGAACGACCTGGCCTTGGCGAGGAGGTCGTTCGCGCTCTCGCGCGTTCGTTGGCCAAAACCAATATCGAGGATCTCTGTAGAATTCTCGGTGATATCGTCGCGTTTGGGCTGGTTCATCTGCTTGTTGTTCTTGTTGTTGTTGTTCTTGTTGTTGTTGTTGTTCAACGTCGCTCGTTTGCGTCGCTTCGTCAATCATATCTTGGTTTCACTGACTTTCACTGACTTTCTTTCACGCACTGAAAGTTACTATTAAGAACGCGAACAAGGCGCAGAAGAACAGGCTCGCCAAACTGCACAACAGAAATCCACAGCAACACGCCTGCGTTCGATCTCGAGTATCTAAGTTATCTAAGTTATCTCTCACTTCTGCGATATTCGCTTCGAAGCGCGCAGGGCCTCTACCGAAACCGATATTAAGTCTTCGACTTTTTCTTTCGATATCGTCCAACCGATCGCGCGATGGGCGATGTAGGTTTATGTTACTATACAACGTCGCTCGTTCAATGTCGTACAATTCTTGTCGTTCTTCTTCTTCCTTCCTTTCGCTCGTTCGTGTGAGTTCGAGTTCTTCGGCGACGGACATTAATCGGACTTTTTCCGCTTTGTGTTTTGTGTGTTTTTGTTTGTGCGACGAAAATGCGAGTATTTTTTCCTCGCTTTATAAAAAAAATACATATTTCATATTCGCGAGCGTCTATTACTAGTAGTAGTTTTACGTTCTAATCTGTTCTATTCGTTCACTTTCTTGATGATCGGTGGGAGTATCTGTTTATGATGAAAAGATTTGTTTCGTCGTGAGCGTATGAATAATTATCAAGGAGTAAAGAAAATCTCGCGCGAATGAATGTTTCTATGCATATTCGTAAACTGGCATCGGTGTGAGCTTCGATGTCTCCATCGAAGTCTTCCAGATGGTTTCCTCAATTAAAGTTCGGATGTCCCTATCTGAGTTGATCGTCACGCGCCATGTGATTGAAAATATGTGTGTGTGTGTGTGTGTGTGTGTGTGAATGATCTAAAACGTACCTTTCAATGTGATCGCTTCCTCTTCCTCTTGCGCTTGAATAGCTTCTAATATCTCTCGCTTCTTCTGTCTTTCGATTTGTTTCTCACTCATGATGCGAAGAGGATATGTTCGTCCTTCTTTTTCTCTCACTTCACGCGCTCTCGCGCGTACTTTTTCGACCCATTCAGATAATTCATCGAGGTCCGCATATTTTTTTCTGTTATCGTTAAGATCGTCTCTTAAATCGTGAAACTCGTGTAACCAATGGCCGATTATGCCGTGTAAATGACCGTACACAATTTTCGGTGCCGTTGGATGTTCTCGACAAATATCAATATATTCCAAGAATACTTGGAACGAGTGATCGTTTTCCAAAGGATACGGCGGTTGCCCAGGCGATGGTTCTGGCCCAAATCG
>ERZ889217.1821-NODE-1821-length-10196-cov-20.996943_pt1 | contig 10196 bp, 10 predicted proteins | sample MGYA00521098_ERZ889217 | MGnify/ENA primary metagenome ERZ889217 (study PRJEB32303, sample SAMEA104408613) | aquatic metagenome | biome: Brackish water; feature: Pelagic; material: water | place: Baltic Sea | collected 2014-06-10T22:04:00 | depth 2,362 m ...
TTGGTTTCGGTTTTGTTTGCAGACTTTTCTGAACTTGCGTCACCTGAACCACTTTTTGTTTCACCGCTTGAAGTGCCGGCCGATGAACTAGCTGATGAGCTAGTTGAATTACCGCTGGATTTCGAACTCGCAGCGCTGTCGTTTTTGTAGAAACCACCACCTTTAAAAGTGACACCAACAGGCGTGAAAACTTTTTTTACTGGGCGCATCGTGCCATCTGATGGGTGCGAGGCCTCGGTCAACGCATCATCGCTGAATGCCTGATAGATCTCGATGGTCTCACCAGTGTCAATGAACTTGTAAACATAAGTTGGCATAGGGCTTTTGATTCTAGGATGTGTCTGTGGCTGTACGCACTGCTGTTATTCCCGCAGCCGGAATGGGCACACGCTTCTTGCCCGCGACACGCGCCACACCCAAAGAATTGCTACCTATATATGACACACCAGCACTGCAGTTTGTGATTGACGAGGCGGCGCAAGCAGGGTGCACTCGCGTCGTGATCGTCACAAGTCGATCTAAGCCATCCATCGAGAACTATGCATCTACCGCCAGCACCGACAAAGTCGCGGTCAGCGTCGTATATCAAGATTCGCCGTTGGGTTTAGGTCACGCGGTCAGTTGTGCGCATCAAGCAGTGGGCGACGAACCGTTTGTGGTGATGTTGCCCGATGAAATAATGGGTGACGCTTCTTTGACCAGACAACTTGTGGCGCTCTATGAAAAATCTGGTAAAAGTAGCATTGGATTAAAACAAGTAGCGGTTAGCGAAGTCTCGAGTTATGGCAATGTCAAAGTCGCCGACACGACAATTGGCGATGTGCCTTCAGTCGAAATTTCGCAAGTTGTTGAAAAACCAAAACCAGCAGATGCAGTCAGCGACATCGTGATCATCGGTCGTTATGTTTTATCACCCAAAGTTTTTGACAAACTTGAACAAATCAAACCCAGTGCAAATGGTGAATTGCAATTGACCGATGCGTTGGCAATGTTGGCAAACGACAAGGCGCTGTTGGGCGTCGTCAGTGACATAACTCGATACGACACTGGCACGCCGATGGGGCTTTTGCGTGCAGTCATTGAGATGGCCCTTGAGCGCAAAGATATTGGGCCACAATTGAACTCTTGGCTTAAAGAAAAATTCAACAATTAGATTAAGGTCACTGCTATGGCGATTCATTTTGGGGCGACGGTTGATCCTAAAGAAGTCGGTCTTGACGCAACGCGGCTAAAAAATATTGACAAGCACTTCAACCGCTACGTCGATGAAGGTCGTTTGTCGGGCTATGCCGTGGCGGTCGCACGACACGGCAAAGTTGCACACTTTGGCATGTACGGGCACAAAGATTCTGAAACAAGCGCGCCGATCACCGACGACACGATGTATCGCATCTATTCGATGACCAAGCCGGTCACTTCGATCGCGTTGATGATGTTGGTTGAGCGGGGCTTGTTGCAACTCACCGACCCAGTCAGCAAGTTCATACCGTCATTTGGCGAAACTCGAGTTTGGAATACGGGCACGGTGTTGAAGCCACTGACAAATGCGTTAACCGAACCGATTCGCATTTGGCATTTGCTGACCCACACGGCAGGTATGACATACGGCTGGATGTATTCAGATCTTGTTGATGACATGTATCGGCGCGCTGGTTTTGAAGCCGGCGTGGCTTACAAAGACTCACTTGAAGTTGTCTGCGACAAATATGCGGCTTTGCCACTTTTGTTTCAGCCGGGTTCAAGTTGGAACTACAGCGTCGCCACCGACATTGTTGGGCGAGTGATTGAAGTTGTCGGCAAAATGCCACTCGATGAATTTTTTGACAAGAACATTTTTCAACCACTTGAAATGCATGACACTGGGTTTTGGGTGCCCGAAGAAAAATACGAGAGAGTTGCGTCGCTGTATCGCTATGACGAAACGAATCACAAAAAAGCAAAAATTAGCGGATTCGCCAACAGCAGTCTAGAAAAGCCGGCGTTTCTTTCTGGTGGTGGTGGCTTAATCTCAACGGCCGGTGATTACTTCAAGTTCATTCGCATGCTCGAAGGTCGTGGCAAGTCGGGCAATGTGCAGCTGCTTTCGCCGAGCACTTTCGAAATGATGGTGATGAACCACTTGCCGAATAACGCCGACATCTCAACTTTCGGTCGACCACTCGGCGAAGAAATTTTTTATGACGGGCTCGGTTTTGGTCTCGGCTTCGGAGTTGTTGTCGATCAGGCTAAAACTCGTGTGGCTTGCCCGAACGGCACATTCAGTTGGGGTGGCATGGCCAGCACTGCGTTTTGGGTAGACCCAGTTAATGAGATCAGCGCGATGTTTTTCACTCAGTTGATTCCGTCAAGCACGTACCCGATTCGGCAGTATTTGCGCTCGTTGGTTTACGCCGCCGTCACTAACTAGTCGCGCTATTTAGCAATCGCGCGAGCTGATGCCAGCTGATGAGAACTAGGCGACGCGTTGAAATCGATTTGGTTCGTCGAAAATAAACCCAAACTCATCGACGGCTACCTCAACTTCACAGTTTGAAGCGACGCTGAAATACCGCCAAGTGGTCGGCGAAACTTTCGTGTATTGATGAATTTGTTTTGTAATGCCAAGAGTTTCAATGTCGATTACTGCGACGCTGATTGTTGCACTATGACCAACGAGTAGTGGCAGTCGCCGAATCGGAATGCAATTCGTGAATGGAGTGTTGACGAAATCGATATCGGTACAGCCGTCAAGTTCGGTGCGATGAGCACCGTTCATTTCGCCCCAGCGACCGTGAGTATCGGTGCCGAGCCAAAGATCTGGGTCTTCAAGATCACGAAACAACAAGCATTGCTGCACTGTCCAGCCTGCTGAAAGTCGCAGCACGAACTGAGCATTGTCAATACCAAGTGTGCCTTCGGCTGTCCAGCCTTCGTTCTCCCAGCGCATGTCTATTTTGCTTGTCACAAGTTCGAGTTGTGGTTTCAAAGACTGCCATGACGCTGTGTGGCCTGAGGCTGAAAGCGGTTGATAAGCGTTCATGTCGGGATTTGTGTCCGCGTCCATATTACGGAGCCCCTGACCATATCTATGGCGATACCTTTAGCGATGTGATTTCTCTCGTTGAAGCGCAAGAAATTGTGATTGGTGGTTGCCACAAGTCAGAACCGGTTTTCGCCGACTGTCATCAAATGACAGGACGAGTCGTGGCCCAAGATGTTGTCGCCACTGAATTTATTCCGCCGTTTGCAAACACGGCCGTCGATGGTTATGCGGTTCGCGCACAAGATGTAAAAACTGCCGGCGTCGAACTTGAAGTTCTTGGCGTGATCGGGGCAGGACATATTGCGAATTATGAAATTGGCGAAGGTCAGACCGCCCGAATTATGACTGGTGCGCCAGTGCCGCGTGGCGCAGATGCGATAGTGATGATTGAAGATGCAACCGTGATCAGTGAAACGCGTGTGCGTTGCAATAAGCCAGCTCAGATTGGTGACGCAATTCGCGAAATCGGCGAAGATGTAAAAACTGGTGATGTTGTGTTCGCTGCCGGGTCAGTGATCAACCCAGCAGGTGTCGGAGTATTGGCTGCAATCAATGCTCGCCAAGTTTTAACTTATCCACGACTTCGCGTGGCGATGCTCTCAACGGGTGATGAACTCGTGATTAACGGCGGTGCGCTCAAGCCAGGCCAGATTCGCGAAAGTAATTTAACAATGTTGGCAACAATGATTAACGCAACCGATTGTGAAGTTATCAATCTGGGCATAATCGATGACGACGAAGCAAAGCTTGAAAAAACTTTACGCGAGGTGGCAACGCGCTGTGATGCAATTGTCACTAGCGGTGGTGTTGGGCAAGGCGACTTTGATGTTGTCAAGATCGTGTTGTCGCGAATCGCCGATATGCAATGGATGCAGATGGCGATAAAACCAGCAAAGCCGTTTGCGTTCGGCAGACTCAAAACGAGCGACTCTCGGGTAATCCCAGTATTTGGTTTGCCGGGCAACCCTGTGTCGTCGATGATTAGTTTTGAGATGTTGGCGCGTCCTGCGCTGCGCAAGATGATGGGGCACACGCAAAATTTGACACGACCAAAAGTCAGAGCAATTGTCGATGCGCCGATGAAACGCAAACAAGACGGCAAGATTCACTTGATGCGGGTGTTTGGTGCATTCGGTAACGACGGCCGACTGCATGTTCGCGACACAGGCCCACAGGGCAGTCATCAACTTGCAGCAACCGCGCTAGCGAACGGGTTAGCCCTTGTGCCAGATGGCGAAGGTCTAGCCGCAGGCTCCGAAGTTGAAGTGATGTTGCTGGGCTAATCGGCTCGCAATAGGCTCAGTTGATGAGGTTGCAATAGTGGAACTAATTGATCCGTTTGGCAGAACCGTTCGTGATTTGCGGATCTCAATCACCGATCGATGTAATTTCAGGTGCACTTATTGCATGCCAGAAGAAGGCATGGCGTGGCTTGACCGCAAAGAGATATTGACTTTTGAAGAGATTCACCGTTTGGCGCAAATCTGCGTTGAGCGATTCGACGTAGACAGCATTCGATTAACTGGTGGCGAACCAACAGTGCGAGCCCACTTGCCAGTTCTTGTCGAGAAACTTGCAGCACTGCGAGTGCCAAAGACGGCGAATTCACCACTGGCAGGTAAGAACATAGATTTGGCGATGACAACTAACGGGGCGACACTGCGTCTGATCGCCGACGAGTTGAGGGCAGCAGGTTTGTCGCGAATCAATATCAGCCTGGATACTTTGCAACAAGAAAAGTTTCTCAAAATTACGCGCCGAGATCATCTGGCACATGTTTTAGATGGCATTGATGCAGCAGTACAGGCTGGTTTTGCGCCGGTAAAAGTTAATGCTGTTATTCAACGTGGTGTAAATGACGACGAGATTGTCGCGCTTGCGAGTTTTGGTCGCGAAAAGCAAATCGAAGTTCGATTTATCGAGTTCATGCCGCTTGACGCACAAGGTCAGTGGCAACGTGACGATGTTGTGGGTCAAGATGAAATCGTCACAAAAATAAACAATGTTTATCCATTAGAGCAAGTTGCTAGTCGCGGTGCAGCCCCCGCGGATCGTTGGCGATATCTCGACGGCGCAGGAACAGTCGGCGTGATTCCATCGGTGACAAAACCATTTTGTGGAGATTGTGATCGCGTGCGATTAACTGCCGAGGGTCAGTTTCGGACTTGTCTGTTTTCGACCTCGGAGTTTGATTTACGAGCGATGTTGCGCGGCGACGCAACCGATGATGCACTTGCTGCCGAAATAAAACGTGCGGTTGGCACGAAGTGGGCGGGCCATGCGATCGGCAACGTTACATTTGTGCGTCCAAAACGCTCAATGAGCCAAATAGGCGGCTAATTATGATTGCAGTAGATAATGTCTGACTTGAATTTTTCGCACCTAGACCCGATGGGTCGGGCGCGTATGGTCGATGTAACCCCAAAAGAACCGACACATCGTCGTGCGATCGCTCGGTGCAAAGTGTTTATGAAGCCAGCGACAACCGCAGCAATCGCAAATCGTGAAGTCAAAAAAGGCGATGTGCTTGCCGTGGCGCGAGTCGCAGGTATTCAGGCATCCAAGCGAACAGCCGAGATGATTCCACTTTGTCATCCTCTATTAGTGGGTGCCGTTTACATCAATTTTGAAATTGGCGATGACCACATTGCAGTTGAGGCCCAAGTCGACACGATTGACAGAACTGGTGTCGAAATGGAAGCCCTGCATGCATGCTCGGTGGCGGCGCTGACTATTTATGACATGTGCAAGAGTGCCGACCGCGAGATGGTGATCGGTGAGCTGACTCTGTGGGAGAAATCTGGCGGACGACAGGGCTTGTACCGTCGTGAAAATGGCGCCTAGAGACGCTAAGTCGCCATTTTATGGGGTTTGAAGAGTTTGGTTAATCCTCAAAATTTTTGCCCTTTTCGCGTAGTTTCGACTTTGGTCAATAACTATTAGAATTGAGAATCCCATGAGCAATCTGATTCTTTTGATCGTTGGCGCAATTTGGCTTGCAGTTCTATTGCCGCCGTTGATTCGTGCAAGGATAAACAGTTCTCCTTTGACATCTGTAAACCAGTTTCAAAAGAGAAACACCTCGCTTCGAAATCTGGGTTCAACAAACTCTCATTTGCGTGGAATGTCACGCGAACTTGCGCCAAACCGCCAGAATCACAACGGCAATGGATACCCACAAAGCCGACAGAGTATGCAAACTCCCCAAAGAAGTGGCCGGGCAAACCAGTTTTCAAACCTGACTGGTCCGCTTTTGCGTCCCGAGGGTACGAGATCGCATCAAACCCAAAAAGGTGCTTACTATGCCCGCCAAATCAAAATTCATCGCCAGCGGCAAAATGTGATTTGGCTGGGTTCGGCCACGGCGGTGTCGCTGTTTTTGGCGTTGTCTACTGGCATCATGACCTTTGTTTGGGCGTTTACGCTGTTTTTGATCGGCTTGGTTTTTTATTGCTACATATTGGTTGAAAACAGAAAAAGTCGAGAAATCAAGGCGCATGCGGCGCGTTTGCGTCATCGAAGTTATTAACTAGCGCTTAGAACCATCGCAGTTATTGGCGCAAAAACCGCCTCGCTAGTTAGCGTCTAAATATAAGTTTGGGGCTGTAGCTCAGTTGGCAGAGCGGTACGTTCGCAATGTACAGGCCAGGGGTTCAATTCCCCTCAGCTCCACTTATCTTGCCATAATGGCTGAGTACAAAAGTGGCTGGCTTTCGCTGGCTGGCCACCTATTTAGCGGGGGAATTTTTAATGTCGATGACTTTCACTGAAGCAAATCTTGCCGTTACCGCGCCAGGTCAAATCTTCGAGTTGATTGATGCTGAAGTTTTCGGCATCAAAATGCAAGTTTTTAAAAACGCACCTGCACATCTGGGCCAAGTTTTCGCTGGTGCGCGCGGTCATGGCGACAAAACTTTCTTGGTTTACGAGGGCGAGACATACACGTTTACTCAAGCAATGGATCAAATTGATGCGCTGTCGAATCTGCTCGTGAACACATATGGCGTCAAGAAGGGCGACCGAGTCGCAGTTGCGATGCGTAATTATCCAGAGTGGGTGATGTCATTCGCGGCGATCATCTCGGTTGGTGCTATTTCTGTGTCGATGAACTCGTGGTGGGTCGAAGACGAAATGGATTTCGCGTTGCAAGATTCTGGTGCAAAAGTTTTGATTTGTGATCAACAACGCTTTGACATCGCCGCGGCGAGTTGCACGAAACTCGGCGTCAAAGTTTTGGTCGTGCGAGCCGAAAAACCGCTGCCAAGCGGTGTCGACAAATGGCAAGATGCTTTGGCGCCGCATTTGAAAGCCGCGTTGAAGTGCCCGGTGGTAGATATTAAATCTGACGACGATGCAACGATTCTCTACACATCAGGAACAACCGGTCGCCCGAAAGGTGCAGTGTCGACACATCGTGCGATCATTTCTGCGTTGATGGCGTTTTCTTCACGTAATTCGGTGCTCACGATGTCGGGTACCAAACTCAAAGACGTGACCGGCCCGGAAATTCCAACTTCTTTTATTTTGATCGTGCCCTTGTTTCATGTCACTGGTTGTGTGCCCGTAATGATGAGCTGTTTTATCGCCGGCTTGAAACTCGCAATTATGTACAAGTGGGACGCCGAAAAGGCGCTTGAGATGATCGAGCGTGAACAGATCACAAATTTTGTTGGCGTACCGACCCAAAGTTGGGATCTTGTCAACTCGCCCGTATTCGACAAATATGACACATCAAGTTTGCGTGCAGTAGGCGGCGGCGGTGCTCCGTCGCCAACTTCGCTGGTCGGCAAAGTCAACGACAAAGTTAAAAACGGCAGTCCGCAATTGGGTTACGGAATGACTGAGACAAACGCTTTTGGTCCAGCAATCACGGGATCTGATTATCTTGAGCGGCCAAGCAGTACAGGTCGTGCTGTTTTGCCGATGCGAGTCGAAGTGCGTGACGAAAACTTGAAGCCCTTGCCCACAGGTGAAGCGGGCGAGATTTGGTTTTTTGGCGCGATGTTGATTCGTGGATATTGGAACCGCCCAGATGCGACTGCTGAGACGATTGTTGACGGTTGGCTGCGCTCAGGCGATATTGGTCGACTTGACGCCGAAGGTTTTGTATATGTTGAAGACCGTGTCAAAGACATGATCTTGCGAGCTGGCGAAAATATTTATGGCGCCGAGGTTGAGAGCGCAATCTATGATCATCCAGCGGTACACGAAGCAGCAGTTTTTGGTGTGCCACACGATCGACTCGGTGAAGAGGTTGGCGTTGCAATTTTGCCGAAGGCCGGGGTAGTTCTTGATCCAAAAAATCTATGGAGTTTTCTTGAGGGCAAAATTGCAACGTTCAAGGTGCCCGCACACGTGATTGTGATGAACGAGCCGTTGCCACGTAATGCCGCCGGTAAATTTTTGAAGCGCGAACTACAACAGCGTTTAGCCAAGGGCGAACTCACAGCCCAAACGCGCACAAAGTAGTTATCTCGTGCCACCAGTAGATCTCACAGGTTCAAGCGGCGTAAGTCTAGATTCGTTAACGATCGGCAATGCTCTTGTTGATGTTTTGGCAACCGTTGACGAAGGCTTTTTGGTACGCGAAAAAATCGTCAAAGGTTCGATGAATCTTGTCGATATGTCGCGGTCAAAGCACCTCCATTCGTTGGTTAACTCGCGAACCGAAATGAGTGGTGGTAGCGCTGCCAACACTGCGTATGGGCTGGCAAGTCTTGGTGGAAAAGCAGGATTTATCGGAAAGATTTCCGCTGATCGGCTTGGTGAGTCTTTTGCTAGCGATCTAGCAAATGTTGGCGTGAGTTTTTTTCCTGGTGTCACTTGTGAGACCGAAGACACTGGTCGGTGTTTGATCGTTGTTACCCCAGACGGCAACCGCACGATGAACACATTTCTTGGCGCTGCTTCGTTGTTGGACGCCGCAGATATCTCGCGCGAGGCGGTGCAGAGTGCAGCCGTGGTCATGCTCGAAGGCTATTTGTTTGATCGCGATGCGGCCAAAGAAGCATTTCGTGTGGCAGCAGAATATGCGCACGCTGCTGGTCGCAAAGTTGCGCTTACACTTTCTGACTCGTTCTGCGTCGACCGCCATCGAGACGACTTTCTTTCGCTGGTCAAAAACGACATTGATATTTTGTTTGCGAATGAAGATGAAATCAAATCGCTGTATCAAGTTGACTCAATTAATGCCGCGCTACATCAGTTGCGAGATGATTGCGAGTTTGCCGCTGTCACGCGCAATGAGCATGGCTCGGTCGTGATTGACGGTGACGAAGTGGTGATTATTGATGCTGAGCCAGTTGACAGTGTTGTTGACGCCACTGGTGCCGGCGACATGTATGCGGCCGGCTTTTTATATGGTTTTGTACGCGGCAAGCCAATTGAACAATGCGGCAAGATCGGGTCAATTGTTGCATCAGAGGTAATTTCGCACATGGGATCTAGGCCACTGGTGCCGTTGATTACTGTCGTGCCGAAAAACTTGCAGTAACTCTGATCACTACTTAAGTTTCGTCGGCGGGCAAAAACTCAAGTTGTAAATCGCCGAGTTTGACGAGCGTCGACGCGATCCATCCGCCCAGGGTCGAGAAATGTTCGTCAAGCAATTTGCTCGTTCCATCTTGCAAGGTTTGTTCGGCGAGTTCATAGTCGCCCGAATACGTAATTTCAATTGCATAATCGATGTGATCAGAAGGCTGCGAGGGTCGAGTGATTTCGATGGTAATACTTTCTCGCTCTAGTTGACTTGCACTAATTTGCGGACTCTTAAGTGGTGCGATGCCATCGACAAGAGATGATTCTGGTTGGCCCGCCAGTCGTTGTACACGAAATACGATTTCCATTTCTATTTCTGGCGATTCGTGAAAAATTTCTTCGGTGTACCATGCGCGATAATTTGCCTGGCTCCAACTTGGCCAAGTCAGTGTGATGTGGGCGACAACCCTCGGTGGTCGACCCTCACCTGGCAGGCCGTAACTCGTCTCCCAGACGAGATCGCCAAGCAACATATCGGATTGAAAGTGCTCATCAAATGCCTGGCGTTCTAAAAACGCGTTCGTAAAGGCATCTCGTAGTGCGCCAATGGCATCGCTAAAGACATGGTCGAGCATGTGGCTGTAACGCTAACAATGTGCCAAACTAAATGCTCATGAGCCTGATAATCCTTGAACGC
>ERZ889217.1822-NODE-1822-length-10194-cov-29.079002_pt1 | contig 10194 bp, 8 predicted proteins | sample MGYA00521098_ERZ889217 | MGnify/ENA primary metagenome ERZ889217 (study PRJEB32303, sample SAMEA104408613) | aquatic metagenome | biome: Brackish water; feature: Pelagic; material: water | place: Baltic Sea | collected 2014-06-10T22:04:00 | depth 2,362 m ...
GGGGCCTGCGCAACGTGGAGATTCACACGGCCAATGTGGCGGAGTTGGATTTGCCTCATGGGGAATTCGACCGGGTGGTCTCGGTCGAGATGTTCGAGCACATGAAGAATTATGAGCTGCTCTTGCGCAAGGTGGCGTCATGGATGAAGCCCGGCGGGCTCCTCTTCGTGCACATTTTCACCCACCGCACGCTGGCTTACCATTTTGACGGCAAGGATCCGAGCGACTGGATCACGCGGTACTTTTTCGAGGGGGGCACAATGCCGTCGGATGATTTGCTGACCTATTTCCAGGATGACCTGAAACTGCGGGATCATTGGTGTGTGAACGGCACGCATTACGCGCGCACGTCCGAGGCCTGGCTGGCCAACATGGATAAGAACGAGGCGCAGATCACCCCGATCCTCGCTGCAACTTACGGGCCGGAGAACGTGACCAAGTGGCGGGTTTATTGGCGCGTCTTTTTCATGGCCTGCGCGGGACTTTGGGGATACCGCTACGGCGAGGAATGGATCGTCTCGCATTATCTTTTCGCCAAGTGAGAACGACACTTTGTGCCGCCGTGGTCTGGGCCGCGGTATCGAGCGCTTACGGTGCTGCGGAATGGATCGAGCAAGGCGACAGCCTCGATCGCCAGTTCAAGTCGGCCGAGGCTCTGGCTGCCTACCAAAAAGCCGCCGCTCAACGTCCGGGTGACGCGGCGCTGCAGCGCAAGATGGCCAAACAGTATGTCGAGATGGTCTTGGACGCCCCATCGCGCGCGGAGAGGCTGCGCTTGGCCACCCTCGGCTATGAGACGGCCCGGAAAGCGAAAGACTTGGCGCCACGGGATCCAGCTGCGCGGGTCACGCTGGCTATCGCGGCAGGCCGCCTGGCTTTTTACAGCGAATCGCGCCGGCGGTTGGAGCTTTCGAGGGTGGTCAGATCCGAGTCGGCCGAAGCGGTCAAACTCGACCCCCGCTATGCTCTCGGGTGGCATGTTCTCGGCCGGTGGAACTACGAGATCGCCAATCTCAACGCCTTGCTTCGCGTCATGGCCGAGGCCATCTACGGAAAAATGCCACCGGCCAGCAACGAGGAAGCCATCCGCTGCCTGCAGAAAGCGGTGGAATTGGAACCGGCCAACGCTCTTTTCCATGCGGAACTCGGACGGGCCTATCTTGCGGCCGGGCGCAAAGATGATGCGCGTCGGGAGCTGCAGAAGGCGGTCAGTTTGCCCCAGCGCAGCCGCGATGATGCGGGCGCCCAAAGCCGTGCCAAAGAATCCCTCCGCCAGTTGTAATCTTCATGAACCGCCCAAAAATCCTCATTTTCACCACCGGTTTCGGTGACGGTCACAATTCGGCGGCACGCAATGTGCGCGACGCCTTCGACGCCACGGGCACTTACGACACCGAGGTCCACGACCCCTATGTCGAGGTCAATCCTCGCGCCTCCAAGGCCCTGCAAGTGGCTTACAATTTCTCCATCCAGCGCGTACCGGTGACGTGGAAGGCTTTTTTCTGGCTTTATGACAAAACTCCGGTCTTCGACTGGACTTTGCCGACGCTGGGCAATCTCAAAGCTGCCCTCCGGGATTTGCTGACCGAAAAAAAACCGGCGGCGGTCATTACCACTTATCCGGTTTACAGCTATTTGCTCAGCGAGCTGATGAAAAGCGGCGAGGTGCCGGCCTGTCCGCAGTTCATGGTGGTGACCGACTCCATCGTGATCAACCGCGTCTGGAACCTCGCCCCGGCCGACTGGGTTCTCGTGGCCAATGAGCCGACGCGCGAGGCCATGAGGCAAGGCGGCACGCCGGCGGAGAAAATCGTCGTGCTTGGCTTTCCGGTCAGTCCGCGCTTTGAAGAGTTGGCGCGGCGGCCATTGCCGCCGGGGCCGCCTTGGAAAATCCTTTATCTTCCCTCGGCCAGCCGCCGCACGGTTTCGGCGGTGGTGCGGGGACTGACTTCGTTACCGGGCGTCGAGTTGACCGTGGTGACGGGGCGGCACAAGCATTTGCACGGATTTTTGAAGCGGCTCGATCTGCCGGTCGGCGCCTTCAGTCTTCTTGGCTGGACCGACCGGATGCCGGAGTTGTTGGCCGAAAGCCATCTTTTCATCGGCAAGGCGGGCGGGGCAATCGTGCAAGAGACGCTGGCCATTGCGCGCCCGATGATTATCAGTCACGTGGTCGCGGGGCAGGAGGAAGGCAATGTGACGCTGCTGGCTGATATCGGCGCGGGTGCGTTGGCGACGACTCCCGAAAAAATCATCGGGACGGTGCAGCGTGCACTGCTGGAAAATGGCGGTTCCGAGTGGGCGCGCTGGCGGGAAAATTTGCTCAAGGTCAGCCATCCGGCCGCCGCGCGTCAGACGGCGGAATTTGTCGTCTCGAAGTTGTAGCGGGGCGGCAGAGACATCGGGCGAAAAGACCGGTCAGAAAGTCGCGTAGGATGTGTCGCTATAGGTTCCGCGGCCGGACCACGCCATGAGCCGCTGGGCGTCGTCAAAGATGTATCTCGTTTTGCTGCCGAGTTGCACGAGAATGACCTCGCGGCCGTTGAGGCGTCCGCTCGAAACCAGGCAACGGCCGGCGGCATCGGTGTAACCTGTTTTCATTCCGTTGTAAGCGGACGAACGACCGAGCAATTTGTTGGTTGCTTCGAGGCGCGTGATTCTCCCGGTGTTGTGCCGGAAGAAGACGATGCGCTGCTGCATCATGCGGCGCAGGGTGGGATCGCGGTAGGCGAGGAAGGCGATGCGCGCGATGTCGCGGGCGGTGGAAAATTGGCTGGCCGGCAGGCCGTGGCTGTTGGCGAAGTAGGAGCTCTGCGCCCCGAGTGACCACGCGGCGCGGTTCATATTTTCGGTGAAGGCCGCTTCGGTGCCGCTGTGGTCGCGGGCCAGTGCGGCACAGGCGTCATTAGAACTTTTCACCATGATGGATTGAAGAAGATCGCGCCGCGCGTAGCGCTCGCCGGGACGGAGACCCAAGCGGGTCGGTTCGACGCGCGTGTCTTCGGGTGCGATGGTGACGAGTGCATCGAGGTTGCCGCGGCGGCTGACCAGCAGGGCGGTGAGCAGTTTCTGAGTGCTGGCCGGCACCCGGCGTGCGTCGGCGTTTTTTTGGAAAAGGACCTCGCCGCTGCGCGCATCGATCATGATAGCCGACTGGGCGGCCAGACTTGGGGCGTTGGCCGGCCAGACCGGAGCGGTGCTCGGCGCAGCGGCCACCGGTGAGGTCGCCGGGCTGGCGCGGCGGACCTCGCGGGTCGAGGTCGCGCAACCGGTGAGGAAGAGGAGAGGGACAAGCAGGATGGCCGCTTTCATGAATATTTTTCGACCATGGCGTAAGCGTTGTGGTTGTGGATGCTCTCGAAGTTCTCCGCTTCGACCTGCCACCAAGTGATGCGGGGATCGGCGTTGACTTGGGAGGCAATATTGCGCACGAGGTCTTCGACAAAAACCGGATTGGCGTAGGCGCGTTCGGTCACCGCCTTCTCGTCCGGACGCTTCAGTACGCTGTAGAGTTCGCAGCTGGCCGAGCGTTCGATGAGGGAGACCATTTCGGGCAGCGGCAACGGACGTTGGGAGCGCAAACGAAGGGTGACTTGTCCGCGTTGATTGTGCGCCCCGCTGGCGCTGATCGCTTTGGAGCAGGGGCACAAGGTGGTGACATTGGCCACTACGGTAGTGACGAGGTCGTGGCTCTCGTGGCCGGCCGTCGCGGTGAAGCGCGCGGTGTAGTCGACCAGACCGGGCGCGCCGGTCACGGGTGCCTTTTTCTCGAGAAAAAAGGGAAACTCAAACTCGAGGTGGGCCCTCTTGCTGTGCAACCGGTCGATGAGCGAGCGCAAGAGCTTTTCGATGTCCTCGGGGTGCAGTACGGGACCGTGGGCCTGGAGAACCTCGAGAAAGCGGCTCATGTGAGTGCCTTTGAATTCCTGGGGCAGTTCGACGGTGAGTTGCACCGTGGCGATGGTGCTTTGCGGGGCGCCGGGGCCCACGGCGACTTGGATGGGGAAGCGAAGGTTTTTCACCCCGACGCGGTCGATCACGATGCGCCGGTGGTCGGACTCGTTTTGGGTGTCGCGCAGGCTGGCTGCGGTGTCCTCCGGGTGCTTCATGGACGGCGAACTTACGCTGATTCAGGCCGGGGGGCAAAAGTGAATTGTCCGGTTGGCCGGGCGGGCTGTGGCGGTTACGCTGTCCGCGGCAATGAAACTCACGGTCAATGAAATCTACCAGTCGGTGCAGGGCGAAAGCACCTGGGCCGGGCTGCCTTGCGTTTTTGTCCGCCTGACCTTTTGCGACCTGCGCTGCACCTACTGTGATACCGAGTATGCCTTCTATGAGGGAAAAAAGATGCCGCTCGACGAGATTGTGGCGGCCGTGCGGCTCTTCGGGTGTCCGCTGGTCGAGGTGACCGGGGGTGAGCCGCTCCTCCAACCGGCCTGTGTGCCGCTGTTGTCCATGCTCTGCGCGGAGGGTTTTACGGTGTTGCTGGAGACCTCTGGAGCGCACGATATTTCGGCGGTCGACCCGCGGGTCCATCGGATCATGGACCTGAAAACGCCGTCGAGCGGGGAATGTGCGCGCAATTTTTACGCCAATATCGCGCAACTCACCGGCCGTGACGAAGTGAAGTTCGTGCTTGGGTCACGGGAGGATTACGAGTGGGCGCGGGGAATGATGCAGGAGCACGGCTTGGCCGGTAAGGTGCAGGCCGTCCTTTTCAGCCCGGTCTTCGGGAAAGTGGCCCCGAGCGACATTGTGGCTTGGATGTTGGAGGATCGATTGCCGGCGCGCTTCCAGTTGCAGATGCACAAATTCATTTGGGAACCCAAGGCGCGCGGTGTTTGACCGTTTGCCGCGGGGCGGCCGGCGGGGTAAAAGAAAACCGATGAAGATCACGCTGACCAAAATTTTCCACTTCGAGGCGGCTCATACCCTGCCCCACGTGCCGCCCGACCATCAGTGCGCCCGGATGCACGGCCACAGTTACCAAGTGGAAGTCTCGGCGACCGGTCCCGTCGGCGCGGAGTCGGGTTGGCTGATGGACCATGCGGAGATCAGCAAAGTGGTCAAACCGCTCATCGGGCAACTTGACCACCGTTACCTCAATGATATCCCCGGTCTGGAAAATCCGACTTTCGAACAACTGGCCGGTTGGTTGTGGAGAAAGCTCAAACCGCAATTGCCGCATCTCAGCGAGATCGCCATCCACGAGACTCCGACTTCACGGTGCATTTATCGCGGCGATTGACGCGCGTGCATCGCGGCTCAATTGCGCAGTGAGATGTCCTGGACGCGCGCGACAAGAAAGCGGCTGAGCAGGATGTAAAGGACGAGAATCGGCAGGGTGACGAGGAGCGCGCCTGCGGCGAAGAGGCCCGCTTCGCCCGCCATGCTGTCGTTGTGCAACAGGCGCAACCCGACCGGCAGGGTAAACCGCGAGGAATCTTGCATGAGAATGGCTGCCACGACGTATTCGTTCCACGCAGCGGCAAAGGAAAACAATGCGGTCACGGCCAGGCCCTGGGCCGAAATGGGCAGCACGACCCGCCGGAAAGTCTGGCCTGGCGTGCAGCCGTCCATGGCCGCCGCCTCTTCGATCGATTCCGGAATAGTGTCATAAAAATTCTTCATCTGCCAGATGCAAAAAGGCAAAACGGTCACGAGGTAGACAAGGATCAGTCCGAGGAAGGTGTTGATCAGCTTGAGCTGCACCAGAATGAGGAAGATTGGCAGCAGGAGCAGGGTGGCGGGAAAGATCTGGGTGACGAGGAGGCTGTTGAGTACGGCAAGGCGTCCGAGGAAATGGAATCGCGACAGGGCGTAGCCGGCGGTGGCGGCCAGAATAACGCCGACTACCGTGACGGCCAAAGCGACGATAAGCGAGTTGCCCAGCCAGCGGAGGAAATCCGTAGAGGCCAGCAGGCGGGAAAAGTTGCCGAGGCCGGCTGCGCTGGCCGGGCCGGAGGGATAGAGGGCTTGCACCGAGATTTCCCAGAGCGGGACCGCGGCCAGCAGAACAGTGAGGATGAGAAAGGTGTAGGAGGCCAATTTACGGAGCACCGAGGCTTGGCGGGTCTGGCCGGGTGACAGAGGGGTGGTGGCAGGACGTTCGGCTTTCACGGTGGGTGACACACAATCGAGGAGAGGACATGATGCCGTGCGGTGCAAGGACAGATGCTCACGGTGGGGGCGGTTCCTTGACACGGCTGGGACACGCGTTTCAGATATGTTGTTTTTATGTTTCGCGTTTTGTCTGCTCTGATTCTTCTTGCCGGTCCGGCTTTCGCCGAGGGTGGTCGCTACGATGCGTCCGGCGCTGACGAGGTGCGTTACCGCATCACCAAGACGGCGAGCGGCTGGGATATTCTTGTCCTCGGGGCGGGGGTGGACCGTCCCGACCAGGCGCTTTTTGTCGCTTTGGGAACAAAGCCCGTTTCGGGGTCCCCGCTGTTGCCCGGAGCCAAGGAGAAAACCGGGTCAGCGGTTTGGCTGCCCTTTTCCGCGGACCTCCTTTTGGTCGCCAACCGTCGTGGTGATCGACAAGAAAACTTCGTGCAGCGTTGGAAGGAGACCCAGTGGGGTCCGCTCGAGGCAGCTGGGGACGCCTTCACCGTGTCGTCCGAACCGGCGCAAGTGCTGCTCCGCGTACCTGAAAAATTGACCGGGCGAGTGCCGGTCATGGACGTCGCGATTTATCTCAAAGACCTCGCGGTGGATGAAGGTTGGGGGCGGCTCTACGGGGCGATCGATGCGACGGGGCCATCGGGGACCGGTCTGCAGACGATTCGTCACTACCTTGTGGCCGAGACGGGCAAAGAGGGTACGAGTTTCCGCCGCACCGGGCGCACCGCACCGGGCGATCCCAAGATGCGCATTTACCAACTTTTGCCGCGACTTTTTGGCAACACGAACGAGACGCGCAAGCCGAGTGGCACGGTGGAGGAGAACGGCACGGGCAAGTTCAGCGACCTCGACGAGGTGGCGCTGGCGGAGCTCAAGACAATGGGTTTCACCCACATTTGGGTGACCGGCGTCCTCCAGCAAGCCACCGCGACGGACTACGGGAATATCGGCGAACCGGCCGACGATCCCGATTTGCTCAAGGGCGTGGCCGGCAGCCCGTATGCCATCCGCGACTACTTCGATGTTTCGCCCGATTACGCTGACCAACCGGAGCGGCGGCTCGAGGAGTTCAAGGCGCTCATCGCACGGGCTCATGCCAAAGGATTCAAAATCCTCATTGACTTCGTCCCGAATCACGTGGCCCGGAGCTATGCCTCGACGGTCCGGCCCGAACATTCCTTCGGAGCCACGGACGACCGCTCGAAGTTTTTCGATCCGAAAAATAATTTCTACTACCTCGTGGATGGAGCGGATGTGGAAGGAGAGGGGCCGCCGTTGCGTTTGCCGACGGTGGACGGCGACGGCCGTGCCACCAGTCCTACCGTGCAGGCCGTGGGCGGGGGCGATGGTCTGTTCGACGGGGAAAAAGAATTCGGCCGCGTCACCGGCAACAACGTGGCCACTTGGAGCCCCTCGCAGAGCACCTGGTATGAGACGGTCAAACTCAACTACGGCTATGACTTCACCGATCCGGAAAAGTCGACGCGACGTTATCCGCACGGGGCGAAGCCGGATCTGGCGGTGCCGGATACTTGGGAAAAAATGGACGAGATCATCGCCTACTGGCAGGAGTTGGGGGTCGATGGTTTTCGCGCGGACATGGCGCACATGGTGCCACCTGAGTTTTGGCGCTGGCTCATCAGGCGCTCGCACGTGCGGCAGCCGGGTGTCTATTGGATGGCCGAGGCTTACGACACGGACCCGGCCCGCGTGCCCGGCGGCGATCCCCAGGTCATCGCGGTCACGGAAGGTGCGGTCATGCCCGAGTTGCTCGCCGCAGGGTTTGATTCGGTTTACGACGATATCAGCTATGATGCCTTGAAGAATATTTACGATGGCGAGGGCACGGCCAACGACTTGGATGCCGGCCGGCCGGGTGAGTTCTTCTTCGATAACGCGCTTCGCTACGCGGAAAACCACGATGAGGTGCGTCTGGCTGCGGCGTCGCAATGGGGCGGGGCCGGCATGAACGTGGGGCGTCCGGTTTCCGCCCTGCTTTTCGGTCTCTCCCGTGGTCCGGTCATGCTCTACCACGGCCAGGAGGTTGGCGAACCGGGAGGGGGGGGTGAGGGTTTCGGCCGTGATGACGCTCGCACCAGCATTTACGACTACTGGTCGATGCCGGAGTTCGTGAAATGGGTCCATGGCGGGAAATTTGATGGAGGAGGCTTGTCCACCGAACAGAAATCCTTGCGCGATTTTTACCGGCGGCTTCTTTCCGCCATCGACCAACCGGCCTTCCGTGACGGCGATTTTTATCCCTTGAATCCGGACAACCTCGACAATCCGTCCTACGGTCGTCCCGAAGGCGGTGTGAGCGGGCACTGGCTCTACAGCTACCTCCGCTACGACCAAGCGAGCGGACAGCGCATGTTGGTGGTGGTCAACCTCCATCCGCGCGACACCTTGCGCGAGGTTCGCATCAAGTTTCCGCGCCGAGCCATGCGTTTTCTCGGGTGGGACACGATTGCGGGCTCTTTGACGGTGCCGGTGTCGGTTCGGGACCGCCTCGGGGACATCCCGGGTGATATTGCCGAGATGACGACCACGCCGGCCCAGATGGAAGAACCGGGGTTGCTGATTAAAGAGCTTCAACCCATGGCTGCGGCATATTACGAATTGCAGTCCGGCGCCGGCCAGACCCCCTGAGCACCGAAACGAATGCTTCAAGCCAGTCCCTAAGAATGAAAGCTTCCCCCCGTCTTTGTGCCCTCGCGTTCCTCATGGTTGTCACGTGCGCGGCCTCCGCGCAGGAGAACTCATCGGGGCAACTGCGGAGTTTTCTCGGCTGGATGCCGATGCAGCCGGTTACGGCGGGCGGGCAACTCCTTCTCGACATGCACCGGTTTTACTTCGCTGCTCCGGGGTTGGGGGAGGATCTGGTTCTGCCCGACACTGATCCGGCCCGTTGCAATGTGCGCTTTGACAAGGGTTCCTTCACGCTGAGGGTGCAAATCGGCAAAAATGCGTCCGGGTTGGTGGAAATCCCGCTCCGGATTATCGCGCGTGGCCGCACCGAAACCGGCGACCTCGGCCGCAAGGACACTTCGAAATCGACCGGGGACGGCGATGTTGCCGGCCAGTCCGTGCTTGAGGGCGTGCTTTTGATCGGGGTGCAATCGGCCGACGGCTACACCTTCACCTACCGCCCGAACCGGCGGGGGGCCCAGAAAATCAACGTGGCGGGTCAATTCAACGGCTGGAATTCCGAGTCGCACCCGTTGCAACTGACCGGCGAGGGAGTGCACGAACTCTTTGTGCGTCTGCCTCCCGGCTCGCATCCTTACAAGTTGGTCGTCGATGGCCAGTGGATGCTCGATCCGGCCAACCCGGAAAAACTCGACGACGGCACGGGCAACGAGAATTCCGTGGCGAGGATCGGCATGATCGACCGCGGACGGCCTCCGGTGGTCTACGCCGGTGAAACCGGTGAAGGCAAGACGGTCTTCCGCATTGTCACCGGTGGGTCGGATATCACCCAAGTATCCGCCGTGGTGCAGATGCCCGACGGAACCAGCCGGGTGGCGGAGCAGGAATTGTCGGGTGACACGGTGACGGTACCGACGGGTGACTGGCCGGCGGGGGCGTGGGTGCGCGTGGTGGTGGCCGATGCCAACGGTAACGTGAGCAATGCGGCACGTGCCCCGGTCAAGGTGTCCCAAAACTTCCAATGGCAGGACGGCATCATTTATTATGCCTTTACCGATCGCTTCGCCAATGGGGACAAGAGCAACGACCGGCCGGTCGATGACGATCGCGTCTTGCCCCCAGCCAACTACCAAGGTGGAGATTTTCAAGGCATCCGCAAAAAGATCGACGATGGCTACTTTGAAAAACTAGGGGTCAATGTTCTCTGGCTGGCCCCGCTCAACCGCAATCCCGACGGCGCTTGGCAGGAATACCTCGAACCCTACCGTTTCTACACGGGTTACCACGGCTACTGGCCGGTCTCGCACAATGAAGTCGAGCCGCGCTTCGGCGGTGAAGCCGCCCTGGACGAAATGATTTCCGCGGCCCACGGCAACGACATGTTCGTGATTGCCGACCTCGTGCTGAAGCACGTCCACAGCG
>ERZ889217.1824-NODE-1824-length-10182-cov-9.714229_pt1 | contig 10182 bp, 8 predicted proteins | sample MGYA00521098_ERZ889217 | MGnify/ENA primary metagenome ERZ889217 (study PRJEB32303, sample SAMEA104408613) | aquatic metagenome | biome: Brackish water; feature: Pelagic; material: water | place: Baltic Sea | collected 2014-06-10T22:04:00 | depth 2,362 m ...
GGCTTTCAAGGCCTTAGCCCTGAAGGGCGCATTACCACCTTAGGGCGTGGCGGCTCAGATACTACCGCCGTGGCATTTTCCGCCGCTTTTCAAGCCGAGCGGTGCGATATTTATACCGATGTTGACGGTATTTATACCACCGATCCGCGTATTTCCAAAAAGGCTCGTAAACTTGATCGGATCGCTTTTGAAGAGATGCTTGAGCTAGCGTCGCTGGGGGCAAAAGTCTTGCAAACCCGTTCGGTCGAATTGGCCATGCGCTTTAAGGTGCGTTTGCGAGTGTTGTCGTCTTTTGAAGATACAGATGAAAATTCAGGCACTCTGGTGTGCGATGAGGAAGAAATTATGGAATCAAAAGTCGTATCGGGAGTTGCCTATAGCCGCGACGAAGCAAAATTGACCCTTGTCACAGTAGAAGACCGTCCCGGTATCGCGGCGGCGATTTTTGGTCCTTTGGCCCAAGCTGGCATCAATGTGGACATGATCGTACAAAATATCTCTGAGCTGCAAGAAGCTGACAAAACCCGCGCTGTCACAGATATGACCTTTTCTTGCCCCACAAGCCAGGTGGCCCGCGCGCGCAAAGCGTTAGAGGAGGCCGCAGCCCAAGGCCATATTAAATATGACACATTGGTCGAAGATAATGACGTAGCCAAAGTGTCAGTTGTGGGTATAGGCATGCGTTCACACACGGGGGTTGCAGCTAAGATGTTCTCAGCCTTGTCCGCCGAAAATGTAAATATCAAAGTAATCTCAACATCAGAGATAAAAATTTCCGTCTTGATTGATCGGAAATATATGGAACTTGCAGTCCAAGCCCTACATGACGCATTTGAATTGGACAAGGTCAGCTAAAGCCTGAAGAATTGGGGATATGATGCCTGAGCGCAGTGAAAGTGACAGTCGCAAACTTCTGCGTCGGCTAAGAGATTCACTTGCAATTTCAGGCGAAGGGCAAGATCGGCTTGACCGCATCACCCACCTGATCGCCGACTCCATGGGAACTGAAGTGTGCTCGATCTATCTTTTTCGTGACCGCGAAACGTTGGAACTTTGTTCGACCCATGGGTTGAATAAGGAATCAGTGCACCAAACCAGAATGCGTTTGGGCGAAGGTTTGGTGGGACGCGTGGCGCGCACGGCGCGGGCTGTGAACACGGGCAATGCCCCTGCCGAAAAAGGCTTTCGCTTCATGCCTGAAACGGGCGAGGAAATCTACTCCAGCTTTTTGGGCGTCCCTATCCAAAGGGTGGGTGAGCGTTTGGGCGTTTTGGTTGTGCAATCAAAATCAACGCGTCAATATTCCGAAGATGAGGTCTACGCCCTAGAGGTGGTGGCCATGGTGCTGGCAGAAATGACCGAACTTGGAGCCTTTTTGGGCGAAGGTGACGCATTGTCGGCGCTTCATAAACAGCCCATTTTGTTTCGCGGTGCCATCGGGCAAGAGGGCTCATGCGAGGGTAATGTTTGGCTGCATGAACCGCGCGTGGTTGTAACCAATCCCGTGGCCGATGATCCGCTTACAGAAATTGACCGTATCAGAGCCGCGGTAGGGGAATTGCGGGTCTCTGTTGATGATTTACTGACCTCGGAAGGGCTTGATAAAGAACAAAAACAGGTGCTAGAGGCCTACCGCATGTTTGCCCATTCACGTGGCTGGCTGAAGCGGATGGAAGAAAATATTCAGCGTGGCCTTTCAGCCGAAGCCGCCGTTGAGAAAGAGCAATCCACCGCCCGCGCGCGTATGCAGCAGGTGCCCGACGCCTATTTGCGCGAAAGATTGAATGACCTAGACGATCTTTCAAACCGTTTATTGCGTATTCTGACCGGTCAAGGCCGCGACACAGGCGCTGACATGCCCGAAAACCCCGTTTTGGTCGCGCGCAACATCGGCCCGGGTGAGCTTTTAGAATACGGCCGCAAATTGCGCGGTGTGGTGTTAGAAGAAGGCTCGGTCGGCAGTCATGCGGCGATAGTGGCGAGGGCTTTGGCCATTCCTTTGGTGATCCATGCGCACTCTATCAGCTCTGAGGCACTAAACGGTGATCACATTTTGGTTGACGGCGATCAGGGTATAGCACATTTACGCCCCGATGAAGCCGTGGCCTCAGCCTTTCGTGATAAAATGGCCATGGCCGCACAGGCGCAAGAGCGCTACCACTCATTACGCGGCCTGCCCGCACAGTCTCAGTGCGGTGCCACAACTCGATTGATGATGAATGCGGGCCTGATGGCGGATCTTCCCTCCTTGGAGGGATCAGGGGCTGAAGGGGTTGGCTTGTTTCGCACCGAATTACAATTTTTAGTGCGTAACCATATGCCGAAACGCTCAGAGTTGGCGAAACTTTACGCCCGCGTGATTGATGCCTCGAACGATTTACCAGTAGCCTTTCGCACGCTTGATATCGGGTCAGATAAGGTCTTGCCCTATATGAAACCCCAAGATGAGCCAAACCCCGCGATGGGGTGGCGCGCTATTAGGGTTGGGCTTGATAAGCCAGGGGTCTTGCGCATGCAGCTGCAAGCACTTTTGCGGGCGGCCAATGGGCGTCCTTTAAATATTATGTTTCCCTTTATAAGCGAGTTTCGCGAATTTCAGATGGCGCGCTCATATCTTTTGCGCGAAGTGCACCGCGAAGCCTCTCTTGGGCATAAAGTCTCGACTGATTTGAAAGTGGGCGCGATGTTAGAGACACCAAGCCTGGCCTATGCGCCCGATGCGTTTTTTGAACTGGCTGATTTTATTTCCATTGGTGGCAATGATCTAAAGCAGTTTTTCTTTGCGGCAGACCGCGAAAATGAATTGGTGCGAAAACGCTATGACACGCTTGATCTAAGTTTTATACGATTTTTGAAAAATATTGTAGCGCGTTGTGCCAAAATCAATACCCCGCTTTCTTTTTGCGGCGAGGATGCGGGTCGCCCGACAGAGGCACTGTGTCTTGCTGCGCTGGGGATCAACACATTGTCGATGCGCCCCGCCTCAATCGGTCCTATAAAACATTTGCTGCGGCGCGCCAATTTGGAAGATGTGCGAGATATCATCGCATCGGTCGAGGCCTCGCAAGGTGATACACTGCGCCCGGCTTTAAACGACTATATTGCAAGCCTTCCTAAGGTTTAAGTGCGGGTTTGACTAAGCCTGCCACCCGCTCCCACGCTTTTGGAACTAATTCATGACCCAAAATTCGATCAGGATTGGTGGGGGCGGGCATTTGCACCGCAGCAAGCTTTTTAAAGCCAAAGCGGCAATAATAGGGCGCATCGCCCACCAAAAGCACTCGTTTCCACCCCAAAAGCTTAGCATTTGTCAGTGCGAGCAAAATCAAATAACCACCTAAACCTTCCCCTTGGCGGGTTGGGTGCACTGCAACGGGACCCAACAACAAACAAGGTGCCTCCCCTACCAGCACCGGCCAAAAGCGGATGGCCGCGGCCAGGGTCGCCCCGGCCCCTTTATCGCGCATTACGAAACAAAGCTGTGCTACAGGATCCACACAATCCCGCAACCGGTATGAGGATAAGGCGGTGCGCCCCGGCGCGAAACACAGGTCAAGAAGGGCTTCCACCTCCCACCAATCGTCAGTTGTTTCTTGTTTTACATCGTACACTGGCAAAGCCCTTGGGTTAAGACCTTTCTAAATGCCGCGTAACATGGCATGAGGTCAGGATCAAACCAACAATGAGGCATTGATGTTTTATTCGACAAAATCCGAGCCCAAGCATGGCCTGCCCCACAATCCCTTCAAAGCCATCGTTGCACCCCGACCTATCGGTTGGATTTCAACTCGCGCCAGCACGGGCGACAATCTGGCCCCCTATTCGTTTTTCAACGCTGTTTCTGACGCGCCACCACAGGTAATGTTTGCGTCCGGCGGAATGAAAGATTCAGCAACGGCGGCAAAAAAAAGTGGGGTCTTTTGCGTAAATTTCGTCACCCAATCCCTGCTGAGCGCCATGAATGCCAGTTCTGCTGACGTAGGGCAGGCGGTGGATGAATTCACCCTTGCAGGGCTTGAAAAAGCCGAATGTGAAACGATCAATTGTCCGCGCGTAGCTTTAGCGCCCGCAGCAATGGAATGTGAAGTACTGGATGTGATCACCCTAAAGGGTGGCCAAAACTTTATGGTCTTGGGCGAGGTAACAGGCATTCATATTGCCCCTTGGGCCCTGACCGATGGGCGGTATGATGTTGTAAAAATAGGCATGATCGCGCGACTTGGATATAAAGATTATAGCATGGTGAACGAAATCTTTGAACTTGAGCGCCCAAGGTGATCTGATGTGTAAAACGAAGAGCGTTAAATCCTATATCCGGACAATCCCCGACTTCCCCCACGCAGGCATTATGTTTCGCGATGTCACCACGCTTTTTTCCGATCCCAAAGGCTTTCGCATGGCGATCGATCAATTGCTAGCTCCCTTTGTGGGCATGCGCATTGATCAGGTTGTCGGTCTAGAAGCGCGCGGATTTATTTTAGGTGGTGCAGTTGCGCATCAATTGTCTTGCGGCTTTGTGCCCATTCGCAAGAAAGGAAAATTACCTGGCAAGACGATTGAGAAAGCCTATGCGCTGGAATATGGTACTGCCACCGTCGAAATCCACGACGACGCGCTCAAAGCGGGCGATAAGATCTTGGTGATTGACGATCTTTTGGCCACTGGCGGCACAGCGCAAGCGGGCATTCACCTGATCGAGTCTTTGGGTGCCGAAGTTGTCGGTTGCGGGTTTGTGATTGACCTGCCCGAACTTGGCGGGCGCAAACTGCTTGAGGGAATGGGCATGAAACTTCATTGCCTTTGCGCCTTTGACGGAAAATAAACCAAACTTTGTAATCCGCAGTTAATAGAAAACAGTTTATCTAAAATATTGTTGAAACTCTTTGAACAACTACTTGCGTCCTTTTTATTTCAACTAGCCCTTCTTTCAAAAGCGAGGCTGACTTTTATGACCGAAGGGGCAAGGGTGCTAAAATCACGCCCGGGTTCAAAATGCCATTCGGGTCAAGTGCGTTTTTAATGGCACGCATGACCGCCATTTTTGTCGGATCACTATAGCGGGCCAGATCATCGACTTTCAAACGTCCAACCCCATGCTCTGCACTGACAGATCCACCCATACTGGCTACTATGTCATGAACTAACCCTTTGATTTGGAATCGTAAACCCTCATATTCCGCGCGGGTTCGCCCTTTGGCGGGAAAAACATTATAATGTAAGTTTCCATCGCCCAAATGGCCAAAACAATTGACCCTAAGGTCCCCCAAAGCCGCCACAGCAGGCCCCGCCTGCGCTATAAAATCGGCCAGCGCTCCCAAGGGCAAGGAAATGTCATGACTAGAGACAGACCCGACTTTGCGATTGGCAAGCGGCAGGCTTTCACGCAAGTGCCAAAATTGGCCGCGCTGGGTTGATGAGCTAGCGATCACTCCATCAGTGACCAGACCTTGGCCCTCGGCGCTTTGGTAAAGGGTTGCCAGCGCCGCCTCGGGGTCTAGGCCTTGAACCAGGTCCAGATCGATGAACACTGTCCATGCGGGGGGCTTGGCAAAAGGTTGGCGCAGGTCTGGCATTGTTTCGCTTAGAAAGGCAAAACTCATCTGTGAGATAATCTCAAAGGCGGACACCATTCCACCCAGCCGCTCACTGGCCAGCGTATAAAGCGCCAAGGCCGCCTCAACTGAGGGCACGGCAAACATTGCTGCCCCAACTCCCCCCGCAGCTGGGTAAAGCCGCAACGCGGCCGCGGTGATAATGCCTAGCGTGCCCTCAGACCCAATAAGAAGGTTTTTCACATCATAGCCACTATTGTCTTTGCGCAACCGCTTGAGCCCGTGATAAATGCTGCCATCGGCCAGCACCGCCTCAACCCCCAAACAAAGGTCGCGCGCATTACCATAGCGCAGCACCCCCGTCCCACCCGCATTGGCAGCCAAATTCCCCCCAATTTGGCAGGAACCTTGCGAGGCCAAGGTCAAAGGAAATTGCCGTCCCAAATTTTGGGCCGCATTTTGTACATTGGCCAAGATCATACCTGCTTCAACCACAAGCACATTTTCTTGCCCGTAGGCAGCGCGCTCGGCCGCCATCTTTTCAAGCGACAGCATCAAAGGCAAAGGGCCGGACTGCAAGCCCTGCCCCATTACAAGCCCCGTACCCCCACCAATGGGCACAAGCCCAACCAAGGCGTTGTTGCAGGCCTTCAATATCACCGACACTTCTTGCACGGTGTGTGGGCAGGCAATGGCTGCGGCAATTGCTGCCCCACGCCCGCGAGGCTCGGCCAGCTCATGTGGTTTTGGCGCGCGCAGGCGCCCTTGGGGTAGCGCCCCTTCAAGGGCACTTAAAAAGCAGTCATCCGCTGGGTTTAATGGCATGACGTTGTCCTATTTTGAAAGGCCGGCATCCGTCTTTCCGCGCCTATCCGAGCGTAAATTGGCATAAAGCACATGGTTGCGCCAGCGTCCTGCTATTTGCAGATAGCTTTGGGCGACCCCTTCATACTTAAAGCCACATTTTTCCAACAAACCACGCGAGGGGTGGTTTTCAGGCAAGCATGCCGCCTCGATCCGACTTAAGTCCATAAGGAAAAAAGCGTGATTGACCATGGCATCGATCGCTTCGCGCATATAGCCCATGCGCGCATAGGGCGCACCGATCCAATAGCCAAGTGCCCCCGATTGCGACGGCCCGCGACGAATATTATCAAGCGTAATGCCTCCCAATAAAGCCCGATCCGAGCGACGCTCAAGAAATAACGGCAGTGCTGTCCCTTGAGAGAAGGCGCGCGCGGCCCATGTCACCCTATTGGAAAAAGACTTGCGCGACAAATGTGTGGGTGACCACAAAGGTTCCCACGGCACCAAAAAGGCTTCGCTGTCTTGGCGCAGTTCAGCCCAGGCGCTAATATCGCTTGCCACTGGTAGGCGCAGTGACATCCGCTCGGTCTCCACCCTTAGTTTGGCGCGCAGCCCCAGCATTAAGCGGCCAAGGCCTTGCGCAGGCTCGCCAGATCGGGGGCTTTGCTGATCGGGCCATAAAGCACCATGGCACTGCGGGCCATGTTCATGTTTGCAGCAAATTCACGGACATCTTGGCATGTAACCGCGTCAATTTTTGCGATTGCCTCGTCCAAACTGGGCACGCGGTCATAAATAGCCAAAAGCCGCGCCAACCGTTCGGCACGCGATGAGGGGCTTTCAAGACCCATCAAAAGCCCCGCCTTAAGCTGCACACGCGCGCGTTCAACTTCAGCGGAGCTCATATCTTGGGGAGCACGTTTTAGCTCTTCAACCGTCAATTGCGCCAATGATTCTATCTCTTCAGACGAGGTGCCCGCATAGATAGTGATTTGCCCCGTATCTTCATAAGCGCCGCTTTGAGCAAAGATCGTGTAGCAAAGCCCATTTTCTTCGCGTACTTTTTGAAACAGGCGCGACGACATACCACCGCCAAGTGCCATGCCATAGATCTGGGCAGCGTAAACATCGGGAGCACGATAGCTTGGCGCCTCAAAAGACAGGGTGAAATGCGCCTGCTCCAGTTTTTTGACTTTTCGCTTTTCTCCGCCCAGAAAATCAGCCCCCAGCATTTGAAACGGTTCATGCCGTGGCAGATGGCCGAAAAGTTCGATCGCTTTGGTCAGAATTTCGTCGTGATCGACGCCACCTGCGGCGGATAAGATCATTTGATTAGGTCCGTAATGTTGGGCAACAAAATTAATCAGATCTTGTTGAGAAAAGGCCCCGACGCGCTTGGCTGGGCCTAAGATGGTGCGGCCAAACGGTTGATCTGGGTATGAGACCTCTTGCAACCAATCAAAGATAATATCGTCTGGCGTGTCCAACGTTTGACCGATCTCTTGCAAAATCACGTTGCGCTCGGTTTCTATTTCGCGCGGATCAAAGACAGGGTTCAGCACGATGTCAGAGATCACATCCAGCGCCAGCCCCACATCCGCCGACAAAACTCGCGCATAATAGGCCGTCATATCCTTTGACGTATAAGCGTTGATATAGCCGCCCACATCTTCGATCGCTTCAGCGATTTGCAGAGGACTGCGGGTTTTTGTGCCCTTGAAGGCCATATGTTCCAAGAAATGCGCGATGCCATTTTGCTCGGGGCGTTCATGTCGCCCGCCCGCCTGCACCCAAATTCCAATCGAGGCCGACATAAGCCCTGGCATATGTTCGGTTACAATACGAAAGCCATTGGGCAACGTGTCAAAGCGCAGGGTCAAGAGGTTATCCTTTCGCGCACCAGCTGTTGAAGTGCGGCTAAATCATTGGGGGCGCAGGTGATACGTTCTGCGCGCTCAAACAAGCCCGCCATGCGCGGAGGCAGCGCAGGGCGCTGTCCTATAGCTTTTTGAACTGCATCGGGGAATTTTGCTGGGTGCGCAGTGGCCAAAGTGATCATTGGAGTTGCTCCCAAATACCCGGCTGCCACATGCACGCCCACGGCGGAATGGGGGCAAAGCACTTCACCGGTGCTGGCATAGCTATGGGCGATGCTGGCCAGAGTTTCGGCTTCGGAACAATCGCCCGACGCGAAAGCTTCGCGCAAAAATGCCAAAGAGCCTTGCTCAAGGCTAAAGCCGCCCGCTTTTAAATCGGCCATCAGGGCTACCACGGCCGCGCCATCTTGGCCGTAAGCGTCATAAAGCACGCGTTCGAAATTGGACGACACCTGAATATCCATCGAAGGGCTGATCGAGGGGCGCACGCCGTCTGTTTTATAAGCGCCCGTTGCGATAGCGCGGTGTAAGATGTTGTTTTGATTGGTGGCGATCACCAGTTTTTCAATCGGCAGCCCCATTTTTCGCGCGATGTAGCCCGCAAAAATATCGCCAAAATTGCCCGTGGGCACAGTAAAGCTAACCGCACGGTCCGGCGCACCCAAGGATAGCGCGGATGAGAAATAATAAACCACCTGCGCCAAAACCCGCGCCCAGTTGATGGAATTCACCCCGGCAAGGCGCACACCGTCGCGAAAATCAAAGTCGTTGAACATGTCTTTGACGCAGGCTTGGCAATCGTCAAAATCGCCCTCGACCGCAATGGCGTGCACGTTTGATTCAATGGGCGTGGTCATTTGGCGGCGCTGCACATCAGACACGCGGCCTTTGGGGAAAAGGATAAACAAATCCACATTGGCCAGCCCACGAAAGGCTTCAATCGCGGCCGAGCCCGTGTCACCCGAAGTAGCCCCCACGATGGTGATGCGGTCCCCCGATTTCGCCAAGGCGGCCTGCATCATTTGGCCAATAAGCTGCATCGCGAAATCTTTAAATGCCAGCGTTGGCCCGTGGAAAAGTTCAAGCAGAAAATGGTTGGGCGCCAGCTGCACCAAAGGCGCGCGTGCGGCATGGCCAAAACCTGCATAGGCTTTAGCGATCAAATCACGAAACTCCGCGTCTGAAAACGTATCGCCCATAAAGGGCTGCATGATCGCAAAGGCTATGTCTTCATAGCTTTGGCCACGCAGAGCTTTGATGGCCGCATGGCTTAGGGTTGGCACGGTGAGGGGCAGGTAAAGGCCACCGTCACGGGCCAGACCCGTCATCATCGCGTCATGAAAGTTTAAGATCGGCGCTGTGCCGCGGGTCGAGTGATACTGCATGAGGAGCCCCTATTTTGACGCTTTGATACGGCAAACCAGCGCGACTGTCATCATCAAGCAGACCAACGCCAAAGAAAACCATGTCAGCGCATAATTTAGATGGTCATTCGCTATGGTTGAGGTGTCAACAGGCAAAGCGGCGATACCGTCACCGGTTTGGGTTCGCGCAACGATAAAAACTGGCTCTGTGTCCAATGCTTTAGCCATCGCGGCCGCATCGCGCACGAACCAAAGGTTGCGGCTTTCATCGGGTTTGGGGGTAAAACTGTCTGTTTCGGCGGGCCAATGGACATTGCCGATCAGCGTGATCTCTCGCACAGATTTTGGATTAAGGTGATCAGCCTCGGGGATAAACCCGCGGTCAATCAAGATGCGCCGCCCATCATCGGTGCGCAAAACAGAAATGGCGCGGTAGCCTTGACCAAAGTCCTTTTGGCTCGTCAGAACCTCAAGCCCCTGCCCCGTAAAACGGCCTTTAATAAAGACCGGCAAAAACCGATCACGTACAGGGTCGATTACTTGGGGCAATGGCACGGGGTCGGCAGTCATAAGGCTGGTCAT
>ERZ889217.1825-NODE-1825-length-10181-cov-12.965337_pt1 | contig 10181 bp, 8 predicted proteins | sample MGYA00521098_ERZ889217 | MGnify/ENA primary metagenome ERZ889217 (study PRJEB32303, sample SAMEA104408613) | aquatic metagenome | biome: Brackish water; feature: Pelagic; material: water | place: Baltic Sea | collected 2014-06-10T22:04:00 | depth 2,362 m ...
CAACTTGAGAATCGTGAAAATAGAAATACGCTGAGACATGCACCAGATACACAACCTAAACTCACGAGTTTAATTTGCGAGACTAAAACTTGCTCATCAATTTCAGTAGCAAACTTGTTCGCCACAAAACTAATCAACCCACCGACAACAGTACCGACGAAAATCGTCAGCAGATAAATCACAATCCGAGTTTTATTCCTGCACTAACTCAATGAGAGTGCCAAAACTGCCCTTTGGGTGCACAAACGCCACAGTTGTGCCACGCGAACCCTTACGCGGCGCTTTGTCGATCGGCGTGGCCCCAGCGTCAATCATTGACTGCAATGCTTGAGCACAATTTGCAACGCGATAACCAACGTGATGCAATCCTTCGCCGCGCTTTGCCAGCGACTTTGCGACTGGCGAATCAGGTCGAGTTGGCGTGAGTAATTGAATATAACTCTGCGCAACTTTTAGCAACACTTCTTCTACTCCATCTTGTTCAACAATTTCACGATGAGCAACAGTCGCGCCGAACGCGCGCTTGTAGTAGTCAATTGCTGCTTCTAAATCATTTACAGCGATCGCCACGTGGTCAATTTCGGTTAACAACATTTCTGAAGAATCACCCATCACAAATTATTTCGCACGCCTGAAAATTGTAAGTTTGTCTTCGCCGATTTTCTCACGCAGGGCACGATCAGTGACGCCTAGGCCTTCTTCAGGCGAAAGACATAGAACCCCGAGTTTGCCCTCGTGTAAATTATGGTGCACTTGATAAGCCGCTGTGCCGGTTTCTTCAAGCGTCAACACCTGTGACATAACCGGGTGAATCATTCCCTTACTGATTAACCGATTTGCTTCCCATGCTTCGCGATAATTGGCAAAGTGCGAACCCACGAGTCGTTTGAGCCGCATCCAAAAATGGCGATTATCAAACTCCAACATGAAGCCACTCGTGGCAGCGCAAGTGACAACTGTGCCACCACGTTTAACAACATACATTGATGCACCAAAAGTTGACCGACCCGGATGCTCGAAAACAATATCTGGATCTTCGCCGACTAGTGCGCGAATATCTTTTCCTAATCGACGCCACTCGCTTTCGTTGTGAGTATTGTCGTCATTCCAGAATTTATAGTTTGCAGTTTTGCGATCAATAATTGCGTTGCACCCAAGTTCGCGAAGAATTTTCGCTTTTTCTGGCGAACTCACAACACCAACTGGGATACCTCCGCCGTTGAGCACATACTGCACGGCATACGCACCAATGCCTCCAGTCGCACCCCAAATTAAAACAACATCGCCTTGCTTCATTGCTGCACCATTTTTAGAAACCAGCATGCGATAACTCGTGCTGGCGCACAGAGCATTGACCGCAGATTCTTCCCACGACAAATGTTTAGGTTTTGGCATCAGTTGATTGGCTTTAAGAACAGCAAGTTCGGCGAGTCCGCCAAAGTTTGTTTCGTATCCCCAGATGCGTTGATTAGTTGCCATCATCGAATCGTCGTGCGCCGATGGATCTTGGTCGTCTAGGTGATTGCAATGCGCTGTGACTTTGTCGCCGGGCTTCCAATTACGCACAGCAGTGCCAATACGAAGCACCACACCTGCGGCATCGCTGCCAAGAACGTGATAATCCAAATCATGCCGTTTAGCCCAATCACTTTCTCGTGCGAGTCGAGCAAGTGATCCGAATGTGCTGACCGGTTCGAAGATGCTGCTCCACACTGTGTTGAAATTAATACTGCTAGCCATGACTGCGACCAAACATTCGTCAGGCGCAAGTTCGGGTGTCGGCACTTGACCAACGTGAATAGATTTTCTTGGGTCTTTATCTTTTGATGCGACGCCAGCGAACATCGCCTCTTCTGATTTCAAAATATGTGCCGCACGATATGTCGCAGGAATTTTTAGTTTGGCGAAAGTCTCGGCATCGGCATCGGCCATGATCGCTTTGAGGATTTCTTGCATGCTTTGAGATTACTAAGTCAGGTAGGTAATTGAATAAACCAAGTGCCAATTCATTTGGAATAAACGGTGCCCTGGGCTCTATTCTTAACTAACACTAAAAGGGAGTAGCCATGCCTGGTTCATACATAATCGCAGGAGCAAGAACGCCAATCGGAAAGATGAGCGGCGCACTGGCTTCGTTTAGCGCTGCAGATCTCGGAGGTTTCGCAATTGCCGAGGCTTTGCGTCGCGCAGGTGTCAACCCGAGCGAAGTCGACCATGTAATCATGGGGCAAGTTTTATCTGCGGGCCAAGGTCAAGTTCCTTCACGACAAGCAGCCGTTAAAGCTGGTATTCCGATGAATGTGCCGAGCATCAATATCAACAAAGTCTGTTTATCCGGTCTCAACTCAATTTATCTCGCTGACCAAATGATTACGAATGGCGACGCCGACATAGTGATCGCGGGTGGCATGGAGAGTATGACTAATGCTCCGTATCTTGCAATGGGTGCACGCAGTGGATTTCGATTTGGTGATGTGCAACTGCTTGACGCAATTCAACGCGACGGTTTGTGGTGTGCATTTGATGCGTGTCTGATGGGACTCGGCACAGAACGCTATGCAGCCGGAGACATAAGTCGTGACGCGCAAGATGAACTCGCAATGAAGAGCAATTTGCGTGCCGCCGCTGCAATTGCTGCTGGCCGACTTGCCGAAGAAATTGTTCCGATTTCAATTTCACAACGCAAGGGTGATCCACTAATTATTGACACCGACGAAGGTGTTCGAGCATCAACCACAATGGATTCACTTGCAACTCTGAAGCCAGCCTTTGATAAAAACGGCACCGTGACTGCAGGCAATGCAAGTCAGATTAGTGACGCGGGTTCGGCGATTGTGATGATGTCAAAGCGTGCAGCCGAGAAACACGGCGTTACACCACTCGGTGAATTTATAAGTTATGGAATGGTTGCAGGACCAGACAACGCATCGTTGTTGCACCAACCAAGTCGCAGCATTAAAAAGGCTCTTGAACGTATCGGAAAAAAAGTTTCTGATATCGACTTGTTTGAAATCAATGAAGCATTCGCGGCGGTTGGCATTGCCTCGATGCGTGAACTCGGAATCTCCGATGAGATTGTCAATGTCAACGGCGGCGCGATTGCACTCGGACACCCAATTGGAATGAGTGGAAATCGTTTGGCTTTAACACTGCTTTACGAATTGCGTCGTCGTGGTGGCGGCCTCGGCGCAGCAGCCTTATGTGGTGGTGGCGGCCAAGGCGATGCCTTGATCGTGCAAGTCACTAAGTAATTAGTTAGCCAGTTACTTCGCGACGACCTTCGAGTGCTCGACCAAGAGTAAGTTCATCGGCGTACTCTAAATCGCCACCAACAGGAAGTCCGCTTGCAATTCGCGTAACTTTTACGCCAAGCGGTTTTAAAATTCGTGCTAAATACATCGAAGTCACATCACCTTCAGTATTGGGGTTCATGCACAAAATAACTTCTTTGACATTTTCTGGTTCAATTCGCACAAGTAACTCACGAATTTTAAGTTGTTCAGGACCAATGCCATCAAGTGGATTAATAGCCCCAAGCAAAACGTGGTAACGCCCACGAAACTCGCCGGTTTTTTCGATAGCGATTACATCGCGTGACTCTTCGACAACACAAATTGTTGTCGAATCACGTCGATCATCACTGCAGAAATGACAAAGCGTAGTTTCAGCAAAATTTGAACACCGTTCACAGAACCGAACTGTGGCCTTGGCCTTAGTAATCGAAGAAGAAAGAACCTCAACATCTCGATCATCACTCTTGATTAAATGAAAAGCAATTCGCTGCGCCGATTTCGGGCCAATGCCTGGAAGTCGTGACAGTGCATCGATAAGCGCCTGCATTGGCTGGGTATACGCGGAGGCCATATTTGGCTACTTCTTATCGTCAATTATTTGTGAACCAGGAAACGCCTTGGCTAGATCGTCGATTGCCGTAGAGCGCGTTCCTTTTGGTGCTTTAGTCGTTTCTGCCAAATCAACTCGGTCTTCAATATCTTCGTTGGCGAATTCAATTGAATTTGGTTTTAAATTTCGATTGCGCTTCGATTCAGCAACAACAAAATTTAATTTGACTTGTCTACCGGCAATCGTCTTAAGCGATGCGAGCAACGCTTCTGTGTGTTCGCTTGACTTCGTAATGTGCACGTCGCTTGGTGCGCTAAGTGTTATCAGGCCATCTTTGCAATCAACAATGTTGACGGCACTGTACAACGCACGAACCATCGGTTTTTGTGAAGCCACAACATCTGGCCAACGGCGTTTAATTTCGTCGTCACTTAAAACTGCGCCTGAAGCATTACTTTGATCAGGTGCGCTAGACGCAGTGCCGCCGGTCGTGCTGCCAGTTGTGATCGGCACGACCTTTGCAACACTCTGAACCGGCGACGGTTGATTCTGGACTACGACAAGTGGTGTTGCTCGACCGCCTAATTTTGCACGACCCGTATTTGGATCAACTATTACTGGTCGTGTGATCGGCCCAGTTGGGTCGCGATTAGCGGCTGCTGCGGCTTCTAGACGTTCGATTCTCGACATCAACGCCGCAACATCGGTACTTGCACTTTGACGCGTGAGTTTGACAAGCGAAACTTCAAGCAGCAACCGCGCATCTGGTGCGTGTCGAATTTCGATTAATACTTCTCCAAGAACTTCAATCGCTCGCACAACACTGCCAGCACCAATTCGGCGTGCTTGATCACTGACGATCTCAGCTCGCTCTTTTGGCAGTTGGACAAGTTCTGGCGCCATCAAAGATAAAAACACGTCACGCAAGTGGCGCACGATGTCTTCGGTTAGCGCGCGCGGGTCGGCACCAAATTGCACTGCAGCACCGACTGCTGCGAGCGCACGACCAGGATCGTGATCAATAAACGATTCAATAAATTCGTCTAGTGAAATCTGCTCGTCAACTTCGCCGCCAGAAGCTACGACAAGTTCAAGAGCCGAAAGTGTGTCGCGAACAGAACCGGCACCGAGTTGCACGACTCGATCAATCGCTTCAGCACTAATTACAAGTTTTGCATCAGCCACAACCCAATTCACATGGTCTTTCAACTCTTGCGTTGGCAAAAGATGAAACTGCAAATGTTGCGTACGACTACGAATTGTCTCGCTTACTTTTTGCGGATCAGTAGTTGCTAATACAAAAACTACGTGCTCAGGTGGTTCTTCAAGGGTCTTTAACAATGCGGCTTCAGCAGATTTTGAAAGCATGTGCACTTCGTCGAGAATGAAAACTCTGTGCCGCCCTGGGTTACCAAGTGCAGCTCGTTCGATGAGATCACGCATATTGTCGACACCGCTGTTACTTGCTGCATCAAGTTCAAGCACGTCATAACTTGAACCAACGTCAATCGAAGCACACGAGGCACATTTTCCGCATGGTTCGCCATCTTTTAATTTTTCGCAGTTCAAGACCTTCGCCAAAATTCTTGCGGTCGAAGTTTTGCCGGTTCCACGCGGACCAGAAAATAAATAAGCCTGGCCTTCGCGATTATTTATTACTGAATTGCGCAATGCTCTCACCACATGGTCTTGGCCCTTTAGTTCGTCAAAGCGACGAGGGCGATATCGGCGATAAAGGGACTGCGTTGCCATTTCGTAGCGAGCCTATCTATGGGGTGGTTCACACTCGGACAGGGACCGAATTAACTAATCTATATAAATAGACATGGCTAGACAAACGCTCAATTATTCACGTCGCAAACGGCTGAGCCCCTTTATTTTTGGGGTTCTATGCGCAGTTGCTGGCTTGGGCGCTACCCAGGCTGAAGCGACTAATTTGCCATCCACAACTTTGGGAGCAACTGGAACAAACACATTGACTTCTTCGAACCCTTCGGCAAATCAGGTCGTTTCAGTTCCTCCAACACAATTGCAACTTGTATTTAGAGACCCACTCGCCTCGGTTGACATTGCTGCACAGATGGGATTATCACTTGCCTGCAACGGAACTCTTGTTGGTTTAGGTCAAGCACAACTCGGCACAGATTTCAAAACTGTTTCGGCGGCATTGACACAAATTCCGCCAGCAGGTCTTTGTGTTGTGAGTTGGTCATTGCCTGATCGCAGTATCGGTTCATTTAATTTTACTTCGGCTGTTGCTATTCAATCCACGATTGTCGGGGCAACAACTGATGGCGCGACAACTGATCCAAATACTCCGGTGATCATCGGCGAAGTAATCAGCCAACAAAAATCTGCGCCACGAGTCGGTGGCATACTTGGGTTGCTACGAATTTTTGAATATTTACTGATGGCATCATTGTTTGGTGGGTTAGCACTCGTTGTTACCGCGTGGCCCGAAGGCCCGACATACGGAATAATGATTCGTTACATGCGCCTTGCATGGATTTCTTGCATGATCACGATGTATTTAATTCTTACTCTCAGCACAATGCGCGAATCATCACAAGGTTTTATAGTCTCACTAAATCCATTTGAGTGGTTTGGTGCACTCAACTATGCCGGCGGAGGCGTATTGATACTCCGTTTTGTTTTAATCGCAGCATGCGGTTGGGTTGCATTAGTTCCTGATCGCGTGAATGACCCAGCGACACAGTTTTCGGCGTTGGGTTTGTTGTTGGCGATGATTGGAACTCTCGGATTTACTCGACTTGGTCAAGACGTCGCAGTTTTTAGTTATGTACTCGGAGCGATCCACGCAGTAGCGATGGCTTATTGGATCGGTGGGTTGATGTTGCTCGCACGAGTAATTCTCGTTGGCCCTGGCGGAGAAGATCTTGTTAGCGCCGTATACGCGTTTGCTAAACATTCAACGATTGCATTTAGTGTCACGATATTTACCGGCGTGTTGCAAATTTATTTGTTAGATAGTGCGTCAATTTTTACAAGCGGTCATGGTCGACTTGGGGTATTAAAAGTAATCATCGTCGCAATAATGATTTTTATCAGTCTTGTTTTTAAAGCTTTCGTACAACAACGACTCGCTGAAATTAACAAACTCGGCGGAAACATGGCATGGCGACTTCGTCGTGCCGTTTCGGTTGAACTTGTTTTTGCAGTTATTGCATTAGCTCTGACATCTTGGATGGTCTCAACTCACCCACCAAAGGCAGTGGCTGCAATAAGCGCGCCTATGGCAAATTATGCTTTCCGAGAAGATCTGCACAACGAAAGATTTCATGTCGTGATTTCATTGACTCCTGGCGTTACAGGCGTCAATGCGATGCGAATCGAACTTATAGAACCGCGACGGATAAATAATTTCACCGTCAAACTAATTCCACAAGCAATTGGTTACAGCGGAATTCAAATTAATGTGCCAATCTCTCGTCCAGGCGCGGCGATCATTGCTGGTGACGGAACATTTATTCTTAACGCCCCAGGAATCTGGAATATCGAAATCACTGGCACAACTACAACCGGCGACCTGACACCACTTGCCACAACATTGGCGGTAACACAAGCCCCAGAGCAAGCACCGACGACACAGACAACACTGCCAATCACCACAACTACTGGCGGCTGACGTACAAGGCGACCAAGGTGAGTCGTTCTCTCATCGGGCAGTATCGTTTATCTAATGAGCGGTACCTCAATGGGCGACAAACTTGCCGACCTCACGGCTCGTAAGCAAGCAGCATTCAGTGCCGGATCAGAGCGTGCAATCGAGCGCCAGCACGAAAAGGGCAAGTTGCTCGCGCGTGAACGAATCAACCTGTTGCTCGACGAAGGAAGCTTTCACGAACTTGACCTGCTTGCTCGTCACCGCGCCCATGCTGCCGGTCTTGAAGAACATCCTTATACAGACGGAGTGATAACCGGTTGGGGAACAATCGATGGTCGCAAGATATTTGTTTTCAGCCAAGACTTCACAGTTTTTGGTGGCGCACTTGGCGAGGTGTTCGCTGAAAAAATTCACAAATTAATGGACCTCGCACTAAAAGTTGGCGCGCCACTAATCGGTCTTAATGATGGTGCCGGTGCGCGAATTCAAGAAGGTGTCGTCTCGCTCGCAAGTTATGGCGGAATTTTTCATCGCAATGTGCAGGCTTCTGGGGTTATCCCACAGATCAGCGTCGTGCTCGGGCCATGCGCTGGTGGTGCAGTTTATTCTCCGGCGATGACTGACTTTATTTTTATGGTTCGCGAAACTAGCCACATGTTTATTACTGGCCCAGATGTTGTGAAAACTGTTACTGGCGAAGATGTAACACTCGAAGAACTCGGTGGCGCAATGAGTCACGCATCAAAGAGTGGTGTTGCAACTTTCGTTTCGGCTGACGAAAAATCTTGTCTTGAAGATGTTCGCTACTTGCTTAGTTTCTTACCGCAAAATAATATGGCCGATGCACCAGAAATCGTCTCGAGTGATGACCCGATGCGTCAATGCGAATCATTGCGCACGATTCTGCCTGCGTCGGCAAACCAGCCATATGACATGAAGAAAGTTATTGAAGAAGTTGTTGATGACGGTGAATTTTTTGAATACTTCCCACACTGGGCAAAAAGTATTGTCTGTGGTTTCTCTCGCCTCGGCGGCAAGACGGTTGGAATCGTCGGCAATCAGCCGATGATTCTGGCAGGTGTACTCGATATTGAGTCCAGTGAAAAAGCGGCACGGTTTGTGCGCACTTGTGATGCTTTTAATATTCCATTAATTACATTCGTTGATGTGCCAGGGTTCTTGCCGGGCGTCGATCAAGAATACGGTGGCATAATTCGTCACGGCGCAAAACTTCTTTATGCCTACTGTGAAGCGACTGTGCCGCGAATTCAAGTCATCACGCGCAAGGCTTATGGTGGTGCATATGTGGTTATGAATTCAAAATCAATTGGTGCAGACCTTGCATACGCATGGCCCACTGCCGAACTTGCCGTGATGGGGCCACAGGGTGCCGTTGAAATTGTTTACCGTCGAGAGTTGCAACAAGCAGCCAACCCTGCTGAGCGTCGCAAAGAACTTGTGGCTGAATACAGCGCAAAATATGCGAACCCTTACGCTGCCGCAGAACGCGGATATATCGACGACGTGATTGATCCAGCAGAAACTCGTAGCAAATTAATCGCTGGCTTAAAAATGTTGCAATCTAAACGTGAAGAATTGCCGAAGCGCAAACACGGCAACATGCCACTTTAGAAATGCAAAACTCAGTTTCACCATCACCTACTGCTGATGAAGCAGTTGCAATTAGTACGGCGCTTGAATTGCTTTGGCCAAAAAATCAATCGGTTACGACACCAACAGTGCAAACATCTTGGAGATTCAGTGGTCGCTCGTGGTCTAATTCGGTAATTGCACGTCGCAGCCGACCAAACTAATCAAAATCTAAAATGCCTGCACCGCTACAAGATCTGCGGGTAATTGATCTCTCGACAGTTTTAGCTGGACCAAATTGCGCAAGATACTTTGCCGATTTTGGTGCCGATGTAATCAAAATAGAAAAACCTGGTGACGGCGACAGTTTGCGTGGCATGGCATGGCGTGATCCACGAGACGGAACTGGTTTATGGTGGAAACTCGTCAATCGCAACAAGCGAAATATTGCACTTGATTTAAAACTTGATGCTGATCGAGAAATATTTCTTAAATTAATTGATGACGCCAATGTGCTGGTCGAAAATTTTCGCCCCGGAACGCTTGAGCGATTAAATCTTGGTCCAGAAGTTTTATTACAGCGCAATAAAAACCTAGTTATAACTCGTGTGTCTGGCTTCGGGCAAACAGGCCCCTACAAAGATCGACCCGGATTCGCGTCTATCGCCGAATCAATGTCAGGTCTTGCATCTATAAGCGGTGAGCCGGACGGCCCACCGATGTTGCCACCGATTGCACTTACCGACGAAGTAACTGGGATTGTTGCAGCATTTGCAACGATGGTCGCTCTGCACAGCAAAGTTGGTCAAGTTGTTGATGTCAACTTGCTAGAAACAATGTTTCAAATAATGGGACCGCTGATTTCGGTGTTCATGTTGACAGGCGAACAACAACCGAGGCTTGGATCGCAGTTGCCCTATACGGTGCCGCGCGGTGTGTATCAGTGCAGTGACGGCAAATGGGTCGGGGTTTCGGCATCTTCAGACACGATTGCAGCCCGAGTAATGGAAGTTTTGGGTTTTGCTAGTGATCAGCGTTTTACAACTTTTGCCGGGCGTGTTGCTAACCGTGAGGAGTTGCACAAATTAATGGTTGATTTTTGTTCAAAGCGCGACAGCGCAAA
>ERZ889217.1828-NODE-1828-length-10169-cov-12.284655_pt1 | contig 10169 bp, 10 predicted proteins | sample MGYA00521098_ERZ889217 | MGnify/ENA primary metagenome ERZ889217 (study PRJEB32303, sample SAMEA104408613) | aquatic metagenome | biome: Brackish water; feature: Pelagic; material: water | place: Baltic Sea | collected 2014-06-10T22:04:00 | depth 2,362 m ...
CGGCAAGTTGTCGAATCCAACGCTAGACACCGCGATGCATAGGACGAGGGAGACGATTCCCACTCCGAAAGACAAAAACTTTAATGTCGTGACTGGGTGACGACGGATTTGTCTTGCCACCCAAATGGAGATCAAGATCAGGAGCGGAAATAGAAGATAGAATTGTTCCTCGATCGATAGAGACCATGTGTGGATCAATGCGTTTGCTTTTTCACTCTGCACGAAGTAACCATCTGATCTGATTCGATACAGGTAGAGATTTGCCATTGAAAATGTTGCAGATAGACCAGTACCAATCGTCTGGGATCTGGCGGCAATTGTTGAAAGCCATGTGGACATTCCAAGCACCACGACCAGCATGGCGGCGAGTGCGGGAAGCAACCTTCGAATTCGACGACCATAAAACTCGATAAGTCCAAAGCGCTCATTCGCCTGAAGTCTTCGTAACAAGGATGATGTAATGACGAATCCAGAAATGACAAAGAACACGTCGACACCCACATATCCGCCGCGAAATAAAATACCGGAGTGGTAGAAGACAACGAGAAGAATTGCTATTCCGCGCAATCCCTGAATGTCGAGACGATATTCAGGCCGAGGTGGCGTAGCGTTGCTCATTGCTTCAAAGATTCTAGGCATATCGAAATTTGTCAAAGTCATAGATTGACGTACTTTTGCGAGTAATGTCAAGATTCGGGGGGTTCCCGCTCAACTACGACTCCGCCAACAAGTACAACTTTGAGCAACTCAACTGCAGAGACCCGGGTGTTGGCTCAGTATTGGGTTGCCGATACTGCCCGTGGATTTCGTATGTATCGCGAGTTCACCCAACTTGAAGAGATTCCTGACGAGTACGAATTTGTGGAAATGGAATTCTCGGCGATATACGGTTCGCTGGTTGCCCAAGATACTAAGAACGTGACATTGACGTAGTGGAGCCCGAGGCGGGAATTGGACCCGCGACCTACGCATTACGAGTGCGTTGCTCTACCACTGAGCTACCCGGGCGTGACGCTTAACTCTACTAACCAAATTGAATTCTCGTCAGCCGACGAGGGCGGTGTTGTTGCGTGAGAGGGCACTGAGTGATGGGCATTTTAGAAGCAGAGCGTGCAACGCAAGAGTTTCGTTTGCATTTAAAGACAATGTTGCAATTGTTTTATGAATTAGTTGAATCGCCACAATAATTTCTTCGCCGTCTGCAATTTCTGGTTGGGCACAAAGCAAATCACTATAGGTACTTGCAAACTTTCCTAAACCACTGCGCAGTTCGTCGGTGCGAAGTTTGCGAAGTTCGCGCTTGTGACGGTCTGTAACATTTTTTCGGCCACTGCCACGCTCACCAGTCAACGCAACTCGCTCTTCGAGGTCGGTAAGTTCACGCTCGTGTCGCACGGCAAGAGCCTCAGCTGCTTGATCAAGATGACCCATCAGGTCAGCAACAATTTTGACGACTGCGGCGCCTGTGCCGTCAAGTCGCAATGCAATTGTTGCAAACGCTTCTTGTCGTCGTGCCAAATGATTGTCGGTCACGAGCAGTCGCGCCCGATCAAGATTGCCTTGGCTTGCCTTGGCTACTGCGTGGGCCGTATCTGGAAATACGCCATCGTTAATTAATCCAGTTGCTACATCTTGGTCGGTTAATCGTGAGAAACTTACTGTTACACAACGTGAATTAATTGTTGTCAGCGAGGGCACGATCTGGTCAGCAAGAAGAATGAAAATGATCTGCTTGGCAGGTTCTTCAATAGTTTTTAGAAGCCGAACCGCAGCAGCATCACGCATTAAGTGAACTTCGTGGATAATTATCACTTTTAGTTTGGCTTCAAGTGGAGTAGTTGAAGATTGGATGACGATGCTTTCTGCTTCATCTTTGTCGACAGCGGCACCAATACGAAATATTTCATTAACATCGGCGAACTCACCGCGCATTATTAAATCTGCTTCACGTGAAGTGTCGCTGTCATTGCCATTTATTAACGTTGCCGCAAATACCCGCGCGGCGCTTTCTTTGCCACATCCTTCTGGCCCAACAAAAAGAAAAGATTGCACACTTGTTGTCGCGAATTGACGCAAGCGTTCAACCGCTCGCTCTTGACCAATAATGTGTGTCCACAATGATCCCATTAGATTCCTAGACGCGCGAATAGTCCGTCTGAAATTGTTTTTTCTAACTCGTCTTTGCCGGGCATACCGTTGACGACAAGCCAGCGCTTTGGGTCACTTGCAGCCATTTCACGAAATCCGGCATCTATCCGTTCGAAAAAATTGCGATCTTCACGCTCGAATCTGTCGAGTTCGCGTTTTTTTAGACGCTCAAGCAATATCTCAATTGGTACATCTATATATATGACAAGATCAGGCCATAGACCACCGATCGCCCAATTGTTAAGACGCTTCAACTCAACGAGATCTTGTTGTCGGCCGTATCCCTGGTAGGCAAGCGACGAATAAACGCTGCGATCAGAAACAACATGTCGCCCGGCAGCAAGTGTTGGAGAAATTAGTTCAGTAATGTGTTGCGCGCGATCAGCCGCCATCATTAACGCTTCTGTGCGTGGCGACAGATTTGTATTCGCCGGATCAATCAACACATTTCGCAGCATTGAACCAATCACAGTGCCACCAGGTTCGCGAGTCATGACAGCATCAAGCCGAGTTGCCAATCGCTTGACGTGCGTGCTTTTGCCGCAACCCTCAAGACCCTCGAATGCGATGTATTTGCCCAAACTCACAATGCAACCCTAGAGGGCGGGTCTTCTAGGCGGCTTCGTCGGTGTCTGTTGCAGGGCTGGTTTGCTTTTTAGGGCTCTTTTTAACAGCCGCTTTAGCTGGCTTTTTCGCTGATTTTTTTGCTGCAGACTTTGTAACTTTTTTGGCAACAGACTTTTTTGGTTTAGCGGCCTTCTTGGTCTTTTTTTTACTTTTGCCACCAGACGCTGTGTAATCACGGCGAATTGCCAGCAATTCAAATGCGCGTTCTGGAGTGATGAATTCAAGACGATCACCCCGAGTGAGACTTGCGTTAGTTTCGCCGTCAGTTACATACGTGCCGAACTTTCCATCTTTGGCAACAACTGGTCGATTGCTAACTGGGTCTGCGCCGAATTCTTTTAGTGGTGGCTTTGCCGGACCACGCCGGCCGAACACTCTTGGCTCAGCAAGTTTTGCTAACGCTCCTTCAATTGTGATTGAGAAAATTTGATCCTCACTCTCAAGAGTGCGACTGTCTTTGCCTTTCGTAATGTATGGACCGTAACGACCGTTTTGCGAAGTGATGATCTCGCCATCAACAGGATCGGCACCAACGGTTCGTGGCAACGATAAAAGTTGCAAGGCCTCAACCATCGTCACATTTTCAATCGCCATTGATTTGAAAAGCGAAACCATTTTTGGCTTTTCTAAATCTGGCGGTGGAGTTTCAATCGTGCCCCACTGCACGTAGGGGCCATAGCGACCAGTCTTCAAAAATACTTCGAGCCCATCTAGTTCGCCGATCGGATCGATATATTTTGGCGCGGCCAACAATGCGACCGCGATTTCAACATTTAATTCGTCTGGTGTCATTGTCTCTGGAACGGATGCCGTATTTTCACCACAACGTACGTAAGGGCCGAATTTTCCGGGGCGCAAGATTATTTCTTCGCCTGTTGTCGGGTGCACTCCAACAGGAAACGAATTTAGAGTCGCCGCATCAATATTGGCGATGTTGTGTTCAACTAGTGGTTTTAATCCAGGCAACTCTTTGCCATTGCCATAATAAAATTCTCCAAGCCAAACTTCTTTAACGCGCAGACCTTGAGAGATCTCGTCAAGTTCTTCTTCAACGGTGGCAGTAAATGCGTAGTCAACTAATTCTGTGAAGTGGTTCTTCATTAGTTTGACCACAGCAAATGCTGTCCACGATGGAACGATTGCTTGACCCTTCTTCCAGACGTATCCGCGGTTAAGAATCGTGCCAAGAATTGCCGCATAAGTACTTGGTCGGCCAATGCCAAGTTCTTCAAGTTTTTTCACGAGCGTAGGTTCGGTGTATCGAGCAGGTGGTGAAGTCATGTGGCCACTTGCTACGAACTTTTCAATTTGAATATTGTCACCGACTTTCATTGCTGGCAACAATGCTTCTTTTTCTTCTGAGTCAGTTTCGTCTTCTACTTCTTGGTAGGCCTGACGGTAGCCAGCAAAATTAATTGTGGTTCCGCTGGTTGAAAATTCGCAGTCTGCTTGTGGCGCACATAATGCCGTCGCGCCAAGTTTGACCGTGACAGTTGTTCCAGTGGCGTCTGCCATCTGTGAAGCAAGAGTACGTTGCCAAATGATTTTGTAGAGTGCCAGTTCGCGTGCGTTTACTTCACCAGAAATGACATCTGGGCTACGTAGCGGCAGTGTTGGGCGAATCGCCTCGTGGGCTTCTTGTGCATTTTTGACCTTTGATTTGTAGACCCGTGGCTCAGCAGATAGAAAATCTTGGCCAAAAGCGGTCGTGATTTCAGTGCGAACAGCAGTCAGTGCGTCATCAGCGAGAATCACGTTGTCGGTTCTCATATAGGTGATGAAACCACCTTCGTAAAGTCCTTGTGCCAGACGCATAACTTCGCTGGCGGTAATTCGCAATTTATTGCCACCCTCTTGTTGCAGGGTGCTAGTCATAAATGGCGCACGTGGTGATTTGCGATAAGGACGATCTTCGACACTTCTAACTTTCAGATCGATGGCGGCCAAACCATTAACTAAATCGGCAGCACGTGATTCAGTAATAACGACTACACCTTCTTTAACGATGCCGAGCGAATCAAAATCTTTGCCCATCGCAATTCGGCTGCCATCTACTGATTGCAAACTTGCAGTAAATATAGGAGTAGTTGCGCTGGTGGCTTCGAGATCCCAATAACCGGCAGCGATGTGGGCCATTCGTTCTTGTTCTCGTTCAACCACCAAACGAATTGATGGGCTTTGCACACGACCAGCTGACAAGCCGCGATTTACTTTGCGCCACAGAATTGGCGAAACTTCATATCCGTAAAGGCGGTCTAAAATTCTTCGCGCTTCAGCGGCGTCAACAAGCTTGTAATCAATATCACGAGTATGTTCGAGTGCTTCGTTAATCGCAGATTTAGTAATTTCGTGAAACACCATTCGCTTGACGGGAATCTTTGGTTTGAGATACTCCATTAGGTGAGCAGCAATTGCCTCACCCTCACGATCTTCGTCGGTTGCTAGATAGAGCTCATCGGCATTTTTAAGTAGCGCTTTTAGTTCTTTAATTACTTGCGCTCCACGCTCTGTTAATTCGTAATTTGGCTTGAAAGAATTCTCGACATCCACCGATAAACCCTTGCTCGGAAGATCGGCAATGTGTCCAACTGATGCACGCACATCAAAACCGTCGCCAAGAAATTTGGAGATCGTTTTCGCTTTTGCAGGCGATTCGACTATGACGAGAGCGTTAGGCATGTAGTTTCATCGTTAGGTGGTCAAGTATGGGCTTGTCAAGGTTATCCGTTTTAATCCAAATGCACTATGGGTTGCGTCGGTAGCGTAAATGATGACATGCGACACAATCTGCACGAACTCGGGTGGAATACGAAACTCGAAGAAGCGGCAGAAAAAATTGATTCAACTTTTATAATTGGTCGCGTCAGTCGACTTGATCGAGGGTGGAGCACGATCAAAATGAGTGCATCACCACAACAAAGCGGCACGATTCGCGTGAGAAATATTGGTGCCGATGTCGCAGTTGGTGACTGGGTTGCAGTCACTCAAGATCTTGAACGTGTCGAACAAGTTTTGCCGAGATATTCTGCGCTAATTCGTCGTGCTTCATCAGATGCGATTCGTGCCGAGCAACATGCTGTCGCCGCAAATATTGACACAGTATTTATTGTTCATGCCGCAACGAACGAATCAAATCAGCGACGAGTTGAGCGCGAACTTGTTTTGGCATTTGATAGTGGTGCAACTCCAGTTTTAGTGTTAACAAAAAATGATCTGTCAGATGCGCCTGAGCACATTGCTGCGTTACGTGATGTTGCCAGAGTGTGTGGCATTGCGTGTCATGTTGTTAGTGGTTTGACTGGTGACGGTTTAGATGAATTGGCAAAATATGGCGAAGGCCACAAGTCAGTGGCGGTACTCGGTGCCAGTGGCGTGGGCAAGTCAACTCTTGTCAATCGACTCGTCGGAACGACAAATCAACAAGTCGGTGAAGTTCGCGAGGGTGACCAACGTGGAAGACACACGACCGTGGCTGCCGATCTAGTGGCTTTGCCCAACGGCGGCTGGTTAATTGATACGCCTGGTCTGAGGGCGCTTAATTTATGGACAAGCGGTCGTGGCATTGAACGAGCTTTCGCCGATATTTTTTCGCTTGCTGAACTGTGCAAATTTCGGGATTGCAAACATCAAGACGAGCCGGGCTGTGCGGTTCATGCCTCGATTGCGCGTGGCGAACTTTCTCTAGAGCGACTTGAAAGTATGGGACGATTAGTGGCCGAAGAATTAGCGCTAGAAGATGAGCAAAAAGTTCGGGTCAGACTCTCAAACCGCAAAGGCATGCGCAAACTCAACTAGTTACTTGTAATTCGCGAGGCATTGTTGCGCTTGAATGCAAAGTCACCTCGTTGATTAGCCGGCCAATAATCGGGATATTGATCTTTCGCGTGTAACTCAGTGCGACTTGAGCAAACTTGTCACCAAGTTCAATATCAATACGAACATTGTTAAGCGTGATCGTGTTGTCTACGGCGTTGGTTGCAATTTGATTAGCACTTTGATCAGTTACATCGCCAAGTGATATTGCGCGTGCAGCAGATCGGGCCGCGTGGCCAAGAGCAAGCTGATCGTTGGCAATACTGCCAACTTGAACGACTGACAGCGAAAATAAAAACAGAAACGGCAGCACCAGTGCAAACTCGACCGTAGCTTGGCCAGTCTCGGCTGCGTTAAGTTTCAATTTTTAGTTCAATCAGAAATCGTTAACCGACAGAGTCAGTGCGGTTGAAGATTTCAGATAAGACAGTGTCGAAGAGTTCACCGATTCGTCCTGCGCCACCCCCATCTGTTGCCCAGGCAATTACTAATAGTGCGATCACTGCCGCGCCGAGAAGCACTAGCGCGTATTCGGTTGTGGCTTGACCAGAATCAGTTTTGTGTTTCAACATAAAAATACTTTCTTTAAAAAAGTTGACCAGAAACGACTGTTAGAGAATTAACTAACAGCGGCACCATTGCCAATAAAACGAACGAAGGAAGAATGCAACACGTAAGTGGAAACAACAATCGCACGGGCAACTGTCTCGCTGTAACATCTTGCAATCGTCGTCGCTCAAGATGTGAGTGATAGGCGAGTTGGTCAAGCACCGAAGTCATTGGCAGACCATCACGGTCAGCACTGACCAAAATGTCACAGAGTGGGTAGACACATGGCCCAAGTTGGTTTCGAAGTGTTTTCATTACTTCGGCAAAACGAGTACCGGCTACTAACTGAGTGTGCGCCTGCATCAATGGTTTATATAAATCATCTGGGGCCCAATGATGAAGTTGTGACACGGCGGCTGCTGGTCCGTGACCTGCACGAATAAGTACAAGCAAAATATCAAGTAATTCAGGAACATGAGCCGCAAAGTTCGGTGCTGATGTTTGTTTTTGTTGTCTGTTGTAAAAAATGATGCCAAGGATGACTGCGAGAATGCTGATTGAGATCATGATCTGGCCTGCGGTGAGATAATTGTTTCCATCCACTTGCGTCCTGCAAGATTGAGACCAATACCCAGTAGCAAACAGACCCAACCAGAAAAACTAAGAACTAGATAGTTACGCACCGGACCACTGGTGATTATCAGCCAACCTGCAACCACAAGTGGTGTCCATGACAAGACACGAGTTGACAGCAGTGCTTGCGCTGCTTGTGAATATCGATCGTGAATATGTGTCGCTCGTTCACGCAACACGATTGCTGCACGCTCAAGTGCCATCACCCCGCCAACGCCACCAGTCGCTGCTAATTCAATTGTTCTTAACACGAATAGTTGATCATTGGAAGTTGCAGATTTTGCGAGCCGCTGAGAAATATCGCTGATTGCTTCGCCCTGTGTACATGCACGTGTGAAGTTTTGGAGCACTTGAATATCACAATGATTTGTTGACACCGCTGCCTGCAACGCACTGGCGAGTGATTCGCCAAGTCGTAAGTGACGCGCCGTCGTATCTAAGACTTCAGCGAGTTGTTCAAGTTGTAGCGTCGAAGATTGCGCAAGTTTTATATTTAACGCCGTGAGCCTTTTTGAGCCGAGTGGAGTGATTTGCAAAAATCGCGTAACAATCCATTTGCGAGTTAACCATGTTCGTGCAAACCAAAAACCCAATACAGCGACTAAACAACCAAAAGTAACTGCCCCGAAAATTGCAACTAGATATTTCATAAGGCTGCCTCAGATGTGACTTGCCCATCTTGAACTGCATTGAAGATTTGATTTTGATCGAGGAGTAAAATTTCTTCGACTGATCTCGAACCATTGATATGTCTCGAAACATGCACAATTGCATTAATTGACGAAGCGACATGATCTTGTACGACTTCTCGAGACCAGTTGGCTGCGTGTTGTAATACAAGAGATTCAATGCGTCGAAGTGCATCATGCGCGCTATTGGCATGAATCGTCGACATTGAGCCGTTGTGACCGGTATTCATAGCCGCCAACATGTCGAGTGTTTCGGCCCCGCGCACCTCGCCAATTATCAGCCGATCTGGTCGAAGCCGAAGCGCGGTTCGCACTAGTGACCGAGTCGAGATTTCTTGGTTGCCATCAGGTGACGCAGGTCGGGCTTCAAGGCGCAGCACATGCGGATGATTAAGTCGAAGTTCGGCGATATCTTCGATCGTCACAATGCGCTCGTTAGGTTGCAGATAATCGCATAAAGCGTTGAGCAGTGTTGTCTTGCCTGCCGATGCCGCACCGCTGACAAGAATATTTCGACGATCATAAATTAATTGCTGCAGCAATTCGACAACTCTTGGAGAAGCGAAGTCTTCAAGTTGTATTTGTTTTGCGCTGAATCTGCGGATTGCGACGCATGGTCCATCAATTGCAATTGGCGGAATCACGGCGCACAATCGTGAACCGTCGCTTAGCCGAGCGTCAACGACTGGTGAGGTTATGTCTATTCGTCGGCCAAGCGGAAGCAGAGTTCGCTCGATAAAAGCCCGTGTGTCATCTGGATGAATTGTGCCAACTTGAGAGAGTTCTCCGTTGCGCTCTATCCATACTTGCGAACCAGCATTAACCATTACTTCTCGTATGTCTTGATCGCGAAAAAATTCGTCGAGACGACTGTGTGCTTGCGTTCGACTTAAAACTGCGCGGTTCATGCGACGGCTGCAAGTTGCTTAGACATGATTGCTGGTAGTCGACTGGCGAGCAAACCTGCATCAACCGCTCGAGCGATCGCAGCGTCAAAAGTTATTTCGGCGGTCACAGGTGCACCAACAACCGCCTCGACGTCGCGCTTGCCGAGTGCACGGCCGGTCTCATTTATCAGCACAATGCCTGTTGGTTTTGCTGAGAGTTGAGCGGCACGACGTAGAGATAGATAACACGGGCGAGTAACTAGCAACGACGAAGTGGCGTGAGCCAACAAGTCAGGCGATGGTATGCCACAACCTGCGTCAATAATAATCGGCAGATCAAAAGTTTTTAGTGCGCTACAGAGTTCACCGAAGTTTGCATCTGAATTCAATAAGTTCGAACCCCTGGCGATAATTTGCAAATTTGCAGTTGCTTGAATTGCGATTGATTGCAACGTCATGCGTGAAGTATTTTCTGATTGCGAAAACCATTCGCTGACTCCAGGCCCAGATGGTTCGGCGAGTCCGAGAACTGCTGGCACATCGCCAGCAAGATCAACTAGTAGTGCACCGCGCTGCGATTCGGCGGCGCGAATTAGAGCGAGAGTTGAAGCAACAACTGTTGTGCCACTGCCACCTTTTACCGACCAACAAACAATCATTTCGCACACTCCTTTTATCAACTCAATTCGTGAGCCTGGTGTTGAGCGTTGTGCTCACAACTAGGTCTGAGTTGTTGCATGTGTGCGCGGGTATTGCAATGCGTCATCTGAAAAATCCACAAGTAGCCTTCGCGATGGAGGTGTCCGGGTACCTGGTGGGCTCC
>ERZ889217.1829-NODE-1829-length-10164-cov-6.378672_pt1 | contig 10164 bp, 11 predicted proteins | sample MGYA00521098_ERZ889217 | MGnify/ENA primary metagenome ERZ889217 (study PRJEB32303, sample SAMEA104408613) | aquatic metagenome | biome: Brackish water; feature: Pelagic; material: water | place: Baltic Sea | collected 2014-06-10T22:04:00 | depth 2,362 m ...
CCCCAAAACCCCAAAACCCCTAAATCAAGAAAATATAGAATTCAAAATGCATCTAAATCAAATTGTATTAAAGTGACATTAATTTATTGTAACAATGTCCTTCTTATAATAGGGGACGGCACAGCGCAATCACTTAACGTATCTGACGCGGTGGAGTTTCCGCAAGATGGCGTTCACCATCGGGTCGCGCCAGGAGCAGCCGGAGCGCTTGCGCAACAGCTCTGCGAGTCGCTCGACACCGGCGATCGAGAGCTCGGGAATGAGGGGCTTGACCAGTGCGAGGCAATCCACGTCCACGGCGAGCTCCTCCTCGGTGGTCGCGGCCGGCTTGAAAGCGTTTCCGAGCCTCTCCATCAACGAGTGGTACGTCTCGCGGTAGTACTTGCGGTCGCGCTCATTTCTCTCCGGAGACAAGGCCTCGGAGGCAGTCATCTTGTCAATCAGGTCCCTCGTGTCCTGGTAGAGCTTACTCAGGACCAGGGGGTCGACCTCCACCTTGCCGAAGTGGACCAGCCCATTCTCCGCTCTGAATTCCGCCTGCTGCTCTCTCTCCTCTGGAGTGGGCTCAGCCGGATCTTCGGGCCACTGCTCGGCAGCTTTCGCAGCTTCCACGTCGAGAGGCCCGAGGATGTAGTAGAGACTGCTCTTTTGTCCTTCGAAGTCGAACCAGTGGCAAAGGACCTGGCTGGTTGGGGCCAGCTCTTTGCCCTCGAGAAGAGAGGCATCGGTGAGGTCCTCCACGTCTGGCACAGCAAGGTTGCACCTTTGGGCGTAGGTAGTCAGGTTTCCAAGCAGGCATCTGTGGAGCTTGCTCATCAGCTTCGACAATCGCGCCTTCTCCACACCAAATGTCAACATGCAGCATTCGTTCACAATGGCTTTGGTGTAAGCGAGGAGCTCGCTGGACGTGACCGTGGTCTTCTCCTTGAATTCGAAGTCAGGCTACTTCGAGGTGGTCACCTTGCTGACTTGGGAGGCCTCAAACATCTCAGAGATGACCTCTTTGGGAATCTTATTGAGGTCAGTCAAGGCAGCCAGACCGAGCTCGTGCTGTTTGTCGAGGAAATCCTGCTGGGCAGTGGCGGCAGTCACGACAGCTTCGAGGTACTTGACAGCTTTTTGTTTGTAGTTGAAGACGGCGAGAGCCTCCTTGTCGTTCTTCTACTCCTCCCATTGGTCACCACCCTCTTGCAGTTCTTGTACGAGGAGGCCATCGTCAAGGTCGTCATTCTCGCCAGCAGCCTCGGCCTCTTCTTGCTTCTTCTTTCGAAGTCGATCCATTCGCCTGACCTTGTCCTGCTCGCTGAAGGTAGCGTACTTGTAGGTCAGGACTCTGGATCGGGATTCACCCTGGAGGAAGCAGACCTCTGCCATGCCTCTGAGGGCATCAGTGACGGAGAGGTCGAACTCGAAGACGACCGCCTCGCCCTTGGCGATCTCGATGGCCGCGGCATAGGCCTTCTCACTCCAATCTAGGTAGGCTCGGTACTCTTCTCGGAGCCGCTCACTAAAGTTTGGCAACTCGATCAGGAAGTGTCCGAGTGCGACCGAGCCAAAAGGCACGTGTCGTTGGAATTCTCTGTACTTGAGGCTCTTCTTCGTGTACTGAGATTGGAACTCGAGCACTCTATCGTAGAACATCATCCTGTTCACGTGACCGACAAGGCAGGCTTGGTAGAACTTGAGCTGTGGCGAGACGTAGAGGCACCGGGCGGCGATCTTTCCGCTGTCTGAGAGGATCTTCTTGGCTTCTTCATGCTTGAGCTCCATCAGAGTGAGGTATTAGGCGTGGCGGAGATCAAATCTGATGGCTGTTTCGAGGCCCTGAATATAAATGTTTTGGGGACGGCTGCTAGAGTTGGCCAGCGAGTCGGCAAGAGTAAGCTTGTAGTCGAGAGGCTTGGAGAAGTCCAGGCTGGAGGTCTCTGTTGTCTCCTCAGCCTCCTCAGCAGCAGCGCCTTTTGCTGGGGCCGCCTTTCCTCCTTTCTCAGGGGCCTTTCCTTTGCCACCAGCGGCTCCAGCGCTTGCAACGTTTGCAAGAGCCGTCTCCAGCTCCTCCTCCGTGGCCTGCTTTCTGTCCTCCCATACTTTGACGTCACTCGAGCCGTTGATATTTTGTGGATCGACGGCAACACCGAAGGCCTTGAGGCGTGCCCAGACGAGTTCTCGGGCCTCTTTGATGACGGCACAAGCTTCAGTATTCTTGCTCTGGTTGTATAGAAGTTCTGATAGGTTTCCTAGGAATTCGCAATAGGAATCATCAGATTGGTGGTACTTTGAACCGTGCTTGCGAATGTCTTTCGCCATGATTGAGGCTTCTCGCAGGTCTCCTGACTGCACAAACATCAGGAACTCCATCTCTTTGAGCTTTCTGGTGTAGAGCTGATCCCTGACACTCTGGGCCTCGAGCCTGGTGACGGCGATGGCATCGGCGCAGTCCTCGTATCTCTTCTCGCTCAATAGAGCCCCGATGATTGCGACCTTGGCACTGAGCCAGAGTCCCATGTGAGGGTGCGTTCTCCTCTCCCTTGCCTCAATCTCGGCCCGGAGGCCTCCTGCCTCCTCGCTGGCCTGTTTGGCACGCTCCTCCTCCAACCTCTTTGCCTCTGGATCATCGGCTGGGGCGCCTTTTCCTCCCTTCGCGTCTTTGGCCGGAGGTGCACCCTTCTTGGCTGGAGGTGCTCCACCACCGCTGAGGGCCTCTGGTAGCTTAAATGAGCCCTTGCTCTCAGACTCTGATCCTTTCTCGACCTCACGGTATTGCCCCTCGGCCAAGGCCTTAAAGTTGATGAGGCCTTGTCGAAGGACGTAGAAGCTCTCGAGAACCAGTCCTTGGCTCTGGTAGACTCTACTCAGGGTGGCACGAGACCTCAAGATCAGGCTCAGGCGCTGGCTTCTCTGGTCGGCAAGGCACATTTCCTCCTCCGTGTTGGCGTAGAGGCCGTTCTGGGCCTCAGCCGTGATGGCGGCCCTCTCAAAGCACTGAGCCAGCTGCTCTGAGACTGCTGTCTGCCTTTCCTCGTCCCTGTCAATCTCTTTCAGCTTAAGGGCAGCGAGCTCAGTCTGGAGGTGGGAGACCTCCTCCGCAGTCTGAACTCGGCGCAAGGAGCCTCGAAGGAGGTCTTCGGCAGTCTTCAGAAGCTGCAGACGCAGCTCAGCCTTGTCGGCGTTCTCGACGTTCTCACTCTCGCCCAGCCTCACCAGGAACAAGGCGCGGAGGAACTGGAGGCTCTCGAGGACGAAGGGGGAGCAGAAAGCAGCGAGCTGCTACTCGGTGGCCTCAGAGACTGGGTCCAGTAGAACCTTGAGGACTCCCTGGTTCTCGTCCGCTTCTGGAGGTAGGTCGTTGCGGTAGCCCTAGTCGCTTGGGAACTGGAAGTTCTTCCCCTCTGCCTTCGTCGAGTGTTCCGAGGGGCGAGCAGCATAGTCGGGCAAGTCCTTCATGGCCAGGATCCGGTTGTAAATCTGGACACCCTCGTTGATGCAGCCGAGCTCCACCAGGGCAGTGGCCTTGAGGAGGCGGGCCTTTACAGTAAGGACCTTGGAGCGCGTGACGTCCTTGGCGAGATACTCCATGAGGGCGGCGAGGGGCAGGGCCTTGTGGAACAGGCTCTGGTCAATGAGGGCCTGGGTGGACACGGCCAGCGTGTGAAGCAGCTCGCTGGGCTGGAGGACGTTCTGATCGGTGAAGAGTCCACTGCCCATGAACTCGCTGAAGCTGTAGCTCGCATATTCGCTCGCCACCTGTGGGTGGGGCATGCTCAGCTTGGCAGGGGCGGCGAAGAGCTCTGAGGCCATCAGCACGCACTCTGAGTGCCTGTGGAGGTCGCTGCCCTCGTAGCAGAGCTTCGCCAGCTTGGTGAGAACGATACCGCCGATGAGGACCTGCCTCGAGCCGAAGGCATCAGCCAGGGAGGAGCTCTCCGCGAAGACCTCTCGGAACGAACTCACCACATAGAGCCGCTGGAAGATGGTATCGACGCAATCGTTCCAGCAGGTCTCCGCCTCTCCCAGGTTGCCATCTGCGTAGAGGAGGTTGCCCAGCTCGTGGAGGGCCTGGATCAGAAGGAACTTCTCCTGCCTCTTCCTGAGCAGCTCGATGCACTTCTTGTAGTTGCTGATCACCATCGTGGTGAAGACCTTGTGGCCCTTGCGCTTCGATCGGATCTCGAAGTGGCTGCGGCCTTTCTTCTTCTCCTCGACGCGGAGGTTCTGGGTCTCTATGCCGAACTGGTGGTAGAGCTTCCTGCACTGCTTGAGGGACTCCACGCAGTTGTTGGCATCCCTCTTGATGTTCTCGAGCAGGCCCTCGGAGGCCTGCCTGTCCGAGTGGAGGACGTTCTCGATGACATCGAGGCGGAAGATCTCCTTCTCGAGCTACTGCTTGTCTCTGTTGAACTCCTGCTCCTCGGGTGGGATCTCTCCGGTCAGCATGGCTTGACGGCTCCTCTTCTTCTTGCTGGTGAGCTTCCAGTTCTCAAATTACTGCACGCGGACCTCGAGGGCCTTCCTCTTCTCGGCTGTCTTTCGCGCTGCCTCCTCGTGGAGGGTGCTCTGGGCATAGATGATGAAGGGTAGAAGCTGTGAGGCGAACTCGTTGCTGGTGGCGCTGTTGAGCCTGTTGCTGATGTCGACGAGGCTCTCCCACTTCGATACGGCCATCAGGCACTGCACCGTGTAACCGATCAGGCTCGCGTGGAGGGAGAGATTGAACTCATCCACCTGGTCGAACCATCGCTGGCCCTTCTGGGCCCCAGCTGCGCCCTCAGCCGGCTTCACCTCTCCAGTGCCATTTCCTACGCCTGTTTGTGCCTCACCTTCAACGCCGTCGTGCCCTGCGTCAAATTTGAAGGCAACGGTCTTGGTGTTGGCGTCCTTGTCGAAGGTAGGCTGCTGTCCGGGGACCTCATCGATCTCCCTGCCTGCCATCTTGCGCAGGCTGCCACCTCTCTGGAGGTGCTCGACGAGGAACAGGCTGCATTCTGCGAGGAGCAGGACGTAGTGCCACCCGTCGCCTTGAGTCAGCTCGAGTGGGTTGGTGAGATCGTAGGAGAAGACATTCCAGGTGTAGCGGATGATGCTGACCAGCTGGAGCCACGAGCGCGAGTTCTTGGCGTACTCGGCCGCCCGTGCCATGACCTTCAGGAGCTCGGTGACCCGGAGTACTCGGTCCTCCGGCTTTGGGGCGTAGACCTCGTCGTCCTCCTTGTGCTCCTCAGCAAAGGCGGCCTCCTGCCGTTTCTGCTCTTCCCGGTGCTCCTCAAGGGTCTGCTTGTATTTTGGGAAGTCGATCTGGAGGATGTCGTTGAAGACGCAGCTCTGGCTCGCGACATCTAGCTGGGACCTCTACGAGGAGGCCACAACTATCTCGAGGAACTGGCAGATGCCCTGGAGGAAGTGCTTCTCGCTGATCCACAGGTAGACGTAGAACTTCTGGGCCTCCTGCTCGGGTGAGTCGAAGACGACGGCGAGCTGGTTCTCCTCGTCGTCTCCCGTGGCTGCGTCGCCACTCACAAGCTGCTGGAGCTTCTTCGGACCGAGGGTGCCGTTGCCGCCCGAGAGGCTCTGCTACTCGAGCATCTGCTTCACTCGCTCCTCGAGGGCGGCGAATCTCTTCCGCTGCTTTCGGACGATGTCCTTGTCCAGATATTCTAGCCTCTCGTTGATCCTGGTCTCGATCGCGGCCTCGTCCTCCTCCGGTACTTTGACGCCTTCGCGCACTCGCTGCCCGAGCGCTTCGAGGCTCTCGTAGTCGCTGGTCTCCATGGCCCTTCGAATGCACTTGCAGCTGAACTCCAAGTATCTTGGGTTCTCGGTTCCCGCATCATGGGCTTGTATGAGGGCCGTGAGTTGAGCGCTGGGTTTGTTGAGCTTGACCTGCTCCCAGAACTCGACCTTTGCCGCCACGGCTTCCTTCATTGCCGTCGCGACCTCCTCTCCTCCCGAGATCGCCTCTTGCTGGCTTGTGATCGACTCCTTCCATTTCTCCGTCTTGGCCTTCACGACGTCCTGGAAGTCGATCAGGCTGAGCAAGAACTCTTCAAGGGCGTGTCCTTCGTCCTCAAATTCATCGAGCTTCTCAAGCCTCTCCTCGTATGGCTCTGGCTCCTTGATGAGCTCCTCCTCCGGTATCTCTTCCCCTAGCTCAATCCGCTTCTACTGCTCTTCTTTCTTCTCTTTCTCCTCTTCGCTGAGCGTAGGAGTTTACACCACGTACTGGGCATACCTCCGCCACTTTCGAGAGGAGATCGGCAGCTCTGATATCATCGCCCTTCGCAGCATCTGGTCTTCAGAGGTCTCGAAGCCCAGCTTGACCACTTGGTAGCTCAGGCACCCGAGGATTCTCCTGCTGTTGGCGTCCACCAGCTCCTGAGGCACCAGTCTGAGACTCTGGTGGCACTTCAAGAGGACTTGGAGGAGGATTTGTGGCCTCGTCTTCATCGTGAAGTAAGGAGTGAGATGGTTGAAGAGCTCGGCGACGACGCGCTTCGTCAAGGAAGGCCTATTGAGGTACGTGGAGATCTCCAAGGCAAGGCAGAGGAAGTTTGCGATTTTCATATCCACCTTCTGCTTCTCGACCTGGAGCTCGCAGTGGTCCGCCCTTCGCTGAACCTCGCCGCGAACCAGCTTCGACACCCGGGCGAGGATGATGAACGCCTCGGCAAGCTGCTTGCCCTCGATCATGGAGATGCGAGAGAGGTAGTCTTTGTCCAATCGGTAGGCAAGGATCGGGTTGATGTTGGTGTCGAGGTGGGAGTACTTGAACTCATTCTTGATGATGAACTGCTGGCAGAGGGCCTCCGCAGCCTGCTTGGCGATCTGGTAGTGGCCAAGCTTGAAGGCGATCTCAGAGAGATAGCCGTGGAGCTGGTGCAGCGAGAGCGGCAGGAGCGTGAGGACCTCGTTCGAGGTCTCGCCGATGCCGTTGACGCAGGTACCCTCTGGAGTGTAGCCACCGGCGGCGAACACGTACCTCTCGTTCGGAATGAGGCCGGTCACGTTCAGGACCGCTCCTGGGGCCCTCTTCTCGCCGGTTCCCTCGTAGTCAGTGTTGTTGAGACTCACAGCAACCCCAGAGCCGCTGGGCTTGCCGTAGAGGGCGACGTCGCCGATGTTGCGCCACGCTTTGTACTCCGTTATTGGTCGGTAGAAGGGGAGCTTCATCGTGATCGAGGTGCTCGTCCTGCAGATCATGACCGGCTTCGCTGGCACAGGGGTCTTCCTAATGTACTGAGGCCTTGCAAGCAGGCTGAATGGATGGACCTGATCTGGAGAGCGCCCGAAGTACTCGTGATAGAAGCGGGCAGCCTTGATGTAGACCGCGTTGTCGAGGGCCAGGTTGGAGAGAGTCTCCTCGCCCTGGCGCGCCTTCTTGAGGAACTCGAAGGACTCCAGCAGGAGGCTCTTCTGCTCGACGTTGTTGGCTTTTGCCATCGCCAGCGCCATGTAGAGCAGTGCATTCTGATATGGGTTCTGATTGTTCTCCCTCTCGAGAATCTTCTCGTAGGAGAGGATCTGCGGTTTTGAAGGAGGCAGCTTGCCGGCCTCTTGGAGAGTCTGCTGCAAATTCTTCAGAGCACCCTTGTTCTGGGAGAGCGTCTTGCTTTTCGCGAGGCTCATCTTCGCACTCAGAGACGTGGACAGGTTCTTTGTGAGATTTCCTGGAGCATTCTTGCTCAGATCGATGCCCTGAGTCAGCAGAAGGTCCTAGGTCTACTTCTTCACCACGTGCATCTCCTTGCCGAGCTTGACTTCGCAGCGGTAGAGGTTCATGAGGATGTCCACGTGGAGGGCGTGAACGATCTGGTCTGTCTCGCCAAAGAATTTCTTGTCCGACAGGGATGTCCTCGCCTTGTGCTCGATCTACCACTCGGCGACGTCGATTTCTCTCTCAAACAAGTCCTTGTTGCGGAGCTCTTCCGCGCAGGCCTTTACCTCCAGCTGGTCTTCATCTCCCTCGTCTTCGTCAAGAGGTGAGGTAGCCTCCTCTTTCCTGACGCGGTCCCTCTCCTTGCGGAGGATCAACTCCTCCCACGTGTTGCACACTGTCTGCATCTTGAGCTCCAAGTCCCCGATCTTTTTGTTGTCGACGGTGATGCTCATCGCTGTAGTGGCGTTCTCTACAGCGTCAGAGTCCAGAGAGCGCTTCATACGCTCCTCACGGAACTCCACCACCTTGCCGAGTGTGGACCTCAGGGCTTGGACTGCGTTTCTGAACTCCCCGACCTGCTCTTGGAGGCTCGCGAGGTAGACCGAGCACTTGCAGTAGGCCACCATGTCCTGGACGAAATCCATTCGAGTCAGGATCCGGTGCATCACGTTCAAGGTGCCGACGAAGTCGTGCCTGACCCGCGTTACGGCCTCGTCGATGGTGTCGACGAATTCGCCGAAGTACTCCTTCTGGCCCCTCATCTCGATGTACGTATCAATCTTCTGGAGCACCGGGAGAAGGTACTTGGACCACAGGAGTCCACTCATCTCCCCGAGGAGGTCGAGCCGATGCTCGAGGTAGGCGTCTCCGAGAGGACCAAGGAGAGCTTCCTTCACTGTGCTTGAGAGGTCGACGAGGAGGTCCTGGTTGTAGGTGAGGCCAAGGAACTGCTTCGCCTCATCCAGCTGCTTGCGATCCTCCGATTTGGGTCCGAGGAAAGACTTCTCCAACTCAGCCAAGCGCCTGAGGATGAGCAGATCACGCTCAGCCAAGGCCAGCTGCTTGTCGGTACGGTAGCACACGAAGACGTAGTCGAGATTTGGAACTCGCTCGAGCTCTGCTGGCGTCTGCCTCAGGTCGAGAGGGATTTTTGTGAAACCCAAAGGCGCTCTGAGGTGAGGGTCCTGGCCCTGAATGACGCAGACATCTGTCACGATGGACAGCGAGTCCTCCTCGTCGATGAGAGAGTTGGCTGTCCTTCTGAACACCACATATGGAATAGCCCCCTGCTTCTCGTAAGAGCCGGCATGCTATCTGATAGGAACCGCAACAGCAAAGTGGTTGTCGGGTAGATCTGGGCCGAGGTTCTCGTCAGCTAGGACCACGTCAATACCGACGATGGCATTCTAGGGATTCTTGGTGCGTTGAAGCAGCATGTGCACGTAGACGTGCTTGATTGCTTCAAGCTCTACCTCTGAGGCTTGGATCTCATCTTCGTTTGGCTTCGCCTCCTCCTCAGCGGGAGGAGCACCCGCAGGAGCTCCCTTCTTGCCCTTGGCATCTTTGGCTGGAGCAGCTGCTTTCTTCGCTTCCTCTTTCTTTGGGGCCTCCTCCTTGTCGGCTGCATCACCAGCGGCGCCCTTCTTGGCCGATGCCCTGAGTCTCTTCAGCTCTATTCTGAGGTTCGCCTGATTTAGGTCTCGAGGGAGCTTCTCGAAGCCGTTCGGTATGTTCGCCACCTTGTTTGCAGACATGAGGACATCAACGGTGGCCAAGTAGGGCACCTCGTATCGTCTGAACTTGAGGCGGACGAGGGCAGGATCCAGCAGAGCCTCGAACTCTGGCCACAACTGGCACTCGTAGGCCAGCTTGACGAGCTCGACGTGGATCTCGATGGGCACACAGGAGGCGGCAAAGCTCCAGTCCTTCTCTTGGATCATTTCGGCGTCCATCTGCTTGTACTTGTCGAGGAGCTCGTCCAGGTCCACCTCCGGGTCTCTGTTCTACAGCTTCTCTTTCTTCTCGCGGTCGCGCTTCTTCTTCTCGTGCACCTGAACGAGGGCCTGCTTCACCAGCTCCACGTCCGGCTTCACGATCTCAACGACCTGCTTGAGCGCCTCGACCTTGATCTACCCGACCTTCGACTCTCGCGTCGAGGCACTGGTGGAGAACGGCTCGTTGGTCTGGAGGGACTCAACGATAGCGAGGCTTCGGTGATACTTGTTGTTCGCGAAGGTCTCCTCCAGCTTCTTCCTCCAGGCCTCCGGAGAGAGGGCACCCGACTGCAGCTCGTACTTGAGCTCCTGCGTGCGGAGTACTCTCAAGGCGTCAATCAGCGTGTCCTTGGTCCCCTCTGGGACGGGAGGGTCCTGCTCCTCGACCTGCTTCGTGTAGAGGACCTTTCCAATGCCGTAGCTGATGACCTTGGTGGCGGCTTTCAGCGCGCCAAAGTCGGCGTAGGCCCTGGCAAGCTCCACGTAGTTCAGCACTCTCCAGTCCAGGTACTTCGTGGT
>ERZ889217.1831-NODE-1831-length-10157-cov-18.360622_pt1 | contig 10157 bp, 11 predicted proteins | sample MGYA00521098_ERZ889217 | MGnify/ENA primary metagenome ERZ889217 (study PRJEB32303, sample SAMEA104408613) | aquatic metagenome | biome: Brackish water; feature: Pelagic; material: water | place: Baltic Sea | collected 2014-06-10T22:04:00 | depth 2,362 m ...
CCTTGCTCTGGGGGGTGGGCCTGACCGCCGCCGACACCCTGCTGCTGCTGGCGCTACAGCGCTTCGGGATCCGCCGGCTGGAGGCCCTTGTGATCGCCCTGGTCGCCCTGGTCGGGGGTTGCTTCGCGGTGGAGATGTTCCTGCTGCAGCCGGACTGGGGCCAGGTGGGCCAGGGCTTTCTTCCCCAGGCCGCCAGCCTCAGGGACGGCCAGCAGTTGTTTCTGGCCGCCGGCATTCTCGGGGCCACGGTGATGCCCCACAACCTCTATCTGCATTCCTCGTTGGTGCAGTCCCGCCGCTGGAGCGGCGGCCAGGTGGCGCAGCGCAGGGCCCTGGCTTTCAGCACCTGGGACACCCTGATCGCCCTCAGCCTGGCCTTTCTGATCAATGTCTCGATCCTGGTGCTGGCCGCCGGCAGCTTCTACGGACGGCTACCGCAGCCGGTCACGGACCTGAGCGAGGCCTACCGGCTGCTGACGCCGATGCTGGGCACGTCGCTCGCCAGCGTGCTGTTCGGCGTGGCCCTGCTGGCGGCGGGCCAGAGCTCGACGCTCACCGCCACCATGGCCGGCCAGATCGTGATGGAGGGGTTCCTGCAGATCCGTCTGCCGGACTGGAAGCGGCGGCTGCTCACCCGCGGTCTCGCGCTGATCCCGGCGATGGCCACAGTGATCCTGTTCGGTGAACGGGCCACAACAAATCTGCTGGTGCTGAGCCAGGTGGTGCTGTCTCTGCAGTTGCCCTTCGCGGTGATCCCGCTGGTGTGGTTCTGCGGCCGCCGGGGCCTGATGGGCGATCTGAAAGCACCGCTCTGGCTGCAGGCCGCGGGCTGGATCTGCGCCAGCGTGATTGTGCTGATCAACCTCTCGATGCTGAGCGCGGTGTTGCGGGGCGTCTGAACCGTTGACAAAAGCAGCCTCTCCTCAGACCCATGACGAGCAAAAAACACTGGGACACGATCTGAGCATCCAAGGCCACTGAGTCGTTGAGCTGATACCAGAGGCACCACGGTGACCAAGCGGCTGGATGCCTAGAGCTTCATACCACCACAAGCTGCAGCAAACCGCGCTCCAATCCCACGAGTGCGGAGACACCGATCAGGGGCAACACGCCCCAGGGGAAGCGCAGCAGCAGGGTCAGCGACATGAAGATCAGGAAGAGTGCAAGGGCATCGAGCTGGCCAGTGTTTTCCCCATCTGGGCCTGCTCTGATGGCTGGTCAGCGCCACCAGGTCAGCGAGGTGCTGGACTTCTGGTTCGTGCAGAGCCGGCCGCGCCAGCCGTCGACAGCAGCATGTAGTGGCGCGGGGGGAGGCGAAGACCATTGGGGGAGAGAGGTTGACGGGAGGTGGTCAGGCGCCTTCTCACCGAGACGCCCCAAGGCGGCATCCCGCCAGCTCAGCCTGGACCCTGCTGATCCGTTCAGCCCAGGGCCTGTTTGAACGCGAACAGCCCAAAGGCGATGAACAGGCCACCGCTCAGCCGATAGAGCAACTGTTCGCTGATGCGACCTCCGATCCACTTGCCGGCCCCCACCGCCAGCCAGGTGACCAGGGCGTGGCCGACCAGGGTGCCCGCCAGCAGGCCCGCGAAGGTGAAGGCCGGTGCGGTGGCCAGAAAGATGGTGGTGAACTGGGTGCGATCGCCCAGCTCGGCGATGAACACCAGCACGAAGGCCTCCCAGATCACCGCCCAGGTGGTGCTGATGCGGCGCCGGCTCTCCGCCTCATCAATGGCCTGCTGGGCTTCCTGCTCCTCCTCGTCCGCCTCATTCGCCTCCATGCCCTGGGCGTCGACGAGCAGCTTGAGACCAAAACCGACGAACAGCGCCGCCGCCAGCCACGGCACCACCGTGGCGGGCAGCAGCTCCCGCAGGCCGTAGCCCAGACCCAGCGAGATCAGGGTGACGGCCGTGAGGGCTGCAAAGGCGCCGATGAAGACATCCCGGCCGCGGTGACGCGCCGCCAGGATCAGCGCCATGAAGAAGGTCTTGTCACCCAGTTCGGCCAGGGTGATGGCGGTGAAGCTTGCCCCAAAAGCTGCTACCGCTGGATCGGAAGGAAGAGGAGTGCTCATCGCCGCAGGTTGCGCCGCAGCTCATGAAGAAGTCATGAGGTTTGCGGCGGATCCACGGCAGTTGGCAGCTCCACCAGCAGTACGCACAGGCCGGGCCGGCTCTCGCCGAGGCGTAGCTCACCGCCGTGGCGGCGGGCGATGGCGCGGCCGATTGCCAGTCCCAGCCCGCTGTGGCCGCCGCGATCGGCGCCACTCCAGAAGCGATCGAACACCTGCTCCCGCTGGGCCGCCGGGATGCCGGGCCCCTGATCGCGTACTGCCACCTGCAACTGCCGTTTCGTCGTTGTCACGTCGAGGCTCACCCGGCCTCCCTCGGGGCTGTGGCGAATGGCATTGAGCACCAGGTTGGTGAACAGGCGCAGCAGTTCCTCGCTGTCGCCCTCCACCAGAACGCTGTGCTCTTCCGGCGCGGGACTGAGCCGCAGCTGGATCGCGCGCGCGGCCGCCTGGGGTGCGTAGCAGCGGATGAGATCCTCCAGCAGTTCCAGCAGATCGAACCGCTGCCAGTCCCGAGGTCGCCCGTCACTGCCGTCGCAGCTCTGCTGCAGCCGGGCCAGGGTCAGCAGATCCTCCAGCAGCTCGCCCATCCGACGGCTGAGGCGGTCGAGCTCAGGCCAGGCCAGGCCGGGGTGTGGGCGCAGTTCCAGCGGCACCCCCGCCAGCAGGGTGCGCAGGGCCGTGAGTGGATGGCGCAACTCGTGGGAGGCATCGGCGGTGAAGCGCTGCAAGGCACGCAGCTGCTCCTGCATGGGGAGGAAGGCAGCCCGCAGCATGCGGCGGCCCGCCAACAGTGCCGCCAGAGCGGTGACGATGCCACCTAGCAGCAGACCGCGGCGCAGCCGTTCCAGATCGGCGAGAGCGGCACGGTCCGAGAGGGCCACCCGCACGTAACCAAGCCGTTGTTCCGTCGAAGTTGCGCCCGCCGCCTGGGGGAGGTTGTTCCCACTGGGATCGGCCCCAGCGTGCAGCGGCTCCGTTTGGACCACCTGAACGAGGCTGACGCCACCCGGCCAGCGCTGCCAGCTCGGGGTGGAGGTGGACTGTGGCAGTGCCTCTTGCATGGCCGGCACGGCCAGGAAGCCCTGTTCGCTGAGCAACTGGCCTGTCGTGTCGAACCATTGCACCCGCTGCTGAACCAACGCCGGAACGGCGATCCGCTGCGGACCGGCCCGGAACTTGGCACGCCCTTCCGCCTCGCCCAATTCATGGGCGATCAGGGGCAGCTGGGCCGCGGCCGTGGCGGCCAGCTGGCGCAGCTCGGTGCGCTGGTCCTCGCCCCGCTGCACAGCGATGCCCCAATAGAGGGTGCCGGAGAAGGACAGCAGCAGCAGCAACGCGAAGCCGCCACCCTGCAGGAGGAGCCGGCGTTTGAGCTGCAGCGGATCAGTCGGTAGCGCTTGCGTGGAGCCGGTAGCCATGGCCATACACCGTTTCGATCAGGTTCGGATCACAGCCAGCGGCAGTGAGCTTCTGACGCAGGTTGCGCATGTGGGCCCGTAGGGCGTCCTCGCCGACGACGCGGCGGCCATCGCCGCAGGCGTGCAGCAGCTCACTCTTGCGGCAGCTGGCGCCGCGGGCGCGCAGCAGCTGCTCCAGCAGCAGGGCCTCCTTGGGGGTGAGCTCCAGGGGATGCCCACGCACCAGCGCCACGGTCTGACCGGGCTGGAGCGCCAGCGGCCCCCAGCACAACTGGCTCTGCAGGGGGCGATTGGCGCGGCGCAGTAGGGCCGCCAGCCGCACCCGCAACAGCTCGGGATCGAAAGGCTTGACGACGTAGTCATCGGCGCCTCCCTCGAAGCCGAGCAGCTTGTCGGTGCGTCCATCACGGGCGGTGAGCATCAGCACCAGCGGCTGATGGCACGGCAGCCGGCGCAGCTGCCGGCAGAGCCTCAGGCCGTCGGTGTCGGGCAAGCCGAGATCGAGCAGCACCAGATCGAAGCGCTCCTGCTCCAGCCAGCCCATCGCCTCGCCCCCCGTGCCGGCGACCTCAAGGCCATAGCCCCACTGGAGCAGCAGCCGTTGCATCACGTCCTGGAGGGTCGGGTCGTCCTCGACGAGCAGGAGCTTCATGGCCGTCCCACTCCCTGATCAGAGGGCTGCATCCGTCTGAGCCGCGCTCTCAAGTTGCAGCGTGCTCTTGCCGATTCCAAACGCTTCCAGCCGTCGCCGGGCCGAGGCCAGGAGCTGATCCCGGCTGAGACCCTCACGCTGCAGGCGAACGGGATCAATCACCATATGAGCGGTAAGGGCTGTGCGGGAGGTGCTCAGCCCCCAGACATGGAGTTCCTCCACCTCAAGCACTGAAGGCAGCGACGCGAGAGCCTGCTCCACCTCAATGAGATCGACATGGCGCGGGGCGGCGTCGAGGGTGAGGGCGAGCGCTTCGCGCAACAGGCCCAGGGCGCTCCAGATCACCGCGGCCCCCACGCCGATGGCCGTGACAGCATCGAGCCACAGCCAGCTGGTGGCCCCCACCACCAGGGCGCTCAGCAGCACCGCCACCGAGACGGCGGCATCGGTGAGTAGATGCAGCACCGCCGCCCGCTGGTTGAGGTCGTGGTGGTGGTCGTGGCCGAACAGGCGGGCCGAGAGCAGGTTGATGGCGATGCCGGCGGCCGCCGCCCAGGCCACCGGGCCCACGATCAGCGGCACCGGGTTGAACAGACGCTGGATCGCTTCCACCACCACCACCGCACCGGCCGCGAAGATCAGCAGGCCGTTCACCAGCGACACGATCTGGGTGCTGCGGCCGAATCCGTAGGTGAAGCGCCCGCGGGCCGGCCGGCGGCTGAGACGATCCGCCCCCCAGCCCAGGGCCAGGCCGACCACATCGCCGAGGTTGTGGAGGGCATCGCCGATCAGCGCCAGCGAGCCGAAGCCAAAGCCCACCACCAGCTGCAGGGCAGTGAGGCCGCTGTTGAGGGCGATGCTCCAGCGGAAGGCCCTTCCGGCGCGACCGTCTGGTTGGTGGCCATGGCTGTGGTCGTGATGGTGATCATCGCCAGGCCCATGGGGGTGATCGTGAGGTTCTGCTCCGTGCCCGTGCTGGCCGCCCATGGCTCAGGTCTCCTGCTGGGCCGTCAGGTAGAGGGCGATCATCTCCTCCATCCCCTGCTGGGTGCGGCCATGGGGCCTGAGGCCCTTGGCGGCCCAGACCCGATCGAGCTCCATGCGCAGCTCTTCTGGAATCCAGCAGGAGAGCAGCACCTTGCCTTCTCGGCTGGAGGAACAGCGCTTGGCGGCCATCGACACCCCCGTGGTCATTACCAAACTGTATACATGTAGATGACTTGGTCTGCCCTCCCTTGACCACTGCCGTCCAATCCTCCAGATCCGCTCACCGCCGTTCCTACCTCTGGCGTCATGGCGGGCGAACCCTTGAAATCGCCATGACGGACCAGGGGGGCAGCGGCCCGGCCTGGTTGCTGCTGCCGGCGCTGAGCACGATCTCCAGCCGTCAGGAATGGCAGCCCTTCTGCGATGCCATTCCTGACGGCCCGGGTGAGCCATCCGAGCGACCCCGGCTGATCAGCCTTGACTGGCCAGGGTTCGGGGAGAGTGATCGGCCTCGGCTGCCGTACGACGCCGAGCTCCTGGCCCTGTTCCTGGCTGATGTCCGACGCGAGGTCTGCCCGACCGACTGTGGTCTGATCGCCGCTGGCCATGCCGCCGGCATCGCCCTGCTCGCCACTGAGCACCATGGCCTGGAGTTTCGCGAGTGGGTGTTGGTGGCCCCCACCTGGCGCGGGCCGCTGCCGACGATGGCCGGCCCCGTAGCCGCGCTTTCCCGGCGATCCGTTCCCTGGTGGAGGCGCCGCTGCTCGGGCCCCTGCTCTACCGGCTCAACACCACCACAGCCATGCTCGGCTGGATGAGCCGCCGCCACGTGGATGTGGCCGGTCACGGCCTGAGCCCCGAGGGCCTTGCTGCGCGGCAGCGGATCGCCCGCCAGCTGGGGGCACGTTTCGCCAGCTCTTCCTTCGTGACCGGAGGCCTCGATCCCTACGACGCCCCCCAGGGCTGGCTTGAAGCAGCACAAGACCTGAAGAGTCCGCTGACGGTGGCGATCGCCGACCAGGCGCCGCCGAAATCCCTTGCAGCGATGCAGGCCCTGGCGGCGGTGGCCGATCACACCCTGCATCTCCCCGGCCGGCTTGGGGCCCATGAGGAATGCGGGCGGGAGCTGGCCGCCCTGCTCCGCCGATGCTGAGATACCTGGCCCCCCTGCCCCGTGGTGTGTGTCTGGTGGGCCTGATCAGCCGGGTGAGAGGCAAGTCAGTGGCCAGCTGACAACCGGACCATGAACACGGCTCCCTGTCCTGCTGCAGACCGAACAGTGATCGCACCGCCATGGTGACGTGCGATCGCCTGAGCGATGGCTAACCCCAGGCCCGTGCCCCCCTGCTGCCGGGATCGGGCCGCATCAAGCCGGGTAAAGCGATCGAAGATCCTCGCCTGCTGATCGACGGGGATTCCAGGGCCACTGTCGCTGATGGCCAGCACAACCTCCCGGCCCTGCTTGTCCAGCCTCACGTCGACAACACCGTCTGCCGGGGTGTAGTGAATGGCATTGTTGAGCAGGTTGATCACGAGTCTGCTGAGCTCCGATTCAACGCCCAGAACCCTGGCGCAAGGGCTGAGGTGCTCCGCCTTGAGGCTGACCTGAGCAGCAGCGGCCACTTCACTGAACTCCTCCACCACATCCATCACGATCTCGGTGAGATCACAAACCTCCTTGAGGCCTTGAGGCGAGGATCGCTCCAGGCTCGCGAGCAGCAGCAGATCAGCAATCAGCTGCTGCAGCCTCCGCCCCTGGGCCAGAACCCGATCCAGACTGGTCACCTGCCTGTTGCTGGTGGAAGGATCGGCTGTGCTGCGCTCCGCCTCCACGACGGCCAACAGGTTGGCCAGTGGTGTTCGCAGTTCATGGGCCACATCAGCGCTGAATTGTTCCTGGCGCCGGTAGGCCTCCAGCAGAGGAGCCATGGCCAGCCCCGCCAACCACCAGCTGGCTACGGCTACCCCCACCATCGCCAGAAGGAAGACCCCATGGCCCAGCCACCACAAGCGGTTCGCTTCGGCATCGAGGTGCTCCAGGCTGCTTGAGATCTGCAGGTAGCCCCAGATCGGTTCGCCGGGGCCATGGGAGTGATGCAGGTGAATCGCATAGGTGCCCCAGCGTTCTCCGGCCCGCTCACCGGTCAATGCCCAGCCCAGCAGCCCAGGTTTCGGCCTCACCGGCAAGGCGCCAGGGGAGTTGGCGATCAGAACCCCGTGGTGATTGAACACTCGCAGCTTGTAGCGGTCGGGATCGCTTGCACTGATCGCATGCCGATGGATCAGATCCGTCGGCGGAATGCAGGGCTTGCCTGCCAGGCAGAGGCCCGGCAGCACCGCAGCCAGGGCGCCGGAGGGCCGGGCCTCCGGCGCCCTGGCGGGCTTGAGACTGTCGTGCAGCGTGCCGGCGAGGCTCTGCAATTCACGCCTGATCGCCGTTTCCTGGGTCTGCAGCAGCAACCGGCCCATGGCAAAGCCGGCTGCATAGAGCAGTGTGCCCATCACCAGCAACGACAGGCCTGCCAGGCGCAAGCGGGCGCGCCACAGCAATCTTGGCGTTGAGGAACGGTGATGGCTCACGTCTCCGCGGTCGCAGGCGGTGCGAGCCGATACCCCTTGCTGGGCACCGTTTCGATCGGCGAGGGAAGGCCGTGGGCCGCCAGCTTGCGCCGCAGCAGCCGCACTTGGGCAGCCACCACGTTGCTCACCGGGTCCTGATGCAGATCCCACAGTTGATGGCGCAGCCGTGAGCCGGGAATGATCTGGCCTGGATGCTTCAGGAAATAGGCCATCAACTGCTGCTCCTTGGCCGACAGTTCCACGCGCACCTCACCGGTGGTGGTCGTGACCAGCAGCGTGCCTACATTGGGATCCAATCGATAACTACCGGCTGCCAACAAGGGCTCCCGGTAGCCGGGGTGGCGCCGCTGCAGGGCCCTGATCCTCGCCAGCAGCTCCTCCATCGCAAAAGGTTTGCTGAGGTAGTCATCAGCACCCGCATCGAGGCCCTCCACCCGATCGGCAGTCTCGGCGCGGGCCGTGAGCAACAACACCGGTAGCCCCATGCCAGCGGCCCGGGCGCGCCGGCAAAGGTCAACACCGCTCAGATCCGGCAGCATCCAATCGAGGATGGCGAGGTCGTAACGGGCAAGTTTACCGCTCAGCAGGCTCCAACCCTCCAGACCGCCGGAGCAGTAATCCACCACATGGCCCTGGCGTTGCAGCACCGTCTGGACAGCTGCAGCCAGATCCTCTTCGTCTTCCACCAGCAGGATCCGCAGCAACATCAGGGGTGGGCTCCGGATGGCAGATGCTAGTGAGTGCTGGCGATTTCACCTGTTTTTCATCCCGGTTGCTCCATCCTCCGCCCATCCACCGTTCCCATGGGCCTTGGTCAACCGATTCCTGCAGCTGGCCGCTCGAGCCAGCCTCTCCACCGCTGCCCTGCTCGCCATCGCCACGGCATCACCGCTAGCCAGGGCCCACGTGGGCCACGGTGATGAGTTCCAGCAGCAGGGGGATGTGCGCCAGGTGAAGCGCAATGCCGACAGCGATGGGCTGCTGGGTGTGGCCACGGCCAAGCCCGAACAAGGACCTGATGGCCTCACCGTGCCCGCCACTGCACTGGTGGATGCCGATGGCAAGTCCCTGCTGTTCGTGCAGACCGAGAAGACCTACGACCCAGTCTTCGTGCAGACCGGAGCCAACCAGGGAGACCGCGTGGTCGTGACGGAGGGAATCGATAACACCGATGACGTGGTGCTGTCGGGTGTGCTCTCGCTCTACGCCGAATCGAAGAAGACCCAGCAGGTGGAGGCTCCTGCGGCTGATGCCGGTGCTGTTGCCAAGGCCGAGGACGGTTCCAACTCCAGCGGCAACCTGCCGTTGATCGCTGGCACAGCCGGTGTTGCCGCGGTGGTGGCCGCAGGGGCGGTGCTGATCAACCGCCGCGGCAAGCAGGGCGAATGATCGAAAAGCTGCTCAACACCACGCTGCGGTTCTCGATCGCCCGTCGTTGGCTGATCGTGGCCGCTGCGGTGGTCATCAGTCTCTGGGGCCTGCTGGCCGTGAGCCAGATGCCGCTGGATGTGTTTCCGCCCTTTGCGCCGCCGCAGGTGGATGTACAGACCAGCGCTGACGGCCTCTCGCCTGAGGAGGTGGAAGCCCGGATCACCCTGCCGATTGAATCGGCCGTGAACGGCATCCCCGGCGTGGAGACGGTGCGCTCCTCCTCCAAGGCGGGCCTGTCGATGGTGCAGGTGGTGTTCCACCAGAACGCCGACATCTACCGCGCTCGCCAGTCGGTGGCGGAGCGGTTGCAGCAGGTGAGCTCCCAGCTTCCCGCCAATGCCGCCGCACCGGAGTTGTCGCCGCTTGTGTCACCGCTCGGCACGATCCTGCAGGTGGCCTTCACGGTGAAAGGCGATGGCGCCACATCCTTGATGGATCTGCAGCAGCTGTTGCTGCGCTCCTATCGCCAGGCCATCCTGGCGGTCCCTGGTGTGGCCCAGGTGACGATCTACGGGGGTGATGAGCAGCAGTTCCAGGTGCTGATCGACCCCCAGGAACTGCAGGTGCAGAACGTCTCGCTCCAAGCAGTAATGGAGGGGGTCTCCAATGCCATGGCCACCAGCCCCGGAGGCTTCCTGATTGCCGGCGGCCAGGAGCGGCTGATCCGCCCGATGGGACAGATCGAGCAAGTCAGCGACCTGGCTGATGCAGCGGTGCGCAACGAGCAGGGGCAACCGGTGCTGCTTTCCACCCTGGCGGAGGTCAAACGCGACGCGGCGCTCAAACGGGGTGACGCCAGCTTCAACGGCAAGCCCGCCGCCGTGCTGATGGTGACCAAGCAGCCCGACGTGGACACACCCACCGTGACCCGCGCGGTGGAGCGACGCCTGGCCGAACTGAACCGAACCCTGCCGGCGGATGTGCAGACCCACGTCACCTTTCGGCAGAGCAACTTCATTGACAGCGCCATCCGCAATGTGAGCGAGTCGCTGCTGCAGGGGGTGGTGATCGTTT
>ERZ889217.1833-NODE-1833-length-10148-cov-6.456554_pt1 | contig 10148 bp, 7 predicted proteins | sample MGYA00521098_ERZ889217 | MGnify/ENA primary metagenome ERZ889217 (study PRJEB32303, sample SAMEA104408613) | aquatic metagenome | biome: Brackish water; feature: Pelagic; material: water | place: Baltic Sea | collected 2014-06-10T22:04:00 | depth 2,362 m ...
GATATGAGCTTGTTTAAAGACAGAGTAGTTGCGATGGGGAAGCCCCACTGCAACTCCTCCATTTGAACCTTTAGATCTTGCACTTATGGGATGATTATTGCCCTGGCTATTCTTCTGCTTGTTCTTATTTCCGTGTAATTCCGTGTTAATCGGTGGCTAATGCTTCTGCTTCCGCTTATTCATCTGTGGCTAATGCTTCTGTTTGTTCTTTCTTCCGTGGCAAATGCTTCTGCTTGGGATTTTTGTTTCCCATATCCCCAAAGCCTTTTCAAATCCCCCGGTTTATCGTAAGCGTCTTACTTTCACTTTTCATCTTCACAAAAGAAGAAGCTCATGTTATTGGCTGACTTCATTGGTGGATAATTTTTTAACTTTGAGTGCACGAATGCAAGTATCTAGTCCTAAATCGATGGCTGGTAAGGCAGATTATGGCAGGCCTGGTCAGTGCATTCTCAAAGTGATTAATGGCAAAAATCCGGGAACGATAAAAACCCTGACGAGCGCGGTCACCCTTTTGGGCGAAGAAAAAGGCTGCGATATCCGTTTGAACTCTTCGCAGGTCGAGCAGCTTCAATGTGTAATTGTTGAAACACCACACGGCTTCATGGTTCGCAACCTTTACGATTGCGATAAAGTCAAAGTTAATGGCGAAGCAATGGAGCAAGCGGTATTACATACCGGTGATGAGCTATCGGTGGGCCCATTTTCTTTTTATGTTGAGTATGCAGAAGCAGGGATGTCGGCCCAGCAAAAATTAGCACCCGAAGATCACCTCGAAGAGGAAAGGCAGGCGTTAAGGGCGCAGGCAGCAGGCGTAGCTGCTCAGCAATCTGCTCTTCTTCAGGAAGAACTTCGTTTATTGCAATTAGAAAAAACACTTCAAGAAAAGGAAAAGCAACTCGGATTGCATTTCCAGGAAAAACATTTAAGGCAGGTGCAGATCCAGCGCACTTTGAAATCCCGCTTCATTAAATTAAAGCAACAAGAAACCGCCCTCATTGGAACCATGAAAGAGCAGCAGGAAAATCTTCTTTCGCAAACCGATGCTGCACGCTTTTCACAAAAGCGCTACGAAAAACTTCGCAACAAACTTAAATCCCGCTGGAAAACAATTGCCCGTAGGCAGCTTGCAATAATTGCTACCAGAAACACCGCAATCGATGAATCCATGGCAAAGCTTTCCAAAGAATATGAGCATATTGTCAAGGAGCGGAAATCGCTGGCCTCTGCCCAAGAGTTGTTTCAATCAACTTGTGAAACTGAAAATCGAAAACTTAAAGAATCTTATGATCAGCTCGACAGCGAACAACAACAACGAGCTCTCAAGGCTACAACGCGCGAGATTGATTTGTTGCACCGCGAGAAAGAACTTTCAGCTAAGTTTTCGTTACTGGATCAAAACCAATCGATTCTCGAGCAAAATGAAAAGCACTGGAATACCTATCTGACCCGGCTCAAACTTGAGGAAGAAGGTTTGGAAAAACGCATTCTCAACCTGCGTGATAAACTTCCTGATTGTTCCTGGCCTTTGCCTAATACGGATTCTGTCGCTAACCATCAGCCAATTTTAAACATTCCTGCAGATGCAGCCGCTTTAATGGTACAACTTGAAGGAATGGCGAGCCATCTGGATGATCAACGGTTGGTATTGTTGGAAGCCTGGCATAATCTGGAACAGCGCAAAATATCTTGGGAAAAAGAACAAAACGGCCTTCTCGCAGAGCTTGATGTCTCAGGCAATGAACTGGGTCGTAAGCAAAAACAGATCGAGCAATGGGAACTTTCACTGGTTCAAAAAGAAGAAATTTTATTCTTTAAAGAACAGCAACTTTCCTTGCAGCGAAAACAAATTGAGGCAGATCAAGCCGCACTCACCCTTCAGTTGAAATCGTATGAGACCGATCGCAATGTTCTTATTCATGAACTTGAGGTGCGTTCTGAAACAATGGAAAAACTCGGGCAGTTGACTCATGAAACCCGCAAGGAGCTTTGCCAAAAAGGTTTGAAAGAACGCGATGAATTGCAAAAGGAAAAACTTCGTCTCGATGAAATCCGCTTATCTGCAAACAGCATCTGGAAAGATTATCAAAACCGATTGCATGAACTCGAATTTCAAAAACAATCCCTTGCCATCGCTGAACTTGCGGTCGGCAGGATGACTCTTGAGGTACTTGCAGGTAGCAAGGATGGCGTTGGCGCAGATCGTAGGCTCGAAAAAATCCGTAAGGGTATTGCACTACGGTTCGAGGAAGAACGCACCATGATTCAAGAGGGAAAAAACCATCTTCAAGCGGGAGCCATCGTATTTGAAAGGCAGATCCGCGAGTTTGCCCACAGGGAAAATGAATTGGCAATTCGCTCAGGTGATCTTGCTGTTGCTCAAACCAACTTCGATGAAACACGCCAACAGTTTGAGCAAGATAAAATACTAAACCTTGAATCGATTAAAATCCTCGAAGGCAGGAACAAACTTTTAGAAGCTCAAATTGCAGACTTGAAGGCACAGGTCGAAAAACTTCATGCAGTTCTTATTGAAGAAACTACCAATGTTAAAACTACCCAAGCCACTGTGCTTCGAATTGCTGCCTAATCTTTGGGTAGGGGAATATAGTGCATCAGGATTTTTTCGTTGATGGTGGGTGATTCGAGAGTTTCATAGGGTGGTGAAGTTTGTGTTTTTAGTGATACAATTTGCGCAGAAATGATTTGTTCTTCTACTTTGTGGGTTTGGTTCCATTCTTCTAACATCATTTTTAAGAAGGCCCGTGAGAAGGGATCTCGTGGGAATTCATAAAGGCCCCAGATGAGAAACCTTTTGCGGGCATACGAATCTTCCTTAGCCCAAATCATTCGCCTATCGCTTGATCGATTATCTTGGCTGGGATTAAACAGATTAACTTTTGTGCCATCTGCTTTTGTGCCTTCCGCCCAAATTTTCAAGCCATCTTTTAAAACCCCTGGCGAAAACATTGCCCAATATTGGTCTAAGCCGGTTATCCTTCCTACGGTGTCTATTACCGTAGCTTCATCCGAAACCATGGGGGGGGTCAAGTACCTTTGGTAATTCATCACCATCACAAATATTAACAGGCAGGGTATTAACCAGCGTGGGCCCGGTATTGAAAGAACCTGAGGGCCATTTGCTTCAGTGCCAGTGACTTCTGTAATAGAGCCAAGAAATTTCCATGGAATAACAGCAGTCAACTTGTCCCAAAATAAACTGGGCAGAAATACCAACCAGTAGGCTATGCACATGAAGGAAAAAAGGCCCACATCCATGCACAGGTAGATGCCGAGATGAAAACCGACCATGATTGCAAATGCTAATAATCGTAAGTAGGCATTACCAAGGGGCATTAAAAGGAGAAAGGGTATGGATATTTCTAAGAGAAGGGTGGCTTTGGTTAAAAGCACCAGAATGGCTGGGTATTGTAATAGCCAGTAACCAAAAGGATTGGTGAAATAATCCATGTTGAGGACATAATATAATGCGTTGAAATCTCCACGCCATTCATAGCTGACCTTGGGTATTGCTGCGTTGAAGTAAAGGATGCAGAGTTGCAGAATGATTGCAGCGGTGCCCCAAGAAAGAATGCGGTTGGAATGATAAGTGGCAGCGGTTTTCGAAAGGGAGTCGAGGCTGAACCGGGCACCTAATGGCACAAAAAACGACCAGAAAAGTGCACATCGCAACAACACATCATTGCCTTGAAGTATCATCGGTTGGCGTGCGTGTGATCCCATTAGTAGAAACCAAGAAATAGCAATGGCCCAGCGGGTCTGATACCCCAAAAGCAGCGCAACACCTGCTAGGCCAGATAAAACAAACAAGAATGCCTGCCAAGCAAATGATCCTGAAAGCATGTGTGGGCTGATCCACCAGACGATTCCCATGGGGAACGGCGAATGCCAGAGCACTTCACGCGGTGTCGCGCCTTGGTCGGTATAGAAAAACGAAAGTTCGAAACTGCGAAGTAAAAGGTCGTATAGAAGAATTAGGGCGATACCAATGCGAAACAGGCCTAGCGATCTGAGATCGAGGGCAAACAGTTCGCTTAAGTGATTTTTCTTAGCTGCAATTGTCTGCATCGGTGTTCGCAAGGTTCTTCAAGAAAAATCAGTTTGCACATTAGCTTCTATCATTATACTTCCCTAGATGCTAAGGGTTTATTCTTTGTGCGACTATTTTTGATTTTATTGGTATGTTTTTGCTTCAAGTTATCCGCAGGGGTAATATTAAATCAGATAAACCCATTCCGTGCAGGAGGTATTTCCATGTCGCAATTTTTTAAATGTATCACTTCCCAATCTTTTGATGCCAAGGTTGGGCAGATGGGTAGTTGGATTGCAGCAAATGCAGTGCTTTGTATGGGAATGTACAAGCTGACTAAGTTACCTTTAAGTGAGACAGAATTTTTTTTTGGAGTATTGCTGGTGCTTACCGTTAGCTTGCTCATGGTGTTGATGGGCTTGATTCTTCCTTTGACATACCGCAAGGCTAATGGTTCAATTGATTGATTGATCTGACTTTATTTCTAGTGAGAAACTGATGCTGAAATTAACTCATTCTTTTCTGGTACTTGTGTTTCTTGGAAATAATCTTTTTGCAGCGGATGCTTCCAAGCCCAACATTCTTTTGATTGTTGCAGATGATCTGGGGTGGAAAGATGTGGGCTGGCATGGGGGAAGTTTTCATACCCCTGTGATGGATAAGCTTGTAAAAGAGGGCGTGGAACTCGATGGGCATTATGTGCAGCCCGTTTGCTCGCCTACCCGCACCGCATTGCTTTCGGGCAGGTTTACCAGCAGATTTGGACCTCATGTGCTTTCGCCCACCAACTTAAGGGCCTTCCCGCCAGGCACTATTACGCTTGCCACCGCGCTTAAGCAAGCAGGGTATAGCACTCACATGGCGGGGAAATGGCATCTCGGTTCCAAGCTTGAATGGGGGCCTCAGAATTATGGGTTTGATCATAGTTATGGTTCACTCAATGGGGCGGTTGACCCTTGGAATCACAAGTATCGAAAAGGGCCTTACGAAGATACTTGGCATCGCAATGGCAAACGCATTGATGAAGAGGGCAACGCAACAGAACTGGTCAGCAAGGAGGTGCTGGGCTGGATCAATGCAGATAGAAAGGCCCCTTGGTTTATTTATGTGCCTTTTCATGCGGTTCATATTCCTGTGGATGCGCCCGAAGAATATAAGTTGAAGTACAAAAATGCGAAGCTCAATGATGACCCCGCAAAGAATGAATCGTTGCAACGCTTTGGCTCTTTTGTAACCCAGTTGGATACGAAGATAGGTGGATTCATCGAAGCTTTGGAAAAAACAGGGCAGCGCAAAAATACTCTCATCGTTTTTACTTCAGATAATGGTGGCCTTCATTCCGGCGGTAATGCCTATGTTAGCAAGGTGCCACCCACTCCTGCGCTCAGTAGCAATCTGCCTTTGCGTGGGCAGAAGAATACTTTGTATGAGGGGGGAATTCGGGTGTGTGCGTTTGCGAACTGGCCGGGCACTTTAGAGCCTCGCAAGGTTAGCGCGCCTTTGCATGCTTGCGATTGGATGCCCACCTTGACAAACCTTGCGGGTTGGAACCGCCCTCTTGATTTCAAGCAGGATGGTCTTGATATCTGGCCTGTGATCACGGGTAAATTGCAAAAACCTGACCCGAGGAATATTTACATTCCGCATCCTAGTGGTTCGGTTGTTAATCGTGCTGGTTGGAAATTGATTGAGTACAAGGGCAAGGCAAAAGCAGAGCTTTATCATTTAGAGAAAGATCCTTACGAAACCAGCAACCTTGCAGATAAAATGCCTGATAAGGTGAAGGAACTTCAAGCTATCCTTCAAGAGTTGAAGAAGGATGATGTTACGAAGTTGCCTGAAGATCTTTTGAAAGAAAAGAACTAGTAGTTGCGACCAAACAATCAGATGCTGTTCCTTTCTGTTCTGATACAATGAGCTTGTTTTAATGGTTATTTTAGTTCCTGATGAAACGGTGTTTTTCATGTTCACGAAATTTATGAAGCTGGGTGTTGTAGGTGCTGCAGGTGTGGGTTTAATTCTCGCACAGCAGAATGTAAATGGGCAGCGTGATACCGTTATTCCAGCGGTTGGGGGCATCACCAAGCCTCCGATTAGTTCGAACCAATACTGGGGTTGCCTGGGTTATTGCAATGGCCCCTTGCGATCCACTAATAATCAATATTGGGGTTGCTTGGGTTATTGCAACACGCCCTTAAATTCAAATAATGATATATATGTTCCAACTCAGGAAACAGCCACGCCTTTCACTCCGATGTTTGCCGCCGCCGCTGCTGCGGGCAGCAATGCCAAGTTCCTTTTCCCCTTTGGGGATTTGATGAACAAGATGGCGACCATGCAAGCGCCCCCACCTCCTGAACCTGATCCGGTTGAAGTTGCAAGGCTTACCAAGCAACTGACGGATGAGAATAATAAAGTGCGGGTTCAAGCTGCTGCAGAGCTTGCAAAGCGCAAAGCTAAAACTGCGGTTAAGCCATTGATGGCCATGCTGCGAGACCCAGACCCTGTGGTGCGAACAAGTGCAGCAGCGGCTTTGGCACATTTGGGCAAAGATGTGGTAGGGGATGTCACGCAGGGTTTGTATGCGGAAGATCGCATGACTCGCATGGGTTCTGCAATGACATTGGGAATGATAGGTGAGCCTGCAAAAACTGCAATTACTGCGCTTAAAGGAAGCCTTATTGATACAGATGTGAAGGTGCGGGGCCATGCTGCCCAAGCGATTTATAGAATTTCAAAAGATGCGAAAACCGCCCTCCCTGTGTTGTTGAAATGCATGCAGGATGAAGATGAGCACGTTCGAGTGGGGGTGATCAATGCTCTTGCAATGATGGGGGCGGATGCAAAACCTGCAGAGCCCGAGTTGAAAGCCAGACTGACAGATACCGTTCCATTGATTCAAATCAAGGCTGCTGAGGCGTTGCTGGAAATTACCAAAGACCCGAAGGGGTTGGCGCCGTTGCTTGTTCCTGTTTTAGAAAAACTTGCGGGTAACGAAGATGCTGGAATTCGTGCAGAGGTTGTTGCTTTGATTGGCCAACTTGGTATTCACGATGCAAAGGCTTTGGAATTATTGCAGATTGCTTCGCGGGATAAAGATGCAAATGTTGGGCAGATTGCAGCAAGTGCATTGTATCATGCAGGCGATACTGCAGTGCCTTCGTTGATGAAGGGGCTTACGGATTTAAATGTGCAGGTTAGGTTTCGTTCGGTAACCGCACTGGCGCAGATGGGGCCAAAAGCAGAAAAAGCTATACCGGCTCTTATTAATGCGCTTAATGATTCAGACATTTCAATCCGATGGGAAGCTGCTTTAGCGTTGGGCAAGATGAAAAGCCTTGCGAAGCCTGCCGTCGAAAAACTGATCGATGCCTTGGAAGACCCTGCGTATCAGGTTAGGCTGATGGCTGCAGAGGCACTGGGGGAAATTGGACCTGATGCAAAAGCAGCCTTGGATGCATTGAAGAAGGCGCAAAACGATAAACGAGGCGAGGTTGTTGACGCTGCCAGGCTTGCGATCAAGACAATATCAAAATAGATTTACATGCCTGCGCGAATGATGCCCAAAAACTGATCAGCTTTAACTCGCAGAGGTTGTGCACTCTGCGAGAAGCTTCTCATTAAAATAGTTACATGCCTGCGCGAATGATGCCCAAAAACTGATCAGCTTTAAGGCTGGCGCCACCTATCAACCCGCCATCCACATCGGGTTGGCTTAGAAGGCTTGCAGCGTTATCAGGTTTTACGCTACCACCATATTGAATGACCATATGTGCGGCAGCTTCAGCGCCATGATGCTTGGCAATCCAACCGCGAATAAACGCATGGGCATCTTGTGCTTGCTGAGGGGTGGCGTTATGGCCTGTACCGATGGCCCAAACGGGTTCATAGGCCAAAACCAATGATTTGAAACAGGTGGCACTAACACCAGCGAGGCTGCCATCGAGTTGATTCTTGAGGATTTCATTGGTTTTGTTAGCTTGGCGTTCATCGAGTGATTCGCCAATGCAAAGAATAACATGCAGACCTACAGTTAAAGCGGCATGAACCTTTTTATTGACTGCGATATCGCATTCGCCCATTTTGTGTCTGCGTTCGCTATGGCCAAGGATTACATACTTACAGCCAATGTCGAGGAGCATAGCGGGGCTGATTTCGCCTGTGAAAGCGCCTTCTTTTTCGTGGTAACAATTTTGGGCGCCCAGTGCGATATGGGTTCCTTTTAGAACTTCCCCTACGGTTTGAAGGTAGGTGAAAGGAGGGCAGAGCGCGACATCAACTTGATGGTTTCCTGCCATGAGTGCAACCACTTCTTGGGCCAGTTTTTTTGCGGTGGCATGGTCGGTGAACATTTTCCAGTTGCCTGCAACAAATTTCTTACGCATGTTTAGTCCGACTTTCTAAAAGAGGTTAATACTTGAAGTTATAATAAAGAATAAAAGCCTTATTTGCCAGCATCTTAAGCAATAATCCACAAAATATTGGTTCCCACTCAGGAACCAATAAACAATTCATTGGAGGAAGATGCTGCTTTTTAGCCAGAGATTTGTGCGATGGGATACGATCCCAGCACAGTTACTTCAGTACATTCATCATGAAATGCTTTCAGCATTTTGTTGATTTTCGGGTCATCGATATGGCCTTCGAAATCTGCAAAGAAGATGTATTCGTTTTTTGCAATTCGTGAAGGGAAAGATTCGATCCAAGCCAAGTTCACTTTGTTGGACTTGAATACAGCAATGGCATCTGCAAGCGAGCCTGGGCTGTGTGGAATGCGAAACATCAGAGTTGTTTTATCGTTGCCAGTCTTGGCGGTTTTCTGATGCCCAATGACTGCAAACCGGGTTTCATTGTCTGCGGAATCTTGAATATCTTCAAACAAAATGCGTAAACCATAGCGAACAGCAGCCTGCCTGCTAGCAACAGCGGCGGCACCTGGTTCGCGTTGGGCTAATTCTGCAGCAGTGGTCGTGCTTGAAACTTCGGTAAGCAAAGCGTGTGGGGTGTTTTTACCAAGCCAGTTTCGGCATTGCGAGATTGCTTGGGGTTTACTGTAAACCCTGCGGATATCTTTTGCTTCGCATTTTGCCATCAGGTTGTGATGGATTTGCAATCTGATTTCAGAGCAGATAATCATTTGGGGCATGCGCATGAACATATCAAGGGTATCAGCAATGCGCCCATCGGTGGAGTTTTCAACAGGAACAACGCCAAAATCGGCGTGCCCGCGGTTTACTTCTTCGAATACTGCCGTGATACTGCCAACGGGAACAAATTCGACAGCCTGACCAAAGCGCTCGATGGCTGCAAGATGGCTGTAGCTGTATTCTGGCCCGAGGTAGGTAACTTTAAGGAGTTTCTGTAATGCTCTGGAACCACTCATGATTTCGCGAAAAACTGCGCGAACGGTACTTACATCAAGGGCGTTCGGGTATTTCGTATGGGCTTCTAAAACATTGGCGAGAACTTCTTCTTCGCGGGCAGGAGAGAAGATATCCTCCCCATTTTCCATTTTAATTTTCCCAACTTCACCGGCTGCGGAGGCTCGGTCGTTTATTAGTTTTAGGATTTGCAAATCGAGTTTATCAATTTGATTGCGAACACTTTTGACAAGTGCTTGCGCTTTGGCAGGGTTGGGAGGAGTGACCGCTTCGATTTTTCGCGCCATGATAAGTCTCGTTTGGGAATACTTTTTTGCGAAAAGTTTGGTTAATGTATGGGTGCCATCGCTTAGTGTCAATGAAGTAATCTCAGAACCCTCAACAAAAGGGCCTTTGAATCAACTTATCATATTGCCTATGTTTTTTAAAGCCCTTAAATTAACAAAATAAAGAGATTGTGTTAGTGTTCAAAAGAATAGAGGCATATAATGCTGCCAAATTGGCGGTTGGGGTGAAAGTTCGGCCTTTTTTTGGCTTGCTCTTATGCCCTAAAATATTTTTAGTAATCGTTATATCTCTATTGTAATATTAGACTTACGATTTATTGGTTGCGATTCTTTAATTCTGGCATGGCACTTGCTGATTTATCTTTATTAAAATTCTGCCTATACTAATTAAGATTCGATTGTCCTGTTTTTTAAGCGTAGGTGAATTTT
>ERZ889217.1834-NODE-1834-length-10143-cov-13.925952_pt1 | contig 10143 bp, 10 predicted proteins | sample MGYA00521098_ERZ889217 | MGnify/ENA primary metagenome ERZ889217 (study PRJEB32303, sample SAMEA104408613) | aquatic metagenome | biome: Brackish water; feature: Pelagic; material: water | place: Baltic Sea | collected 2014-06-10T22:04:00 | depth 2,362 m ...
GAGGTACGGCTGTGGAGCCGATGCACTTGACATACTCTCAGGTTGGGCGTTGCACACTAGGCAAGTTCAGACTCAACGGCATCAAGCAGTGCACTCGCCCCGAAACGAAATGTTTGGGGCGTTGCCCAGCCTTGACCCATCACAGCATCCGCAAGTTGGAGATACTCACGGGCATCGTCAACAGTCTTTATTCCTCCCGATGGTTTCAAGCCAACTACACGAGCCGAAGCATGGATGGTGGCGAGCATGATCGTGACTGCATCTGGTGTGGCTGAGGTGCGGGTCTTGCCAGTCGATGTCTTGATGAAGTCCGCGCCGGCGCCAATAGCCAAGTGAGCAGCACGTTCAATCAAGATTGGATCAACTAATTCTCCCGTTTCAAGAATGACCTTCAACAGACACGGTGCCGGAACCACGTTGCGAATCGCTGACAACATCGCAACGACAGTTGATTCATCGCCGTGTTGCAGCGCTGCGTATGGCAATACAAGATCAATCTCATCGGCGCCAGCGATTAAAGCATCCACAGTTTCTTTGATCGTCGCTGCAACCTCGCCATCACCACTTGGAAAGTTGACAACAGTGGCAACTTGGATCGGCGAATGTGTCAATAACGATTTGGAGAGTTCAACAAATCTTGGCCAAACGCAAACAGCCGCTGTGTTACCCCACTGACCGCTAGCCCGAGCGCACAAAGTTTTTATATCCTTAGGAGTACAACCATCATTAAGATTGGTGAGATCAATCAACGATAAAATTCGTTGAGCAAGCAAACGCTTTTCGTTCACGAAACAAAACCAACCAAGTTTTCAGGTCCGAAAGATGTTGGCAACAACTGTTCCATAGTAAATACGGCACGGATCCCATCTGGCCCGCAGGCGTAGATAGGCGTATCCGATTTTGCGAATTCACGAACTCTTTGCCGGCAACCACCACAACAAGTTCCGACCTCAGCACCATCGCAAATAGTGACCAAAACGGCGATCTCCGTATCTCCTCCGGCAACCATCGCCGCAATAGCCCCAGCCTCTGCGCAACTCCCCACTGGGTAAGCGGCATTCTCAACATTGCAACCAACATAGGTATTCCCTGTGGAAGTCAGGATTGCCGCCCCGACAAGAAAATGCGAATACGGCGCATATGCACGGGCCTGCACATTTTGAGCGGCCAGAAATAATTCGCGAACTCGGTGTTCAGAGGGAATATCGGTGAAGTTGATCGTAAGTTGACTCACGCGACCACCTTATGACACCTTCGGATGTGTAAACATGATCCGTGATGAAAAGAAGTATTTTGAGTTTGTGGAGCTGGTTTGCCCTCGGTGCGATCGTCATTGTTTGGACCCCCATTGTTTTTCTTGTGTGGATCGCCACCACGCCGTTCGATAAGGGCCGTTACGCCACGGGATACACCTTTCGCCGCCTATGCGTTCTGCACCAGTGGTTGAATCCGATGTGGAAGTTCAAAACAAGTGGTCAACTCCCTGCCAATAAACGAAATCCCTATGTCATGGTTTCTAACCATGAAAGCTTTGTTGACATGTTGCTGCTGAGCCACTTGAAGATTGAGATGAAATACCTCAGCAAGGAATCAATTTTACGAATTCCCCTAGTGGGCTGGATGATGAAAATGTCAGGCGATATTTCTTTGCTGCGCGGAGATCGATCAAGTGGCGCAGCGGCTTTGGTCGTATGCGAGAAATGGCTCAAGCGAAAAATGTCGGTGATGATCTTTCCTGAAGGAACGAGAAGTTTCGATGGCGAAATGCGTGAGTTCAAAGATGGAGCCTTTCGTCTAGCGATTCGCACCCAAACACCGATGCTGCCCGTCGTCGTTCACGGCACTCGTTCCGCGTTACGTAAGAGCGACTGGCGCATGGGCGATGCCAAGGCCGAAGTTCGCGTTCTTGAGATCATTGAGACAACTGGAATGACTCTCGACGACGTACCCGCGTTGCGCGAAAGAGTTCGCGATGCAATGATCGCTGAGATCGCGAAAATGCGCCTCGCCGCTTAAAAATCAGCGACCCGAATGTCCGAATCCGCCACCACGATTGGCACCATCAAGGGAGTTCACTTCATCCCACAGCACTGATGCAACTGGCTGGATCACCAGTTGGGCGATCCGATCACCACGCATGATTTTGTACGGATTACGCGGATCAGTATTCACCAAAATCACTTTGATCTCGCCCCGATAAGCAGAATCGATCAGACCCGGACTATTTAAGACGGTGACGCCATTTTTCAGAGCCAAACCGCTGCGGGGAAGCACAAAACCAGCGAAACCGCTGGGAATCGCCAGTGAAATACCTGTCGGCATCAAAACCCGACCTCCCGCTGGGGCAATGCTGACCTCTTCGCGAGCCATCAAATCAAGGCCTGCATCCCCCTCATGGGCGTAAGCCGGTAGATCAAGTTGTTTGTCAATCCGTACCACGGAAACGGTCAATTGAGGTTCATCCATACCTAGACGATAGGCGTTGGCGCCAAAGTTTGAAAATGGAGCATTGATAGAACGTCATAGCGATGGCGTATCGTTTGAGTTGTGCTTGTGTGGATGGACTTAGAAATGACGGGACTGATACCCGAAAAGGATGTCATCGTGGAAATTGCCACGATCATCACTGATGATCAACTCAATGTCATAGCCGAAGGCCCAGACATTGTCATCCACCATTCTGATGAAGTTCTCGCCATCATGGACAAGTTCGTCGTTGACATGCATACTAAATCAGGACTACTGACCCTCATCCGCGAATCTACAGTCACCCTTGAGCAAGCGGGTCAACAGACCTTGGAGTTCATTAAGACTCATGTCCCCGAGGCTCGTACTATTCCTCTGTGCGGAAACTCCATCGGAACTGATCGAAGATTTCTCGCACGACATTTACCGGAAATTGAAAATCATTTGCACTACCGCTCAGTTGACGTCAGCACCATTAAAGAATTAGTTAAACGTTGGTACGCAGGAAGCGACAATGTACGCGACTTCAAGGTTGGTAAACACCGTGCCCTTGATGACGTTCATGAAAGCATCGCCGAACTACGCTTCTACCGCGAGAAAGTTTTTATTCCATGACTGAAGTAGTCCCCCGACCACTTAAACAAGAGCAACTGCCAGCAAGTGACGAGATCATGGAGATCGCTCCTGGTGTTTTGCGTGCCCAATTACCGATCTCAATTCCAGGTCTCGGTCACGTCAATATGTACATTCTTGAAGATGAACGCGGCGTGACATTGGTGGACCCGGGTCTGCCAGAAAAAAGTAGTTACGAAGTCGTCAAGAAACGACTAGATCAAGTGGGTGTTCCTCTCAAGCGAGTGCATTCGGTGATTGTCACCCACAGCCATCCCGACCACTTTGGCGGAGCTCATTGGCTGCAGGCCGATACGGGTTGCGACATCATCACCCATGAAAAGTTTCGTGTGTTTTGGGATCCCTCAGAACCACCTGATGCAGATATTGACGATGTAGAAATGCGTTCCAAGCCGCGCATGCCGTGGGATGCTCCTCCTTGGGGTGGACCAGGTATGGAGATTCCTTGGAAAAGACGCGCCCGGATCGCCGTTACCCGCAAAATACCGCGCCTCTTGCGGTTGCCAACACCCACAGTGCGACTCGTTGACGCACAGCACTTTCGTTTTGCCCGTCGTGATTGGGTGGCGGTACACACTCCGGGCCACACTGCCGATCACTTATGCCTCTTTGACCCAGAACATGGTCTGATGCTCTGTGGCGATCATGTCTTGCCAACAATCACGCCCCATATCAGCGGACTCATTCGCGCCAAGGACCCGCTCAACTTATTCTTTGAGTCCCTCGACAAAGTGGCAGCCTTTGGACCGCAAGTGAAATTAGCTTTACCTGCCCATGGCAATGTCTTTAGTGACCTTGCTGGCCGCGCCAATGAAATTAAGGAACATCATGTGGGCCGCCTGCAACGGTTGCGCGATGCCTGTATTGAACTCGGTCGTCCCGCAACAGTGATGGATATGTCCACCTATCTCTTCTCACCTCGCTCCCAGGGTGGCATGGCCGATAGTGAGACATTTGCCCACTTGGAACATTTGCGTTTAACAGGTGAAATGGAACGCACTGAATCCAACGGTCAATACCAATACATCCTCAAGGATTAATCGGTTTTAGGCTGTGGATGTGACCGCCCCAGCAAATGTTCTATTGATCACTTTGGATCAATTCCGTGGTGATGCTTTATCGTGCGCCGGTCACCCTTTGGTCAAAACCCCACATCTCGATGCCTTGGCAGATGTAGGTGTACGTTTCGCACGCCACTACACCCAATCCACCCCGTGCGCACCAGGGCGCGCTGGTTTGTACACGGGGATGTACCAAATGAATCATCGCGTCGTGGCTAACGGCACTCCACTTGACGATCGCTTTGACAATGTGGCACGCCTGGCACAACGATCTGGACGACAAGGCGCACTTTTCGGTTACACCGATCAATCGGTTGATCCGCGCATCACACTGCATGCCGATGATCCACGACTGCAAACATATGAAGGTCTACTACCGGGCTTCACTTGGGAACTTGATCTGACTGGACCACATCGCCCATGGGTGGATTTCCTGAAGGCCAACGGCTACGACGTCTCCGCTGGTCATATGCATCTACTGGCCACAGAACACGAGCGTCCTGTTGAGCACAGTGTCTCAAGATTCATGACTGACCATCTCATCGACTGGTTAGAGAACCAAACGACAACTGCTCAGGCACCGTGGTTTGCACATGCCAGTTATCTGCGCCCACATCCGCCATATTCTGCGCCGCGTGATTTCACTTCCATGTATGACCCCGCCGATGTCGGTATGCCCATCGCTCCAAGCCCTGACCGTCACCCATTCCATGACGTTTTATTAGGTGTTCGCGCTGTCACAGCTCCCAGCGATGAAGCTGAACTGCGATATATGCGCTCACAATATTTTGCCATGATCTCAGCCGTTGATGCCGAAATGGGACGCCTCTGGGATGCCTTGAAACGACTAGGCGCGTGGGAAAATACAGTCATCATTGTCACTGCTGATCACGGTGAACAACTCGGTGATCATGGACTCAAAGAAAAAGTTGCGTGGTTCGAACAAAGCCATCACATTCCACTTCTTTGGCGCGATCCCTTTGAGACCACGACTCACGGAACTGTGGTGCAACACTTCACTGAAAGTATTGATGTGCTGCCAACTTTGGCCGATGTCTGGGGTCAACCCATGCCATTGCAATGCGACGGACATTCATTGACACCATTTTTGCAAGGTGCGACACCACACGTTTGGCGGCAAGCAGCTTCATGGGAATTTGACTGGCGATCGGCTTTGATTCCGCATGTCAATAATCAATGGCCATGGGATGATCGTCTGACGACGAGCCATCTTGCGGTGCATCGCACGCAGGACACTGCATATGTGCAATTTGGTGATGGTTCATATCTGTGTTTTGACATCGCCCTTGATCCGACGTGGCGTACCCCTGTGACCGACCCGCAACGAATATTAGACATGGCGCAACGAATGTTGGTCTGGCGCAGTTGCCATACAAATCGGACATATAGCGGTCTGCTTATTGACAACGGTGGGGTTGGACAATGGCCTTCAGGAGTAAGTTGGAAAGATACACAAGGAGACATGACATGAATGCAGCGCAACTAGAACGCCAAGCCCTCTGCGACCTCTTCACAGAAGTCGGACCAGACGCGCCGACACTGTGCGCAGGTTGGACAACAAAAGATTTAGCCGCGCACCTCGTCGTTCGCGATCGCCGGCCCGACGCGGCGGCAGGACTAGTTATCAAAAAGTTGGCGGGGTACGGCGATCGAGTTCGCTTGTCAGCCAAAGAACGCCCATGGGAAAAACTCATCACATCAGTTCGCCAAGGTCCTGGTCGTTTGTCGCCGATACGCCTTTCAGCTCTTGATCGACTGACGAACACCATTGAATATTTTGTGCACCTCGAAGATGTTCGGCGCGCTGTTGCTGGTTGGACTCCCCGAGAACTTCCTGCCGCTGTCAAAGAGCAGCTGAATCAGTCCATTTCTAAAGGTGCAGGGCTGTTTGCTCGTAAAGCCCCATGCGGTCTCATTCTCAAAACCTCTGATGGACAAATGGTTGTGGCCAAAAAGGGCGAGCCTGCGGTAACTATCAGTGGCGATGTGGGCGAAGTGATTTTGTTTCTCTATGGTCGTCAAGCACAGGCGAAGGTTTCCTTGTCGGGTCCTGATGACTTAGTAGAGATGGTCCGCAACACCGCGTTTGGTATCTAGATAGAAGGTCAATCCTCAAAAGATGGCAAGATTGACCTCGTGACGCGTGATATTGAGGCCCTCTTAACCCTGATGACGATTGAGGAAAAAGCCTCACTCACCACAGGAAGCACGATGTGGACGACCAAGTCCGTCGAGAGCCACAACATTCCTTCAGTGATCGTCACTGATGGTCCTGCTGGTGCACGTGGGGCCACTATCCCGGGCGTCGGCAAACAAATTGCCACTCTCTGCATCCCGTGTGGTTCGGCGCTCGGAGCAACTTTTGATGCACCTTTAGTTGAGGAGTTGGGTATCGCTCTTGGGCACCAGGCACGTTCCAAGGGGGCTCGCGTGTTACTCGCCCCAACCGTCAACCTGCCTCGCTCACCACTATTTGGTCGCAGTTTTGAATGCTATTCAGAGGACCCATTGTTGTCAGGAAAACTGGCAGCATCTTTCATTCGTGGTGTTCAGTCGCAAAATGTTGCGACGACCGTCAAACACCTTGTCGGCAACGAGGCAGAATTTGAACGTCACACAATCAATAGCGTCATTGATCAACGCACATTGCGCGAGTTGTATTTATTACCTTTCGAACTCGCCGTACGTGAAGGTGGAACGCTCGGCATCATGACGTCTTACAACCGTATGAACGGTACGTATTGCGCCGAGAATCACGAACTTTTGCAACGCATCTTGCGCGATGAATGGGGCTTTGAAGGATTCGTCGTCACGGATTGGTTCGCTGTCACATCTACCAAGGGTGCAGCACATGCGGGCCTCGATCTAGAGATGCCGGCTCCGCCGCGCGCCTATGGAAAGGTCTTGGCCGAAGCGGTGCGCGAGGGTCAGGTCGACGAAGAGGAACTCAATCGCGCGGTACGAACATTGCTGACAACATTTGATCGCCTTGGCGCACTTGATGATCCCCCGATGGAGGCTCAGGCCATTGACCTGCCGGAGCATCGTGCCCTAGCACGCCGCGCCGCTGTTGGATCGATGGTTCTCTTGCGTAACGAGCCCGTGAATGGAACGAAACTTCTACCACTCACTGCTTCTGCGATCAAGTCAATTGCTGTCATCGGACCCAATGCCGAACAAGCGCGCATCATGGGTGGCGGATCAGCCGAGGTTCAGCCCCACCACCGCACTTCAATTATTGAAGTGCTACAAAAGCGCCTTGGTGATCGGGTCAACATTTTCCACGAGGCCGGTGGCCATATTGATAAGAGCACCCCGATCATCAAGCCCCGACATGTACGCACACCGAGTGGCGAAGCGGGCTTTGAGATCGCAATTCGTGATGGCGCGAGTGAAAGTGGTGCCATCCTCGCACTAATTATTCGTCCCGATGGTCGCATCATCCTCGTCCCACATAATGATCCTGGTGTTCCATCATCTGGCTATAACTTCACAGCCACGGGTGTGATCACTGTTGAAGCAACTGGTCAATACATTGTCTCACTCGTTGAATTCAGCCCATGCAAACTTTTTGTGGATAGAGGGTGCGCCATTGACGGCGCCACAACAACTCCGAAACGCGGAACAGCCTTTATGGGCAATGGCAGTGAAGAACTCACCGCAGTGATCGATCTCGTAGCGGGTCAAGCTCATGAATTCGTCCTTGAGTGTGATGCAACAAAGAAGCAATGGTTTCAAGGTGCCCAGATCGGCCTGCAATACATTGATACCGACGATCCAGTTGAGCGAGCAGCATCTTTGGCTGCCGAATGCGATATCGCAGTCGTTGTTGTTGGCACCACAGATGACTGGGAAAGTGAGGGTCACGACCGCGCCACGCTTGACCTTCCAGGTCGGCAGGTTGAATTAATTCGCGCAGTTGCTCAGGCGAACAAAAAGACTGTTGTGCTCGTCAACTCTGGTGCCCCTGTTGACATGTCGTGGGTTGATGAAGTTCCTTGCGTGGTTCAGGTGTGGTTTGGCGGTCAAGAAATGTCTGATGCCGTCGTGGATGTTTTATTGGGCGATGCTGACCCTGGTGGTCGATTACCAACAACGATTCCGGAATGCATTGAGCACACTCCCGCCTATGGAAACTTTCCTGGCGAACATGGTCAAGTCCGATACGGCGAGGGACTGTTTATCGGTTACCGATGGTATGAGTCTCGTCGTCTTCCCGTTCGCTTTCCTTTTGGATACGGTTTGTCCTACACAACTTTTGAGATTGACGAACCAGACTGCGATACCACTGAAATCCAAGTCGGGGAGAGTGTCAAGATTCGTGTGCCAGTGACCAACACCGGTGATCGATCGGGCTCACATGTCATTCAGGTATATGTCGCACCCATGAAAGCCTTGGTTCAACGGCCCAAGCAGGAACTGAAAGCATTCGCCAAAGTTCATCTTGCCGCCAGAGAGACGAAATCTGTGGTCATTGAATTATCGCCGCGGGATTTCTCCTATTGGGATCCAAGCGACTATCACGATTCATCGACTGATGCACAGCATATAGATTCTCCGAAAAGCCTTGGTCACTGGCAACTTGATACGGGTATCTATACGGTCCGTATCGGTTCGTCTTCGGCAACCATTGAGCATGAAATAAATATATTGATTAGTGACAACCTGAAGGATTGAACCCATGAGCAAAATGCTTCTTCGGCGTCTTGATGATTATCAAAGTTGGCAAGTTTCATTTGCGGGTGCTTCAGTTTTAATTGATCCATGGCTGACGTCTGAGCCGATCACAGGATCATTTGATCGGCAACATACCGAGGGATTTATCTCGCAAAAAGAGATCGCTTCCGAAAGCGGAATCATTGCGGCGATTTTGTTGTGCACCTCCGTCAACGACCATCTTCGAGCAGAAACGCTGAAGGCTATGAAAGACGTTCCGGTGCACGGAAATCCCAAGGCGGCCAAAGCCGCGCGTGCAGTGGGCTGCACATCGACGCACGCCCATCAAGTTGGTGAAACATTTTTAGTTGACTGTCCAGAAGGCGGGACAATCTCTATCGCGGTCACCAAGACTGGTCTTCCACTTGGTTTGATTGCGGTTGGCTTTTTACTTGAAGCTTTTGATGGCGATCACATATCTTGCGGGCGCTTATGGATTGAACCACATCAGCCAACGACAGCGACGGCCCACGTCTTGAAGCAAGTTGATGTTGTTGTCTTTCCCACTCAATCTGTTCTGGCAGTCGTCATGCCAGTCACTGCTGGGTCACGTAAGACAGCAAAAGCAACGCTGGCTTCACGAGCCCATACTTTGGTTCCTACGTCGACCAACCCGCGCCGAGATATGAGACTCTGGCAAAAGATGGCGTATTACGTCACGGGTAGCAACGCTGCAGTTCAACGCGGGCTCGCTGCGAGCAATACCCAGTTGGTCGCTCTGCGAACAGGCGACTGGCTAGAAGTCAAAGTGGGCCGTTGAATCGGCCTGATTTCAGCCGATTCGTAATGTGTATACAGGAGTGTCATCAGGGCGCACAGGTAATACAACCGTGTCGCCCTCGCGCTTCAACTGCTTCTTATAACCCAGTAAATGCACAGCACCTGCCGGTAATCCGTCAATGATCAAACTGGCAGTTGAAGGTCGACCACACACCATTGCGTAGATTGCTCCATCTGCGCCTTTGGTCAGACGCACCACTTGACCCTCGCTCGTTGAAAGTTTTGAAACTTCGTGAGGGCGACTTCCATAGATGGCATCACCATTGATTGATAACCATTGGCCCATCGCCAAAAGACGCATCTGCTGAGCCCAAGGTATTTCTCCGCCAGGCATTGCCCCATAATTCAGCAAAAGATTCCCGCCATCGGCCACGATATTCACAAACATCGTGATCAACTCGGCGATCGGCATATAAGAATGTTCGCCTTCTTCCTGGGTATAACCAAAACTGGTACCAATACCGCG
>ERZ889217.1835-NODE-1835-length-10134-cov-32.058538_pt1 | contig 10134 bp, 1 predicted proteins | sample MGYA00521098_ERZ889217 | MGnify/ENA primary metagenome ERZ889217 (study PRJEB32303, sample SAMEA104408613) | aquatic metagenome | biome: Brackish water; feature: Pelagic; material: water | place: Baltic Sea | collected 2014-06-10T22:04:00 | depth 2,362 m ...
GTCTGTCTGTCTGTCTGTCTGTCTGTCTGTCTGTCTGTCTGTCTGTCTGTCTGTTATCGAGGTAAAAGAAGGCAATCAAAAGAAGAACCCATCGAATTCACTCTCTCACTCCCATCCCTCATCCACCCAACGAGCCCCCTGGCTCGCTTATAGAATGGATGGCATGGCGGGGCGGTTCCCACTGCCGTCCCACACATCCCACACCTCTGATGCAGCCTCAGCTGCCTTCTCGGGTACCACCGCCTGATTCCCGAGGGCTATGTCGAGGGCCACTTCGATGGCCATGGCCGACTCGCGCAACGCCAAACGGCCAATGCGCTCTCGCGCCCAGGATGAAACGACCCTAGTGGCCTGCTCCACCCCATGGCAGCAACCAAAGCGCTCGGGGGTCGACCCTCCGTTCTTGGCCACTTCTGCAATGAAGTCATCCACCTCCCGGCTCCACTCGCCGAAGAAGCCGAAGGCCAGGCCCTTGATACCAGGCCTAGACCGAAGGCGCCGCTGGATGGGCCCGTCAACCCCCTTTGGAACGTTGTTCCACACCCTGTCCGCTTCCGCCGCCTTGCGTGTCCACTCCTTCCGAACGGAGTCAGCTCGTCGCTGCATGGGGACCCCACGCCCAGCCCTGGGTGAGTATAGGTGCTCCAAAAACCCGCACCCCTTCACGTCGAAATCAAACGACTTGGGCTTCCCTCCGTACTCTGCCACATCTACCGCGTTTCGAGACACGAAGTTCACAAAGGTCACATCAGGCACCATAACCCCGTGGTCCCCCGTGGACTGCTGGGCCATTTTCAACCTCTGACTCTGCTCGAATGCTCGGCGCCGGTGATGGTCAACGTCGTTAACGTAGATGGTCCTGAGTTGCTGCACAGCGTTGATACCCGCCGAGCGCGCTGAGTCAGCGAGGGTGTCCTCCATGGCGTTGTGGCGCCTGATGGTGTAGTGGCCCTCGCCGACGAACTTGGAAAGAGCATAGCCATGTGCATCGAGCTCCCGCATTCGGTTGCGACCATCGCGCTGCTTGCGGCACCTGAAGGAAGTAATGCCTCCGTCCAACGCTGCCACGACCTTGGGAATGGGAATCCCGAGGAACACGGCCACCGTCGTAGATAAAACTGATGAAGCCGATGTGTGCTCCTTGGGCAGCGTCCCAAAAAGGGAACCAGTACCCGCCTGGTCATGTGCTACGCGCAAGGGGTCCATCGGGTTGAGAGTCCCGACCTGCTCACGCAGGTTATAAGCGCGACTGCGTTGGCGCTCGGAAGTGCACCACCGTTGGACGTGGGGGCGCAACTCATCTTCTTCTCGGCGGTCTTCCTCGCGCACCGGTCCCGGTGCATCGGCGGCAGGCACAGCGAAGGTCCCCTCCGGATCCCCCCCCGTTTCGATGCGCATGTCCTCCCAGGACTTCCCGAAGGCCGCCGCCACGTTCAGGCCCGAAGCGAGGAAGGTCCGGTATCGGCCGACCGGCTTACTGAACCCTTCGCCGGTACCTACGACCGCCTCGAGGTGCGGGGCCAACCCTGGTTCGATGCCGCCGAGGGGGTGGGGACGGTCCGCGAGGCGCGGGACGACCATGTCCACCGCGCCCACGAAAGCCGCTGGCCATGTGTCCACCGCAGACACCCAGCCAAGACCCCTCCACCGCCGAGCGAGCATGACGCGATCGTGCGCAACCGACGGCATGGAGCAGTAACGAGCATCGGGATAACGCGGGTCTCCCCCGAGAGCTGCTGCCTGGAGCTCGTACCGGAGCGCATCGTACCGTTCGAGTTCTTCCGCAACACCCGGGGTTCCAGGCACCGTCGTCTGGGTGAAGTAGACCAGACGATTGGCGTGAGACAGGCGATCCACCTGAAAGGCATGGTCCGAGGAATTGTTCGAAAGGAGCAAGTGATGAATTTGTTTTATTTCGCCGCACAGTTCGTTAACTTTTCCACGGATATGGAGCTTTTGATACAGGTCGTCGCCGAGGGCTACCCCGCCGCCAAGGATCCCGAAACCGGTCTCGCCCGTCTTCTCGTCGACGAGTTTACCGATCTTGACTTCAGGAGGTTTGTTGCCGTAATTCCCGCTCGGAGACCACACCTCGGATTTATACCGCTGGAGTACCAAGCCGAGGCGCATACGCGCGCGCGGCTCAAGAAGGGCGAGGGCCTCCCACACCGCGTGGGCTGGTCCTGCCAGGATGAGGTCGTCACAGATAGCTCGCGCGATGCCCCCTTCCTTGCCGAGATGAGCATCGGTTTCCTCAAACGTGGATACTGACCCATTATTGAAACCGCTCCCGGCACTGAAGGCCCCCTGCTGGCCTCCGTTCACGCTATTGTATTCAGCCTGCTCAAGCTTGCCATTAGCCGAGAGGTAGAAAACCTTGGACACGGGGCGCATCTCTGATTCGAAGTATCGCAGAAGATGTGCCAAGGCGGGGCGGGCCGCAAGCTCCCGCATGATGGCCGCTCTCTCGATCGCGTTGAAGGCATTTTTAAAGTCAACTTTGACCAAGATGTGATCAGGGTTCATGTCCATGTGGAGGCGCATTATGAGGCCAAGTGCCTGGGTTCCTCCAGACGTTCCCTGCCCGAGCTGAACCGGCTCGCACGTCTCCTTCAAGAGAGTCTTGGACACTCCTTTAACGAGACCGGCAATGGCTCGTCGGAGGATGCCCCCCTGTCCGACAGGACGCACGTCATGGGAGGCAGGGGTTTCGCCTCGGCTCTTGATCGGAGCAATGGCAACCACCGATGTCCACACGACATAAAACCACGGGGGCAAGTCGCCGTTGATGACATGGTCGGCGAACTGCTGGTGAGCTTGGAGGACCTGGGCACGTGTCGCCTCGCCTACCTGACCCCGAATGAGCCTTAGGAGGTATTCGTTACGAAAACCGTCCGCCCCGACTCCTGCTCGGCGGCGAAGATTCTTGTAATACTTCCTGACGTCGGGAGTATCGAAGCGCGGGGTCGAAGTAGTGACAGGGGAAGCCCAGTCCTCGCGCTCCTGGGGAGACTTCGCCGCCAGCTGCCCCTGGATGGCATGTAGGGAAAGGTCTCCGAGGCCTTCACCGCCAATATGTGAGAGGGCCTTGGTCACGCAGCCCTCCTCAATCAGCTTTACGGCCATTTTCACCCGCGAGGAGTCGTTCATCGGTCGGATGTTCGTCTCCGCCCTCCTACGATCCTGTTGCCAGAGGTTCATCAGTACGTCTAACTGACCAGTCTCCCATAGATCAAACCTGCGTCTCATAATCCGTTCGAGGCGCGGACCAGTGCGGCCATTGTCAGTACGAAGGAGGAGCTGGTGGTGAAGGAAAAACCACTTCATCGCCCGCTCCAACGCGAGTGGGTCAGGGTCCCTAAGCGCGCTTTCCACCCTTTGGAGGACATCTAGCTGAGCCCGAGCCCAGCGCTCATGGAAAGGTTGTGGAACATCCTTGGACATGTGTAGGTGGTTGAGGTAGGTATCCCAAACTCCGACCTTATCAATACAACTCCACATATCGCCTGAAGGCAATTCCCTCGGACCAGGAACCTGCATCAACAAAGGCTGGCTCGCCGCTCCGACAAACGCAGCTTGCTGTGCCACCGCCCGCCGTGCAGCCTGTAGTTGAGGTGTGTCCGCACTGCTTCCTTGAGGGTGGTCGTCACGTCCGTTGGGTGCGGATCGGTCGTGCCTGTGATTGTGCGGTTGAGTCGTTGTACCTCGAGAGCCGTCAGCACCGCCGCCGTCCACCGAGGCGGGTGTTGAAGTCCCGACCCCAGGGGGAGGGGGAAGGGGTTCGCTTGGGTGCATCTGCCTCATCCGTGGTAGGGGTGCCTCCTCCCCTTCGCTAGTATCTCTGCGTTGTGGAGCCTTTGCGCCATGGATTCCGCCAACGCTGCCGTCGTCCGCCGGAGCGGACGTTAAACCCCCAGCCCCAGATGGAGGAGGGGGGAGAGAAACGGCTGGGGGCGCCTGCCACGGATGTGACAAAGACGCCTCTTTCTCTTCGCTAAAAGTGCTGTGTTGCAGAGCCCCAGTGTCATTGGCTCCGTCACTGCTGCCGCCGTTCGCTGAAGCGGACGCTGGACCCCCAGCCCCAGATGGGGGAGGGGGGAGAGGACTGGCTGGAGGTGCTTGCCACAGCTGTGACAGGGGTGCCTCCTCCTCTTCGCTAGAAGCACTGCGCTGTGAAGCCCTTGTGCCATGGGTTGCGTTAACGCTGCCGTAGTTCGCTGGAACGGACTTTGAACCCCCTGCCCCAGATGGGAGGGGGGGAGAGAAACCGGCTGGAGACGCCTGCCACTGATGTGACGGAAACGCTCCTTTCTCTTCGCTAGAACTGCTGTGTTGCAGAGCCCCCGCGTCATAGGCTCCGTCACAGCTGCCGTCGTTTGCAGAAGCAGACGCTGGACCCCCAGCCCCAGATGGGGGGGAGGGGAGAGAAATGGCTGGAGGCGCCTGCCACGGTTGTGACGCGGGCGTCTCATTCTCTTCGCTAAACTCGTTGCGTTGTGAAGCCCTTGTGCCGTGGGTTCCACCAACGCTGCCGCCGTTCGCCGGAGCGGACGTTAAACCCCCGGCCCCAGATGGGGGAGGGGGGAGAGAAACGGCTGGAAGCGCCTGCCTCGGATGTGACGTGGGCGTCTCTTTCTCTTCGCTAGAATCGTTGCGTTGTGAAGCCCTTGTGCCGTGGGTTCCACCAACGCTGCCGCCGTTCGCCGGAGCGGACGTTAAACCCCCGGCCCCAGATGGGGGAGGGGGGAGAGAAACGGCTGGAGGCGCCCGCCACGGATGTGACGGAGACACCTCTTTCTCTTCGCTAGAATTGCTGTGTTGCAGAGCCCCAGTGTCATGGGCTCCGTCACCGCTGCCGCCGTTCGCTGAAGCGGATACTAGACCCCCAGCCCCAGATGGGGGAGGGGGGGGAAGAGGACCAGCTGGAGGTGTCTGCCATAGCTGTGACAGGGGTGCGTCCTCCTCTCCTCTAGTACCGTCGCGTTGTAGAACCCTACCTTGAGGTCCACCAACGCTGCCGTAACCTACAGATGTGGGCGTTGAACCCCCAGGCCCGGATGGGGAAAGGGGGAGAGGGCCGGCTGGAGGTGTTTGCCACAACTGTGACAAGGGCGCCTCCTCCTCTTCGCTAGTACCGTCGCGTTGTGGAACCCTACCTTGGACTCCACCAACGCTGTCGTAACCCACGGGTGTGGGCGTTGACCCCCCGGCTCCCGGCGAAGGAGGGGAGGGGGGAGAACAGAGTGAGCCTTCTCGTCTCCGCGGAGGCAAGGACCCATCGTCCTCTTCGCTAGAATGCCGGCCGTGCGATGAGCTTGCAGTACCCAGCGCATCCTGTTTCCTGCCTCCGTTCTGCGACGAGGGCGCAGCCCCGCCCGGAGACATGATGAGGCGATGAGACCGGTTTGTAGACCCTTCAACTTTTTCATCAGCCAGAACAGGTGAAAAATGAGTGCTGATAGAGTCATAGACCACAACCCAAGCGGGATTGCTGGCAGCGAGGATCCCCTGACATTTCGAAATGTTCCGACACGCCATCTGTTGCGTGCCGTCCAACCCTTGGCGCTTTTTGGACGGCTGGCTTGCCGAGATCAGCTCGAGGAACTGGAGACGCTCCTTTTGGTCGGTTGAGAAGTACAGATAGGCCACTGCATTCTGCTCCCAGAGCATGCCGCCACATGTCTTTGTCGCCCATGTGAACATGGCAAAGTCTGATTCGTTCCACCACGCCCAGTGTGAGCTCACTTCCCTGGAACCGCGCAAAATGGACTGTGCCTCATCTCGGTTGACGGAGCACCGTGCGGTAAAGTACTCCCGGAGAGCCTCTGCGCAGCCCTCGCGGTAAGTACCCTGGGCAGCCAGGGACACAAGGACCGACACGTCCTGCCACTCGTCGCGGTCGCGCCCTTCAGGAAAGTCGCTACGGGACGAGAGAAAAGGGCGCAGAATGCTGAATAGTGGTGATCCAAAGACTGCCTCCATAGGCATAACCCCAGCCGGACAGCTGGAACCCTTCACAGCGTGTGTAACGGCATTGGCGGCCGCTTCCCATCCGTCAGCGGCTTGTAGCCTTACCCAGCTGGTTCCGCCTCTCCCGGCATCCCCTATCTTCCATGGTAGCTCTTCTTTGCCGAAAGACTCGAGCGACCGAGCCAAAGACTCCGGAGCGCAATTCCCAAAAGGAAGGGCGCTTCCCCTCACCATGCCTGAACTCCGAAGTTCAGCGTTGATTGCTTCCTGGCTTGCTGCCGCATTGTATGGGCTTGCGATCACCTGCTCAATGATGACATCATCATCCTTGTTACTAGGCCCTCCGCTCGACGACCCCCTCGTGTCACTGGCCTCGTGGGCGCTGCAGTCTCCCATATCTGCAGGCGTTGAGCCTCTTGCTCGAAATGGAGGAAGGGGAAGAGGACCAGCTGAAGCTTCCTGTCCCGGCTGTGTCGTGGTCGCCCCGTCCTTCTCGCTATAATAACTGTGTTGTGGAGCCCTTGCGTTATGGGCTCCACCAACACTGCCGTCGCCCGTTAAAGTGAGCGTTGGACCCCCGGGCTCGGGTGGGGGAGGGGGGAGAGGGCCGGCTGGAGCCCTCCGCCTCGTCTGTGGCAGAGGGCTCACCTCCTCTTCGCTATGAATGGGTTGGTGGGGCTTCGCACGTTTACTTCGTGTGTCTTGTGCAGCCCCGGGTGAGCCCTGCTCCTCCTGAAGCCTGAGCTGCGTGATCATTTCACTCCGTTGACGGAACCAGCACGATATTAATCTCCTATTGACGTCGTGTTCCTTCGCCAATTGAGCAGCCGACTTCGAACGATTGCTGTACTCTGCGGTCACCCTGAGCTTGAATTCTAAAGAGTAGCGCCAGTTCTTCGTCCCAGCCAGTCTCATTTTAAGGATCTTGAACCCTGGTCCCCCAAAGGGTTCATAGGACCCATCCATGTACTGCTCATTCTGGTGGCTGTTCCATGTGGGTGCCGGGCCAGTAACTTCCCAAAAGGACTGACCATCGCGTACTACAAGCCGCGCCTTAACCTCCTGACCCCCGTGCGCATCCTCAAGGAGCAGGGTCGCGAGGGACCCGGCAGGCGGAGGCTGGAGCTGACATGCTGGGCTAGGCGATGGCGGGGACAGCTGGTTCTCATCCTGAGGTGGTTGGCCTACTCCCTCCTCACCGCCATCCGCGCAATGTAAGGAGCCACCGTCGAAATTCCCGAACGAACCAGGCTGGTGCCCTTGCTCCAGCCGGATGAGGAGGTCCCAATGCTGAAGAACTCCAGCCCCCAAGTGAGATTCCAAGAGAGGCTTGACAAAACGTTCCTGCGAAGCATCAGGGATGAGCCCTTCTCCAATGAACTCAATACTCGGCAGAACTCGACCAGGCGAGGTGTGGTGATCCTGCAGTGCTTTCACCCAGGAGTTCCACTCAGGGTGAAGGCGTTCACGGGGGAAGAGCCAAGTGCTGGGCCAAGGGAGACCGTAGACATCGAGGATAAGAGGCATGAAGAACCAGTTCATGTTCGTCGCACTATCGCAACCGCCGGGAGGCCATGATGACATGTCGACCATCTGCCCTCCCTCCCCGCAATGCCAATGGCTGGGGCTACCGGTGCTTCGGTCCAGTTGGAGCAGGGAGCTCCGGTAGTGCTCGGGTTGTTTCCAGGCGAGTGATGTCGTCGTCGTCTCCCTTGCCTTGGAGTTTCCTCGTGAAGGAGACCGTTGGCTCGTGAAGGCCAGAAAGTCTTGGGCAGCCGACGGGGGCATGCTCGGATTCGACCGGTGGTGTAGGGGGACGGAAGAAAGGTCCACCCCGCTGGCCGAATACATGCCGTACCCCCCCTCTGGTTTCGTCGTGTCGGTATTTTTGCTCCGCCTAGTCGTCGCCGAGGGAGTAGAAGAAGAACCCTTCTTCATCTTCCCCCCCCTACCAGAGGATCGAGCCAGGGCCGTTGCTCCTCGGACCGGCTTGAATCTCTTGTTACTCCTGCGGGTCGCTTCCGGCGACGAAACGCGGGAAGGACTCAAGGGTAGACCCGATTCCCCCGATTCCTGACTGAGATCGTCTGCCAGGTCGCCAAGGATCATTTTCAGAACATTATCGTCACTGTCGCTGTCAGAAAGTGGTCCTGCGGGACTTCTCAGCATCTTGGGTGTCGAAGCCAACGATGCCGCGATGCCGGCCTGGAGGTCAGCATCCTCCTGGGCCGCTCGGGCCGCCTCAGACTCTGCCAAAGCAGCCCTTGTCGCGGGGTTATCCACACTGCTGGACGGATGGGTCGTCTGATGGGGTGACCGGCCGAAGACAACGGCCACAACGTGCTGCACCGAAAGGTGGGTGCCCCGGACGTGAATGGCCTGTTCATTGGACACGAAGCTGTCACTGTACCTGACGAGCCTCCCCCCGCATACGTCGACGCCTAGGGTCCAGAAGTGGTGTTTCCCGTCACCGCATATGATCGCTTGGCATGCGTATTGTGCGCCCCGCACGCCGCCAGGCCCAAGGTTCAGGTAATACGGTACCAAGGTCCAGTCGTTGGCATCTGCGACCTCGCGCTTGATATTGACGATGATCGTTGCCGCCCCGAGGACGATCCGTTGGCTTTGCATCATGGTCCTTGATGGACAGCCGTTGTTGGCGCAGACACACGAGACTACTTCCTCTCGGGTGAAGGCATCAATGAGCTCCGTGTTTACCTCCATGTTGGGCTTTCCCGGGATATTCACGATGTCCACCTCCGTGGCTGGGGAGGTTAAGTCCCGGTCATGTGAACATCTTGAACACCGCAAGGATTCTTGGAGAACCGAGGCGAACTGAGAACGCGCAAGCGGGGCGTCGGAGTGTGGTGGTTTCTCTAGGCGTAAGTCCCCGGCCCTACGAAGGATCGACGCAAGAAACTCCGATGCATCGTTCAAGCGCCCGCCTGTCTGGCATTGTCTGGAGTCAGGAAAAGCCTCGAACGCCCGCGCCACCAGGTCCGTCGGCTCCAGCACCGAGCCCGCATTGTCCATGTGTAGCTTTTCGAGCGCTCCCAGAGTACGAACCATGCCTTGAACAAGGGCGTCTCGCAACAGGCTGGCTTGGGAGATGGCCTCGAAGGTGGAACACAATGCCGAGTGCTTGATGAACTGGACCACGGCGTTTATATAGCAGGTGTTGCCCATGTTCTTGAGGCCAGGAGAAAGCTTCGGCGAGGTGCCTAGGGTACGCTCAGGCGGCGAGGACTGAGCCCTCCGTCGTAACTGTTGGGAGGTCTTCGTTGCCTGGGAAGAACCTCCTGAGTCGCGGACGTCCGTCGGAGGTGCTGCCCCATCCCCCACACTGGGGGACGGGGAATCAGACTTTGCGTCTTGTTTCACGAGGAGCCCTGCGACTCTGAGGCTTTGGCGATGCGCAGAGCGTCGGGCCTTGGCATTGGGCTCGGCTGGTGCTGGGGTGAACCCTGTAGCCTCAGCTGCTCCGGCCCAGTCACGTTCCTGGCCGTCATGATCAGCTGGCGGTGGTGACTCTTCGCCAGCGCTAAGGTGAACCCCTTCCTGGGTGTTTTCCTCGCTCCCCGTGACGGTCGACGCCTCGTCCAGCGCGTCACTCGGTGTGCCCGATCCGTCCTTATGATGGGGCCCCCGCCTCGTTGCTTCGAGTGTCCTTTGGCGCTCTTCGCGTTCAAGTCTCCGTAAGGCGCGCTGGTCGAGTCGGAACTTGTGCGCCTCGGGCGACCGATTGTGCGATACCGGCGGGTGCCGTCTCTGAGGCGCTGCTTCTCCTGGAACCGGGGACCCCATCTCCGCCCCAGCCGGGGACGGAGGCGAGGGTTCGGGAGGGACGCCCGACGCCGGAGCAGGATCGGTCTTGATGCTAGTGACGCGCGTGGTGCTGACTTCCTCCGTGTCCATAGTGGGAGGTCAAGTGCCACGCGCGTCGAGGACCCGAGGTCCCGAGCCGTTGGGCTCGGGACCGGGGGCCTAGTTTTAAGGTAAGTGAGCTAGGTGGCCGAGAGTCTCGAAGAAATATCCGACGAGGCACCTAGATACCGAAGGCGATTGGACTGGGGAGGCGACGACCGCGTTGAGCGCCGTGTCCCACCATGGCCAACCGCCAGTTTTAGGGATTTTTTTTTTCTGTCTGTCTGTCTGTCTGTCTGT
>ERZ889217.1836-NODE-1836-length-10134-cov-8.143169_pt1 | contig 10134 bp, 7 predicted proteins | sample MGYA00521098_ERZ889217 | MGnify/ENA primary metagenome ERZ889217 (study PRJEB32303, sample SAMEA104408613) | aquatic metagenome | biome: Brackish water; feature: Pelagic; material: water | place: Baltic Sea | collected 2014-06-10T22:04:00 | depth 2,362 m ...
TGGCGGGATTTGAACCCACGACCCCTTGTCCCCCAGTTAAGTGCAGGTTGTTCGTGAGTGTTCGTAGCTGTTCGGAAATCGCGTCAATTCAGGGATTAGGACATCAGCGAACACAGGCGAACACCAGTGGATAGCGCTTTAGTGGGGGAGCATCCGGGGGAACATGATCCTCTCAAGCAATGCGTCAGATTGCTGCCAGCCCCCGTCTGAGTTCAACTGGAATTTCGCCAGATAATCAGATTAGCCTCTTGCTTGTTCTGAGAAACAAGCTGGGCATTTTTATCGTCAACGTTCCGGACCCACTGTTCCGCCTCGGTCAAGCTTTTTCCGAACTCCTGATGCCTCTGAATGAGTTGAGCAATTCTCGCCTGGTCAGACATGTCGAGGTACCAAGCCTCGTCCAGGAGATGCCTAACGTCTTGCCATATTGGCAGGCCTAGAAGGAGATAATTTCCCTCAGTCACGATGATTCTCTTATCCTTGGAAACACAAATAGATGCCGCTATCGGATTATCGATTTCTCTTGAAAAATCTGGGGCATAGACATCCTCTCCCTCTGACGCAATTCGTGACAACAACTGAACATAGCCTCTCGAATCGAAGGTGTCTGGCGCACCCTTTCTGCCCTGTCTCCCCAGCGAAGACAGCTGCCCGTTAGACAAGTGAAAACCATCCATTGGCACATGGCAAGCGATGGGACCAAGCCGCTCTACTAAATCAGTTGCAAGAGTCGATTTTCCGCTCCCCGGACAGCCAGCAATGCCAATAATCACTCTTCTCGTCAATTGCCTACTGAGCAACAGAGCTCGATCGCGCAATTCGTCCAAGTTGGGTTCGCTCACCATATTTCATCCAGTGCAAATTTAGGATCATGCTGAGCAAGCGGTCGTAATATCCCGTTTGTGTAATCCAAGAGGCTCCACGGCGGGCTTGACGCGGCATAATGATTTATACCGGTCCCTTGGTCCGTAGTCCACTCAAGCAGGTAAAAAGTATCATTGGTTTTGGCCAATGGAAGGGTTTCGATCTTCAAAAGCCGCTGCTCGGCATGGATGCTTGTTGTCCCAGTAATGGGTGGCTCCAGGCCCCCTGGTCGCCATATCTTGTAAGAAATCTCTCCGTGCCAGGTGCTGTCATTCACGACAAAAACGTCATGGCCCCATCCCTCCGCCTCGGCAACCATCAAGCAGGTTGCCTGCTGCGATGCCTGTATGAAGAAGTAGGACAGCTTTTTCTCAAAGTAGTAGTCGACGACCGAATCGGAAATTTGGGGCCAGCAATCAATTAGGTTCCACCAAATAACTCCTGTTCTGCTCACTTGCGCATCCTGCACAGCCCGACGGCTGCTGCGGCCATTTAGTCTGCAATTTTCAATGAAAAACTTTTTGGCCTCGGCTTGGGTGATCTGAGAGGCAGGAACTAACGCGTCGAGCTTATTCTCTAGCTCACCAAACATTAATTGAGCCTGGTTTACCATGAGTTGATTGCGATCATATTCCCGTGCAGGGAGAGTCCTACGGTGATTAGTGTCGTGGTAGATCCAGTCAGGATGTCCTACTTCGATAGAGCCAGTGAGACTAGGGATGAACTTCTGCAGGCTCCTTGTGGACGGAAGTCCGTGGAATCCTATCTCGCTTACGAACTTTGCCCTCGATTGGGAGTAAAACTCAGACTTGAAATAGGCCCTAGGGCCCCAAAGGTGTTGCTCCGGAGCGTTTGCGTCTCGATTTGCTACCATCTCGGCCGAGTAAGTGGGCGACCCAGCGATGTAGGCACGGTGTGGGTCGTGAAGGTGTAAAACGCGGGGAAGTATTTCCCGCGTGATCCTGTCGCTGTCCGGATTCAGTTTTATCGCAAAGTACAGGTCATCATTTTCATTGCTCCCACACCAAATTGCCAGTGATGCATGGCCGCGTATTTTCTTAACTATGCTCTCAGCCTCATCCTGAATAGTCTCTAAGAAATCATGGCTCTGTGGGTAACGGGCGCATGCCAGAGAGAAGTCCTGCCACACCAAAATTCCTGCCTGATCGCAAAGCTCAAAGAACTCTGTGTCCTCGTAGAGGCCTCCGCCCCAGCATCTGAGCATGTTGACACCCGAGTCCTTTGCAAGCTGGAATGCACGAGCAAGCCTGTCTTTGTCGCGAGAATGCAAAAAATCAAGTGGAACCCAATTGGTTCCCATCACCACTATCGGATGTTCATTTATCCAAAACTCGAATTGCGAATTCTTGTCGCTTCCTTGCTGGTATTTAAGTTCGATAGATCTGATTCCATGTCGGCCGGAGTGAACATCCGTTTGCACGCCCTCAACTTCGATTCCAAAAGTGACTTCGTACAATAGGGCGTCACCCATTCCCACAGGTTGCCAGAGTTCAGGTTCGGCTATGTTGACTGGCAAAACACCAGAGAGAAACGTCGGCGTTTGTGAAAACTCGTAGTCAGTTTTACCATCAGGACTCACTAGCTTGCAGTTGAGCTGAAAGTTTCTACCCCGTGGGGCCTCTGAAAGAACGTAGTGGAGGAGGAGAGCTGCCGGAGATCCGCCGCTCCCGATTGATACTGTTTCAAGCCACCATTCTCGAATTCGAATTTTGGGACGCCAGGCGAGTGATACGCTCCGATGCATCCCAGCTGACACGACTCTAGGCGCTATGTCCCAGCCATACATGTGGGCAGGTTTTCGAATCCAAATAGACTCCATCGAGCCTTCCACTTGCGAATACTCGGCAGCGTATTCCTTGTTCTCCACCCACAGAAGGGGGGAGAAAATGTGCACAACCACTTCATTTGAGCCGATTTTTAGCTGATTAGTAACGCTGAATTCATGCTCAATCATCATGTTTTGAGGTGCCCCTACCAGAGTCCCATTAATGAACACCTCCGCAATAGTGTCGACTCCAGAGAAGAGAAGCGAGACATCTTGGGATAGATCATTTTCGCCGATGTCGAACTCTTTTCGGTACCACCAATCACCGTACTCAAGCTCCCAAGCTGCTTCGACATTAGTGCCGACGGTCAAGTCTGGAAGTTTGCCTACCTTGAATAGTGCCTCTTCGATCGTCCCCGGAACCGAAGCAGTTATGCGGTCATAGCTTTTTTCAATCGCTTCACCCCATGTTCGAGCCGGAGTAAAAGTCTCGGGAACATACAACAACTCCCAATCATCACCATCCAAGGAAAGCCTCCTTGTTGTTTGGCCAACTTGATCTACCATCGTGACTGTCCTTTGCTCCTCTGAATCCGATCTACCAACCCAGAGCCCTTGGGCAACTGCGGGATTAACATGCCGTGCATTAGGTGATAGGCATCCGGCTTCCCTTGGAACATCAGTTCAGAGGGTACTCCGTGAGGATCAAGCTCGTGATGCCAACCTCCGAGTTTTGAGTCACGGAAAGCATCAAAAAGGTAGCTGCTCCAAACTGTCTCGCTGGCATCAGAGCTTGACCCGAGGCTCCAACTGTTAATTGAAGATGCCGCCGCCAGAGCTTCGCAAGCTACCCAGTGCAACCTCGTCGGAACAACTACATTTTCATCAAAGTCTGTTGTATAGACAAAACCAGGCATACCATCCGCGTTCCATCCCAGCCGTTTCGCCGTCTCGAATAGAGCCAGTGAGGCCTCCCTCCGCCATGGAGCAGGAGTTCTCGATGCAAAATCAAGCTCGAGCAACAATCGCGACCACTCAAATAAATGGCCGATTGTCACTCCGTAGGGCTTGAACACATCATTCGGCTTGTCTCTTCCGTAATCCAGGTCAGGTTCACCGTGCTCATCAAAGTGTTCGGGCAGTTTCCAGTCGTGGGCCCTGGCCTGTTTGTTGATAAAGAATTCTGCAATCATATCCGCACGCTCGACCAATGACTCATCCTGGAGAACGTTCGATGCGGCGAGAAGCGCCTCGACGGCATGCATATTCGAATTAGCTCCCAAGTATTTCTTCGGCTCGCTGAAATCTTCGCTGAACTCGTCCCATAGTATTCCAAGCTTGTCATTCCAGAAGTGCTGCTCAATTACTCGAATCGACTCATCGATCAACTCCCTTGCGGAGCTATCTCCACTAGATTCCGCTGCCGCTGATGCCAAGAGCACAAAGGAGTTCTGGTAGGCGCTTTTCACTCTTGTTCCTCGAGCGTCATCAAAGCTTGAGTACCAACCACCCCCCGAGCTATCCCTGAGAGATGTCCCCAGTGCCTCAATTCCCCGGGTTACTAAAGGTTCACAGCCATCAATTTCCAAGATCTTGGCCGTAGCAAAGCAGAATGTCATTCGAGCAGTCGTTATTGCGGAAACTGGCGCAAACTTTACCAATTTTCCAGACCTGTCAAGATCTCCGAATCCCACGTCAGATTCGCTGGAACCCCTGGAAAAATCAATTATTTTGCGCAGTTCGCCCAGATTAAGGTCTTCTGTTCCTTTACCCTCCATCACAGGTCCGCCCACCTCGGCACCTGAATTGGCTTGTCAAGAGGTGTCCTAGTCATTGTTTCCATTTCCAAGACAATTGCCACTGGGCTCTCGTCGGGGTTGTGGATTCTTGCCAGCGCGCGCATAGCACCCTGTTCCCCGACTTTCTCCGGGTCGACCCCAACGGCCGAGACCCCCAAAAGGCCGAGTACCTCGGAGTCATCGAAGCCCATTACAGAGCAGAGCTGTCCAGTGTCTTGGAGCGCCATCAATATTCCCAAAGTAATAAGGTTATTTAGACCCAGAAGAGCGGTCGGAGGGTCGTTCATGGTCAGCAACTCCAGCGCTAGGGACCGGGCTTCCTGAGCTCGGTGGGCACCCGTGCGAAGATAGGCCTCGCTAAATCCGGGGCTTTGTCGCACTCCGATGAGGCGTTCCCGCGCTGTCCAAGCAATATCCCGGTCGCCTATTACACCCACTCTTGGGTGGAGCGACGACAGTGCGCCCATTGCTGAACTGGCTGCTGCTCGGTCGTTGCCGACGATCGAATCTGCTAGGAGGTTGACTGGAGGGCGGTCCAAGAAAACAATGTTCGTACCCAGTGCCAACTCAAACTGGAGATACGAATGGTTCTGGGCAGACGGGACTAAGAGCAGGGCGCGACTTCGTCTCTCGAGCATACGATGTACGAGCCCCTCCTCCTTCTCTGGATCCTCATTGGTAGAGGCGATGAACAACTCTAAATTCTCTTTTGCAAGCACGCGCTCCGCTGCTGAGGCCATCTTCGAGTAGAACGGGTTTGAAAGATCGCTCACAATCATGCCAACCCCACTAGAGACAGCACCGGAACGAAGCTCCCGAGCAATCGTATTTGGCCTGTAACGAAGAAATTTTGCCGCAGCAAGAACGCTCGTGGCACTCCCAGGCGACGTCCGGAGCCCACTGAGCACTCTCGAAGTGGTTTTCACGCTTACCCCCGCAAGAGCCGCAACATCTTGCAGGCGCGCACGTCCGGCCCCAGACGAGTCGGCAGAAGGCTTTAAGGAATCATCTCCAGAATTGTTGCTCATGAGACAAACCCTATTGCCATCGTTGTCAAAAATCAATCGAGTTGCAGTCGTAATTTTTTTTAGCATCAGCATTTATGGTTCCTAGCCCGATATCGCCGCAGTTTTGCCACTGTCACTTAGCCTCCAGACACAGACATGGCCTTGATACCGGTCATAGCTGGCTTCAGGCCTGAGATCTCACTCCACTGTTAATCTCGACACAGCCGAGATTCTCCATCCAGCCAGGGCAAGGAACTTCGTCATTTCGGGTTAAAGTAACAATTTTATTAACTAATTTGACAACGTTTACGTCAGCTGAATAATGTTACAGAAAGCTTCAGCAAAATGATTTGCTGAAGTTCAAACGAAATGGAAGAGGAAGAAGATGAGTTCTAGATTCAGCAGTTCCCGAAGAACCCTTGCGATTTCCGCGAGCGCGGCACTTGTGGCCCTCGGATTAGTCGGCTGCTCCGCCGATTCTTCGCCGTCAGCAGATCAGTCGAGCCCTTCCTCAGGTGAGGAAGCAGTGGCGGCAATGAAGCCTCTTACTGTGATGTCACAGTGGGGTGCGGATGCTGAGGGAGTGATCCTCGAAGAGTTGATAGCGGACTACGAAAAAGCTACTGGCAACACTGTCGAATTGACTGTGGTTGCTGGAGATGGTGCAGATGTAAAGAGGACCTACGAAGCTTCAGTTTTGGCTGGTGAGGAGCCGGACGTTATCTTGACAAACATGTTTGCTAGCACGGTGAACTGGGTGTCTGATGGGGCTACAGTTCCTGTAGACAAGTATCTCGCTGAGTGGGGCCTTGACTCTGTCATCCGAAAAGGTGCCGTTGGAGTTTGGGATTCCCCGGATGGCCTACGAGGCTTTCCGTACTCGGGTCTGCAGTGGCCAGTTTGGTTCAACACCGCGCTACTTGAGCAAGCTGGAGTCTCTAAGGTGCCTGAAACCACCCCGGAGTTAGTGTCCGCGGCAAAAAAGCTGCGCTCATCTGGCATCAAACCTTTTGCAATTGGTGGAAACGATTGGTCCGGGACGAAGCTTTTCCTCCAGATGGTCAGCGGCTTCTTGGATGAAGATTCCACCAAGGATCTCTTGACTAACGGTGGGTTTTGCGAAAATCCGGCTGCCATGAAAGGCATAGATCTTGTTCTAGACCTAGTAGCCGAAGGTGTCTTTGTGGACGACGCGCAGGGGTTGTCGTACGAGCAGATGACCGCTATGTACCAAGACGGGCAGGCTGCGATTATGTACACGGGTCAATGGGCCTTTGGTGGAGTTACTGATGAACTGGCTTCAACCACGACTTTCACCGGATTTCCGAAGTCTCCAGAAAATGTTTGGCCTCTGCCAACGTCTTACAACAGTGAAAACGGAGTTGGACTCCACATCAGCAATAATGGTGCGGAGAACATTGCGGCAGTCGAACCATTCGTGAAACTCCTGTTCTCTAAAGAATATGTTTCCGCGTTTGCTGTCCGGTCAAGCGTCGTACCTGTGGTTGAGGCGGAATACGTCGACCCAACTGGTGCCTCCGACTTGTTTATTCAGTCAGTCGTAGAGTTGCCAACGAAGGTCAGCTACATCCCAATGCCAGACGATCACGTGCCTGGAACGGTAATTTCTGCGATGCCTGCTGCGGTGAGCCTCGCGTTTACACCTGGAAGCGACCGTAACAAAGTATGTTCGGCTGTAGATAGCATCTATGCAAGCGCGGGTTAACCCAAACCGCACATGAAACACAAGGCTCTCCCGCAGTTCACTGCTACAGATGAACTGCGGGAGACTCTACTTATTACAAGATGAGCACATAAGGACGGAAAGCACTATGCATCGGAAGCCCATTCGCCTGCAAACGAGAGAGAGTCTGTCTCTCGCTCTCTCTGCTCCTGCTGTGATTTGGTTTACCGGCTTCATGATTCTCCCGCTGATCAGCATGTTCTATCTGAGCTTTACTGACTGGGGATCGCTAGTCTCGAAGCAGAATTTTGTCGGACTTGCACAATACCAAAAGGTCCTGTCGGACCCAATCTTCTGGGCAGCCTTTCAAAACACAGCTTTTCAGGTAGCGGTCGCGGTGCCTGTTATGACCTTTGCTGGTCTGATGCTGGCCTACTACTTAAATCTTCGACCTAGAGGAGTAAACCTACTCAGGGTCCTATTTTTCACACCGGCTCTTATGTCGATTTCAGCGAAATCAATGCTGTTTCTCGGAGTCTTCTCCACCGATGGGCTTCTCAATTTCGGCCTAAGGAGTTTCAACCTCGAAAGCTGGACGACAACTTGGCTGGCAAACGAGGGCACCGCTCTGAATTCCATAATTGCCATTGATATCTGGAGTGGAATCGGATTTACCGCAGTCCTACTGGCCGTAAGGCTAAGTGGCATCCCACAGGACATTTTTGAGGCCGCAGAAATCGACGGCGCGGGTCACTGGAGGAAGATTTGGAATATTTCATATCCAGTGATGAAGGACTATTTCGGCGGCCTTTTTATGCTCCAGTTTCTCTGGACGGCCTCGAACTCCGCTGCCCTTGTTCTTCTGCTTACAAGTGGAGGTCCAGGCACCTCAACCTACACGCTCTCCTACTTGGCTTTTTCTAAGGCATTCCTTCAGCAAAGCGTTGGATACAGTCAAGTCGCAGCCGTTTCGCTGTTTCTCTTCGGTGTCATCGGAATGTTAGTCATACGAAGAATTTTTAGATCGGTGGTCTAGCGTGTCCAATTCTTCTGTAAGGCAAGGTCTCTCAAAAAAATCAGCCAGCCCACTGCTTGGATCGTTTCTCAAGACTCTTTCCCACCTTTCAGTTTGGATCTACGCCGCAGCTCTCGCTCTGCCGATTTACTATGTCGTTATTTCTTCTATGAAAACTAATCAGGAAATTTTTCTGAGCCCAGCTTCCCTGCCCAAAAATTGGAGCCTCGCAAATTATAGTTTGGCATGGGAGGCGGCTTCTCTCGGGGATGGCTTGATCAACTCTTCAATTGTGGTTCTTTTCTCACTGGCCATAAATCTAGCCCTTGCCATTCCTGCCGCGTTCGCAATCGCTAGGTCTGAAAATAGACTATCGCGCGCCCTATCAGGGCTGTTCGCTGCGGGCTTCTTGATACCGCCCTTCGCAGCCCTGGTGGCTACGGTGCTCCTGTCTATTTGGCTCGAACTTTTCCACACGAAACTGTTCCTAATTCTGTACTATCCCGCCATGACGATGCCATTGGCAGTGCTCCTGCTGACGCAATACATGAGGTCAATACCAAAGGAGCTCGCTGAATCTGCGAAAATTGATGGCGCAAGCCAATTGCAAATTCTGGTCCACATTTACATCCCGCTCTCAAGGCCGGCAATTGTCTCAGTGGTGGTGGTTAACTTTATTAACCTGTGGAATGAATATCTTTTTGCACTAATACTTGCCGGCCCCAAAGTCTCCAACCAAACAGTCCAAGTGGCGCTCCCGACGCTTACCGGTGTTTACACGAGCGACTATGGACTCCTGGCCGCAGGCACAGTGATTAGTCTCGTTCCTGTTTATCTCGTTTATGCGATTCTGCAAAGGCGCTTGGAGGGGGCGCTTGCCGCGGGAGCCGTAAAAGGCTAGGCGTTTATTGGATTGGCATTGGCACCTAAATAGGAGCTAGGTCGTCGGCTCGATTCTTAACCCGAGAGGCTTGTGGGCAGGGCTGGAAACGCAGTGCTAGGGGGCTATCGACCCCAACACCCTTCTCACCCCGTCGGGCTGGCGGGATTTGAACCCGCGACCCCTTGTCCCCCAGTTAAGTGCAGGTTGTTCGTGAGTGTTCGTAGCTGTTCGGAAATAGAGCTAGTTCAGGGATTAGAACATCAGCGAACACAGGCGAACATCAGCGGATAGTGCTTTAGTGGGGGAACATCTGGGGGAACATGTTGGTCGGGACAGGCTATTGACGAGTGAGATTTAGGCTCCTGAAAACAATGTGTTGTCAGCCAAATTGCTTGAGCTTTTGCTTGAGCTTTTGCTTGAGCAAACTACCTAGTTCTAACTGTCTTAGTTGTCTGCTTTTCACTATTTATGTAGAGGTGGACATCAACATCTAAACCGACTGCTGCAGTTCTTCTCTGGAACACCTGATAGTCAGAAGTAATAGTTGTCTTGAACCACTTTCCTGCAATCTTCCAGGACAAAGTTTTACCCTTATGGCCCTTGGCATAGACGGCAACATAGCCATTGAATGAACCAGCGTTCAACTTTGATGACACTAAAGCTTCATTGATGATTGCTGGAATTATCTGCTGAATAGTCAAAGCTCCCTGAGCATTCAGTTTTCCAGCTGGTCCAGTCATCACTAAGTCTTTTAGTCCCGATGAAATGCCGATTGGGATCACGATGGTGAAGCTATCCGCAGACTGATTAGACATCACAGCGGTCACTCCATCAATGGTGCAGGAAGTAACTAGGTTCATTCTTAGTCCAGAGATTATTACTTCATCTCCGACTGAAGGTGTTTTATCTGAGTAGTTGGTTGGTATTGGTCCCGAGTATGGGGCTGGGGCTGGGGCTGGGGCTGAGCCTGGGCTTGATGTCGACATCGAATGGACCCTGACATGACCGGCGTTGGAGAAACTGCCGTCGTTGTAGGGCGCACCAATAGCAACCCTGGTCCCGTCGCTGCTGAGGGATACTGAACTGCCAGATCGGT
>ERZ889217.1838-NODE-1838-length-10131-cov-26.424970_pt1 | contig 10131 bp, 7 predicted proteins | sample MGYA00521098_ERZ889217 | MGnify/ENA primary metagenome ERZ889217 (study PRJEB32303, sample SAMEA104408613) | aquatic metagenome | biome: Brackish water; feature: Pelagic; material: water | place: Baltic Sea | collected 2014-06-10T22:04:00 | depth 2,362 m ...
CAAGTCGTTCAAGCACGATGATCAGACTATGGCTTTAATCTCGACCCCGTGTAGGTGCATCTAGAAGATTGCAACCAACGAAGCGTGCAGGGATGAATAACAACTCGGCAAGTTGAGCGATCGCTGGCACAATGTCGCGTTGCGGTGAAACAAAAATCAGTTCTGCCTTAGCGTCAATTGCCTGCCGCGCATCAGCACCAAATGAGATCACATCTGGGTCTATCCCGATGCTGAAAATAGCAACCAAAGACTGACCATTTCGAGAAATACCAACCGCACAACATGGAACTTGATCTTTGAGGTTGGCACGGGGCATCGGTGGCGCAACGGTTTGAAGTGAATCTGCATCAACTAAATGTGGCGATGCACAAATTAAATGTCGAAGCAATCGCTCTCTACCAAGTTGATTTAATGGATGCGGATTCGCGCCAACAATTCTTTTTGATGCGACTTCGTCAACAACTTTGCGCAAAGACTCAATCGTTGCTGTGCGGCCGTGCAATAACTGAAATGTTTCACGATCATGAGTGCCGACACCGATTTCAAGACGCGATTCGACAACTGCTGTGTCGGTATCGTCGTGAACCACACGACAAACTTCAAGACCACAAACCTCTCCAGCAAGAACACCGTGTTCGCGAGTTATTTCTGCACCGCTACTACGAATGAAGTCTGCGAATGATTCGTCGGCTGCACTGATTTCTTTCATCAGCACAGCGCTCGGCAAGGCAAGCACCGGGCTAACAGCGAGGTCACTCGCAATTTCATAAATATCTATTTTGAAATTAAAGAAATCTGCACGACGCGCAAGGTCACCAGCATTGTGTTCGGTAAAGATATTTAGTGAAGTTGCACCGTTACGTAAAGCCCAAATCATTGCTGGCCCTAAACCAAATTCGTGACGCGATGTCAAAATCACCCATGCGTGACTACCCCTAGAGATACCAACCGAAGAGCCGAATTCGGCTACATCAAATTCAGACCCATGATCTCTCGCGAGTTCTGCCGCGGCATCTAATTTAGAAATTTGCTTCGAGACTAGAGTTCGCAGACGCAAACCAGCCAATCGCAAAGCGTGACTATCGTTCGTCATCATGACGCAACGAAACTTATGACGTCGGTTGTTTAGCGATTTCGGCGAGGAACTCGTCGTTGTTCTTGAAAGTCTTTAGACGATCAATCAACAACTCGAGCCCTGGTGCGGCACTGCCTTCTGCGGCAAGACCACTCAGCACGCGACGCAACTTCCAGACCATCTGAAGCTGCTGCCGATTAAACAACAACTCTTCGTGACGAGTGCTTGACGCATCAACATCAATCGCCGGATAAATTCGTCGTTCTGCAAGCTTGCGGTCAAGACGAAGCTCCATGTTGCCAGTTCCCTTGAACTCTTCGAAAATCGCATCGTCCATTCGGCTGTTCGTTTCAACGAGCGCCGTCGCCAAGATGGTAAGACTGCCGCCCTCTTCAATGTTGCGAGCAGCACCAAAGAATTTCTTAGGCGGATACAACGCACCTGCATCAATACCACCCGACATCACACGGCCAGTTGTTGGCGCGGCAAGGTTGTATGCACGCGACAAACGGGTTATTCCGTCAAGAATGATTACGACGTCTTGACCCATTTCAACCATGCGCTTTGCTTTTTCGATCACGAGTTCGGCAACATGAGTGTGCTCCTCAGATGGTCGGTCAAAAGTTGAAGATACAACTTCACCTTTTACTGTTCGACGCATGTCGGTAACTTCTTCAGGGCGCTCATCAATTAACAGAACAATCAACTTCACCTCTGGATAATTTTTTTCAATCGAAGTTGCGATCGTCTTCATCACTGTTGTCTTGCCGGCTTTCGGTGGCGAAACGATTATCCCGCGTTGGCCTTTACCAATTGGCGAAATCAAGTCAATGATGCGTGCTGTCATATTTGTCGGGTCACTTGCACTTGAAAGTTCTAATTTCTCGTCAGGAAACAACGGTGTCAGGTCTTCAAACTTCGGACGCGGCTTCATTTTGTCGACTTCAATGCCGTTGATCGTGCGAATGTCGAGCATGCCTGGATTCTTTTCGTTTCGACCAGCAGGTCGTGACATACCAGTTACATGATCGCCTTTGCGCAAATTAAATTGCCGCGTTAAGCGAACCGAAACATAAGCATCACCTTGTGAGGCGAGATATCCATTGACACGCAAGAATCCGTAGCCTTCGTCACGCAGATCTAGATAGCCAGAAATTTCGATCGGGTCATTATTGATTGGTTCGTTAGATTCTTGTATTTCATTTGATTCATATCGATCTGCGCCTTGTGGGCCGTCGTCACGTGTATTGCGAAAGCCACCTGGTGTGCGACGACGACGATTGCGATTGCGATTGCGATTGCCGGCATCTTGATCGTTGTAATTTCGCGGTGGATTATTTCGATTATCGCGATTATCGCTGCGCGGTTCACGCGGTTCACGCGGGCCCCGGTTATCACGAAACTCGCGATTGTCACTTCGAGATTCAGATTGTTCACTTCGGCGACGAGCATCAGGAGCAATTGGTGTGCCTTCATGCTCGGCAAGTTCAATCTCCCATTCGGATAAAGGCTGACCATCGGCGCCAAGCGCTGGGGTATCTGTTTTGCCGGATACCGAACTTTTAGTTGATACTGATTTTGAATTTCCTGCAGGGGCAGAAAGTGTAGACGGTGCTGACGGCGCTGACGGCGCTGACGGCGCTGACGGCGCAGTCTGCTCAAGAATCATTCCAATGATCTCCTCTTTTTTTGCACGTCCTGCCGATTTGACGCCAAGCGCTTTGGCAATCGCCAAAAGTTGGTCACGGTCTTTTGCTTCAAGTGCCGATTGTTCGAGGGCTCCACTAGCCACAAATGCCTACTTTCAGGGCAACTACTATTTGCCGCCCAATTTGCCGCTCACTCTCAAAATGCAGGTGCACAGATCGGTTTGCGTTGAAATGTGTCTGCCAAGAAATGGCGGGGACTTGCTCGGGAACCCGAGCAACACAACTCTAGCCGACTACTTACTCGTTGGCAACAACAGTTTCTACGAAAAAATTTAACAACATTTTGCCACAAATGCCTGAACTGACTTCAAATTATTAGGCAACGAAGTGACCCGCTCTGGACGACTCATTAAGTCGGCAAGGTGTTCGGGCAACTCGGGTGTTTGACCCGTTGCGCGGCGCACAGCATCTGGAAATTTTGCCGGGTGTGCAGTTGCCAAAGTAATTATCGATTGATTTTTTGGATAATTTACGCCAACGCTTTGACGGGCCGCAGACAAGCCAACTGCTGTGTGTGGGTCGATCAACATCCCTGATTGCTGATATACATCTCTCATTGTCGCCAAAGTTTGCTCATCGTTGCAGCGGTAACCCGCAAATACGCCGGAGATCCACTTTGCATAAATACTTGGAGCGACGATCAATTCGCCAGTGCTGCGAAACTCTGTCAGTTGTTTTGTAGTTAAATCTCCATCGCGATTATTCATTTCAAACAACAACCGTTCGAAGTTCGATGAAACCTGAATGTCCATGCTTGGGCTCAAAGTTGGCACAACATCATTTGCAGTCATCTGCTGCGACTCAAAGAATCGCGTCAAAATGTCGTTGGTATTTGAAGCCACAACAAAACCATCGATACGCGCGCCCATCTGCTTGGCAATCCATCCTGCCAAGACATTTCCGAAGTTTCCAGTCGGCACGCTAAACACTGCAGAGTCTCCAAGTTTTTCAAGAGCAGTGAAGTAATAAACAACCTGTGCCATCACGCGAACCCAGTTAATTGAATTGACTGCTGAAAGTTTATTCGCATCGCGAAACTTCTGGTCGTTGAACATAGCTTTAACTAAATCTTGGCAGTCATCAAATGTGCCATCAATCGCCACAGCATGAACATTGCTTGCAGTAAGTGTCGTCATCTGCCGTCGTTGTACATCGCTAACTCGGTTATTGGGATACAACATCACGATGTCAACATTTCGACACGACGCGACACCGTCAAACGCCGCGCCACCAGTGTCACCGCTAGTCGCACCAACGATCATTACTCGCTCATTGCGCTGAGTTAACACATGATCAAATAGTTTTCCGACTAATTGCAGGGCAACGTCTTTAAACGCCAAAGTTGGCCCATGAAACAACTCGAGCAAATATTCATCTGGTGCGATTTCGATCAACGGCGCTACATCTGGATGACGAAATGTTGAATATGCTTCAACACATAGTTGTTGAAAAACTTTGGCGTCTATTTCGTCACCAACAAATGGCGCCATTATGCTCGCTGCACGTTGCGCATAACTCGTAGATATTTCGTCACCCGCTGCAACACCCGCTGCAACACCCGCAGGCGCGACTTTATTTGGCCAAGTTTGCGGCACATACAAACCACCATCGCGCGCCAAACCCGCTAGCAAAACATCACAGAAACCAATTTCTGGTGCAGTGCCACGCGTCGAGATATATCTCATTGTTTGCTAGTCGGCAACAACACGCAATAGCGCGCCAACATGCTTAACAGCATCAAGAGATTTAAATTCTATGAGGCAGCTTTGCACCGCCGATTCTTTGGCATCGTGCGTCAAGAAAACAAGCCGAGCATCAGAACCAATGCCATCTTGTTCGGCCGCACGAATACTCACGCTATTGCGCGCAAACACACCGGTTACTGCGTGTAGTACACCTGGCTTATCAGCAACTTCAAGACCAATCATATATTCACAATTAATTTCGCTAATCGGCAATAACTTTGCGTCCGTAAATGCTCCGAGCGGCGAATGAGTGTCTTTGCGTAAGTTAATTGCAGCATCAATTACATCACCAAGCACCGCCGATGCTGTCGGTTCGCCACCAGCACCTCGTCCATAAAACATTAACGATCCAGAGGCGCGACCATCAACAACTACAGCATTAAAACTTTCACGCACAGTGGCAAGCGGATTAGTTAGCGGCACGAGCGCTGGGTGCACGCGAACTGAAAGTTTCGAACTTGCGCTAGCTAATTCAGAAACTCCGGCTAATTCAGCAACGCCAGCTAATTCGGCAACGCCAAGAAGTTTTACAGCGAAACCAAATTTACGTGCAATCGTGATGTCGGCTGCAGTAATTTTTGTGATTCCCTCGCAATAAACATCATCTAGGCGAACAGTTGTACCAAACGCGATACTGGCGATGATCGCAATCTTGGCGGCAGCATCATGACCCTGCACATCTGCTGTTGGATCAGCTTCGGCAAAGCCAAGTTGTTGTGCTTCAGCAAGCGCAACTTGATAGTCGGCACCAAGTTCACTCATCTTGGTGAGAATAAAGTTTGTTGTGCCATTGACGATTCCCATTACACGAGTAATTGGTTCGCCGCGCAAGCTTTCACGCAATGGTCTGATTAGTGGAATCCCGCCACAAACGGCGGCCTCGAACAACAAGTCGGTGCTCGCGGCATCAGCGGCTTGAAACAACTCGGCACCGTGACGCGCAAGCAACGCTTTATTGGCAGTGACGACTGGTTTATTGGCCTTAAGGGCAGCAAAAATAAGTTCCGAAGCAGGATCAATGCCGCCCATCAGTTCAACCACCAAATCAACTTCAGATGACTGCACAAGTGCATGCGGGTCACTAACCAGCACTGCACCTTTAGGTAGCGAGTGCTTTTTCTTTGTGTCGCGAATGCAAACCTGTGCGACTTCAAGACGCACACCGCTGCGCGCCAAAATATCGTCTGACTGTTGGTTGACTAACGCAACAAACGCCGAGCCAACAACGCCGTGACCCAGCACACCGAGGCGTACAACATGAGCGCTCGTGTGCGACGGCATATTTATACGCTATCTGCGACGTCAAGATTGACGAGATCAATAAATGTTTCGCGACGAACGACTAATCGCGCCGAGCCTTTACAAACAAAAACAACTGGCGGTCGAGTGACTTTGTTGTAATTAGAACCCATGCTGTGCCCGTATGCACCAGTAACTGGAGTTGCAATTATGTCACTAACTTTGTAGCCCATTGGAAGCAACGCATCATCGATCAAAACATCACCACTCTCACAATGTTTGCCGACAATTCGTGCATGTTCGGTGCGGTCATCATTAATTCGAGCCGGCAAAAATGCTTCGTACCCTGAGTCGTATAGCACTGGTCTCGGGTTATCGCTCATTCCGCCATCAACTGCAACATATGTTCGTATACCGGGCAAATGCTTTATTGAACCGATGCGATATAGAGTCACCGCCGCAGATGCAACTATCGCACGGCCCGGCTCAACAAAAACTTTTGTACCACTACGTAACTTTGCCGTCGCTGGAGCAAGTGCTTTTGCCCACTGAGTGATCGTTGGTGCGTGCTCGCTCTCAACATACGCGACACCAAGACCGCCACCCAAAGTCAGTTCGGCGACTTCTAATTGATTGGCAAAGTTGACCATTATTTCTGCAGCCTGCTCAAAGTTCTCTGCAGCGAAAACGTTTGAACCAATGTGACAGTGAATGCCAACGAATTCGACGCTCGCAGATGATCGCACACGATCAACAGCGCGCTGCGCATCACCGTTACGCAAATTGAAACCGAACTTTGAATCATCTTGACCAGTTGAAACAAACTCATGAGTGTGAACCGCCACGCCAGGAGTAATTCGCAATTGAATTCGCGCTCGAGGCAAACCACGCTTATGTAGCTCATCCAAGCGATCTAGTTCATCAAAGTTATCGACAACAATGTGGTGAACCTTGGCCTCAAGTGCCATCTTGAGTTCTTCAATGCTTTTGTTGTTGCCGTGCAAAACACAAGCAGAACCTGGCACACCAGCGTGCAACGCGACAAATAATTCACCGCCAGTTGCGACATCAAGCATTAGACCTTCTTCGTGCGCCAATCGTGCCATTGCTCCACACAAAAATGCTTTCGTTGCGTAGACGACTTGGTTTCTGCCAAAAACTTCGACCGCCTCTCGACAACGAGAGCGAAGATGCTCTTCGTCATAAACAAAAACGGGGGTACCGAACTTTTCGGCAACTTCGACTAGATCGCAGCCACCGATCTCTAAATGACCCAATTTGTTTTCAACTGCTGTGTCTGGCAGCAAATGCTTGGCGATGCGACTCACATCTGCTCCGGAGCTTCGATACCCAACACGTCGAGACCCGCCTGCATTACTCGTGCAGTTAGATCACAAAGCATTAATCGGCTATTGCGTTGATCTTCCGAGTCTGCCTTAAGCACCGAGCACTGCTCATAGAACGAAGAGAAATCTGATGCCAAGTCGTATAGATAAGTACACAAACGATGCGGACTGTACCTATCTATCGTGTCCCAAAATGCAGAATCAAATTGCAACACTCGCATTGCAAGTTCTCGCTCTGCTGTGTGTTCAATTATTGGCGTCACAGTGCGTACACTTTGGCGTTCAACATTTGCACGTCTAAAGATGCTACAAATTCGTGCATGCGCATACTGCAAGTATGGCGACGTGTTGCCATCAAACGAAAGCATTCGGTCCCAATCAAATGTGTAATCTTTGATTCGGTCAGTTGAAAGATCTGCGTATTTAACTGCACCTATGCCGACGATGCGAGCAATTTCGCTTTGTTTTTCAGTCGACAGTTCTGGATTTTTTTCTGCAACTGCCGCCGCAGCGCGTTCAACCGCCTCAGTCAGCAACGCATCAAGTTTGATGGTGTCACCACTACGGGTCTTCAACATTTTGCGATCGGCACCTAACACGTTGCCGAAAGCAACATGAACCATTTCTCGCGGTGTCTGCAACCAACCGGCTTGTTTGGCTACTGCTGACACCATTTGCAAATGCTGCGCCTGAGGTGCCCCAACAACGTAAAGCAAAAGCGATGCGTTGAGTCTTTCGACACGATCAATTACACACGCGAGGTCGCTCGTCGCGTAGTTATAACCACCGTCAGTTTTACGAATAATCAACGGCAACGGTTGGTTCTCGCGGTTTGTGAACCCCTCTGGGAATACAACATCCGCACCATCGCTATTTGTGAGCAGCCCAAGATCAGATAGTCGTTGCGCAACTTGCGGTAACAACGAGTTGTAAGCGCTCTCACCCATCACATCTGAATCTTGCAACATCACACCGAGAGTTTCGTAGATAGTTTGAAAATATCTCGTACTTTCGGTAACTAAAAGTTTCCAAAGTCGAAGTGTCTCGGCGTCGCCGCCCTGTAGCGCAACAACCCGAGTGCGCGCTCGGTTTTGAAACTCTTGGGATTCATCAAACTTTTTTCGCGCGCTGCGGTAAAACGAATCTAAGTCTCCGATCGAAAGTTCTTCGGCAGCACTTGTCTCTCCTAAGTCAACGAGATGTTCAATCAACATACCAAAAGGTGTGCCCCAGTCACCAACATGGTTTTCACGCACGACAGTGTTGCCCACGTACATCAGCATTCGCACCAGAGCATCGCCAATCACTGTTGAGCGCAAATGACCAACATGCATTTCTTTGGCAACATTGGGCGCCGAATAATCAATCACGACGCGACGCGACGCGGGTGCACTAGCTACGCCGAGTTTCTCGTTGCCACTGGCGACAACTAGTTCGCGAGCTAAAAAATCGTTAGCAAATGTGAGGTTGATAAAGCCAGGCCCAGCAACTTCTGTTGCGCTACAGATATCTTGCAACTCTGCAACTTCAAGAACTTTGACTGCGATGTCTCGCGGCGCTGCACCCATTGCCTTGGCAAGTGCCAGCGAGCCATTTACTTGTGCATCAGCGCGATCACTTTGGCGCACCGCTGTGTCGATGCCGTCGGCTAGTGATCCACCAACTTTGGCGAAAGCAACGGCCATGCGTTGTGCAACATAACTGATCGGATCTGCCACCCTTTCATTGTTGCCGAGATCGCCCAGCAAAACGTGCCGTATTTGACCCGACCCCTAATTAACTGCGCTTATCGTTGTGGGCAGGCACGAATGGCGTCAACGATGATCGCAAAGGCTGCATCAGCATCAATGGTTTCTAGAACTCTCGTGTTGACCTTTGTGCGCGACAAAACATGGCGGTCATCGATAACTGTCATACCGCGAGTAAGTGTGCCATCAATCTCGACTGCCACATGTTTTTCGCTCGCCGTGAATAATTCTGGGTGGGTCAGAGCCAACACCGCACAAACATCGTGAAGTGGCGCACCCGCAAAATCGTCGTGCAGAGATTTATACATCTTGCTGAAAAATTCAAGCAATCCGGCCAACATTGGACCAACAGTTTCGTGTGCGCTGCGAACCATTTCAATGCGTTTTGGTGTTGCCATAATCTGATGAGTTAAATGCAAACCGCTCATAATAATTTTTGCACCAGAATCAAAAACCGTCGCTGCGGCCTCTGGGTCGCACCAAATATTAAATTCGGCCGTCGCAGTGCGATTGCCAAATCTTCCACCACCCATTATTGAGATTCCAGCAATTTTGTCGACCAAATCGGGCGCAGTACGCAATGCCAGAGCGATATTCGTTAGCGGGCCAGTCGGCACCAACCACAAACCCTTATTCGACCGAACTGTGTCGATAATAAAATGAACAGCATCAGTGCCATCAGCAGGGCGCGATGGTTCTGGCAACTTTGCCCCATCCATCCCACTTTCGCCGTGCACATATGCCGCATGTATTGGCTCAGCAACTAATGGCCGACCAGCACCAGAGTGCAACGGCGCACTCGAACCGCAAAGGTCAAGAACTATCCGTGCATTTTTGGTTGTAAGCGACAACGGTGCATTACCGGCCACTGTTGTAACACCGAGTACATCAGCAAATTTCGACGCAACGATTAACGCAAAGGCATCGTCATGGCCCGGATCACAATCCATCAAAACATTTATTTTGGGCGCCATAGATTAAATCGCCAAAATAATAGTTACGACTGGAACACACATCCCTTAAATGATGACACACTTAGAGCTATGACAAACAAAACCTCAACACTCGTAATAACTGACATCTGGGCGCGACCAGAAGCACGAACAAACGTCTTCGTGAGAAACGCCACGCTCGTTGTTGGTTTCGCTCTGCTCACCGCAATCTGTGCCCAGATTCGCATCCCTCTCGGCTTCACCCCTGTTCCCGTAACCGGGCAAACCTTCGCCGTACTTCTTGCAGGCGCTGCACTCGGCACAAGACTTGGCGCGC
>ERZ889217.1840-NODE-1840-length-10109-cov-17.758902_pt1 | contig 10109 bp, 9 predicted proteins | sample MGYA00521098_ERZ889217 | MGnify/ENA primary metagenome ERZ889217 (study PRJEB32303, sample SAMEA104408613) | aquatic metagenome | biome: Brackish water; feature: Pelagic; material: water | place: Baltic Sea | collected 2014-06-10T22:04:00 | depth 2,362 m ...
CCCGTTGCAAGATTTCCATCAAGATCCATGAGGGCAAAGCTGCTCTCATCTAACTGATCAAGTTCGCTACCAGTTCTAGTTATTAAAAATTCTTTTCCACTTTTCATTAACATGGAGAGATTTCCTCCAGAGCCCACCACTAAACCTCGATCAACAACTGCTTTACCGATTCTTATAAGTGAGGAAATTTCGCTCTCTGAATTAGGTGAATTAATCTCTGAGACCATAATTACTCTCCAGCCTTTATCTCAAAGATATAAAGCTCTAAAGTAATCATATTTCAACACCAGCTCCGAGGTTATAGACGCACTTCTCAGTAACTATTGCCGTTATATATCTAGCTAGAGTCACATCAAATGCTGGGTTATAGCTCTTAGCCCCTAGCGGAGCCACAGCATTTCCAGCAAAGTGGGTGACCTCGCTATCTGCCCTAAATTCAATCTCTATCTCAGCACCACTTGCAAGTGATCTATCAATTGTTGACTCTGGGGCAACTACTAGAAATGGAATGCCAGACTCTTTAGCAGCAACTGCTACACCAAGTGATCCAATTTTATTTGCGCTATCACCATTTCTAGCGATGCGATCTGCTCCAATTAATACTGCATCGATAAGTCCTGAGAAGAGAGCGCTTGCTGCAGCTCCATCTGGAAGGATTCGATATTTAATTCCTGCCTCACTTAACTCCCAGGCAGTTAAGCGAGAGCCCTGAAGGAGAGGGCGAGTCTCATCGGCAAAGACTTCCTCGATATATCCCTGCTCACTTAGCTCTCGAATCACTCCAAGAGCCGTTCCCCAATCACTAGTTGCTAGAGATCCGGTGTTGCAATGGGTAAGGATTCTAAGTTTTCTCTCTCCGCACTTATCTAATAGATAGGCAGCCCCAAGTTTTCCCATCGCTCTATTTGCAAGGCCATCAGCGCGACTAATAGCTAGAGCTGATTTCAAAACAGAGGAGGGGCCATTAACTAATTCCGGAGTGACTTGATCAACTCCCCAGGCAAGATTGACCGCGGTAGGGCGAGCAGCTCTTAAGGCAGAAATTGCGCTATCTATCTCTACCTGGCTCCAGCCTTGCTGCTGGCTACGAAGGGCAATTAGAGCCACCCCAAGGGCTCCGGCAACTCCCAGAGCCGGAGCTCCGCGAACCGCCAAAGTTTGAATCGCTTCAATTAACTCTTGGTGAGTTTTTATTGTAAGGATTTTCTTCTCATGGGGAAGCAGGCGCTGATCAATCAGAGTAATTGCCCCATCGCCCTGTTCGAGAAAGTCGATTGTTCTCACCCAAGCAGTCTAAAGCCAGAGTTGATACTTGGGAACCAGAATTTTTGGGCAAAGGTGAAAATAGGTCACGAAAATGTGATGGGACACGGGGCCTTTGATATTGGCCAGCATTTCTCCTTCAATTCGGGCATGGATAGGATTCCCGTATCAGTGAGCCTCCCCGAAATAGTCATATAAATGAACTTATTTCTCCACTGGTAATCGATCGATTTACCCTCGGGCATACCTCATTGCCAGAGATCTTTGAGAGGAGATTCATGATTAAGCGCGTGATATCTGTAGTAGCTGTAGTTGCACTTACAGCTCTAGGTTTTGCGGCACCATCCAAGGCAGCATCGGAGAGTGATTGTGGTACTGGAAGACTTTTCTGCATCGGTTTAGTAACTGATACTGGAAAAGTTGATGACAAATCATTTAACCAATCTGCATGGGAAGGTGCAAAACGAGCAGCTAAGTCAAATGGCGGTTTCGCTAAATATATCGAAACAACAGATCCAAAAGACTATGCCACAAATATCGGCCAGTTTGCTGATAAGAAATACAATGTAATTATCGGCGTTGGCTTCCTAATGGCAGAGGCCATGACTGAAGCTGCTGCTGAGTATCCAAAAATTAAGTTCATTGGAGTAGATCAATTTCAGGGAGCTGCTGTTCCAAATCTAACTGGACTAGTTTTCCCAGAAGATAAGGCTGGATTCCTTGCAGGATATCTAGCTGGACATCTAACAAAGACAGGTAAGACTGGCGCAGTTCTTGGAACTGACCTTGTTCCACCTGTTCGTTACTTCGGAGAGGGATACCGTAACGGCGTTGCATATGCTGCTAAGGAACTTAAGAAGAAGTATCCAGCAACTAAATTGATTTATCACGCTCCAGATAACGCATTCAATGACCCAGCATGGGGTGGAACAACTGCTCAGCAGCTTCTCTCCCAGGGTTATGACGTCATCTTCGGCGCAGGTGGAAACACTGGAAACGGTGCACTACTTCGCGTTGCAAAGAAGAAAGGTGCATATTGCATCGGCGTTGATAGCGATCAATGGGGAACACTTCCTGAGGCTCGTCCTTGCCTTGTAACTTCAGCAATGAAGTTAATCGATAAGGGCGTTGCTGCAGTGGTTAAGACCATTGTTAATGGAACTGATAAGGGCGGAAACTACTTTGGAAAAGTCGGACTTGCTCCACTACACGACTTCACAAGCAAGGTTCCTGCTGCATATCAAGCTAAGTTGAAGGCGCTTACTCCGAAGGTTATAAAAGGAAAAGTTAAGACCGGAGTTAAGCTCTAAGACTTAAGTTAAGGTTATAAAGAAAAGGAGATACGCTTTTAAAAGAGGCGTATCTCCTTTTAAATCAAGAGAAGAAGTTTTAGATTCAAAAATCATTGGAGTAGCTCGTGGATGCAAAGCAAGGCAAGAAACTTGATTTCAGCCCAATTTTAGTTCCGCTATTATCAATTCTTGTTGCCTTAGCATTTGGTGGCATCTTAATTTTTATCCAAGGGATTAATCCGCTTTCAGCTTATAGAGTTCTATTCACTACTGCTTTTGGATCCTTTGATGGAATCGCAATTACTTTAGCCAAAGCCACGCCTTTGATTCTTAGCGGCCTTGCAGTAGCGATTTGTCTTAGAGCAGGTCTATTTAATATCGGAGCCCAAGGCCAGTTAATCTCTGGAGCGCTTGCCTCTGCATGGGCTGGATATACCTTTGTTGGTCTGCCTGCGCTAGTTCATATTCCACTAGCTTTAATCTTTGGCGCATTCTTTGGAGCGCTAGTGGCTTTAGTTGCAGCAGTGCTAAAGGCTTACCGCGGAGTTCATGAAGTCATTACAACTATTATGTTAAATAGCATTGTTATTGCGCTTTCTGATTATCTAACTAGTAACCCTTTTAAAGAGCCAGATCAGCCCCTTACTAGGACGCCAAAGATTCAAGAATCGGCGCGAATGCCTGATTTATTAGGCCTGCCATTGGGATTCTTTTTAGCTATAGGAATTTCCATCACACTTTGGTGGATCATGAGAAATACCACTACTGGTTTTAGCATTGAAACAATTGGAAGAAATAAAAATGCGGGATGGTATGCCGGAATCTCGGTAAAGAAAACCATCATGTTAAGCATGTTAATTGGTGGAGCAGTCGCTGGCGTTGCTGGAGCAGTTGAAACATTAAGCATTATTGGAAGATTTGAGCCAGCCTTTAATGCAGGGCTTGGTTTTGATGGAATTACTGTGGCCTTACTTGGACGAGCAAATCCTCTTGGCGTTATCCCTGCTGCAATTCTCATCGGTGGAATGCGAGCTAGTGGCTCTACCATGCAGTTTGAAGTAGGAGTTGCTCCAGAGTTAGTAGATCTACTTCTTGCGCTGATTTTGTTCTTTGTTACCGCGCCACTCCTTGCTAAATTCTTTAAAAACCGCAAAGAGAACGTGGCGATGACTAGCGGTTGGAGTAATTGATGAAACTGCGCACTAGCCATTATTTAATCATTTCTTTTCTTGCAGCCTTCACTTATTTTTATAGTAAGGATGGATTAGTAGCGACATCAGTTCTATACACCGCAATTCAATTCGCACTTCCCCTAGCACTTGCCGCAATGGTTGGAGTCATGTGCGAGCGGACTGGAGTTGTAAATATCGGTATCGAAGGAACGATGCTGATCTCAGCCTTCACAGCTTTTTTTGCTGGAGCTATTTTGAAAAATACAGTCCAAGGAATGCTAGTCGGGGTATTTACCGGGGCGATGATGGGGCTGCTCTTGGCCCTAATGGCAGTTAATTGGAAAATGGATCAGATCATTGCTGGAGTTATCATAAATATCTTGGCTGCCGGTATTACTTCCTTTTACTATCGCCAGAATTATTCAATCCCCTCAACCCTTGACCCTATTGATCTTCCAGTTATTGGAGCCTGGCCAATTCTTGGTCCAGTTCTATCTTTCCACGGTCCAATTACTTACTTTGGAATCTTCTTTATTTTAGGTCTCTGGTTTGCGCTCTATAAAACTTCTTGGGGTCTGCGCTCAAGAGCAGTTGGAGAGCATCCATCAAGTGCTGATACTGCGGGAGTTTCAGTAAGCAGACTTCGCTATTTAAATGTCACTGCTGCAGGAGCTGTTGGTGGGCTTGCTGGCTCATACCTTGCTCTTGAGGCAGTTGGAATATTTGAGCGAGGATTTACTGCAGGAAAGGGCTTCACCGCTCTTGCCATCATGATCTTTGGTAGATGGAATCCGCTGGGCGCACTTGCTGCTGCCCTATTTTTCGGATTAACCCAAGCGGTAACTAATCAGCTAATGATTGATGAGGTAGTAGAAATTCCTCCCCAATTTATAAACATGCTTCCATATATTCTGACAATTGTTGTTCTAGCAATCTCGGCTGGAAAAGTGCGTCCACCAGCTGCTGAGGGCATTCCTTATGAGAAGGAGAAGTCATGAAGACTCTTCTAGAAATTGAGGGTGTAAGCAAGAGCTTTGGTTCAGTCATTGCCAATGAAGATATCTCACTTATAGTTAGAGAGGGCGAGATTCTTGCTCTCCTTGGTGAGAATGGCGCTGGCAAGTCAACGTTAGTTAAAGCAGTATTTGGTCTAGTTAAGCCTGATGCTGGCACTATAAAAATTAATGGCATCGTGATGGAAAGTGGTGATACCGCTGCAGCAATTGCTAGTGGCGTAGGAATGGTTCACCAGCATTTTCAATTAGTTCCAGTTATGAGCGTTACAGAGAACTTGATCCTAGGAGATGAGCCAAAGAGGTTTGGTGTTGTAAATATCAAGCAGGCAAAGAAAGAAGCTCTGGCTCTTTCAGAGAAATATGGCCTTGAAGTTGATCCTGATGCCATCATCGAAGATCTTCCTGTGGGAATGGCCCAGAGAGTTGAAATTCTTAAAGCCCTTAGACGCGATGTTAAATTGCTAATTCTTGATGAACCAACAGCGGTATTAACTCCCCAGGAAACTGATGAACTCCTTGAAGTTTTGAGAAATCTTGCCAAGCGTGGGGTTGGGATTCTATTTATTACCCATAAGCTGCGTGAGGTTATGGCAGTTGCTGATCGAATTGCTGTTCTTCGTGGTGGGAAGCTAATGGGTACTACGACTCCTAAGGAGAGTAGTGAATCAAAACTTGCCCAGATGATGGTGGGTCGTGAGGTCGTTCTTCGCGTTGAAAAGAGCGTCGCACAGCCTAAAGAGGTCCTTCTTTCGATAAAGAATCTAAGAGTCAATGATGATAGAAAACTCGAATCTGTTAGGGACCTCTCCCTAGAAGTTCATGCTGGAGAAATTCTTGGCATTGCAGGAGTTGAAGGAAATGGCCAGAGAGAATTAGTCGAAGCAATTTGCAGTATGCGCTCTCGCTTAAGCGGCGAGGTAATTGTCAAAGGTCAAGCGATTCCAAACCTGAATCCAAGGGCTGCCCATCTAGCGGGCGTTTCTCATATTCCGGAAGATCGAGAGAAGCATGGATTAGTCACTTCTTACTCCATCGCTGATAACTTAGTCTTAAATAGATTTGACCAAGCACCATTTGCCAAAGGTTGGATTAGAAGTTTAGAGGAAGTTTCAAGCAATGGTGAAGCCCTCGTTGAGAAATTTGATATCAGGGCTCCAAATGCTTCCCTCTCAGCCGGCTCACTATCTGGTGGAAATAAACAGAAAGTTGTTGTTGCAAGAGAGTTAAGCCAACAGCTAGATGTAGTTGTTGCTGCTCAACCAACTAGAGGCGTTGATGTGGGATCAATTGAGTTTATCCATAACCAATTGATTGCTGCTCGCGACGCTGGCGCAGCTGTTCTCTTAGTCTCTGCAGAGCTTGATGAAATCCTCTCCCTTGCTGACAGAATTGCAGTCATCTCCAATGGCAAGATTGTTGCCATATTTAGTTCTAAAGAGGCGGATCGAAATACCATCGGCCGTTTGATGGCTGGCCTGGCATCCTGATTCGATGCCAAAGACGATTGGATTAATTGCAGGCACTGGCTTTTATGACCTACCTGCTTTGAAAGATGGTATTTCTAAAGAGATAGATACTGCATATGGAAACGCTTCCGTTATTAGCGGGCAATTAAGCGGTGTAAATCTAGTATTTCTAACCCGTCATGGAAGTGGCCATAGCATTCCACCTCATCTGATCAATTATCGAGCCAATATCAAGGCTATGAGTGAGTTAGGCGTTACCGAAATCATTGCAATCAATGTAGTTGGAGGAATCAATCCCAAGCTATCCCCCGGCGATCTTTGCCTAATTGATGACTTTATCGACTTCACCTCTGGTAGACAGCACACCTTCTCTGATGGATCAAAACCTGGAGTTCAACATGTTGATCTCACGCGCGCATATGATGCAAAAATACAGAGCGCTCTTCGCCAAAGCGCTAAGGAGTCAGGAATTTTGCTTCATGAAAATGGAGTCTATGCCGGCTTTAATGGACCTAGATTTGAAACCCCTTCAGAGATTCGACTAGCAGCACTTGCTGGCGCGACAGTAGTTGGTATGACGGGATGTCCTGAAGTAAGTTTGGCAAGAGAGCTTGGTATTGCGTATGCCAGCATTGCGCTAGTTGTTAATCCGGCCGCAGGATTAAGCGAGGCTGAGATAACAATGGATGAGATAAGTAAGGCCCTTGAAATGGGTAAGTCGAAAGCTTTAACGGTTATTGAAGACGCGCTAAAGGTTTTGGCTTCAAAGTGAGTGATTTTGATTTAGTAATTGATAATGCAACCTACATTGTCACATCTGATAGCAAAAATCGAGTTCTGAAAGATTGTGCTATCGCAATTAAAGATAAGAAAATTGTTGCAATTGCGAGCGCAGGAACTTTAAAAGGTAGCAAGACCTATGATGCTAAAGATAAATTAATTGCGCCAGGATTAATAAATACTCATACCCATCTGGCAATGTCACTACTACGCGGCTGGGCAGAGGGAGTAAACCTTCAAGGATTTCTAGAAAGAGTCTGGGCAGCAGAGGGATTGATTATGAATCCAAAAAATGTTGCCCTTGGAAGCCAACTTGGCGCACTGGAATCTCTACTTGCGGGAACAACTACCGCCCTTGATATGTATCTCTATCCAGATGCAGCTCACAAGGGAGCCGCAAGCACTGGAATTCGCCATATAACTGGCCCACTTTTCTTTGATTTCACTGGCCTTGATGGTCTTAATTGGGAAGAGAGATTGGAGATAGCAAAGAAGTGGGAGCAAGTACTGCAAGAGGTTGGTGGACCAGATGTTCCGCCTTATCTAATGCCCCATTCAACCTACACCGTATCGCCTGATCACCTACTTGAAATTGGGAAGCTAGCAAAGCAGATGGGAGCTTCGATAAGTATTCATATCTCTGAAAACCTTGGAGAAAATGATGATGTTGCCAAACGTTTTGGTAAATCTCCAACTGCTCTATTGCAAGAAAGTGGAATCTTAGAATCTCATACTTTATTAGGACATGGTGTTCACCTATCCGATGAAGATATTGAATTATTAGTTGAGGCAGGCGCCGCAGTTGCTCATTGCCCTGGAAGTAATCTCAAGCTAGGAAGTGGCATTGCTGATATCAAGAAATATCAGAGCAGGAATTTATCTGTAGCACTTGGCACTGATGGTTGCTCATCAAGTAATGACCTGGATATGTGGGCAGTGATGCGAGTAGCTGCCAACTTATATGCCCAGAGTAATGGCCCAGAAAACTTAAAGGCAGGTGAGATTTTTCGTATGGCAACAATTGAGGCAGCAAAAGCTTTAGGACTTGAGAGTTCAATTGGAAGTATCGAAGTAGGTAAGAGCGCAGATCTAATCTCAATAGATCTAAATAAGGCCCATCTAATCCCGCTCCATGACGTATTTGCTCAGCTGGTTTTTGCTGCAGGTCGCGGTGATGTAAGTGATGTCTGGGTCGATGGGATACAAGTAATAGCAAATGGATCATCAACCTTGATTGATTTCTCCCAATTATCTAAGGAAGTAGATGTTGTAGTTCAAACCCTGCGCAAGGAATTTAATGAACAAGGATGAATTGATAGCAAAACTTGATCTGCAGCCCCTTGAAGGTGAAGGTGGTTTATATTCAGCGATTTATCGAGATGAATTAAGCAATGCAATTTATTTTATGGTGGTATCCCCCGATTTCTCAGCCTGGCATCGCCTGCCCCAGGCCGAGCTCTGGCTTCATTTATCTGGCGATCCCCTTCTTCTTCACACTATTGAAAATGGTCAACTAGTCAGTAATCAACTAGATCAAGAGGGGAAAACTCTTTCCTACCAAGTACCAGCTAATACCTGGATGGCAGCAGAGTCTTTAGGGTCTTACTCGCTTCTGAGCTGCTTTCTAGCTCCAGCCTTTTCAACTATGGAATTAATAGGCAAAGATGAGTTAATCTCTCAATTCCCAAACATTGCCAACCTACCGGAGCTATTTCATGAGTAAGCAGAGATCGATTCTCATCACTGGAGCTGGCGGGCTAATTGGAAGTGCGCTTTGCAAAACCTTTATCTCTGCAGGCTGGAGGGTAGTTGGTCAGGTAAATAGCTCTAAAGGCATTGACGGTATTGAGGTAATAAAGAAAGATCTCTCTATAGCTTCAAGTGGCACTGAATTAGTTGAACAGATTGGCTCAATAGATTGCGTAATTAATAACGCTGCTGATCAATCACTTCTTGACCTTAAGCATTATTCATCAAGTAAAGCACAAGAGATATTTCAGATAAATCTACTATCTCCTATTGAGATAATTCTTGCTGCTAAATCCAAGGGAGCTACATTAGCTATAAATATTTCATCTATTGAGGCTTTAAACGCTAAATCGGGTCATGAGATCTATGGCGCATCAAAGTCGGCTTTAGAGTCAATTACTCGATCACTTGCTCTATCTCTAGCGCCAATGCGAATTAATGGAATTAGATTAGGTCTTATTGGAGATAGTAAATTAGAAAGTAGGTGGCCAGAGGGTTTTTCCTCTTGGACCAATACAGTGCCCGCAGGGCGAATTGGAAGCGCTGAAGAAGTTGCCAATTTAGCACTTGTAATAACTGGTGATACTTTTAATTTTGCATCGGGAAGCATTATTGATTTTGATGGCGGTAAGAGCGTCCATCCCGGCTGGTAGTTATCCCTGTTTTAGCTCAAGACGGGCTTGCTTTATTTGACTCTTTAAAGCGCTAGTAACTGCAATGTTAAAGGTAATGCCAACCCCGCCATTGGTAGCGTTATATTCCCGGCCATAGATTCCCTCAGCATCATCAAGCACATCAATAATGGCCCGAGACTCAAGAGCTGCTGAGACTAGCTGGGATATCGCTTTAGTCATCCGCTTTGAAACTGTTGCCACAACAAGTGACTTTGTCTCTGAGATTTGAGCAAAGTATTGATCTGGAGTCTCTAAAATCAATTTTATTTTCCCAGCAAAGCTCTCATTGATTACAGCGATTACTGAAGGGTCTCCATCCCATGTTGAATAAGCAATATCAACACCGCTCAATTGGACGCGTAGCGACTCAGCAGAATCTGGATAGGAGACATTCCTTATCTTTACCTTTGGAAAATTGGCCCTTGCTCCCTTTGTAAAGCTTTCAAGCAGTTCAGCTTCACTTCCAATAAATGCAATTGATTTACGCTTTGAAAGATTAGCTGCTGCTACCCCTGCAAGATAAGCGCCGTGATCTTCTCTAAAAAAGACATTTGAAACATTTAACTGTCCAATAGATTTATCATTAATAATTGCAAACTGAGTCTCGGTATATTCCTTTGAAACCCTTGCAACTGTCTGCCTATATCCAGGACCAACTGCAATTATCAAGGTGTAGCCACTCTTTGCTAGAAAGCGC
>ERZ889217.1841-NODE-1841-length-10109-cov-17.680326_pt1 | contig 10109 bp, 6 predicted proteins | sample MGYA00521098_ERZ889217 | MGnify/ENA primary metagenome ERZ889217 (study PRJEB32303, sample SAMEA104408613) | aquatic metagenome | biome: Brackish water; feature: Pelagic; material: water | place: Baltic Sea | collected 2014-06-10T22:04:00 | depth 2,362 m ...
CGGGCGAGGATACGCCCCCGTGCTCCGCGAGCGTTCGCCGACCCCCTCGCCTCCGTTTGCCGTCTGGCAATTCATCGCTACGATTTTTTGACATGCGGTCTATGCTGCCGGTGTAACGAAGCCCAGCAGGAGATCGTTCGATGTCGTTTCCCCGGATGGCGCGGTTCCGCGATGTGGCGACCCTGCGGGCCCATCTCACGGAGATCGCGGCCCCGATTCCGCTCGATAACGCTCCGCTTTCAGCGGCAGCGGGCTCCTCGTTGGCTCAGCCGATCGCGATCGGAGGCCGCGTGGCCGGCAACCGGTTCGCAATCCATCCAATGGAAGGCTGGGACGCCACCGACGACGGCCGGCCGAGCGACACGTTGCTGCGACGCTGGCGCAACTTCGGACTCAGCGGCGCGAAGTTGATCTGGGGAGGGGAGGCGGTTGCCGTGGTCCCCGAGGGGCGGGCAAACCCCAACCAGCTCACCGCCCCGGGCTGTGGTCGCGAAGGATTCGCGACGCTCCTGGCTGCTGTCAAGGGTGCCCACCGGGAGTCATTCGGACACTGCGACGACGTAGTGGTCGCGTTGCAACTCACCCATTCGGGCCGCTTCTCAAAGCCCACCCACGCCGGCCGCTCTCCCCGAATCGCCTTCCATCATCCGCTGCTCGATGCTCGGCACGGTGTCGATCCCAACGATCAGTCGGTGGTACTTTCCGATGCCGAGGTCGAGAGTCTGATCGACCACTACCTCAAGGCGGCGGTCGCTGCCGAGGCTGCTGGCTTCGACATGGTCGACATCAAGACCTGCCACGGCTATCTGCTCCATGAGTTTCTCGGGGCCCGCCGCCGGCCAGGGCGGTTTGGTGGTGACTTCGCCGGTCGCAGCCGGCTGCTCTTCACGATCATCGAGCGGGTACAGGAGGCGTGTCCGCGGCTGATTGTGGGCGTGCGGCTGTCGCTCTTCGACACGGTGCCCTGGCACAAGGTGGGAGACCATGGAGCGCCTTGCCCAGTGGCCGACCCGCTTCCCTACGACGCGGGCTTTGGGGTGGATGTGTCGGACCCCACGCGAATGGATCTGACCGAGCCGCTGGCCCTCCTGGCGATGTTGCGGGATCGGGGTGTGGCTGCCGTGAATCTGTCGGCGGGCTGTCCGTATGCCAACCCGCACATCGTGAGGCCCGCGGCATTCCCGCCGTCCGATGGGTACGCACCCCCTGAAGATCCGCTCGTCGGCGTTTGGCGGCAGATCGATGCGGCCCGGCAGGCGAAAGCGGCCGTGGCGGGGCTCGTGCTCGTGGGTTCGGGCTACACCTACCTGCAAGAGTTTTTGCCTCACGCGGCCCAGGCAGCCGTCCGCAACAACTGGATCGACATCGTGGGCCTGGGGCGGATGGTGCTCTCCTATCCGGAACTGCCCGCGGATCTCCTCGCGGGCCGATCGCTCGTGCGCGGCCGGATCTGCCGCACCTTCAGTGACTGTACGACCGCGCCGCGCCACAGCCTCCGGAGCGGCTGTTATCCGCTCGACGCGTTCTATAAGTCGCTCGAGCCCGAAGCCGCGCAGATGAAGGCGATCAAGGCCGCGGCGGAATGAGGCAGGCCAGCGTAGACTTCGCATATCCTTCCGTCACGCGCGGGCCATGAGAACGCTGAGGAGAGGAATTATCGGCCGCTGATGGTCTGTGTTGCCCGATCGCGAGCGTTTGAGACGAACGAATCGGTTCCGCCGCGAGTGAGCGTTGGATCGAACGCGAGAACGGCTCCAGGCGCCAGCCGTACCAGGGGCGTGTATGCCGGATGACGGCCTTCTTTGTAGGGACTGTTCGAGCGGGCGTTGTAGCAGCAGATGAGCGCCCAGCGGTCGTGTTCAGAGTGATTCTGGTCGCTCCGATGCAGAAGATTGGGATGAAAAAACAGCGCATCACCCGGCGCCATGTCGCAATACACCGTCCGAAGAATCGCCGTTGCCGCCGCGACTCGTTCAGGATCGGCGCCCGTCTGTTCTCCGACATGCAGATGTGTCACCCGTCCAAGCTGGTGTGACCCCTCCAGCACCTGAAGGCAGCCATTCTCCTTGGTCGCTGGATCGACCGCGATAAACACGCTGCAGAGATTTGGATAGAGCACACCATTTTCGTACCAGTAACCGTAATCCTGATGCCAGGCCCAAGCCCCACCCGTGCGGGCCTCTTTCATGATCATTTTGCTGTGGTAGTGATACGGTTCGTCGCCGAGCAATTGCTCCACCCGGTCAACCACCCGGCGATTCCGACTGAACGTGCCGTAGATGTCGTCGCCGGGATGATTCCAGAGCGACAGCCGGACGCTTCCTCCTTCGCCGTCATTTCGATCGAAGGCATGGACGTCGAGTTCCTGGTCTGACTTCGCGGCAGATCGCAACCGATCGATCTCCACGGATGAGAAAAGCGACGGCACAAACACGTAGCCCTTCGTGAGATAAAAATCGACCTCAGCTTGAGTCAACATGACAACCACTCCTGAGACTGACTGGCCACAGGCGAAACAACATGCCGCGCCCCCGAGGCCTTGCATTCCAGTGCTGCCGCTGATCCTGGTCAAGCGGGAGTTAAAGCAAAGACGACTGTTACCGACATGATCATGAAGACCGCTTTCACAAAACGAGCGCCGCCTTCAACGATCATTCAATAACCTGTTGGATTTCAAAAGGATTCGCTCGTCTGCTTCGGGTGTCTCATTGCTGCGGCAAAAACACCCCCATATACTCCGGGTTGAGCCGGGCGAGGGTGATCGCGAGCCGAAGGCTGTACGGGGTACGATTCGATGAAGTGGATCAGATTTCCATCCAAGAGTCGAATCACTCCAGCCGGACATATCGTCCCACGGGGTTCTGGCGACGATGAATCCATTGCCCGACTCGGGCTGGGAAACGGTTTTACGCTCGTGGAGTTGTTGGTTGTCATAGCGATCATCGCGACACTCATAGGCCTGTTGTTGCCGGCAGTGCAGTCAACGCGAGAGTCAGCCCGTCGGCTCCAGTGCCAGAACAATCAGAAACAGATCGTGCTCGCACTGCTCGGATATCACAGCGCGAAGAAGCATCTGCCGTCGCGGAATCTGGGACCCGGTGTCACTAATCGGGGGCGATACAGCGCCTGGGTTTACCTCTGTCCGTTTCTCGAGGAGCAGTCGCTCTATGAAGCGATCATGGCAGGGCTGGAGCAGACTCCGAACCTGCAGGTGTACAGCAACACATTTCCGCCGTTTCATTCGCAGATCAAGACCCTGCTCTGCCCATCCGATCAGAGCGGGTCGTGGACGAATACCAACGGGCGGCTGAACGGAAATTCGAACTACCGATTCTGCGTCGGTGACACGATTCGGGATGCGAATCTCTCGAGTGATCCTCGAGGAATCATGGGAAATGGCACCAAAGTCAAGCTCGGACAGGTCACGGATGGCACATCGAAGACGGCGGCGGTATCGGAACGGATGGTGCTGACGGTGGCGCGGGATTCGCGGCAGGATCTCGCGTTCGGAGTGACGAACCTCAGGCAGCCGATCAATTGCCTGGCACGGGCCGCGGGGAATCAGATCCTCGACGACAATGTCAGTTCCATGAAAAACCCAGGCAACTGGGTGGGCCGGCGGTGGACCGACGGCACCGCCTACTATGCAACCTTCCAGACCGTTCTGCCACCCAACTCCCCGGCCTGTCAGGAAGGCACCCACGAGTCGCAGGCCGGTCTTTTTCCACCGAGCAGTGGGCACGTCGGCGGCGTGGCGGTGGGATTTCTCGACGGATCACTGAAGTTCATCAGTGAAACCATCGACACGGGGAATCTTGCCGCCGGCGAAGTCGTTAGCGGTCCGAGTCCTTATGGCATCTGGGGTGCGCTCGGCACAAAAGACGGCCAGGAATCGACGGGTGGATTGTGAGCCTTTCGTTGTCGTTCGAGTCGTCTGGCACCATGAGATGGAATGATGGGTTTGGAGCCTCTCGACGAACATTGGTCGGGACTCACCAGCGGGGAACTGCGGTAGTCATCGGGATGATCTGGCTTGCGGGCTGTTGGGGACCGGCAGACGTCCGCCAACGAAGGGTCGCCGTCACTGGCTCTGTTACGTGTGACGGCCAGCCTGTCGAATCGGCCCGAGTTATTTTCTACCCGCTTGCCGAGGGCCTGCCGGCATCACACGGCACCGCCGATTCGACCGGCCGCTTCCGGTTGACGACCTTCGATCCACAAGACGGTGCCGTGCCCGGAACATACGTGGCGATGGTGACCAAGACCGAAACGGAAGGTGAACTGACGTACGAGGAGGGCGAGGCCTACTTTCAGCGAACGGGGAAGCCTCCCCCGTTCCCGGAGGTCAAGAACCTGCTGCCTGCCAAGTACGGATCGCATGAGACCTCTGACCTTCGGTGTGAGGTCGTCCCTGATCAGAAGAATGAGTTTCCCTTGCAACTCTTCTCCAACTGAATCATTTCCCTATCACGTGAACCGCGGCTCAGCCGCGGTCGTTCGATACTGCGGCCCAGGAACCCAGGACATGGCACTCGATGCGGCAGGGATCAGCCATTCCGGCTTGCGGCGGACTCGCTTGTCGCGTCGCCGCGTGCTGGTCTCGGGAGCCGCAGCCACCGTCACGCTGATGGGATCCGCCCGAGCATCGGCCGGGGAGCGGGTGGTCGTCGGAGTGATGGGGCTCCAGCGAGGTGCGAGCCTGGCCGAAACCTTTGCAGCGACGCCGGGTGTCGTCGTCAAATACCTGTGCGACGTGGATGCTGCCCGCCGCGAAAAGGCCGCCGCTCGCCTGGAAAAAGTCGGCGTCCAGGCCGACCTGACGGGAGACTACCGGAGGATGCTCGACGACCGGGAGGTCGATGCCTTCGTCTGTGCGGCACCCAACCATTGGCATGCGACCGCCACGATCCAGGCCTGTCAGGCCGGCAAGCACGTCTACGTGGAAAAGCCGTGCAGCCAGACGCCCCAGGAAGGCGTCTGGATGAACGCGGCCGCGGAGAAACACGGCCGGATCGTCCAGGTGGGCACCCAGCGGCGAAGCAGTCCGCCTGTGCGGGACGCGATCGAGCGGATTCAGAACGGCATGATCGGCGATGTTTTTGCCGCCCGGAGTTGGTACCACAACAAGCGTCGCAGCATCGGCCGGGGCACCGTCGCGGATCCCCCAGCGAGTCTCGACTACGACTCCTGGCAAGGACCGGTCCCTCGCACTCCGTATCGTACGAACCTGATTCCATACAACTGGCATTGGTTCTGGGACTACGGCAACGGTGAGCTTGGCAACAACGGCGTCCATGGAATCGATCTCTGCGCCTGGGGGCTCGGGGTGGAACTGCCACGCCGGGTGACCTCGACGGGGGGGCGATACTGGTTCGATGACGACCAACAGACTCCCGACACCCAGACCGTAAGCCTCGACTTCGAAGGCCGTGAGATCGTGTGGACAGGCCTGAGTTGTAACGGCCATGGTTCGGGGTTTGTGACGTTCTATGGCAACGGCGGTACGCTCGAGATCGATGCTGACGGAGGCTATCGGGTATTCGACCAGGCCGACGCGCTGGTCGCGGAACGGCCCGGCACCGCGGGCCGTGGCCAGGAAGAGCACGTCGCGAACTTCGTGGATGCGATCCGCGCCGACTCGGTGGCGAGCCTGGCAGCCGGGATCGGTGTCGGACACAGGTCGGCGCTCCTGTGTCATCTGGGAAACATCGCCCAGCGGGTCGGCCGGAGCCTGATTTGTGATCCGGCGACGGGGGCCGTGATCGACGACACCGCCGCCATGGAATTCTGGAGCCGTGACTATGAGCCCGGCTGGGAGCCGGCGGTGTGACCGCGTTGGGCTCTTCGTTGATTTCCCGGGCCTTCTGGTCCAATCCGGACACACACGAAAGGCAATGCCAGCCAATGAAGAAACATGTTGCTCCTCGATTCCGACTGGCTCCCGTGATCGGCAGTGCCGTGTTGGCGGTACTGACCGCCGGAGTTGTGGCGGCGACCGACTATCGGGAGGGGTTCGCGGAAGGGACGGGCGGCTGGTCGGGCGGCCGGGTCGTCGCTGAAGGCGGCGCATCTGGCAGCTATCTCGAGTCATCGCGAAGCGGAGCCAACGGGGCATTCGAGCCGGCCGGCTTGGAGGCGGCGGAGGCCTTTCTGGGTGACTTGGCAGCGACGCACGGTGACTCCTTTCTGATCCGGTATTCGATCAAGGCATTGATGGGGGATCTCGGCTGGTCGCACGAGATTCGCCGCACCGCCGCCGCCGACGACACCCGCTGGAGCTTTCAGGTCTGCCGATCCCGGGAGCTTCCACAAGAATGGACCGATGTCCAAGTGCCTTTCGACGCCCGCTGGAGTGACGACGAGGCGACCGCCGCCGGCTGGGTCAGGAAGCGCGGCCGTTCTCACTTCGGCGATGTCGTTCGTGACTGCGGCAGTCACTTTCTCGGCTTCGGCGCGAGCGGTCCGGAAGGAGTCACGGTTCGGCTCGGTCTGGATGAGATCACGATCATTTCCGGGCCGTTGCCGCCGCTGCCGATCACCAACCGGTGCGGCTACAACGCGGATCTCAACAACGATGGCGTCGTCGATACCGTCGACGAGGATCTGCTCGTGGCCTGCATGGATGACCAGGGTAGGCCATACGACCCCTGGCATCCGCCGAGGGGCTGCCCCTTCATCCCGCGGACAGGCGAGCGGGATCGGACCGACTTCGGTCCCGGAGCTGCTGCCGTGCTGCCGCCGGATCTCGATGCTGACGGGAAGATCGACGAGAGAGACCTCCAACTGCTCCGTGATCGCCGCTCGGATACGATCGTCGCGAGCCGTCTGCCTGCTCCACCGGAGATCGCCCGAGACGATTATCTCGGCATGGTCAGGCTCGCAATGGACAGCCTGATCGAATGGGGTCGGGACCGTTACGGGCCCGAGCATACGCCCCTGTTCGCAGCGATCGTGATGCAGGACACGCTCGAGTGCCCTGCCGATCCATTTGAATACCCGACGACCCGCCCACGAGCCGTCCCCGGCCGATCGTTCTGGCGGTCTCCCGGCAGCGCTAACCAATATTTCGATCAGGCGATGTTCGTGGCGATGGATGTCATGTCAGACGTGACCGCCGATCCGAAATACCGCACGGCGGCACTCGACGCCTTGCGGTTCAATCTCAAAACGGCCATCGACAAGCGGGGAATGCCGGCCCTCGGCGGCCATTACCGCTGGAATCTTCGCCAAGACGAGCCTGCCGCGAACGGCGCCTACCACGAGGTCTGGCACCTCCCGATGGCCTGGCATCTCTGGTACGAGGCAGATCCTGATCTGGCGCGGTCGTACTTCGACAAGATTTGGGAATGGCATGTCGTCGACAAGGAGACCGGGGAGACCAACCGGCACGCCGACGGCCAGCCTGGTTGGTCATTCACGCTCTGCGACGGCACGCTGCTCGGCAGCTGGGCCTATCTTTTCACCCAGCAATCCGACCCCGCCCTGATCGAGCGATGTCGGACGGTGGCGAACTACCACTGGGCTCGGCGAAACCCTGACACGGGGCTGTTTCCCGCCAGCGGCGGAACCTACGGGATCGGTCGAAATCGCCACGATACGACCCAGTTCGAGACGACCACGATGGCCTTTGCGCACTTCGTGCTTGAGGCCGCTCTGCAGACGGGAGATGCCGAGCTGATGGCGATCGGCCGCGGCGTGCTCGACGGGTATGCAAAGCACGGATGGGATGACGAGCGGAAGTGCTTCTATGCCAGGATTTCGTTGGACGGAACGCCGTATCTCCCCGAGGCGGAGCGTGGCTGTGTAACCGGCCACCTCGATCCGGAGGGCTATCTGCCGGTCTGGGTGCCGACGCTCGGGTTTTGGGAGCGGCCGCTGGTGACGGCGCAGACCTATGCCTGGGCGGCCGAGGAGATCGATCGCGACGCCTACCTGCCGACGGCGATGCGTTGGGCCGACTTGGTGGAGCGGGCTTGGCGGGATCGCTACGGTGGTTTTGCCGACTGGTACGGGCTGCGGGATGCTCTGCGGCCCTTCGACCTTGAATTTCCGGTCCAGGGCACCCGCCGGTCGGTGCATGCCCCGACGGAACGAGCAGATGCCGCGGCGGTGCGTCGCTATCGGACCGGCGGATACGTCACCCAGGCGGCGTACGGATTGTTTGCCGAGCACTATGGCCGGGTGATCCAGCTCTTTCTCGCGATCCATCGGCTGACCGGCGATGAAAGGTGGCTCGGGCTTGCCCAGGAGGTGGCCGACGAAGCCGTGCGGGACCTGTGGCGAGGCCGAATATTCGTCGGCCACGTCGAGAAGGTCAGTAGTGAAAACCTCGATCAGGTCGGGATCTTGATGCTGGCGCTCGTGGAACTCTCAGGCGCGCTCGGGAAACACAATTGCAGGCCACCGGCTTTTTTCTGAGAGCCCGCGGCGGCGTCAGGGCCGCGATCATGCGATTTCCCCGGCGCGGCAAATAATTGAAACACCACTCGGTATAGTTGAAAAGAACGGCGGTATCGCAAGGCTTCCGGCTGTTTTCACTTGCATCGCTCGGTTGCGGTTTCGAAGATGCGGTCAAAGAGCGGTTGGGGAGTGGATCCCGGGCGGGTGCGACGGGCATAGGACGGGCATGGTCAGAGAGCGACATCCAAGGAGAGGCATCATGGGGCGAGCGAGATGGAGGAAATGGTTGATTGTCGGGGTGGCGATCCTGCCGACCCTGCCAGCTGGGGTGTCGCTCGGGGCGCGGTCATACTACGAAGGCTTCGAGCCCTACTTCGAGCCATGGCTTTCCCAGGCGATGTACCCGACGACCGCCGAGGATCCTGAATACGCGGCCTGGCCACAACCGCCCCAGGTGGTCGGGGATCGTGCCCAGGGCTGGGGTGTGGCTTCCAATGCCTTTCAATTCACGGGGGGCGTCCCCGATGTGGAAAACCTGAATGAGGGCTGGGTGCGGGCGATCGGCGGCAAGTTTGCCTCCAATGGAAACCAGGCCTACGTGGCGACGTTCGCCCTCGACGGGGATCTGGTTGCCAACTATGGCACTCGATTCACGATGAGTTTCTCCGTTAAGTACATCGAAGGGCAGAATGCCGGCTGGCGGAACCAGGTCAAGAGCGTCTCCGGACGCTGGAATTACGATGCCTTCGCCTTCGGCGAACTGCCGGCCGAGTGGACGGAGGTGACGATCCCATTCGATGCTGACTGGTCGGACGATAATGCCAATGCCAACGGCTGGTTTCGGGAGTCGGGAACCGGTTCCTTCGGCGAGGTGATCCAGAGCATCAACCCCAAGGAACATTCGTTCGGGTTTTCCACCCTGGCCGGCGGCGCGAACGCCCCCGGCACCCGCGGCCTCGACGAGCTTCGCATCATTCCCTTCGTGCCGCCGCCAGACATCATCATCGACGTGCCGAGCGGCACGCAGACCCAGACCGAAGCGGGATATCCGCAGATTTCGGCCAATGAGAACATCACTAAGATCGGTGCCGGCACGCTCGTGTTCGATGCCAGCAACGGGACGAGCGGAACGACCACCGTGGCCGCGGGAACGCTGCGACTCGCCAACCCCGATGCCCTGTTTGCCAGCCCCACGACCGTTGCGGCCGGAGCCACTCTGGCCGTCGATCCGGGTGTGACCGCCCGGATCCCCGCCGTGACGCTCGCCGGGGGCACGCTCGACGCCCCGGCGCTGGCGGTCAACACCACCACCGGGATCGGCATGCTGTCGGTCGATTCGGGGAGCCTCGCCGCCGGGGCCGCTGCCGTGGTCGACGGCGGGGGAACGATGCAGCTGGCATCCGCCACGCGAGTGACGCTCGAGGTGGCCAGCCTGGTGGTGGATGAATTCAGCGGGGGGGGCCTGATCGATCTGGGGGCCGGGCAGCTGTCGATCGCCCCCGGCGGGATTTCACCGCCGGAACTCCGCGCCGACATCATCGCCGGCCGGAATGGGGGCGGCTGGAACGGCTCGACCGGCATCACCTCCAGCGTGTCGGCCCTGGCGGCGGGAACCCGGGCCGTCGGCTACGTGGTCAGCCCCGACGGATCGGCAAAGGTATCGTTTGCAGCTGCTGGGGATGTTGACCTCAGCGGCGCGGTCAACGTCT
>ERZ889217.1842-NODE-1842-length-10106-cov-11.352303_pt1 | contig 10106 bp, 13 predicted proteins | sample MGYA00521098_ERZ889217 | MGnify/ENA primary metagenome ERZ889217 (study PRJEB32303, sample SAMEA104408613) | aquatic metagenome | biome: Brackish water; feature: Pelagic; material: water | place: Baltic Sea | collected 2014-06-10T22:04:00 | depth 2,362 m ...
AAAGTCTCGGGGCTGTGCGAAAGCAGGATCGCGCATTCGTTTGAGGGAATGCCGACGCGAGCTTTCGCGATGTCGTGGGTTTTGTAGAAATGCGGATCGTCGATCCCGCTGAACCAAAGACGCTCACTGTTACGCTCGAGAGCGACTGGCTCGTTGAGCAAAACCGGCAGGCCGATTTTTACGAGCTCGGGAATCATCTCGAGAAAATCATGGTTGCCGAGAATGCCAAAGCGAACAGGTGCGAGTGCGGCACAAATCCTCGCCAACTCGCGCAGGCAGGGTCCGTGGTCGCCTTCCATCCCATTTCGGAAATCACCTGTGAGGACCGCCGCATCGTGCGGCGTGGACTGGACGAGATTTTCGACCACCGGCGTCAATTCGACATCCAGATCGCAGTGGAGATCGCTGAGCTGCAGCAGGCGGAAGCCGTCGAAGGCCTCTGGCAGCGACCGGAGCCTCCACTCCTGCCTCACGACTTGAACATCCAGAAAACGCCGCCTGAGGTGCTTGCGGATTCCGAGAATTCCAAAAACTCCGCCGAGCAAGGCATCAAAAGGAACCAGTCGCTCCAGCCGGAATACCCCCTCGCCTTGGTGCTGGAGTTTCGCACGCTTGCCGGCTTGGCGCTCCAGCCGTTTTAGAAAAAAAGCCGCGCCGAACCGCTCGCGGAGATGTTGTTCCTCGACGGAGGTCAACGAAGCACGCGGCCAAGTTGGCCGGGTTTCTCGCCGGGCTTGGGAACCTGATAGCGAAGCGGTTCGAAGGCCCCAGTCTGACCATCGCGGCTCCAATAAACCTCGCCGATGCGGTTCCAGTCGGATTCAGCACCTTCCGCGTAGAGCGATCCATCCTTGAGACGCGCGCGGATTTCCTTGCGGAGTTCAAACGAGGTGGCGTCGGCCGGGGAGCCTAGTTGGATTTTGCGGAGGCGGAGTGTGTTTTGATCGAGCATTTGGGTGTGCGCAAAAATATGCGCGCCCTCGGGGAGGTTTTGGGAATTTTTGATGCTCCGGAAGGTGACGAATACCGAATTCCCGACGCGCGAGGTCCACGCCTCGAATTCATAATCCCGGCGTCCGCCCTTCGCCGCCATCGAGACCTGAACGCGGTAAAGATCGCCCGAGATCGGCGTCACCAGCGCACGGGAGACCGCGCCATTCTTGTCCTTGTGCTGCCACTCGCCGAGGAGCCAGGTGTTGAGATTTTCCGAGCCTTTCGGAGTCAGCGGATTTTGAAACCAGCAACCGGCGAGGAGCAGCGGAAGAATTAAAAAGGCGAGGCGGGATGCGAATTTCATGTCAGCGGATTTAGATGCGGGTGCCGTCGGGAATCACGCTGTTTTTCGGGATCACGACGATTCCATCGCGGATGTAATAGCCGTCGCCATCGGCATTGGGGGAGTTTTTCTTGGAGGAAATGACGACGCCATTTCCGATGCGGGCGTTTTTGTCGATGATCGCATCCTCGATGCGGCAATCGCGGCCGACGCCCATTGGCGGAAAGCCGGAGACAGGGCGGAGGTTTTCTTTTTCGTAGAGGTCGGCTCCCATCATCACGACATTTTTGAGGCGGGTGCCGGATTGGATGATGCTGCGGGTGCCAACGACGCAACGCTCCAACTCCACATCGCCAATAATACAACCATCGGAGATCATCGCGCGGTCCATGCGGACGGCTCCAACCACGCTGGCAGGGAGGCAAAGCGGGACGGTGTAAACATTGCTGCCGGGCGAGTAGAAGCTGAAGCGAGGGTTGCTATCCGCCATTTCGAGATTGGCGTGAAAGAACGCATCGATCGTTCCAATGTCCTCCCAGTAACCTTGGAAAATATACGCCATCACCTTGTGCTGGCTGATCGCGGTCGGGATGATGTTTTTTCCGAAGTCCACCATGTCGTTGTCGAGGCACGAAACGAGAACATCGCGGTTGAAAATGTAGATGCCCATCGAGGCTTGGTAGAGGTCGGCATCCTCTGGCTGGCCGATCGCACGAAGTAGGTCGGAGGGAATCTGGAGCGCATCCAGCACGGTGTCCTCCTTGGGTTTCTCCACAAACTTCCGGATGCGACGCTCGGAATCTGTAACCATGATCCCAAATCCTCGCGCTGGCTCGCGCTCGACCGGGATCGTGCCGATCGTGATGTCGGCCTTGTTCTCGATGTGCTGCTTCAGCATCTCGCGGTAGTCCATGCTGTAAAGCTGATCGCCACTCAGGATGATGAAATGCTGGCAGGGGTGCTCCAGGAAATAGCGGAGATTTTGCCGAACGGCATCGGCGGTGCCTTGATACCAACGCGAGCCCTCCGGTGTCTGCTGCGCGGCGAGAATTTCCACGAAGCTCGGCGTGAAATGGTCGAACTTGTAGGCCTCGTTGACATGGCTGTGGAGGGACTGGCTATTGAACTGCGTGAGGATGTAAATTCCGCGCAGGCCGGAGTTCAGGCAGTTGCTGATCGGGATATCGACGAGCCGGTATTTTCCACCGAGCGGAACGGCGGGTTTCGAGCGTTCCTTCGTGAGCGGAAAGAGCCGCGTGCCCGCGCCGCCGCCCATGATGATCGCCAAGGTTCCGGACTTGAAAGAGGAGGAGGGCTGAACAGTCATAATGGTTCGGAGCTTGCTCGGAGGAGCAGGAATTGTCACGCTCGATTCATGTGTGGAATCGTCGCCTATATCGGCCCCTCAGATGCCCTTCCCGTCTTGCTCGACGGACTTCGCCGCCTCGAATATCGTGGTTATGATTCGGCTGGTTTGGCACTCCTGAATCCCACCGGCATCGAGGTTCGAAAAGCCGTTGGCCGCATTGCGAATCTTGCCTCGGAAATCGAAAAATTTCCCATTCGCGGCCAAGCCGGCATCAGCCACACCCGCTGGGCAACCCATGGTGCGGTGACGCGCGACAACGCCCACCCGCACTCGGACCAGTCCGGAAAACTCCACCTCGTTCACAACGGAGTCATTGAGAATTACCAAACCCTCCGCGAGCAACTCCAAGAGCGCGGCCATATTTTCCACTCCCAAACCGACACCGAGGTTTTGGCCCATCTCGTCGGCGAGGCATTCGACCGCTCCACTTCCCGCGACGGCGCTGCCCTCATTGAAGCTGTGCGACAGGCCCTGCGACAGGTGATCGGCACCTATGGAATTTCCGTTATCCACGCCGAGGTTCCGGGTTTAATCGTCGGAGCCCGGCGGGGAAGTCCACTGGTTCTCGGCATCGGAAAACACGAGCATTTCCTGGCCAGCGATGTGAGCGCGATCGTCGCCCATACCCGCGAAGTGGTTTATTTAAACGACTACGAGATCGTCGCCATTCAGGCTGAGGGTTTCGAGATCTCGACGGTCTCGGGAACGGGTGCGGATTTTCAGGTCAGCAAGGTCGAGTTCACTGCCGAGTCAGTGGACAAGGGCAAATACCCCCACTACATGCTCAAGGAAATCCACGAGCAACCGAACAGCGTTCGCGACGCCATGCGCGGCCGACTTTCGATCGAGGAGGCCACAGCGAAACTCGGCGGCCTCAACATGAGCAACGCCGAACTTCGCGCCGTCGATCGCGTGATTCTCACAGGCTGCGGCACCGCTCTCCACTCGGCGCTCGTCGGCGAATACCTCATCGAATCCCTCTCGCACATTCCTGTGGAATGCGAGTTCGCCAGCGAATTTCGCTACCGCAACATCCCGCTCGATCGCGACACGCTGGTTTTTGTGATCAGCCAAAGCGGCGAAACGGCCGACACCCTTGCCGCCCTGCGCGAAAGTCAGCGAAAAGGCCACCGCACACTCGGCATCTGCAACAATGTCGCCAGCACGATCGCCCGCGAGAGCGACGGCGGCGTCTACATGCACGCTGGACCTGAGATCGGCGTCGCCGCCACCAAATCTTTCACCTCGCAGCTCACGATCTTCGCCCTGCTCGGCCTCCTGCTTGGCCGCATCCGCCACCTCTCCCACAGCGACGGACGCGACATCATCGCGGAGATGGAAAAACTCCCCGATCTCGTCGCCCGCACCTTGGAACTCGAAACCCAAGTCGCCGCCATCGCGAAAAAATACGCCCGCGCGAACAACTTCCTCTTCATGGGCCGCCAAGCGCACTACCCGGTCGCCCTCGAAGGCGCCCTGAAGCTCAAGGAAATCAGCTACATTTCCGCCTCCGGCTATCCCAGCGCGGAACTCAAACACGGCGTCATCGCGCTCGTCACCGAGGAAACCCCGTCCGTCTTCATCGCTCCGCAGGACGCAGTGTTTGAAAAAAACCTCAGCAACATCGAGGAAGTCAAAGCCCGCAAAGGCCCGGTCATCGCCATCGGCACCGAAGGCGACACCTCTCTGCGCAAAGTCTGCGACGAGGTGATTCTCATCCCCGACTCGCCCTTCTACCTCTCCCCGATCCTGAGCGTGATCCCGCTCCAAATGCTCGCCTACCACATCGCCAACGAACTCGGCTGCGATGTGGACAAACCCCGCAACCTCGCGAAGAGCGTGACGGTGGAGTAATCGCCCCAAGGGATAACGCCGGAAGTTTGACGCGAGCGCACAATCGTGTCGCTTTTGTGTCATGGCAAAAACCGCGATCCTTCGTGCCCGAGTCGATTCCGAGAAAGTAACAGCAGCCGAGCAGGTTTTTTCGAAGCTGGGCATCTCTGTTGCAGACGCCATCAATCTTTTCCTGGGGCAGGTCTGCATTCAGAAAGGTATCCCCTTCGCGCTCACCACCCGCCCGCACCTCGACCTCAGCAATGCCACCCTTTCGGAAATCGAGGAGCGATATGCCGATCGAATCCCCAATCCGCAAACATCTGCCGCCCTGAGTGAAAAACCTTCGCGGCGATTTAAGACGGCCACGCAGGCTCTCCGCTCTCTCGAGAGCTAATGCGCGAAATCACATTCACCAGCCAGTTCAAGCGGGATTACAAAAAACGCTCCCGCGAGAAAGGACTCGATGCCTTGCTTGAACAAACGATTGAATGTCTCGTTGCAGGTGAAGCGCTCGAATTGAAGATGAGAGATCATCCTCTGAAAGGCGGTTACGCCGGTTGCCGAGAGTGCCATCTCAAACCGGACCCGCTTCTCATTTGCATTCAGTCAGCTGATGAGTTGCGATTGGTCAGACTCGGCAGCCACAGTGAGTTGTTTGCCTGAATGATGCATTTTTTCTCCTGCTGAGCGTGAAGGTTGAGTAGTCGCGATCTACTCCGAGAGCCGATAGCGCCAATAGTCTGGATCGCGGCTGTGATGCTTGAACGCCAGGATGCGAAGGTGATCCGGCCAGACGCGGTAATACACCGCAAAAGGGAAACGCGGCATCAGGTATCGCCGCACACCAGCCTCCAGGATGCTCCACCGCTCCGGAGCATCCAGAATCGCACCTATCGCAAGATCCGCCGCATCGAGAAACTGCCCGCCAAGCGAGGGAACCCTCTACTCGTAAAACCGAGCGGACTCGATCAGCTCCGCTTCGGCATCGGGGTGATAAATCAGGCGCATCCGATAGCGCGCCGAGCAGCCCGCATCACTTCTTCGTGGGTGCGCCCCTGCACCGCGCCGGACGAAAGTTCCTCGTCCCGCCGAATGGCCTCCGTCACAGCCTCACGATCCTTTGCCGCCGCCAGACCCGCATCGATGCTCTGCCAGAGAGATTGGGCGAGAGACACTCGCTCGGAAATCGGCAGCGCCATAGCCTCGCTCGTGATCTGTTGGGTGGACATGGAAAAAAATTAGCCTCTCAAGAAACTCCGGTCAAACAGAACATCTCCGATGACCCATGACCACTTGGTTCTGGCATGGCTCCTGGCCCGCGAAGCGGAAAAAGCAGGAGGCATGGCGGAAGTGCCGCAGGCATCGGTTCTTTTGACTTTACTTTTTATCCTCTTTCACTGCGGCTAAAATCAAACACTTGCCATTCGCAAATCCCGCTGGAAAGACCAGCCCTTTGCTTGGCGCTTTGCTTTCATCCATGTTCAGGTTAAAGATCCATTCCCCGTTGAGAGTATATGCAACTCCATCTGGAACCGCATGCATCGGCCCCGTATCGACTCGTTCGCTCGTATAAACATAATGAGATGGCCATGAAAATACCTTATCTGTTGTTCTTTGCATTGCCTTCGCAGCTCCCGGCTCAGTTCCCTCCAAATTAAAGCATCTCTGAAATGCAGCCCCATCCCGCGCATTGATGGCCGCTTCGACTTCTGCGACCAACTCATCGGGGGTGGTCGCGGTAAAAGCACAGCAAGAAGAAAACAAGAATAGAAATGCAGCGCGATTCAAAGTGATTCTCATAAATGCTTTTGTCATCAGGTGAATGTGTAAAGGAAGGTTTGAGGGCTACTGTGTGGAGTCAGGAGTGCAGTTACCGCGTCGCCGGGGTTCCTTGGTTCGACAATTCTATTCTTCAGATGGCTTATCCATCATCCACCAAGGGGTATTGATGAACTTGGCACCATCATCCTTATCGTAGAAGCGATGCAAGGCGTCATTCGTGAAGTAGCGCCAGAACTCCGGCTCGTATTGCTTGTCGATGATCTGGAATGCTCCCTTCTTCTCCTGCTCCTTCAGAAAATCCCGATAAGCGTCAAGCGGCTCGACGCCTGCCTGCTGGAAGATCACCCGTCCTCCGTATTGCGCGTAAAGTGCCTTGTTGATCTTCCACGACTTGACGAACTGCTGTGCCATTTGGCGCTTCATGGGGCGCATCTGCTCTTCCATCCCCTTGCTCATCTCCTTCGCTTCTTGGGTGGACTTCAGAATGCGCTCGATGGTCTGAAGCTGGGATTCCTTTTCCTTTCGATCCTGATCACTGAGGGAGGTTGCCTGCAACTGCTGCTGCAACTTCGCCCTGTCTGCCTCGAACTTGGCTTGAGTTTGTTTCTCCTTCTCCTCTAACTTGGCAACGAAGGCATCCAGTTCCGCCTCCGAAGGTTCAAACTTGTTTTCTTTCGCATACTGCTGAAGGAGCGCGCTGAAAATCAAGCCGTTGAGTTTGTCCATTTCCCCGGTGGTTATCTTCTTCCCGAGGACAACTGCGATCACATCTGTATCCGTCGCGCCTGCCTTGGGGCTATCGGTTTCGGCGAAACACGACACCGCCAGCATGATCATCCCCACTGTGAGCATATGTTTCATATCTCTTTCCTTTATCTGTCGAAGATTGTTTGGTTACAAAAAGGTCTATTCATTTTTTGTTGGAAGATGAGCATTTAGATTGAAGCAACTCGACTTCGACGATCTTCTGAATATTGATTTTCGATGCTTCGGAAAACTCGTCTAACCGAGGAGCAAAATGCTGTTTCGCGCGGGTGGCTATTTGTTCGTGAAGTTCCTTCATACCAAGCTTGCTGGATATTCCAGTCAAAACGACCACCAAAAAAGAAAGGGGGATCGTATCAATTTGCTCTAATGCTCCAAAGCTCCCATCTGTGGCTAGAAAAGTCAGCTTCTTCGCGCGGTCGATGTTACCCTGCTGTAAATTTTTGTCGATGTTAGTGAGCCACATCAAAGTCGCATAATTCGAGGCTCGCGCAATGCGGGTGACTCCAATGTAGCCGCCGAAAATATATCCAGAAATGACGAAAATGATGGCTGTAACAACTGCAATGATGGCGGTTTTCATATTCTTTCCTAAACATCCCCGATGACCGGCACCTGCCCATAGCGTAGTCCGTGCCGGGCGAGGAACGAATCCATCGAAAACCAATAAAATAGACTTGCAACCTGCTGCATAAGATTAACTATTGGCTCGAAATACTTGCTCCAAAAAGAACGAGAGGGTGACAATCCCAAGAAGGATGGATGTTGATCCAGTAAAGGCAAATATCTTTTTATTCTTTCTGTTGATAAACGCCACAATGCCCCAAGCTGCTGTCATCAAGCCGAAAAAGCCGCATCCAAGTGCGTAAAGAAGCAAGAACATGTCGCCAATCGGCGAGGAATAAGCAAGTCGATGTCCTGCAAATACAAAAAATGCCATTCCGCAGATAATCCCGCAGCAAATTGAAAGCAGTGCTGCCTTTGGCAAAGATCGTGGAAGAATCAAAGAAGCCATATCTGGATGCGCTGGTTCGGTATCATCCTCTGGGTTGCCGGGTGACCTTCTTATCCATGTCCACGATAAACTGAACCTCGTCGTCGTCCACCCGCTGGCTCTGCTCCCAAACAACCTCCCACGCCTGTCCGCCTCGGGCCTCTCGCCCTGGAATCAGGCGAACCGAGTAAAGGTAGTGATTCGACAAATCGATCTTGTGCTCCTTCGCGTAGACCTCCGCCAAGTCGATGGCTGCCCTGAGAGTCAGCGAGGGCCGAGTCTCTGGGAGGTTCAGACCTCGCTGCAACGCAAACACATCACATTCAGATGATAAATTCAGCAATAGCGTCGCAGTGATGATCTTCATACTTGTTAGACGGAAAATGCCGAGTGGTGCTGCCATGTCGCGGAATCTCCCCGATGACCTATCCCTTCTTGATTCTGACATCCGAGCCTGCTCCGCAGGCGAAATGCCAGAAGTGCCGCAGGGATAGGAATTAAACGGATTCGTTTGTTAGCCATTTTTATTTTGCTTCACCAGGCTGAGAATACGAAAAACAAGAAATAGCGCAATCCCTGCGCCAGCAATGATCCATGTTGAATTCGATGCACCTCTTTCGACCACGGCTATTGAAGGAATAAATGGGATGTAGTAAACGGGAATGTTAGCCGCAGCCTGTTTGTCTTTGATATATTGTTGGGCGTTCGGTTCATATGTGAAACTGAGACCGCCGACCCGTGTAAAGCCACCGAGATATGATTTTCCATCGACTTTATATTCGTAGATGATATCCGGTGAAAAGGTCCGCTGGGCCTTCGTCGAGTTTGAACAGTGCACCGTGCCGCTCAAGAGCTTTCCGCTTGTCGTCGGCCAAGATAAGGTGCTCAACCCGGCGACAAGCAGAGTGACGCCAGCAATCGCAATAACCAAGCCGAACCCGCAGAGGACGAAATAAAGAAAGCTTTGGCGTGGACTTGGAAGAAGGCTCATATTTCTGGACAACATCCCCGATCACTTGCTCCCACTTGCTTTCGGCATCCGAGCCTGTTCCGTAGGCGAAATGCCGGAAGTGCTGAAGGCATAACGATTAGGTCCATCGGCTCGTTGTGCATTATTTTGTTCACGGCCCCACCCCATCTTCGAATATCTCGCCGTCAATGAAGTGATGGATAGTTAGCTCTCCGCCCATTCGGCCCCCTTGGTTGTTGAAGAAATAAACATAGGCGAAACCCTTCTTCGGGTGACTTTCGCAAAATTCCAATGAGACCCTGGTAAGATACTTGCCGGTATAGTTGTTTTTTGTTTTGCCTGATAGAAACTTGTGAATCACTTGGGTTGATTCAAAAAGCGACATCTTTTCGGCGAGGAAGCCTTGCTCCATCCCAAAGCTGAGACTGTGCAACGCAATCATCGTGACGATAAATACGAAGATCGGCTTTTTCATTCTTGCCAAACGACCCGCATCACCTATCCCTACTTGCTTTTGGCACCAAAGCCTGCTCCGCAGGCGAAATGCCAAAAGTGTCGAAGGCATGGGAGTTAAGTGCATCGTTCTGTTCGACTATTTTGTTTGTTTAGGATGATCGTAGATACAAAAGCCAAAAGGAACAAAAAGAAGGCCGCAGTGTAAGCAATTACAGGAAATGGGATTGCTTCGACAACTACGCGGTAAGAAAAGAAGAATATACCGAAGACCTCTCTCCAAGAGTAGAAGCCCAGCCACAGTAGCGCACAACTCAGGCCAATCACAAAAAAGCGATTGAACCAAGCATAAGGCAGAAGCAACAAACTCGCGAAGGATATGAATGGAAGGGTTTTAGTCAAGAAGATGTCAATCAATAGAGTTTTGCTATGATCTTGGATTGGACGGACAGCCTCCGCAGCAAGAATTTGCGAATAAACAGAAGTCCATGTGGTAACTGCCGCATAAAGAAACCAGAGGGCGACGCAGACTCCAAGGAGTCGGATGGAGATGGTGAGGGTCTTCATATTCTTGTCGAACGCCCCGCGATCGGTGGATCGCATTGTTGGCATTATTTTATTCGTTTGTTCCAGTATCCAGGTTCTCGGCTGCAATGCATCA
>ERZ889217.1846-NODE-1846-length-10090-cov-5.966517_pt1 | contig 10090 bp, 6 predicted proteins | sample MGYA00521098_ERZ889217 | MGnify/ENA primary metagenome ERZ889217 (study PRJEB32303, sample SAMEA104408613) | aquatic metagenome | biome: Brackish water; feature: Pelagic; material: water | place: Baltic Sea | collected 2014-06-10T22:04:00 | depth 2,362 m ...
GGTGGGGCTACATCTCGGGCGAATATGGCGGCGGTGCCTGGACGTTTCGCCGCAGCACGTCGGAGTACAACATGATCACCGGGTTTGACTACAACGACATCCGCATCGCCCTGGGGACGGAATGGGTGCCCACGACCCGCACGGGCCTCGCAGGCAACTTCGAGGTGGGCTACGTCTTCTATCGGCAGCTCTTTTATGTGGAGGGCCCGCCGCAGATCCAGGACCTGCCCGAGACGATTATGTTCCGGTTCGGGTTGGCGTATTGATTTTTTGGGGCGGGGCCGTTCCTCGTCATGCCGTGCGGTATCGTGCACGGGTGGGATGAATCCTTGCGGGACGTGACCGGGGGTGGTCTACTGATGGCTCGAGCGAGGGGGTTATGTACCTCCGAGGTTTCCATGCCACGAGATTCAATGAACACGCTCAAGCACCCCAGGCTCGGCCTCGCCGGTGTCGCGGCGATGGCGGCGGTCTGCGTCACGGCCCTCGTGCTCACCGGAGCGGGCCCGGCAGATGACGCGGCCACCCCAGGGGCCGACGCCACGGCCATGCAATCGCAGAAGTGCGTCCTCTGCGGCCGGTCCTTCGCCGACAAGCTCGCCCAACTCTGTTCCACCTGCGACCGCGGCAAGTGCTTCAAATGCGGCGGATCCTTTCCCGAGAAGGTGGCCCGCGTGTGCTCGAGCTGTCACAAGAACAAGTGCATCAGCTGCGGCCGCTCGTTTCCCGACAAGGCCGCCAAGCTCTGTAACCGCTGCGTCAATTAGCTGCCGGCGGAAAACGGGCCTGCCCCTGCCTCCGGCTCCCGTCGCGTCAGCCGGTCGGGAAGGCGAGCCGCAACCGGTGGAGAATCTCTCTGAGCCGCTCGGTGGGGCAGGCGGTGTTCAGGCGGATGAAGCCCGGAAACCCGAACTCCCGGCCGTCCGAGGGCCCGAGGCCAGCCGCCTCGCAGGCCGCCTGCGGATCGGCCAGGCCCGCCTGCCGGCAGTCGATCCACACGAGGTAGGTCGCCTCGGGACGGGCACAGGAGAGCCTCGGGATTCCCGCGACTGTTTCTTCGACGAGCGTGCGGTGGTGCCGGAGCAGGGCGATGAGCCGCCGCCGCCAGGGGTCGCCGTGTCGCCAGGCCGCCTCGGCCGCTGCATAGCCGAGCGGGGTGATCATCGGCACAAGCCCGCCGCCGGTCGGCCGCCAGCGCTTGAGCAGGCTGCGATCACGGCAGATCGCCGCGGCACAGCCGAGACCGGCGAGATTCCAGGTCTTTGACGGTGCTACCAGCGTGATCGCCTCCCGGGCAACTGGGTGATCGAGGCTCGCGAAGGGAACGTGACGGTCTCCACCAACGTCTTCGTCGAGGAGCAGATCCGACCAGATCTCATCGCTGATCACCGTCAGGCTGTGGCGGCTAGCAAACTCGGCGATCCGCAAGAGGTCAGGTTCTCGAAACACCGTTCCGGTCGGATTGTGCGGATGGCAGAGCCAGAAGAGCCTTGTCGTGGGCGTCACGGCGGCCTCGAGGCTGTCCCAGTCGATCGTCCACCCGGTGGCTGCCTGCCCAAGTGGCACGCGGATGCACGCCCGTCCCGCGAGGCCCGGCAGGGAGAGAAACGGCGGGTAGACCGGCGTGAAGGTGATGATCCCGTCGCCGGGCTCGGCCAGGAGCCGGGCCGTGATCGCCAGGCCGTTGACAACGCCCGGCGTACTCGCCACCCACTCAGGCTCGATCTGCCAGCCGTGCCGCCGCTCGAGGTGCTCGGCAAGCGCCGGGGCAAAGCCCGGCGGCATGTCGGTGTAGCCAAAGACGCCATGGTCTACCCGCGCGCGGATCGCATCGAGCACAATGTCGGGGGCCGCAAAATCCATGTCGGCCACCCAGGTTGGGATCACGTCGCGGCCGGTCCAGCGGTCCCACTTCTCGCTGCCAGTGCCCCGCCGGTCCGGGGCGGTGGCAAACAGCGGGTCGTCGTACGACTCGGGCATCGGACTCTCCGGAACGGGAAAGCCCCGATTGTGCCGTGGCCGACGCACGAGCAAAAGCCGCCAGCGTCCTCCCAGCCCGGTTCGTCCAGAACCGGATCGCATGTGGGCTGGCCTGGCCGAACCAGGTCCGGTCACGGCCTGCTCAGGCTGCGGTGCCGTGGCGGCCCGTCAGGAGCGGCAGATGGCCGCGGCACCACTCCGAGCGGAGATCGCGGCAGCCGCCACTACCACGACGCCGCCTCCCTTCTCGAGCACCGTCTCGGCCAGGCTGCCGAGCACGTCCTCAAACCCCGACGCTGGTTGGCCGCCGGAGAGCGAGAGGTCGGCTTGCTCGCCATTCGTCCGCTCGATGCATCCGGTTTCGCGGTCGAAGTGGCCCGGCTCGAATCGGTCAGCCTCGACATAGAGCGTGGCGATCCGTCCCGCGACGGCGGCCCGGCCGATCTCAGCAAGGTCGGCAAGCAACCTGCCTCGGCCGCGGGCTTGCTCGACGGCATGCAGCTCCCGTTCGACCCGCCGGAGATGAAGGGCCGCCAGATGCGGGGCGACGAGGGCCGCCAACTCGTCGCGGGAAAGCAGGTGCCCGTCGCGGGGCACGTGCTCCTCGACTAGCCAGGGGTTGCGAGAGATTTTCCGGAAGGTCGCGGCCAGGGGGGCAGCCGCGACGAGCATGAGCGGCAGGCCCATGGGACGCGATACCTCCGCCTCGACGACCGCGTCGACATGGCGAAGAAAGATATCGGTGTCCTTGTCGATGTCGTCCTGCTTCGAGCCGGCACCCCCGCGAATCACCTGCGGCTTGGCCCGGCCGGCCGGGCCTTTGCCCAGATAGACGCGGTGTGGCTCGCGGATCTCCTCGTCAACGACGTCGCCGCGGACGAGCCTGGTCCGCGGCTCGGTGGCCGAGAGCGGCAGCGGTTCGAGCCTCCCGATGGTGAGCTCCCGGGCCGCCGGGCCGCCGGCCAGATCGTGCCAGGCTTCGGTCGCGTAGACGATCGCCACGCGGCTCGTCAGGGCGAGCACCGTCCACCGCTCGAGCGCCGCGGCCAGTCGCACGAGTGGCAGCACGTGGAAACGGTTGGTGACAAGCGCAAGCGGCGCGACCGGCCGCTCGAGCACGAAGCCGCGGGCCAGGCCGTCGGCCGAGAAGATCGCCAGGCCGTCGTGGGTGTGCTCCCAGAATGCATGGTCCCCGTCGAGCACGCGGAAGGGATGCAGGAGCCGCTCGACGTCGGCCCGTGGCCGGGCGAGTGCGAGTGCCAGTTCGAGCGACTCGACGAGGTGGCGATACCGCGGCCGATCGACCCTGTTTTCAGGCACGTTGCGGTGGGTCGGCAGATAGAGCGACAGGCAGGGGGCGGGCTGGGGCCCGAGCAGCGAGCGCACGCTGTCTTCAGACAGCGTTTTCCACTCGATCCCCGATGACGCATTGGCCATGGCAGCCCTCCGACCAGGGCGTTTTTGCCAGGCGAGTTGTCAGACCGCAGAGCCGCGGCCAGTCGAGGGGCATCGTTCGCAGACTCTCACCCGCTGGCAAGCGGACCGGCGGGAGATGGCCCGCCGCGGTCAGGAGCGATAGATGGACACCCCGGCTGGCCCATGGCGAGTGTATGGGCGGCGTGGGTTTGGTAGAACCGCGGCAGCGACGTGTGCGGCATCGGAGCACGACCACCCATGGCCGACGACCTGATTGCGATCGTGGTGGCGGGCGGTGGGAGCCGCCGGCTGGGCCGGCTCGCCGGCGCCGGCGGCAAGGGAATGATCGAGATTGCTGGCGAGGCGATGCTGTCGCGGGTCTGCCGGACGCTCGCCACGGTGGTGCCACGGGTCATCGTGGTGGCGCGGGCCGGCCAGCCCCTGCCGCCACTCGTCGACGCGGCCGAGGTGATTCACGATAGCCAACCGGGAGCCGGGCCGCTGGCGGCGATCCGCGACGGCCTCGTCTACGCCAGTGCCGGCCCGGGTAGGCCACCACGGCTCGCCCTCCTCGCCTCCTGTGACCTGCCGCGACTCTCAACCGGCGTGGTGCGGCTGCTCCTCGATCTCGCTGCACAGCCGGCAATTCTGGCCGCGGCCGCAAAGGTGCGCTGGACCGTGCCGCTCGTGGCCGGCCACCCGCAGGTGCTGCTTTCGGTCATGGCCGTCAAACTCGTGCCGCTCGTGCAGGCGGCGCTCGCCGCCGGAGAAGCGGGCCCCCGGGCCCTGCTCGAGCGGCTTGTGCGGCAGGATCCACAAGCGGTGCGGTGGGTCATGCCCGACGAGCTCACAGCGGTCGATCCCGGGCTCGAGTCATTTGCCGACATCGACACGGCCGACGATCTCAGGCGGCGCTCACCCACCGGGAAAGCCGGGAAGGGTGGTTGACGGGTGAAGCCGGCGAAGGTCGCCTTCATGGGATTGACCGGGCGTTCCTATACTCGTCGGTCATGACAAGGCGACGAGCTCGAGCGGAAACAGGGAGGCCGCCGCGCCGGCGATGGGGAGTGTTTTCGCTGGCGGCTTTGGCCGTGCTCCTGGCCGCCGGCTGGCTGGCCCCCGCCGTGCTTGTCCACACGGGCCTGCGGGACCGGCCGCTCGAGGCTGCCTTCGCCGGGATCGCCGGCAGCATCGCGAGCTCTGCGGCGCGGTGGCACTGGCTCGCCGGAATCGAGTACCGCGACGTCGTGCTCCGCGATCAGGCCGGCCAGCCGGCCGTGCTCGTGCGGTCGCTTGTGATCGAGAAAGGCCTGCTCGGGCTTGTGCTCGATCCCACATCCCTCGGCACGATCCGGCTGGCGGGGGTCGAGGCGGCCGTCGCGGTGCGTCGGGGGGGCAGCTCGCTTGAGGATATCCTCACTCCCTGGCTGGCGGCCCCGCGGGATCGAAGCGGCATCACCTGCGATCTCGAGGTCGTTGGCGGAACGGTGGAGTTCGTTGACACAGAACGTAACGACGCCTGGCGGATCGTCGAGCTCTTCGCGGCCGGCACGCTCCTCCCGGAGGGCAGGTTCGCCGGCTGGACCGCCGGCGGCCGGCTCACGCACGCCGGCGTCGCCGCGGAGCCAGTGCCCGCGGAACCGCCGGCCAGCCCGAACCCACCGACGGAATCGCTCCGGCTGGATCGCACGGCGCTGCCCGCCGCGGCCGCGGCGGTGCTGGCCCGGGACGGGGGCTGGTCGGTTTCCGCGCCGGCCGGGCTGGAGACAACGATCACCGTCACGGCCCATCGGCTTCCCCTGGGAGGCTCGAGCATCGTGGCGACGAGGATCGGTGCGGAGCGGCTCTTCGATGGCCTGGCCGACGTGCGGCTCGATCTCTCACGCGGCGCGGGCCGGAGGGAGGTGCGGGGCCGCGTCGTGGTGGAGCGGTTCGCCGTCTGCCGGGCCGACACGCTGGCGGAGGAGTTTGCGGTCGAGCGGTGCGAACTGCCGCTGCACGCGACCTTCACCGACGATGACATCGTTGTGCACGAGCTGCGGTTCACGTCGCCGGTGGCCCGGGGCGAGATGTCGGGACGACTGGCCTGGCCGGGTGACGATGCCTGGCGATGGCTCGACGGCTGCGTGGGCCGCGACTGTTCGCTCACCGCGGATGTAGACCTGGCGGCTGCGGCACAGGCCTTGCCCGGCGGGCTCGCGGTGCGGCCGGAAGTGCGGGTGACCGGCGGCAGCCTCCGGCTGGCGGCCGTTGCTCGCGGGGACGGTGCCGATCGCGTCCTCGAGGTGCGGCTTGAGGCTCGGGACCTCGCGGCGGTGCGAACCGAACCGCCCGGCGACGCAGGCGAGCCGGCGACCGAGCGGCCGCTACGGTGGAACGAGCCCTTCACCGGCTGGCTGCGAGCCCGGCGTGGGCCCGTTGGCGGAGCGTCACTGCGGATCGAGGAAGGCCGGCTGACCTCGCCGGCGATGGAGGTCTCGGCTGCCGGCACACCTGCAGCTGTGCAGCTGCAGTGGACGGCTGACCTTGGCGGACTCGTCGGCGAGCTCGGCGAGGTGCTCGACATGGGGGGCACGTCGCTGGCGGGCACCTGCCGAGGACGCGTCGATATCGAGCGTGGCTCCGGTGGCCTCTCGACGGCGAAGGTGGCCGCGAGCGTCGCCGGCTTCGAACTGGAGGCGGCGGGCCGGCCGCTCTGGCAGGACGAGGCGATCACGCTTGATGCCGAGGCAACCGGGTCGTTCAGTTCCAGCTCGGCGACGATCGAGAGCGGCCGGGTAATGGTCACGGCTCAGGCCGACTCGCTCGAGGCGACCCTCACCGGCGGGGCGCTTGTCGATCTCGCGGCGCTGCTCTCTAGCCCGCGGGTAACGCTGCGGCCCGCCCGCGCGGGCACCGAGGTGGCCGCCGATTGCTCGCTCGTGGGGGATCTCGGTCGCTGGCAGCGGCGGCTGGCAGCGTGGCTGCCCCTCTTCGCGACGCCCGGACTCGAGCTGGCTGGCAGCGTCCAGGCTGAGGCGGCCGTGGCGGCGGCCGGCGGCGACGCCTGGCGGATCACGAAGGCGGGGGGTGAGATCGAGCGATTCGCACTTGTGCTCGGTGACCGCCGCGTCAGCGAGCCGCGGATCGTGGCGACGGCTGCCGGCACGGTGCGGCCCCTGTCCGGCCGGTTCGATATCTCGTCGGCCGAACTGCTCACCAGCACGCTGTCGCTCCGCACCGGCGGCGTGTCGTGGACTCCCCCGCCTGCCGCTGACCCGCTCGGTCCGCTTCGCCCCACCAGTCCGCTCGATACGCTGCTGGCCAGCGTCCGTGGCCGGGTGCAGTGGCAGGCCGATCTCACCCGCCTCGAGAGTTGGCTGGTCGCGGCCGATGTGGCCGACCGCTGGCCGGTCTCCGGACGCGGCTGGGGCACACTTGATGTTGCCCAGACGCAGACCGGGCTCAACCTCCTGGTGGAGGCGACCGGCATCCAGCTCTCGATTCTCACGAGGCCGGCCGGGGGGAATCCCGCCGCCACTCCGCAGGCCGTGTGGAGTGAGCCAAAGGTGAGCGTCGCGTTTGAAGTTACCCGTCCCTTTGTGCGGGCGGCGGCCGGCGGCCTGGCGGCGGCAGACCGGCTCGTGATTGACCGGCTCGCGGTGCAATCCTCGACCCTGGCATTCACTTCCCGCGGGGCGGTCGGCGACTTGTCGGGTCAGCGGCAGGTAACGCTCGAGGGAAACCTCGCGTATGACTGGGAGCAGCTCTCGCGTCTGGCGACGCCCTGGACCGGTGGCCGGGTCCGGGTGAGTGGGTCCGGTGAGCGGCCATTCACGATCCGTGCGGCTCTGGGAGGGGCTCGAGCCTCACCAGCCGGCGCCGAGGGCGGATCGGCAGCAGCTGCCGGCACGCTGCCCCTACCAGAGGAGTGGCTGGCCGCCGTGCAGGCAAACGCCGGTGAGCCGGCGGTGCAGAGGCCGGCGGTGCAGGCCACCGCATCGAGCCGCGGGTTCAGCGGGCGACTGGAGGACATGGCTCTTGATACGTCGGCCGCCTGGGCTGCCGCCGAGATCGACGGCTTTCCGCTTGCGGCTGGTGACGTGGCGGTTCGTCTCGTGGAAGGACAGCTGGCCTTCGGTCCGTTTGACGTGGCGGCTGCCGGCGGGCGACTGCGGGGGGCACCGTGGGTGCGGCTTGCACCCTGGCCGGGGGAGCTTATCGTGCCGCCGGGACGGGTGGTCGAGCGTGTGGCTCTCTCGGGCAACCTCTGCGGCCGGGTCGTCGCCGCGATCTCGCCGCTGCTTGCCGGCGCGACCAAGACCTCCGGCCTTATGAGCGTGGATCTTGCCGGCGCGCGGGTGCCGCTGGGTGATCCCCGGGCCGGTGAGGCGGCCGGGCAGGTGCTGTTTGAGCAGTTCGAGGTGCAGCCCAGCGGGGCGATGCAGCCGCTGATGAACCTGCTCGTCAGGCTTCAGTCGGTGATTGATCCGCGGTTCGCCCTGGGTGACAAGGCCGTTCTTTTGCGGGTGCGGCCGGAACCGATCCGGGTGCGGCTGGCCGAGCGGCGGATCTGGCATGAGGGCCTCGTGATGGACTCAGGCCCGCTTGCGATCTCGTCGCGGGGCAGCGTGGGCGAGGATGGTTCACTCGCCGCCGTGGTGGAGGTTGCCTTCCGCGGCGAGGCGGCTGGCCAGACACCGGTGGTCGCCCAGCTCCTGCGGACGCCGATCGTGATCCCGCTCAAGGGCACGCTCGCCCGGCCGCAGTTCGACGCCGGAGCGATCGACGTGGTCGTCAAGCGGATCGTGGAGAACACCGCCCGGGCAGTGTTCGACGACGGCATCGGCCGGGGGCTGGAGGCGGTCTTCGGCAGCCCGCCGGCGGCCCCGCCACAAGCGAGCCCGCCAGCCCCACTCACACTCCCGCAGTAGCAGGTCGCCGCGGCTGCCGCAGGCGGCGATTCAGGGCCGTCACGAGCCGCTCGAGCTCGCGGCGATAGGAGAAGTGCTCGACCTCGAGCGTGTGCCGCGGGGAGTCGATGTAGCGAATCCCGTTCGGACGGGCCGGCCGCTGGCGGCGGGCGTAGAGCCAGCCGGCGGCCCGGGGGGATTCCCGAGCGGCCAGGGCCATGCCCGCCACGAGCCGTGATTGCACATCGGTGATTCCCCACTGCCCGCTGTCGGGCTGGATCAGTCCCACCACCGCGATGTCGTCCCGCCGTGGGTGAAGCAGGTTCATGAACAGCCGCGGCACGCCATCGGGGGTGTCGGCGTCGAGCAGGCGGGAGTCGATGAAGGGGAGTGTTGTCTGGTAGCCGGTCGCACAGATAACCACGTCAAAATCTGCCTGCCTGCCGTCGCGAAAGGTCACGGTTGGCCCGGCAAAGGCAGCGACGTCTGCAGCAGGCTGGATGGCGGCGCTATCGATTGCCGCGAGGAGTTCGGAATTGATCACCGGGTGGGCTTCGAAGAGCCGGTGATCGGGCCTGGGGAGGCCGTGCTGCCAGGGGAGGCCGATGGTGCGGGCGATGCCCCGCAGGCCGACAAACCGCCGCAGCCACAAGGGGGCGTGCATCTTGAGGAGCCGCTCACCACGGAGGTCAGCCGGCCGGCCAAAGACGAAACGTGGCACCACAAAGTAGCCACGGCGGGTCGAATGCACGGTGACGGCCGCATGCCGCGAACATTCGACGGCGATGTCGCAGCCGGAGTTGCCGCCACCGATCACGAGCACGCGTTTGCCCGCGATCGTCACCGGCTCGGTGGGGCTCGTGTAGCCGGCCGAGTGGAAGAAATGGCCGGTGAACCTGCCGGGGATGTCGGGGAGCCGCGGCACGTGGTTGTGGCCGCTGGCGATCACAACGCCGGCAGCGTAGCGGGGTGACAAGCCTCGGGCGTGCACGATCCAGCCGGCACCGGGAGTTCCGGCCGGCTCGATTCGCTCGACGGAGACACCCGTGCGAATCTGCGAACCGAGGGCGAAGTGGTCGGCGTAGGCCCGCAGATACTCCAGGCACTGGCGGTGGTCGGGATAGTGCGGAAAGTGCCGCGGCATCGGAAAGTCGGCAAACTCCGTGAGCCGCTTGGAACTGATCAGCCGCGTCGAGGCGAACACCCGGCTGGTGCGGCTGCCGAAATACCAGTTGCCGCCGACCCCGTCCTCCCGTTCGAGGCATTCGGCCGGGATGCCGCAGGCGAGCAGGTGCCTGAGGGCAGCCAGGCCCGAGGGGCCGGCCCCGATCACGCACCAGGAAGTGGCTTCAGCAGGTGAGGGCATCGGCGAGCCTCGTGAGGTCGGCTTCGGAATGAAGCCAGGAAAGGCTCGCCCGCACGAGGCTTCGGCCCGCGGGGACGCTCGGGGGCCGGATCGCGGGAACAAAAAAGCCCTGGTCGGCCAGCCGCGCGGAGAGCGCGACGGCGGCGGCCGGCTCACCGGCGATCACCGGCACGATCTGGGCTTGGGCGCCACCAGTGTCGATGCCACGCGCGGCGAGCATGCTGCGAAACTCAGCCGCCCGCCCGAGCAGCTCGTGCCGCCGCCTGGGCTCCGCGGTGACCAGCTCGATGGCCCGCGTGGCGGCGGCGGCGATGGCCGGTGGGTGGGCGGTCGAAAAGATCCAGGCGCGTGCCCGATGCCGCAGCCATTCGATCATGCGGCCGTGGCCCGCCACAAAGCCGCCGGCGGCTCCGAGGGCCTTCGAGAGGGTGCCGAC
>ERZ889217.1847-NODE-1847-length-10083-cov-6.875848_pt1 | contig 10083 bp, 9 predicted proteins | sample MGYA00521098_ERZ889217 | MGnify/ENA primary metagenome ERZ889217 (study PRJEB32303, sample SAMEA104408613) | aquatic metagenome | biome: Brackish water; feature: Pelagic; material: water | place: Baltic Sea | collected 2014-06-10T22:04:00 | depth 2,362 m ...
GGAGTTGGAGTTGGAGTTGGAGTTGGAGTTGGAGTTGGAGTTGGAGTTGGAGTTCCCACTCCCGCAAGGTTCACCCTGAGGTCGGTGACAGTCGCGTTGTTGGAGGGAATCCGCGCGGTGAATCCGAAGAACGTTGTCGTCCCCGAGGCGATCGCGGCGTTGTAGTCAAGGTTCTCCACCACGTAGGTGGAGCCCGTATGCGACTGGATCGCGGCGTTCCAGATGTTGATGATCTCACCGTCGAAATCAAACGTCGCGGTCCAGCCAGTTGAGGTCTGTCCGCTCGCGTTCGAGACGATCACGCCGCCGTTGAGGCCGCTGCCCCACCAGGCCGTCCGCATGTAGGCGGCGCTCCCATTGCCGGGAGCCGAAGGGGTGCCGGGAGCCGAAGGGGTGCCGGGATCTGTTGTGGGCGGTGTGGTAGACGACTCTCCACTGACCATGATGTCAGTCGGGGCGGCCAGCAGGCTCGGATTCGCTGCTGTGGCCACGAACCCGAACGAGATCTTCTCGCCGGGCTCGAGCGACTGGTTCCAGGCCGGCCCGCGAACCGTGTAGGTTCCGCTGTCTCGCGAGACGATTTCCGCGTCCCAGATCGAGGCGATCGTGCCGCCGTAGTGAAAGGTGGCAGTCCAGTTCTCGACGGCGGTGGCGTCTTGGTTCTCAAGGCTGATGCCCCCCTGGGCACCGCCCCCCCAGAAGGCTAGCTGCGTGTAGTCAGCGACCACTCCAGCCAGGAGTGCTCGCGATTCGAGCGACTCACCGGCCAGCGACGCCGGGTTCTTCCCGCTCCGAGCCCGCTGCCGCCTCTCAAGCCGCCGCCGCTGCTGGCGGGTAAGCCTTCGGGATCCGCTGTTGTCCGAGCCCGATCGACCAGATGTACCGAAGAAATGGTGAAAAAACATGTCGGGGTCTCCTTCGAGTGCGTAGGCGAAGGCGGATGCGAAACAACGGAATTGGAATTCCGCAAAACGTTTCGCACGAGCCGACAACTCCTACGCGTCGCCCCTGACGCTGGTTCATCTAGGAATAACAGAATGAATGAATCAGGGCAAGGAATGGGTAATTGAGTTTACCAACGGGCATTCATCGCCGGGCTCCGCGTGCCGCAGAGACAGACCTCAATCCCCAGGGCCCGGGCCGTGGCAGCCTTGGCCAGGGCTGCCCGGTCGGCCCCAGCCGCGTCGCGGGCGTAGGCCACCTGCACATGGTTCGCCTTGTGCCGAGCCATCATCTGGTCCCGGGTCACGCCGTGGGTGACCGCGTGCATGATCGGCCACTGGGGTGTGGTCGCGTCGAGCCGGCGGCGGGTCTCCGCCTCGGGAAGTGCCACCACTGTTGCCCGGCCGATGTCCATGCAGAGCTTTTCTCTGCCGCCCGGCCCACCGCGGCCGTCGACCCAGATCCGGCTCCAGACGATCTCGCCCGGCTTGCTCACCCCGGCCAGCGTGCTGCCACCAAGCCGGAAGTACATCGGCGGCTGGCGAAAACCCTCGGCACCCTTCCAGCCGCCAGTGAAGTGGCTCGGCGGTGCGGCCCCCGAAATCTCAAACACCCACACCCACTGGTCAGTCGTGCCCGACTGGTCCCAGTCGCCCCAGCGGATGTCGTGGAGCGTGTTCTCAACCGGTTCGCCGAGCGCCTCGTGAACCCGTTGCGTGAGCAGGCCGTCGAGTCCGGCGCATTCGTCCACCTCATTGAAGTGAACGAGCGGCCTGCCTTTGAAGAGCACCCGCGCCGAGCCTCGGGCCTTCACCGGCGGTCGCTTCGAGTCGTTGAGCATGCCTTCGACGAGGTCGCTGGCCGGCAGCAGGTCTTTGAGACCCTGCTGGTATTGAATCCCGATCAGATCACAGCCATAGCGATCCGCCAACCGCACCGCCGCCACGTACATCCGGCATTGGAGCAGCACCTGCTGCCGAGTCAGTTCTGTCGCCTCGTCCTTGCCGAAGTGGAAGGTCATGCCGGCCTTTTCCAGCCACCGGAAGACCTCGCCGGCCTCCTGCTCGCTTGCCTGCATCGTCTCGTGGTAGAGCGCACTCTGGCTGAGCCGCTCCTTGAAGACGCCGGTGGCGTGCAGCAAGCGGTCGGGAATGATGGCGTTTTCCATCCCCATGCAGCCCTCGTCGAAGACTCCCATCAGGGCTTTTCGAGTGACCAGGTTGGTGGCGATACCCGTGGCGAGCTTCAGGGTGGCTGCCGGAATCCGAACCGCGTCGAGCGGCACGACGTGGCTCGTGTCGTGGTGGACGCTCCGCGTGTCGAGCCAGGCCTGGAGGTGGCGGGTGAACGACGGGCTGGCGAAGTCGTCGGCCCAGAGCGTGGCGTAGGGCACTCCCGACTTCGTGAGCGACCCGTTGAGGTTGAGCATTCCGACGAGGCCCGGCCACTGCCCCGACCAGTTGGCCACGGTGAGGATCGGGCCGGCATGGGTCGTGAGTCCCGGCAGGACGTGGTTGGAGTATTGCCAGACAGCCTCGGCCACGACCAATGGCAGCTTGGGGTCGATCGTGGCAAACACGTCGAGCCCCTCGCGGGCAGTGGCAATGAAGCCGTGGCCGCGGGTCCGCGACACGGCGTGGCCGCGCTCGAGCGTCCAGCCGGCCTGGCCAAAGGCTGCGGTGAGGTCAGCTTCCATCCGCTGCTGCGCTGGCCAGCAGACGCGGTTGGCCTCCTCGCGGAGATCGCCGCTGGCAACAAGCACGGCCCGGCGGCCACGCGAGACAGGTCGTGGAGTCATGGGGTGCCCCCGGGAAACAAAGGAGGATGGGACGCACCAGATACCGTCCTGCCGCTACACCGGCACGTCCAAGGTCAGGGCACTATACTCCGGTCCAGACGCGGCGCTCCATGTGCCGCTGCCGTCTCGCCCATTGGAGCAGGATTCATGTCCGCGAAATCTGCCGTCGCGATCGCCACCGGCCCACTGCTTGTCGCCACCCTGGCCTTCATCGCTGGTATGGGGTTTGGCAGCCGCTGGTCTTCCGCCCGCCCGCTGCCGCAGGCCCACGCGATGTCCTCACTGGCCGACCAGTCGTTTGCGGTCTGCACGACGCCGGTTGACGCCAACACCGAGGGGCTCTTCATTCTCGATTTCGAGACCGGCGATCTGACCGGCGGCGTGCTCTCACCAAACGGGAAGTTTGCCTCCACCTACCGGCACAATGTGCTCGAGGACTTGGGAATCGAAATCGGGACGGTGAAAAACCCCCGGTTCATGATCGTGCCCGGTATGGCCAAGGTGGGCGCAGGTTCGGCCCGGATGGCCCAGTCCGTGCTCTACGTCACCGATTCAGCGACGGGGGTGACTGTGGCCTACGGCATTCCCACCGGAGGCAAACCCGCCGCCGCGCTGGTGCCGCTCGACATGGCCAAGCCCCGTGGCGGCGGGCTGATACCGTGAGCACGTCACCATTCTTGGAGAACCAACCACCACAGGCGATCGTGGTGAACGGGGAGTCGCAGCCGCTGCCGCCTGGCGGCACGCTCGATGAAGTGCTCGCGGCGGCCGGGCTGGCCGGGCGGCCTGTGGCCATCGAGGTGGATGGCGAGGTGGTGCCGCGGAGCGGGTTCGCCGACCGACGGCTGGCCGGTGGCGAGCGGATTGAGATCGTGACCTTCGTGGGTGGTGGTTGACGTGGAGCAAACATCAATGGAGCAAGGATCAATCGGCCGGGAGGATTTGGCAGTGGCCGCCGAACCACCGCTCACCGTGGGCGGGGTGACGCTGGCCAGCCGGTTGATCGTCGGCACCGGCAAGTATGCGACCTATGCGGAGATGGCCCGCTGTCTGGAGGCCTCGGGCACCGATTGTGTGACCGTGGCGGTGCGGCGGGAGCGGCTCGTGAACGCCGCCGGCGAGAACATCCTCGATCACCTCGATGCTTCGCGATACACGCTGCTCCCTAATACGGCCGGCTGCTACACCGCCGACGAGGCCATTCGCGTGGCCCGGCTCGGCCGCGAGCTCCTCCGCGACATGGGGAGCGCAGCCGCCGACTGGGTGAAGCTCGAGGTGCTGGGCGACCAGAAGACCCTCCTGCCCGATCCGGTGGGCACGCTCGCCGCCACGGAGCGGCTCGTCGCTGACGGGTTCACGGTGCTCGTCTATACCAGCGATGACCCGATCGTGGCCCGCCGGCTGAAGGAACTCGGAGCGGCGAGTGTGATGCCGGCCGGTAGCCCGATCGGATCGGGCCAGGGGATTCTCAACGCCAACAATCTCCGGATCTGCATGGAGTATCTCAAGGACGGCGACCCTTCCTATCCTGTGATCGTCGATGCGGGTGTGGGAACGGCCAGTGACGTGGCAGCGGCCATGGAATTGGGAGTCGACGGCGTGCTCCTCAACACCGCCATCGCCCAGGCTGCCGAGCCTTTGCGGATGGCCGCGGCGATGCGGGCTGCCTGTTTCGCGGGTCGGCAGGCCTTTCGTGCCGGTCGGATTCCGCGGCGGCTCTATGCCACGGCCTCGAGTCCCGATGAGGGGCGGGTGGGGAGTCTCAGATAATGCTCGCCAAACGCATCATCCCTTGCCTCGATGTCGATCGAGGCCGAGTCGTGAAGGGCACCCGATTTCTCGACCTCGTGGATGCGGGCGATCCCGTCGCAGTGGCGGCACGGTATGAGGCCGAGGGGGCCGATGAACTGGTGTTTCTCGACATCACCGCCAGCCATGAGGGCCGGGCCATCATGCTCGACATGGTGCGGCGGGTGTCGGAGACGATCTTCATGCCGTTTACCGTCGGGGGGGGCATCCGCACCCTCGACGACGCGGCCCGACTCGTCCAGGCGGGGGCCGAGAAGGTGAGCATCAACTCGGCTGCCGTCCGGACGCCGGAACTCGTGACCGCGGTCGCCGACCGGCTGGGGAGCTGTGCCACGGTGGTGAACATCGACCCCAAGCGGGTGATGAGAGACGGCCACGAGATCTGGGAGGTCTTCGTCAACGGTGGCCGGGTGCCGACGGGCCTGGAGGCGGTGGCCTGGGCTCGCCAGGTGGAAGCGCTCGGAGCCGGCGAGATTGTTTTGACCTGCATGGACCGCGATGGCACGCGGGAGGGCTACGATTTGGAGCTGACCGCCGCCGTGAGCCGGGCGGTGGGAATCCCAGTCGTTGCCAGCGGCGGAGCCGGGCGGGCTGAGCACCTGGCCGACGCCGTGGAACGCGGCGGGGCCGACGCCGTGCTGGCCGCTGGCATCTTCCACTTCGGAGAGTGTACGATTCGCGAGGTCAAGGAACTCTTCCAGCGGCGGGGCATCCCCGTGCGGCCACCCTCCGGGTGACGGTTTCCAACGCCACCCTCCTCCCGATCTTCCCGCCAGAACAGCCATGTCCACGATCGAATCGCCTCCCGCCGCGGCAAACGGCAACGGTGCGGCACCACGACAGAAGCTGGAGATATCCCGCTACTTTGAGGCGCTTGTGAAGCTCTCAGGGAGCGACCTCCATATGAAGGTCGGCCAGCCCCCGATCATTCGGGTCAAGGGCTCGCTCCAGCCCCTCAAGGCCCCGGTCATTGACGATGAGACGATGACCCGGATGTGCATGGAGATGCTCGACGAGCGGCGGCGGAAGATTCTCCTCGATGAAGGTGGCTGTGACTTCGCCTACGTGACCAAAGTCGACGACGTTCAATGGCGGTTCCGTGTCAACATGCTGACGCAGCAGGGCTCGATGGGGCTCGTCGCCCGCCGGGTGAACAACTCCATCCCCAACTTCGAAGGGCTCTGCCTGCCGCCCACGATGGAACGGCTCTGCCAATACGACCAGGGGCTGATCCTCTTGGCTGGAGTGACCGGCTCGGGCAAGAGCACCACGATCGCGTCGATCCTCAACTACATCAACCGAAACTACCGCAAGCACATCCTCACGCTCGAAGACCCGATCGAGTTCGTGTTCACCGATGACAAGTGTCTGGTGAACCAGCGGGAGGTCGGCCAGGACGTGAAGAACTTCGCCATCGGCATGAAGCATGCCGTCCGTGAAGACCCCGACATCATCCTCGTCGGCGAGATGCGAGACGAAGAGACATTCATGACGGCGATCCACGCCGCCGAAACAGGGCACCTCGTGTTCGGCACCATCCATGCGGCGAGTGCTTCCACGACGATTGGTCGCATCCTCGATCTCTTTCCCGAAGAGATGCACAACGCGCTGCGGAGCGCCATCGCCAACAACATGAAGGGCATAGTGGCCCAGAAACTGCTCAAGGCCGAGGGGCCGAAGGCCCAGGAACGGGGGCTTTCGCGGGTGCCGGTTGTGGAGATCATGTTCTTCGACGTGATGGTGCGAAAGCTTGTTCTGGAAGGGCACGACGACCAGCTGGCTGACCACATCCGCAAGTCGCACCGTGACGGAATGCAGGACTTCACAATGAGCCTCAAGAGCCTGATCGACCAGGAACTGATCGATCGCAAGGACGCGCTCGAGATTGCCCCCAACCGCGAGGCGCTGATGATGGCCCTCAAGGGCATCGGAACCACATGATGGGGCGACAGTTGCGGAGTATCGCGGGGACGATTGGCGGCGTTGTGGTGCTGCCGGCGGTGGCGGGGGCGGCCGAGGGCTGGCCTGCCATTGCCGCCGGATGGACAGACCGCGGCACCGGCGGCGGCCTTGCGATCACGCCGCTGGCCATCTGGTGGTTGGTCGTGCTGGCGTGGATCCGCACGGTCGACTGGGTGAGCCGTGATGCGAGCCAGCACCGGATTTCCCCAGCTTTTTGGAGCACGGTCTGCGGATTGCCCCTGCCGCTCGCGGCCCTCCTGGCCTGGTGGATTCCCCCGGTAGCCATTGGGATAGCCCTGATGGTGCTTGCCTGGCTGGTGCCAATCGGCGTGTACGCCGCAGTCCGTAATCCCAAGGTGGCGGGAGCGGAGCGGATTCTGACGCTCGGCCATGCCCGGCGACTCCTCGCTGGTCTGGTAGCGCCACTCGGCATCACGATTCCAGAGCCGGTGATCGAGGAAGAGCTGCTGCCCACCGTCGCCTTGGCCGCCGCGGGAGGAAAGGATGCAGCTGAGAACGATGCCCGATTGGCCGCCGCCTCCGGCCTGCCTGGGTTCGATGAGGTCGAAAAAACATTTCTGGCGGCTGTTGTGGCCCGGGCTGCCACGCTGGTGATCGAAAACGCGGCCGAGTCGACCGTGCGGCATGAGGTGGATGGCGTCTGGGGCCGGCCCCGGGTGCGGCAGCCGCCCAAGGGCTGGAAGGAGAAAGAGGCCTGGGTCGAGGCTCCCCCCTCCAGCCGTGCCATTGGGGATGCCGTCTCGGCTGTCCTTAAGGCGGTCTGTGGCATGCCCAAGGGGGCCAGTTCAGGCAGTGGCACCTTCGCTCTCAAGGTCGACGGCAAGCCGCGGAACTGCCGACTGACCGTCCGCTCCGGAGCCGCCGGTGAACAACTGGCCGTGCAGATCGAGGCCCCGGCGATCACGTTCAAGAAGCTGACCGATCTGGGGATGACCGAGCCCCTGGCCAACCGGATGGCCGACCTCCTGGCCGTAGAGCGGGGGCTGATTCTGCTCTCGTCACCCGCCGGCTCAGGCCTGTCGATGACGTTCGATTTGGTTGTGGAATCAGCCGACAGACTCCTACGAGACTTTGTCTCCATCGAAGACGCAGCCCGGCCGCCGCGGGAGATCCAGAACGTCAAGCCGTTTCAGTTCGATGCCCGCACCGGCGTCAAGCCGCTCGATGCCCTGGGGCAGGCCATGCGGGAGTATCCCCGGGCCATCGTTACGCGAGACGTGCGGGATAAAGACCTCGTCACGGAGATCGTCCGCCTTGCTGGCGATAGCCAGTTCGTGATCCTGAGCCTCAAGGCTAGCAATTCCATCGAGGCGATCACCAAGATTCTGGGCTGTGGCGTGCAGCCGAAGGAACTCGCTGGCGTGCTGGTGGGATCGCTCTCGCAGCGGCTCGTTCGCAAGCTCTGCCCGAAGTGCCGGCAGGACGTTCCGCCGCCGGAGCAGTTTCTGGCCCGGGTCCGGATGACCACCGAACAACTACCTACCATCCGTGCAGCGAGTCCTGAAGGCTGCCGACTCTGCTGCGGGTCCGGATACTTCAGCCGCACAGCGGTGTACGAGCTCACCAGCGGGGAACTTGTCAGGCGGGGCCTTGCCTCAGGGGTTCCACCCGAGCAGCTTCGGCAGGCGGCTGTCAAGGATGGGATGCGGCCCTTGCAGGATGCCGCGATCCAGTTGGTCGTCGACGGGGTGACGTCGCTCGACGAGATCCAGCGGGCCCTGTCGGCACAGGGAGGCGGGCAGACGCCGCCGCCTGCTGGAGCACCCCAGGCTGCCCGTTCCGCGGCCCCCGCCGCCCGGAGGACCAAGCCATGATCATTTCCATCCTCCTGCTCGTGATCTTTATCAGTGTGGCGTTCGCGGTCTGGGCTGAGGGAACGTGGGGCGGGCTGATCATGCTGCTCAACGTATTGCTCGCTGCGAGCCTGGCCACCGCCTGGTATGAGTGGGTTGTGGCCTGGCTGGAACCGCGGGCGGCGAGCTACACCTACCTGCTCGACTTCATTGCGATTGAGGGGTTGTTCTGCCTGCTGCTGCTCCTCTTTCGGGAGATCACTGACCGCGTATCGCGGACGCGGGTCCGGTTTCGGAAGCCCGTGGAACTGGCTGTCGGGCCGATCGTGGCCCTGCTCACAGCCTGGGTTACGGTCTGCTTTACGGCCACCGCCCTGCACACCGCGCCCCTGCCTCGCGATCTCATCCAGCCGACGCCCGAGGCGCGGATGTTTTTCGGGCTCTCGCCCGATCGCCGCTGGCTCGCCTGGGTCAATGGGGTGACTGCCAAGGGACCCTTCGCCCGGCCCAATCATGGCTTTGACCCCGAGAGTGACTTCATTCTTCGCTATGCCGACCGCCGCAAGGCGCTGGAGGGGGCCGAAGGGCTTCGGGTCAGTTCCCGCTGAGAGGGGCTGCGGGTGACCGGCTGGCGGTTTCCTGAGAACAGTCGATGAATCATTCACCCGAGACCGACGAGATGGCCGGCTACCGGCCCGTGAGTCCGCTGGCCGTTGCGGCTGCGGTCGGCGGCGCAGCCTCGGGCCTCGTGCTCGTCACTCCGCTGGCGGCCATGCTGCCGCTGCTGGGGGTGGCGCTGGCGGCGGCGGCGCTGGCCGATCTGCGGCGGGCGGAAGGTAAGCGAGCTGGCCGGCCCCTGGCGCTTGTCGGGCTCGCGCTCGCCCTGGGGTTTGCGGCCCAGGCAGCCGCCACCACGCTCGTCGACGGCTGGATCGCGCGGCAGCGGGCGACGGCCGCCGCGACGGCCTGGATCGAGGCGGTGCGTGAGGGTCGGTTGGCCGATGCGATGGGGATGTGTGGGCCGGGTGCATTCTCCTTACCCCATGATGTGATAGCCGGACCCGAGCCGCCGACCGTTGCCATCCGCGAAGCGGCCTTTGTGGCGGTGCCGGCCGTGGTCGCCGTCACCAATTGCGCGGAAATCCGGCCGACACTGGGCGTTGCTCGGCGGTCGATAGCCGGCGACGGATCGTGGGTGGTCTGGGCCGATCTAGCTGCCTGCGGTGGTTCTGCGGAGACGTTGCGGCTGGAGGTGGGGCCCCGGACGGTGACCGGCCCTCAAGGGATCGTGGAACGCTGGCTCGTGAAGACCCTTGGAGTCGACCCCTGACCGTCCGTGGAGCAAGCCTTGCCAGTCAGTGACCGTCGGGGAAACACCGAACGGCATCGATGCTCGACTCGCCTGCGGCGAGCATCACGAGCCGATCGAATCCCAGCGCCGCGCCGACTCCCTCAGGCATCAAGTCGCCATGGGCCGCGAGCAGTCGCTCTGGGATCGGGAGCGGCAGTCGGCCCGTGCTGCGACGCACTTCATTTGCGGCCGTGATCCGGGCGGCGAGCGGTTGGCGGCCGGTTTCCTCTTCCCAGCCATTGACCAATTCAACGCCCGACACGAACAGTTCGAACCGGCGGGCCGTGGCTGGGGCCTCGGGATCGATCCGGGCAAAGGCGGCCTGCGAAGCCGGCCAGGCCTCCAGCATCGTGGGTTTGATAGAGCCCAGCCTCGGCTGCACTACCTCGGAGAGCAGGAGCTCGAAT
>ERZ889217.1851-NODE-1851-length-10073-cov-18.974446_pt1 | contig 10073 bp, 11 predicted proteins | sample MGYA00521098_ERZ889217 | MGnify/ENA primary metagenome ERZ889217 (study PRJEB32303, sample SAMEA104408613) | aquatic metagenome | biome: Brackish water; feature: Pelagic; material: water | place: Baltic Sea | collected 2014-06-10T22:04:00 | depth 2,362 m ...
GTGGTGGTGGCGGCGGCTATGGCGGTGGTGGCGGCGGTCGTAGTGACGACGGCGGCGGCTACGGCGGTGGCGGCGGCAACCGCTGGTGAGATCAAGGCCGGACCGCTCCCCGGACCGGTCCCTAAACCCAGCCTCAATCCCCAGTTCTTGGCTGAATCCAAATTTCCTGTCCTGGTGCCCCTGCTTGTGGCCGCCAGGATTTTTTGTTTGAGCCGCAGCTTCCGCCCCCTGCCAACCGCGACCTGCCATGGTTTCCCTTAACTCCTCCCCGCCAACGGCCGCCGGGCTCGGCCCAGGCGAGGACCACCCGGACCGACCTGCAGGCGCCGGGCGGCCGCCCTTGGCTCGGTTGATCGCGGCCCTGGACCCGCACCGACGCCAGGTGCTGCTGGCGGTGACCTGCTCGGTGCTCAACAAGCTGTTTGACCTGGCGCCACCGGTATTGATCGGCCTGGCGGTGGATGTGGTGGTGCAGCAAAAGCACTCCTGGCTGGCGGCCTTTGGCGTCACCTCGGTGCCCGGCCAGCTGGGGGTACTGGCGGTGCTCTCCTTTGGGATCTGGAGCGCCGAATCCCTGTTCGAATACCTCTACGAGCTGCTCTGGCGCAACCTGGCCCAAACCGTGCAGCACGAGTTGCGCATCGAGGCCTACGACCATCTCCAGCACCTCGAGATGGCCTATTTCGAGGCGGGCAGTTCCGGCCGGCTGATGGCCGTGCTCAATGACGACATCAACCAGCTGGAGCGCTTCCTCAACAGCGGCGCCAACGACCTGCTGCAGCTGATCACCACGGTGCTGGCGGTGGGCGGGGCCATGGCCTGGCTCTCCCCCCAGGTGGCCGGCGTCGCCTTTTTGCCAATCCCCGTGATTCTCTGGGGCTCCCTGGCCTTCCAGAAGCGGCTCAGCCCCCGCTACCGGGAGGTGCGCGAACGGGCCGGCGACATCAACAGCCGCCTGGCCAACAACCTGGGCGGCATGCTCACAATCAAGAGCTACGCGGCTGAAACCTGGGAAAAGCAGCGGCTTAGCCGCGATAGCCAGGCCTACCGGGCCAGCAACCGCCGCGCCATCCGCCTCTCGGCGGCCTTCATCCCCCTGATCCGCTTCGCGATCCTGTTTGCCTTCCTGGCGATCCTGGTGATCGGCGGCCTCCAGGCCTGGCAGGGGGAGATCGCCGTTGGCAGCTACAGCTTCCTGGTGTTCATCACCCAAAGGCTGCTCTGGCCGCTCACCACCCTCGGGCGCACCCTCGACGACTACCAGCGGGCCATGGCCTCCACCCAGCGGGTGCTGGACCTGCTCGAAACCCCGATTGCCATCGCCAGCGGCAACCGACCCCTGCCCCTGGCCCAGGTGGCGGGCGAGCTGGAGTTCCGCCAAGTGAGCTTCGCCTACCAGGGCCGCGACCCCTTGCTGCAGGGGCTGGACCTGCACATCCCCGCCGGCAGCACCCTGGGCATCGTTGGCGCCACGGGGTCAGGTAAGAGCACAATCGTGAAGCTGCTGCTGCGGCTCTATGCCATCCAGGCAGGGGAGATCCTGCTCGATGGCATGCCGATCCGGGAACTGCGGCTTGACGACCTGCGGCGGGCGATCGGCCTGGTCAGTCAGGAGGTGTTCCTCTTCCACGGCAGCGTGGCCGAAAACATTGCCTATGGCAGCTTCTCGGCCAGCCGCAATGCGATTGAGCGCGCCGCCCAACAGGCAGAAGCGGCCGCCTTCATCGAGGCCCTACCCCACGGCTACGACACGCTGGTGGGCGAACGGGGCCAGCGCCTCTCCGGCGGTCAGCGCCAGCGCATCGCCCTGGCCCGGGCGATTTTGAAAAATCCGCCGGTGTTGATCCTCGACGAGGCCACCGCCGCCGTGGATAACGAAACCGAAGCGGCGATCCAGCGCTCCCTCGACCAGATCACCGCCGAGCGCACCACCTTGGTGATCGCCCATCGCCTCAGCACCGTGCGCTACGCCGATCGCATCGTCGTGATGGACCAGGGCCGCATCGTCGAAGCCGGCCAGCATGGGCAGCTGGTTCAAGCGGGTGGCGCCTACGCCAACCTCTGGCGGGTCCAGGCCGGCCTGCGGCCCGGAGAGGCCCTAGGGACCTAGGCGCTGCTGGATCCGGTGCCCCAGCGTGGGGCCCGTTGCCACGCTGGGGCCGTCCCGGAAGCGGGCACGAACCGAACCAGACTGGAACGGGAAATCCCCCCCGGGCACCCCTTGGAGCCCGGGGACGATCTCCATAGGCTCAAGGGACGTTCCGATTCCCCAGCCCATGGATGGCCCCAATGGCCGGCCTGAGCCTGGCTACAACCCTGAGCCCAACCAACGCCCCCAGACGGGCGATACCCCTACAACCAACTCCCCCGGGGCCCCAGCCCCAGGGGGTACGGCCATGCCGGAGGCGATCAGCTTCCGCCAGCTGGAGGCCCTGCGGCAAAGCGCGATCGAGGCCGGTCGACGCTCCAGCTCCACGGGAAGCTCCTCCGATTCGCCAGTTGCCCGCTTAATCCAGGGCCCCAGCCCTCACCAGGGTCAGCTCCAGCCTGACCAGCCGCAGCCCTGGGGCGACGAACTCGCCGAACTGGAGGAGTTGCTAGGGGCCTATGGGCAGATGGGAGAGCAGCTGTTGCAGCTGCTCTCCCGCCAGGGGAGCGCCTTGGAGCAGCATCGCCATCCCCAGCAAGTGATGGCCCTCGGAGCCCTGGGGGCCCATATCCGCCTGGGACTGCAGGCCCTCGCCGCCAGCCGCCGATAAGCCGGCAGGCGAGTGCCCATCTGGTCAACCGACAAACTGACCTGTCTTACCGGCGACAGCTACCGGTAGCCCAGGGAATTGCCATAGGTTCCGAGCAGGCATTCAGGACGAATGAAGCATTCCGTGCCCCAGGCCCGCCGCCGGGACCAACGCCTGCCCGTGCTGCTGGCGATTGGCATCGGCTTGGCCGGCGGTTTGGTGCTGGCTGGCCCCCTGAATGACCTGCTCAAGGGCGATATCTTCAAACAAGGCCAGGAGCTGCTCAACCCCTTCACAGCCTGGATCGGGGCTGGCGACCAGGACCTGTTGGTGATGGGCACCGACAGGGGCAGCAACACCGATGTGATCGCCACGGTGCGCATCAAGGACGGCGTGACCAAGATCACCCAGGTGCCCAGGGACACCTATATCGAGTCACCCGACTATGGGCCGCTGAAAATCAATGCCCTCTACAGCCTGGGGGGACCTAAGGCCGTGAAGGCGGAACTGGCCAGCCACCTGGGCCGGCCCCTTAGTCACCACATCCTGGTGGACCTAGCCCTGGTGCGCCGCCTCGGCGATGCCCTCGGCGGCCTGGAGGTGACGGTGCCAAAACGGATGTATTACAACGACTACAGCCAAAAACTATTCATCGATCTCCAACCTGGCCCCCAAACCCTCAAAGGCAAAGATTTAGAGGGCTTCCTGCGCTTTCGCCACGACGAAATGGGCGACATTGGCCGGTTGGAACGGCAGAAACTGGCGGTGCAGGCCCTCTTCAACAAACTGACCCGACCTGAAACCATCTTGCGCTTGCCCCAGCTGATGGGTTTAGCGGGCCAGGACCTCAAAACAGACCTGGGCCCGATGGAAATCGGTGGTCTGATCACGGCCATGGCCGGCACCAAACTGGAGATTGAACAGCTGCCTGGGGTCCCCAATTACCGCAATGGCATCAGTTACTGGGATGTGAGGTGGCCAGCTCCAGCAAGCACCAGCAACGATACCAACAACAATCGTTATCGCTTTTTATTCTAATTTTACGGGTGGGGTGATCGCCAGCTGATTGAATGAATCATGCCGGAATTGTTTAGTTTGGATTGCTTGAATGCGTGGGCAAACGTGCCGCTCAAGGCAACGCTTGCTGGCCACCGACATGGGCATCAGCCCGATAGGCCCTCGGCACGAGCACCAGAAACAACCACCACCACAGCAGCACCAGGGCGGCGCAGGGGATGGTGATCCAGAGCCGGCCCAGCAGCAACCAACTGCCAGCGATCGCGGCAATCCCGCTCAGCAGGATGGACCAGGGCTGGCACCACCAGGGCTTGAGGGTCCAGAGGTTGGGCTCCTGCCCAACAGATGGAGCACTGGCTGCCATTGGACCGGGTTCAACCATGGTTTTTGGGGTCTGGGCTGGGAGCTGGAAGCTCCCTGGGGTCGGTGGGGTCGCCACTGCTGGGCTCCCAACTGGCGGGTTCGTGGCGGGAGAGGGTGATCAGGGCCAGGATCAGGGCCGCCGCCGCCAGCACCGGCGTGGAGGCAGCCACGGTGACCCCCAAGGAGGCGGTGAACCAGATCGAGGCCGCACTGGTGAGGCCATGGACCTGGGGACTGCGTCCCTTCTTGCTGCCCTGTTCCACCAGGATTTCGCCCGCCCCCAGGAAACCCACCCCCGTGGCCACCCCCTGGATCGCCCGGCTGCGGGCGCCCAGGTCGGGCCCGGCCGCCAGCACCAACAGGCAGGCACTCAAGCCCACCAGCACGTGCACCCGCAGGCGGTTCGGCTGGGGACCGGAGTCGGGATGGGACCGGTTAAGGCCCATGGCCAGGCCGCAGAGAACCGCCAGGCCCATGCGCAGCAGGGCCTCTAGATCGGGAGTGAGGTGGAGGGGAATCACTTCCCCATGGTGGGGCAAAGCCGGGCCGGCTGCCAACCCCAGCGCCCTCTAACGCGAGCCCGATCTAGGACCCCGAGCCGGCCGCCAGCTGGTCGGCCAGGGTCTCGAGCAGGGGCGGCAGGGCGGCAAAGGGGGCGCCGACCCCGGCGCAGACCCACAGGCCCGGGGCCTGGGCCACCGGCCCGAGGAGCGGGACCCCGCTGACCGTGAAACTCACCGGCAGCTGGTGATAACGGGCCGGTAGCCAGGCCAGCTGGGGCCAGACCCGGGCCAGGCCGGAGCGCAGGCGCGCCTCCATCCAGGCGGGATCGGGCTCGGGATCGCGCTGGCCCAGGGGATTCACCAGGCTGATCTGGCCCAGCAACCAGGCGGCTCCCCAGGGGGCCAGTCCCGCATCGACCACGGCCCGGCCTTCCACCAGGCTGGAGGTCTGCTGCTCCAGGGCCTGGCGCTGGCCCAGTAGGGGCATGACAATGCCGGCACCTGCCCCAGGCGGCAGGTCGCTAGCGGCAAGATCTTCAGCGCTGAGGACCAAGACTCCGGCCCAGCTGGTGGCCAGCTCTGGCGTCAATGGGGGCCAAAGCTGGGCGCATGTCGCCCCCGCCGCCAGCAGCACGGTGTCCGCCTCGAGGGCGCCACCCCCCTCGAGGCGCACCCGCCAGGTCGCTCCCCCTGAAGACTCCAGGGCCAGGGCTGACCCCGTTCGCCGCCTAACTCCGGCCCGCTCCAGGGCCGCCGGCAGGGCCGCCGCCAGAATCGAGCTATCGACCCGCCCATAGGGCAGCTCCAGGCCCAGCAGCTGGTCTTGGTCGTCCCGGAGCTCCAGGCCTCCCTCACCCACCGCAGCCAGGAGGGCCATGACGCCAGTGCCTGCGGCCGCCAGAGCCGGGGGATTGGCGCCGCCTCCATGCAGCGTGAGCTTGCAGCTCTGCCAGCCCAGGGGGCCATGGCGGCGTTCTAGGGCTTGCCAGATCTCGGGTGCCCTGGCCAGGGCCGGCGCCGCCCACCAGGGCACCCCGCCATAGCTGAATTGGCTTGCTGTAGCCCAAGACGGCGCCTGGCTTAGCAGGGTTACGGGCAGGCCCCGCTGCCGCAGGGCCAGGGCCGACAGGCAGCCGGCCAGCCCCCCACCGATCACCAACACCATCAGCCCTTCACCATCGGCCCACCACGATCACAGCACCGACTTTGGGCCAAACCTAATGGCCTCAATCCCGGGCCAACCCCATGGGCCAACCCGTTCAAATCTGCAGGGTGAAGGAGGTAATCACCTGGTGGAACAGGGTCTTCACCTTCGGCCAGCGCAGCTCGTTGGTGCTGGCCGCCAGGGTGTATAACCGGCCGCGATCGATCACCACCGTGGCCAGTTCATGGCGATCGCGATCGTTGAGATGAACCGCATATTCGAGGTCGTAGAAGGTGTGGCTGCCGTCCTGGCGCTCCACGGCCTCCACCAAGGTGGCGTCGCGGCCACTGCCCACCGGCGCAATCACGACCCGGGCCAGCCGTTCGCCCACGGCGACGGCGCTGCCCAGGTTTTCGAGGTCGTTGGTGGCATTCACATCGGAGATCACCAGGCTGAGGGTTTCATCGCTGTTGATCAGGTCGTGGAACACCACCTGGGGCCCCTCACTCACCTGCACCCGGGTCCAGCCGGTGGGATAGAGGAAGGCATAGCGCCCATCGGGGCTCTGGAAGGAATTGAGCCCGGCGGCGGCGGCGCTGCAGCCCACCAGCAGCACGGCCAACAGGGCGACCAGCAAACGCGGCACCCGGGTGCGAAGGCTGGCCATGGGGGAAGGAAAGGAGATGGCAGCCATTGTCCCGTCCCGCCTCCCCAAACGGACGATCCAGGCGCTCTTAGATTTCGCTGACCTGCAAGATCCAACCTGAGCGGCTTCACGCGCCCCCTGGCCCGCTTGATCGACCAGTTCGAGCGACTGCCGGGCATTGGTCCGCGCACGGCCCAGCGGCTGGCCCTGCACCTGCTGCGCCAGCCGGAGGAGCAGATCCATAGCTTTGCCGATGCCCTACTGGCCGCCCGCAGCCAGGTGGGCCAATGCCAGAGCTGCTTCCACCTCTCGGCCGAACCCTTCTGTGAGATCTGCCGCAACCAGGAGCGCCACACCGGCCTGCTCTGCGTGGTGGCCGATTCCCGCGACCTGCTAGCCCTAGAGCGCACCCGCGAATACAAGGGCCAATACCACGTACTGGGCGGCCTGATCTCGCCGATGGATGGGGTGGGGCCTGAGTTGCTGCACATCCAGCCCCTCGTGAACAGGGTCGATCGCGAACAAATCAGCGAAGTGATCCTGGCCCTCACCCCCAGCGTCGAAGGCGACACCACCAGCCTCTATTTGGCCCGGCTGCTTAAGCCCTTCACCCAGGTGAGCCGCATCGCCTACGGCCTACCCGTGGGCAGCGAACTGGAGTACGCCGATGAGGTAACCCTGGCCCGGGCCCTGGAGGGACGCCGGCGCATGGAGTAGGCCACCCCACCCCCAGCCAGCAGGACACCAGGACAACGCTCCCCATCCCCGACCATGGTCCGCCGCCCCAGCCGCTACAGCGCCATCGCCCCGGCCGAACGCCTGCCGGCCTGGCTGCGGATGCCGATTGGCAATGCCAGCGAGCTGGAACGGGTGCAAGCGGTGGTGAAGCAGCAACGGCTGCACACGATCTGCGAGGAGGGCCGCTGCCCCAACCGGGGGGAGTGTTACGCCAGCGGCACCGCCACCTTCCTGCTGGGGGGACCGATCTGCACCCGCAGTTGCGCCTTTTGCCAGGTGGAGAAAGGTGAGGCGCCCAGCCCCGTGGATGGGGCCGAAGCCGAACGGGTGGCCGAGGCCGTGATCAACCTGGGCCTGCGCTATGTGGTGCTCACGGCCGTGGCCCGCGACGACCTCCCCGACCACGGCGCCGGCCTATTCACGGCCACCATGGCCGCCATCCGCCAGTGCAATCCCCTGGTTGCGATTGAGGTGCTCACCCCGGATTTCTGGGGCGGCCAGCGCGACGAAGCCAGCGCCGTTCAGGCCCAGCGCCAGCGCCTAGCCAGCGTGCTGGCGGCCGAACCTGCCTGCTTCAACCACAACCTGGAAACGGTGCAACGGCTCCAAGGGGAGGTGCGCCGCGGTGCCACCTACGAGCGCTCGTTAGCCCTGCTGGCGGCTGCCCGGGAGCTGGCGCCCCAGATCCCCACCAAATCGGGACTGATGCTGGGGCTGGGCGAAACCAGGGAGGAAGTGGTCGAAGCCCTGGCGGATTTGCGCGGTGTTGGTTGTCAACGCCTCACCCTCGGGCAATACCTGCGGCCATCCCTGGCCCATATCCCGGTGGCCCGCTATTGGAGCCCCGCAGAGTTTGGGCAGCTGGGCGCAATCGCCAGGGAGATGGGATTCAAGCAGGTGCGCAGTGGGCCGCTAGTGCGCAGTAGTTATCACGCGGGAGAGGAACGGAACTAGGGGTGAATCTCCCCAGGGCTGTTGTTAAACAACCACAGCCAATCCGCCCCCAAGCGCTCCAGTCCCTGCAGGTCCCACTGCGGCGCCCCATTCACATCTAACAGCCCCAAATCCCCCAGGGGCGTGCGCGCCGCCACACCCCCTAAAAGCTTCGGCGCAACCACCGCCGCCAGCTGCTGTACGCAGCCTTGCTTCAGGGCCTCTGCCGCCAAGGGCGGCCCGCACTCCCAGAGCACCTGATTGCAGCCCCGCTGGGCCAAAGCTTCCAGCAGGGTTACGGGGGTGCAGGGATCCAGCTCCAGCCGCTCCACCCCTATCTGGTCGAGGAGTTGCCGCGCTTGGAGACTGGCTTCGGGGCCATGCACCACCAGGGTCGGCGCCAGGTCCTGGTCCCAGAGCTGGCGTTGCGGGGGCAGGTCCAGGCTGCGCGACAGCACCACCCGCAGGGGCTCGCGGCGGCCCAGGCCCCGGCTGGTGAGCAGGGGGTCGTCGGCGCGCAGGGTGCCGCCGCCCACGATCACCGCATCGCACTGGCCGCGCAGATGGTGGACCCAGGCCCGGGCCTCGGGGCCGCTAATCCACTGGCTGGAGCCATTGGGCAGGGCCGTGCGGCCATCGAGGCTCATGGCCCATTTCAAAAGGCCCAGGGGCCTGCCGGTGCTGACCCGATGGATAAAGGCCCGGTTCAAGGTCCTGGCCTCAGCACCGCAAACACCGGAGATCACCTCAACGCCGGCCGATCGCAGTTGCTCCAGGCCCTGGCCCGCCACCCGGGGATCGGGGTCCACCATCGCCACCACGACCCGGCCCACGCCGGCGGCCAGCAGGGCCTGGCTGCAGGGGGGCGTGCGGCCCTGGTGGCAGCAGGGCTCCAGGGTCACGATCGCCGTGCCGCCCCGGGCCCGACCGCCCGCCTGGCGCAGGGCGCCCACTTCGGCGTGGGGGCGGCCGGCTTGGGCATGGAAGCCTTCGCCCACCAGCTGGCCACTGGAATCGAGCACCACGCAGCCCACCATCGGGTTGGGGCTGGTGCGGCCCTGGCCCAGGGCCGCTAACTGCAGGGCCCGCCCCATCCAGGGGCGCCAGCGGGCGGCCTGCTCAGCCGTGGGCTCCATTGGGGCAACTGGGCTCAAGCGGCCTCGGCCCCACCGGCCGCCTCGACCCAAGCGGGCAGGCTGCGCCAGTCAGCCACCACGTAGGGGGGCACCGGCAATTCCACAAACACGCCAGGCAAGCGCAGCCGCAGCGGTCGGTTTTGCTGGAGGTCAGCCAGCAGCGGGCCCAGGTCAAATTCGGCAGCGGCATCGCGGCCATCGCGGGCCAGCTTGGGGTTCTCCGTAGTGATATCGGCCAGGTCCCAATGGCTGCGGCCGGAGCTCACCTGCAGGGGGATGGGGTGGTCGAGCCGCACCCGCCCCGGAAAACTGACGATGCGTAGGCGCAAGGGCCCCCCGGGCGGCCCCTCGCGGTAGGCCACCAGTTGCCAGCTTTGGTCGTCCAGGTCGCGCAGGCTGTCGAGGCTGCGCACCACCTGCCCGCCGTTTTCATCGCCATGGCCGTGGATTTGGGCCTGGGCAGGCGCCCCGGCCAGCAGCTGGATGGCGAGGGTGAGGATCAAGCCCATGAGCAGGCTCAATGGGCCTGGGACCAGGGGGTTGGTGGCCCCACCCAGCCCTGCGCTTCTTGAGTTGCGGAGCACTCTCAAGCCGCCCCCCGCTCAGCGCCAGGGATCACCTGCCACTGGGTGTGGGTGGCCCAGAGGGCCCAGATCGCCATGGCCCGCAGGTAATGGCAGGCCCGGAAGGTGTTAACGCCCGTGATCGCTTCGGGAGTGCGGAACTGGAGGCCGCCGCCATACACCTGCTCCACCACCGCGCCGCAAATCGCTAGGGCCGTGTCGCCCTGATCCATCAAGCGGTAGTAGGCGGCCAGGCCGAAGTTGATGCCGGTCCACACCTCCAGGGGGTGGG
>ERZ889217.1853-NODE-1853-length-10071-cov-15.191194_pt1 | contig 10071 bp, 6 predicted proteins | sample MGYA00521098_ERZ889217 | MGnify/ENA primary metagenome ERZ889217 (study PRJEB32303, sample SAMEA104408613) | aquatic metagenome | biome: Brackish water; feature: Pelagic; material: water | place: Baltic Sea | collected 2014-06-10T22:04:00 | depth 2,362 m ...
TCATCTTAGAGTTAGTCATAAAATTATAACTCCTTAAAAAAAATATATATACAAATATTATATATACAGATTTTTTTGGTTCCCTTTTTTTAGTTTTTTAGATTTATACGTTTCCCTCTTTAATTATTCAACAATTGTTGTACAGCATCAAATGTATCCACATCAAGCGTTTGTAAGCAACTGTAGGGGGTACGACACAATGCGCAAGTTGGTTTGGCATTTCTCTGTTTAAATGAATTCAAGTGTTGTACCATACAATCCTTACATACAATATGATCACAATTAGTCGTGACACAACGTTTTTCTTCAAAACTGTCTAAACATATTGGGCAATCACTATGTTTAGTCGGCAGTTTTGCTTCTATTTCTTTACTATGTACAGTCTGTTCTACAATAAATACAGAGACACCAGACAATGACAAGTCAATTAACTCATTCATTTCTGGGAAAATCGCCCTTTGATGAGAACGTATAAATTGTAAATTAGGAATATAAGTAATCGTTTCACTATCGTCTTCATCATCGCTGTCGTTATCTGTATAACTAAATTCTACTTCCAAGTTCCTTGCCAATTCCCGAAAGATTTCATCATCTTGTTCCATAATTACATCTATGTCATTCTCACTTTCACTCTCATTATCAGAATTATAACTGTTACGATAGTTATAAGCCATAGTTATAGTTATAGTTATAGTAAGCGGATTGACCGATAAACACGTGATGTTTAGTGGTTTAAGATATTAGAAATAGACCTGAAACAGAGTGAATATCAATTTTTTCTCTCATTCTTTCTGTCAAATATACAGTTTTCACAAAAATCATAAAAAGGATGTTAAATAATTTAATGTGTATATAACATATAACCGATTTTAGTATAACAACATAAAATGATACAAGAAAGAGAATTACGGTTAGAGTTAGGAGACATTATTCGCGTGAATGCCCCCATAAATAAACAGCTACACGATAAAGTATTCTATATTTCTTATATTGATGAAACGACACATACGACATGGGTAAATATTGAGACAACAGATTCGTTTACAATACCAATGAATGATAGTAGATTTGATTCTAGCGCAAGTATCGAAACAATAATGTTATTGAGTAGAAGTTCTGAAAAGGGGTACGCAAAACAAAATGGTCTTGTTCTAGGAATTTGGATAGATATACATTTCGGTAATGATATTCCTGCTATTGTTACTGGATGTATCACTAATTTAGAAGAAGATATGATAGAATTAACCACATATGTTCCAGAACAAGAAGGAGACAAACTGTACATAGATTTCGCTTATAAAGGTATCCCCGAAGAATATCCCATTGAACGAATTTGTGTACGCGAAGCGCCCTTAGCTTTACAAAATAAAGATGGTTTAGAACAAGATTATTCTGAGTTTGAACTTGAAAAAACTGAAGAAGATGACCCAAGTATGGAATTCAAAGAAGATGGTTCTATGACTATTTATTTACCTCCTTCTACAATTGTCGATGAGAGATACCAAGATATGTTGTATGATTTACAGTCGAATGAACAGAATATAGATGATGATGATGATGATATGCCCAATGTAGTGTATTTACCGAAACATTTACAATTATACAAATTAGACGCACAGATGAACCAATTATATGACGATTTCTTATCGAGAATACCAGACCAATCTCGCACCACAAAAGTTATGAATAATATACGTAGACATGTAAAGCGATTCCAAGAACTGAGAGAAATCTTCTCTCAATATGATGAATTTGAACAAATTACTGGACGTAAATCATCAATTGATCCCAGAACATTCAATCCATTAAGTATTGCATTATTGGAGACCAAACATAGAATTCCTTGGATATACCCTGTTGTCTCGCAAACTAATAAATTGTATGACAGTGTATATGATAATGACCCGCCTTTTGGAGTAGATCCAGTTGAAACGTCTACATCGTTGATAGAAGAAAATAGACTATGTAATACACTGTTTTATGAAAATGCATATGGTGAGACAGAGTTTGTACAATATGAACATATGCGCCGCACTGCAATGCCGTTTTTGGACTCATTCGAACCATTATTCGTAGACGAACTTCCATCTCTCAGTACAAGAATATTATCTGATTCTGACTTTATTGTTGCAAATAGTAAAGGAGTAGAGGCTTACACCGCTTGGATAAAAGGTAAAGGGGCAGAGCAGGAAATACTCGCGAACAATCATCTATTTACTGTACAAAGATATAATGCTCCTTCACAATACTCTACTTTTATTAGTAAAAACAATTATGAGAACCGTGTGTTATTCCCAGGTGACCATTCGCAAATCCATTCCTTTTTATTCATGCCTACGAGCACTATGCAACATACTAGAATGTTTTTACCAGGTTGTAATATACTGAAAAAAGCGAATTTACATAATTACGGTAAATATCCGTACAAACAATTCAGTTTACAACACAGAGATTTATTGACATTCGAAGGTGATAAAGAAAACCCATTATTTCCTAGAGATAATAAAATCCAGATGCTTACACTAAGTCCTGTAAATGACGAAAACGTAAATCTTCAACTTACCTCGGGCGAGAAAAATTATGAGAGTTCTTCGTATAAATATACAAAAGCCAATGTCGTGGCTCGAATCAACGAAGTACTTCCTAATGTATATTCCATAATTGATAAATACAAGAACGATATTCCTGCATACAATATCACCGAGTTTTTACAGTATTTGGAACCATTCGCTATTTATGAGGATACTATAACTGCATCTATAATTGGAAAAATGAGATTTTTTATAAACGAATTCCGTAATAATTATTTTAATGAATATAATTCGAAAAAGAAAAAATTCCAACGATTGGATTTTGAGATATTTAAAGCAAAAAAAACAAGAGCATTCCCTGCATTTTATAAAAATACATTTAAAGAAGTTATACAAGATGACTTTAATTTAAATTCACTTGTTCAGACTGCTTATGCTTCGGAAAGTATTGATGCAACCGAAATGTTAAACCACATTTATTTACAGGATAATGGAAAACTATTCTCTCAGGTTGTTAGAAAAATAAACGCCGACCTAACAAACTCGGAAGATTTTTTCAAAGAGATCGATATCCAATCAAGTGATGTCACAGGAGATAATGAACAAAGCGACGAGTCCTTGTTTTTAACACCTACCGATTGTTATCGTAAAGTAATTGTTAAAGATTATAAAAGTTTGAGAGAAATGGAATTGGATAATCATAACGATGATGTCGAATATGATAGAAAATACGACAACACCAATTATGCAATCTTGGATAAATATAAACAAGAGAAGAAAACTCTTTCTAAAACAGAATTCCTTACATTCCTTTCTAAAGAACTTTTAAAAAAACATAGATGTCCGTCTCGTCTTTCAAAAGAATTCGCGACAACATTGTTAAAAGGTAAACGACTTGTACAAGACGGTGAATTTGCAAAACTCATTATAACACCTTCTTTACCAAATGATATAGATGAATCAGAATTAACAGAACGAGAAAGAAAAGAGATACAAATAGAGAAAAATGTACGGAAAAAAGAATCATATTATATACGGAAACGTAATATTTGGATACACGATAAAACGGTAGATGAAAATTCTTTCCTTGATACTAACACTTTATTCTGTAATATCCAAAATGAAAATAAGTGTTATAAAAAAGATGAACAATCGAATTGCGAGACAGTTGAACTAGATGTTAAAGAACGTATGTTTAGAGAAGAGAAACGCAGAATGAATGAAGAACTTCATTCTCGTTATGAGTCAAACAAGTCGAATATCAAAGAAGACATTTCCAAAACAATACAGGATTTACAAGAACAACTTATAAAATCTAGGTATATTGACATATTACGGTCTCTAGTCTTTAATCAACGTGCAAATAACATTGGTAAGAATGTATACAGAAATGAACGTCTTAGGTCTCCTCATTGGAATAAACGTAACCATTTACTTCATCATTCTCTCGATTTTGCAGAAAGACAAACTGCGATTATTGAATTCTATCGTTTGTACTGTAGAGAACCATTAGAAAATGATAAAACTGGATGGAAATATTGTTTCGAAACCGATACTGAACTTCTGGAAGGTTGTCTGTATGAACTTGCGGTTGCATTTCGAGATGGCGAGTATTTGAAAAAATTAGACATTTTAATAAAAAAACAAGGTACTTTAAGTGACGATGGAGGACACGTAATTGATAAATATACAGGGTGTATACTGAAAGCACTTGAATTTTCAGAAGATGGGTTATTAATACAAGACACGGATGAACAAGATACTACCGAGTCATTAAATGACAACAACGATGCGGTATTCGCAAAAGTAACAAAAGTTAAAGGAAAAAGAAATATGGCAATATACGATGATGAAATGACACAACATATGTTTGAATGGATCAAAGGTATTTCAGAAAAAACATTTGTAGAAGTTGAGACAATTGAAAAAATTGCGATAAACATTTGTGTACAGTTATCAAAAGAGAAAAAAGTATTCCCATCTGAAAAACTATATAAAACACTTCAAGAAAAAACGAAAGACAAGGATAAAGCAAAAGGGAAGAAGGTCGTTCCATATGATATATACATTAACAGTAAGAAAGCGGAAGTGGCGGGCGCAGCATTTATTGTAGGAATACAGTCTCTAATGCCATCTCTACAAATTACAAAATACGAAAAAAGTTGTAAAAAATCATTTACAGGATATCCACTTGAGACAACAGGGACACGTGGCGCAATTACATATATTGCGTGTATTCTGAGGTTTATGTCCAAAGATGTAAAAATAATTAATCCAAAAGTTGGAATCATGGAAGAGAAGTTGTACAGTATACTGGAAAAATATATTGTACCATTAGAATCTGTACAAAGATTGTTGAAAACAAAACGCGACTATGTAAAGCAACACGAAATTGAGACAATACCCGATAATCTTAATGTCTCGCTCAGATGGCACCGTTTTTCTCCACCGACATACAGTGTAAAAACAATGGATGATTCAACTAAACCTTTGAAAGGAATTACTACTGAATACCATAAAAACCTGGAAAAAATGTTTAAGGAGGGCAACAAAGATCAATGGGCGTCTCTTAGCGTTTATACCAATAAAATAGAAATGTTTACTTACGGTATTATACAATTACTGTCAGAAATATTGGAAAATAAAGATACACTCTTGAATACTTTCTCTCAAATCCCTTTTCAACAAAATTCTTGTTGTAATGAATCAAATGAACGCATAACTGTTTTACAATACTTTATAAAAGAAGATGACCGCCTAGAAGCGTTCCTGAAAAATACAACTATTATTTCTAGACTAATGAAAGGATTCAAATTAGATATGAAAACACCTTTTTTACACGAAAACGTCAAAGGAATACAGAATATCGAAAAAATACCTGCCACTTCTAATTACTATAAAACAATCGAGAAAGAATTAATGTACAAGGTATTTTTTCATTACTGTAATTATGACCGTGATATATATGTTATGCCAAATGACTTGAAAGAAATTTGTGGAGAACGACCTCCCGAATACGATAAGAAAGCATCTATTGAACAAAAAATGCAACTTATGGCTGAATTAGGAAAAACAGTAACCACTAATAAGTTTATGCATTTAATGATTGCTATTAATAAACGTAATGTTGTAAATGTTTTACCCAATATCGAGTACAATTGGAAGTCTCAAATTGTAACAGAATTAGAACAATTCCGAGAGAATATTCGCGGAAAAGAAGACGGAAATAAAACAACATCATTCTATCGTATTGTAGATGATTTCACACAACTTATGACAACGTTTTTACAAGACGATACTGCAAGTGAAGAACGTGACACCACAAATATTTCTACAGAAAAAATGAGACAAATGAACAACTTCCTGTACACCAGTATTAATACTTGGAAACGAGAACTAGAACAGTTCTTACGGAAACACATTAAAAAACAAACCAGACCTCAAGTCACTAATATGATTAATGGCTTTTTCAAACTAATGTTCGAAAATGAAGATTACGAAATTCCTTTTGTTGCTAATAATGTACAAGGCTTTTTAAAATATATTGCTATATATTTCCCATTATATATAGGGACTGGATATAAAAATAAAATATTACAATATTCAGTACAATGGGAATTCACAAAAGAAGATATTAAGAGATTTACGAACTATGCAGACAATACATTCAAGAGATTGGATGAAATAAAAGGTGAAAAATATAACAGGATTTTAACTTCAGTTATGACTGATATCGTACAAAAATTACAACCCATACAGTACATCATACAATACTTGTCTCTAATGCTAGGTCATAGTGCTGAAAATAGAACAATCATTATACGAATGTACATGTTTATAGTACTATTAGTATTACATACATATATTAATTCTTCTGAATCTACCGAAATTATACAACGGACGAATATAATTGTTAAACAAGATAATGATGATAATGATACAGACATTGATTACGATATAATAGAAGACGACTCTGGTTTTGTAGGAAATGAAACTAAACAAAATTTAGGTGAAGCTTTAGGAGAATTACTAGCGGTTTATTTACAGTTTAGTGCAGATAAACGAAAAACAGTTATATTCAAGTCATATCAAGATATTGTCTCAGTTGTAGATCGTTCCAATGAAATCGAAAAAAATAAAGTAAAGAAATACTTTTCTGATTTACGGAAAAAAGGAAAGGACATTTTTGATACAGAAGTACTCATGAAACGTATGCGTTTAGGCAAATTTTTTATGAATCAAAAGGATTTAGTTACATACGGAAGAAAAGTTGAAAACTTTTTTGAAGAAACAGAACTCGGAAACAAAGACACAGACACCCTTTTTGCCGATTTAGTAGAAGAAGAAATGGAAGAACACGGAATTCTAGAATATGGACAAGAAAATGAAGAGAATTTATTCGAAGGAATAGGTCGTAATTTTGACGAAGAAGAAGATGCCCTTTTAATGGCAGATGAAGGACCAAATGAAGAAGACGACGATTTATCCGATATATATCAACACGAGGATTAGACCGCTTATTATATCCAAATAAAAAGTATATCAATTCATCATATAGGATAATATGGCTTGGATTCCAAGAAAAGTAGTAAGAATATACAAATTACAATTATCCATTTTATTATTCCTCATTTTATTTACAATATTCCATATTATGAAACCTGGTATCGCATATTTACCAAATGGAGGATTTCGTCCTTTCGGTCTAGGATATAAACATAAAACTGTAATACCTATATGGATTGTCGCCATCATAATCGCAATTCTCTCATATACATTTGTATTGTTTCTACTAAGTACCACTTGAACAAATTAGTTTATTATTTTACAGTAAATCAAACAATTTATTGTTTACTGTAAAAACAAAGACAGATTAATGAACTTTAAACAATCTTTATACGATATTCCTAGATTAATCGAATCAAACACTGGCATTTTTTTATTAAAAAAGTTACAAGACTGCCACGAAAACCGAGTTAAATTATACTATTGGGTGTTCAATCTTACTGTTTTTGTGACATTTATCATTATTGTTCTTATTACATTATACTTTTGTGCAAAGAGGAAGAAAACCCCTGAAGAACGAGAGACACAATCTATAATGGATCAACAATACATACTGGAAAAAATAAGAGCACTTGAATATCAGAAAGAAAAATTCTTGTCTCACAATAGTATTACTCGTATGCCAATGCCACAAACTGCTATCTCAAATGAACCATTAATATATTCTACTCAAGTCCCTGTTTATTCTTAGGAAAATTGAATAAACGATTTGCCATATGTATCTACAAACAAACACAATTAATCAATAATAAATTAAAATGCCATCATTCTTTTTAGCTCGATATTACAACTTATTAGAACAACTCAAACAATACAACACATTTAATGACTTCTTTCAAATAGAACACAACGACGAAAGAGAAGGAAATACTCATATTGATATAGAATCACGTCAAAGTGAATATGCTATATATATTGTTATACAGTATCAACAAGCACCTTCTATTAAATATGACTTTACACATTTGCCTGATGAAATTTGTGACCATATTCACCATTATTTAGGCGAATATATTGAACTTACATTTCAAATAAAATATTCAAATACTTCTTTCCCATTTGACCCTCCTATTTGGGGATTATACTCTATTACACATAACTTAAGAGTACTAAATGGAGGACTAACAATTGAAGACTACTATAAATATATTGTACAGAATCATAATGACCAAAATGAACGTTCGTGGTCACCTGCTATTTCTATATCGGCAGATATACTTACATTCATCACAAGAGTGTATCCATTCGAGCATATTCTGTTTCCTCAATATAATATATAACTAATCCATAATGGAAGAAGTAAATATTGGTGTCAATGATTTAGTACAAGATGAAATACCGCCAGTTTATCGCGAAACAGAGTTGGAGACGATTGACTCATTTGATGCAAACGCTTTTTTGAATGACTGGCTTCCTAAACAGAATAGACAAACAAATGAACTACAATTTCCAAGTATGAGAGGTGTTGTAGATTTAATTATACTGCAAAAATACAACTTTCACAAAGTGAAATCTCTTTTTTTCTCAAAAGGAACAATTAATGAACTCATAAATATTCCGAATAATGTCGAAATTTTAGACATACCGTACAATGAAGTCACTGAACTATCTGGATTACCGAATACTCTTATTACAGTAAATGTGTCGCATAATCGTCTAAAGAAAGTCGATTTTTTAACGTGTGATAAAATAAAATCGATAAATGTATCACATAATCATCTTACAATTGTAGACAATCTTCCTGAATCTTTAGAAAGATTGCATTGCGAATACAATCACCTACAAAAATTAGATTTGTATACTACCAAACGATTAAAAGAATTGTACTGTAATAATAATACTGATAAATTACAACTGACTCACGTTCCAGATACTGTTATTCACGGGGATTATACAAATGTAATTGTTTCTTTGAAGAAAACCAACAATACTTTCGATTACATAGTCATGGAAGATGCATACAAGGAAAAAGTGGAAAAATATTTCCGTATGAAATCAAAATACGAAACCGCAATACAAAAGAGTAGAAGAAATTTGAATGAAACTTTCACAAAAACACGAATGAATAACAATAATAATAAGTATTTTCCTTTGCATCACAAAATTAAAAAAGAATTAAAATTTAAAAATGATAAACCTCCGTGTCATGGTTGCGGAGGTAAAGGTGGTATGCTTTTCCAAATTACTTCAAGTCAATATCAGGCATTTTGTAGTAATGAACAACAATGTGATTGGAAAATTATTATTCATCGTGGTTTTTTTGAAAATCGAGAAAAAATGTTGTACGAATATTTAGAATATATGGAAGGTTTGAAACAACGATTTATTGAAGGAAAAATGAATTCTTTGTTTCAATATTTTGATGACAAATATATGAAAACGTCTTTTGAAAAAAATATGAAACTATTTCAATTGTACAGTACTCACTTGAAATCATATTTAGACACACATAATGATTGCTATTACAATGAACACAAAAAACAAATGATTCTACAGAAAGCGAAAACCATTCAAGAAAAACTAGAAACAGTAAAACTGATGTTACAAGATCAAGATGAAGATTTATTAATTGAAGCAGTTAATATACAAATGAATGAAATAAGACCTTTAGCACAATATATACAACGTGAGACATATGACATTATGCAATTGGAACAAGATATAGAGTCTAATGAATTTGTACTGTATCAATATCCCGTAATAGCTAGCAAAGTTGATACATTACTAGAAGGAAAGATGAGTGTTGAACATTTCGGTAAACTAAATAGAGAAGACGAAGACGAAGAAGAAAAGGAAAAGCAAAGTGACAGAGAAAGAGAAAAAGAAAACGAAAACGATGGATTAGGTGAAGGTTTTTATCAAGAAAACAAAGAAGATTCTATAGCACCATCCGTAAATGAAGCAGAATCTCTCGATTGGGGGTCAGATGAAATACTAGACATAGTAGACATACCGTAAAAATATATGTATACGA